>Ga0209057_1002572_pt1 | contig 13889 bp, 16 predicted proteins | sample GraSoiAngelo_146_FD_185903 | JGI IMG/M metagenome (GOLD analysis project Ga0209057, IMG submission 185903) | Grasslands soil microbial communities from the Angelo Coastal Reserve, California, USA - 14_1009_05_30cm (SPAdes) (version 2) | ecosystem: Environmental > Terrestrial > Soil > Grasslands ... | reverse complement strand
ACCGTGGCGCGCGAGGCCGGGCGCGCCGCCGCGACGGCCGCAAGCACGCCCGACGCCACCGTGCCGCGCGTCATCGCCGGCGCGGCAGCGGGCGCGCGGGCGGCGGTGCAGAAGACGCCGAGCCAACTGCAGATCCTGCGTGACGCGGGCGTGGTCGACGCCGGCGGCTTTGGCCTGCAGCTGATCCTCGAGGGGATGCTCAAGACCGTCGAGGAGTCGGACCCGGCCTTCGCGGCCCTCGCCGAGAGCAAAAAGCCCGTGATCCCGGCGGCCCAGGTCGCGCTCGACCTGCCGGAGGGCGGTTGGGGCTACTGCACCGAGTTCCTCATCGAGGGCGCAAACCTCGACACGGAGCTGATCCGCGGCCAGATCGAGGCCCTCGGCAACTCGGTCCTCGTCGTCGGCGAGCCCGAGCTGGTGAAGGTCCACGTCCACACCGACGACCCGACCCGCGTCATCAACCTCGCGGGCGGGTACGGCAAGCTCTTGAAGCTGAACGTCGGCGACATGTCGACGCAGCACCGCCGCATCCTCGAGACGGAGGGTGGGGGACAGGGGGCCGCGCCCCGCCCGAACGGCATCGGCATCGCGGCCGTGGTCGCGGGCCGCGGCCTCGTCGACATCTTCCGCGGCCTTGGCGTCGACGCCATCATCGAGGGCGGCCAGACGATGAACCCGAGCACGCAGGACATGCTCACCGCCATCGAGTCCGTGCCCTACGACGAGGTCATCCTGCTGCCCAACAACGGCAACGTCATCGCCGCGGCCAAGCAGGTGGTCGGGCTGACCAAGAAGAAGGTCCACCTTGTCGAGACGCACAGCGTCCCTCAAGGCGTGTCCGCAGTCGTCGCCTTTCGACCCGAGCGTCCTGCGGCCGAGAACCTGCGCGCCATCAGGGCGGAGGCCGAGCGGGTGCAGACGATCGAGGTCACGCACGCCGTCCGCGACACGCGCTCCAACGGAGTCAAGGTCAGGAAGGGCGACGTGATCGGCCTGATCAACGCCAAGCTCGAGTTCGCGGGGGACGACTACGCCGAGGTCGTCAAGCAGGCGCTCGGCAAGCTCGGGCCCGACTCCTACGAGCTGGTGACCGTGTACCGCGGCGAGCAGGCGACCGACGCCGAGATGTCGAAGCTCGAGTCCGAGATCCGCTCCCACTACCCGGGCCTCGAGGTCGAGGTGCAGCAGGGCGGCCAGCAGCACTACCCGTTCATCCTCTCCGTCGAATAAAGTTCGGCCTTTGAAGCGCAGCTTCGCGGTCGTCACCGACTCGACCGCCGACCTGCCCCGCGAGTGGCGTGAGCGTTACGGCATCGAGGTCGTGCCCCTCAAGGTCCTCTTCGGCAAGGAGACGTTCCGCGACGGCGTGGACATGAACAACGAGGAGTTCTTCCGCCGGCTGGCGGCCTCGACAACGCTCCCCACCACGTCGGCGCCTTCGCCGGGGGAGTTCGCGGACGTCTACCGGCGCCTGGCGCGGGACCACGACGGCTGCATCTCGATCCACATCGGCGCCCAGCTCTCGGCGACCGCGGAGGCGGCGCGCGTCGGAGCCTCGTCGGTCGACGGGTTCAAGGTCGAGGTCGTCGACAGCCAGACGGTGTCCATGCCGGTCGCATTTCTCTGTCGCGTCGCCGCCGAGTACGAGACCCTGGAGGCTGCGACCGCGGCCGTGCGGCCGCGCGTCCCCAAGACGCGCGTGCTGGCGCTCCTCGACACGCTGCGTTACCTGGAGATGGGTGGGCGGTTGAGCCGCGCCCAGGCGATGATCGGCACCATGCTCGACCTCAAGCCGCTGCTCCTGGTGGCGAACGCGGAGATCAAGCCGGTCGACCGCGTGCGCACACGCTCGCGCGCGATCTCGCGCATGGTCGACTACTTCAAGGGCGACCTGCCCGTCGAGCACATGGCGGTCATGCACGCGCAGGCGGCAGACGAGGCGGAGCAGATCGCGGACGCGCTGCGCAGGGACCTGCCGGGGCGGGAGGTGACCGTCGGTCAGATCGGCTGCGTGCTCGGCACGCACACCGGCCCCAAGGCTCTCGGTCTGGTCTACCTCAAGAGCTGAGGGTCAGGCTGGGCGCCAGGCTCACGTTCCGGCCGGGCAGCGGCCAGACCCGGAGCACAGGCGGCGTGACGGCGACCAGGCGGGGCACGGCTATCACCATCAACCGATAGAGCCGCCGCTGGGGCTCGCCCCACGCCAGCCGGTACTGCTGTCTGAGCTCAGGCGGGAGCAAGCCTGCGGTCACGGTCTCGAAAGGCATCATCACCGGCCCCGGGAGCAGACGGAGCCGTGGCCTGAGGACCAGCCGTCCAAGCTCCCGCGCCTGCCGTCCCACCGCCACGTCGCCGCGCGCGACCATCGCCGTCATGTAGGCATTGAAATCGCGGTGACTGTCAGGAAAAGTCTCCTGCGGGATGCCCAGCAGGCCGCCGAGCAACTTCGACTCCTGGTAGAAGTCCTCGCGCTCCCGCTCTGCCAGCGGTTTGACGAACGTCTCGTAGGTGACCAGCGCCGAGTCGACGAGCGTCGCGTGCACCCACAGCAGGAGGTCGGGGTCGAGCGCTCGGTAGCCCTCTCCCCGCACGCGGCCGTGAGTCTGGTTGACGGCTCGCGCGGCCGCCAGCGCGGTCTCGCGGTCGCCGAAGACTATGGCCATGGTCATGCGGATCGTGCGGCGCAGGCGCCGCACCGGGTGCTGCCTGAAGTCAGAGTGCTCGTCGACGCCCGCCGCTACCTTCGGATGGGCGAGCTGCATGAGCAGCGCCCGCCCGCCGCCAAGGAGAAGCACGTTCTCGCGGTTGACCCGGCGCGTGATCGAGCGCTCGGAGTAGAGCCCTTCCCGCATCGAGTTCATTATTTCTCCCGGACCGTGGGCCAGCAGCTCTTTATCTTCGGCGCGGCGTTTCTCGGCTCGGCCGTGGAGGCCACCGAAGCCCTGACGATCGTCCTGGCCGTGGGCCTCACGCGCGGATGGCGCGCGCCCCTGTTCGGCACCGCGGCCGCGGTGCTCGCCCTCGGCACGCTCGTGCTCGCGTTCGGCCAGCTCATCGTCACCACGGTTCCCGAGTCCGCGCTCAAGCTCGTCGTCGGCACCCTGCTTCTGCTGTTCGGCCTGCGCTGGCTGCACAAGGCGGTGCTCCGGTCGGCGGGCGTGGTCGCCATGCACGACGAGGAGCACGCATATCGCCAGGCGGTGTCGCAGCTCGGCGGCGCGGCCACCGGCCGCGATTGGGTCGGCTTCGTGCTCGCGCTCAAGGGCGTCTTCCTCGAGGGCCTCGAGGTCGTGTTCATCGTCATCGCGGTGGGCGGGACAGGCAACGGGTTTCCGGCCGCCATCGCCGGCGGAGTCGTCGCCGCGGCGGTCGTCGCCGGCGCCGGCGTGATCGTGCGCAAGCCACTGGCGCGGGTGCCCGAGAACACACTCAAGTACGGCGTGGGGGTGATCCTGACGAGCCTGGGCACCTTCTGGGCGGCGGAGGGTATGGGCGCGCACTGGCCGCTCGATTTCGTCTCCATCCTCGGCCTGGTCGCGATCTACTTCGGTGCCTCGGTGCTAGCCATCGCGCTCATCAGGCGGCCGGCGCCGGCGTGAACTTCCTCCGCGCGGCGGCCGCTCGCGTCTTCGGCCTCTTCGTCGGCGACTGGCTGCAGAGCGCGGTCGTCCTCGTGATCATCGCCGCGGGCTGGTTCACCGTCTCGCGGTTCGGTCCTGCCGCGCTGGTGGTCCTGGTGGCCCTCCTGGCCGGCCAGCTGGTCTGGTTCGCGCGAGCGGAGGCCCGCCGGACCGCTAGCCCGTCGCCGCGCTGAGCTCTGCGTTGTAGCGGTCGATCATCGGCTTGTAGAAGGCATCGATCTCGCCCCCGATCTTGTCGATGTCGTAGGTCGCGATCTTGCTCGCGTCGCTCTCGACCACAGCCTCCGCGTCGAGGGCGGCCTCGTAATCGTTTGCCGCCATGGCCTCGAGCTTCTTGCCGAAGTCGGCGGCGAACTTCTGCAGGTCGGCCATCAGGGCGCGCATCTCGGAGGGGAGACCTGGCGCGCTCGCAAGGCCGGTCGCGCTGTCGATCTCGCCCTTCATCTTCGCCAGCGTCACGCGAGCGCCGGCGATGTCTCCCGCCGACGCCTGGGTGCTGAGGGTCGTGAAGTCGGCGAGCCCCGCGTAAAGGGCGCGCCAGAACTGTCCGTCGAGCAGCTCGTACGCGGCGACGGTGCGGGCGATCGCGAGCGCGCTGCGGGCGTGGCCGATCTTGCTCGCCGCGCGCTCCACGCCATCGCGCGAGGTCAGCGACAGCCACGGCATCGCACGTAGGTTGTCCTGCTCCCGGCGCAGCGACGCGTCGTCTTTGTCGATGCTCTGGACCGCGGCGCGCGAGCCGGCGATCGACCTGTCGACAAGCGTCAGCGCCTGCTCGGAGTCGAACGCGGCGCTGCCGTTGAGCGCGCTCACCTGTGAGTCGATCTCAGCGAACGTGACGTTGAGGTTGTTTTGATGGGAGACGACCGCCACGACGGTGCGCTCGGCGGCGTTCACTCGAAAAGCTGTGTAAAGAACGCTGACTCCCGCATAGCCGATGATTCCAATGATCAACACGCAGATGACCACGATCGTGATTCGCTTGCGCCCCACAGCAGTACCCCTTCGGAACATACCGTAGATGCCGGTCCTCGCTCTCCCGCGATCGCTCGAGGCCCCGGTCACCGTGCTGCCCAGGCTCTACGCCGCCGAGGCCAAGCGCCTGGCGCGCCTCGGCATCGAGACCGTGCGGGACCTCCTGCTCACGCTGCCCTACGACTGGGAGACATACGGCGCGCCGGCGCAGGTCGCGGGCCTCGACGACGGCAAGCAGGCGACCGTGGTCGGCACGGTAACGTCGATCAGCGCCAAGCAGTCGCTCCGCCGCCGCATCAAGCTCACCGAGGCGACGATCCGCGACGACGAAGGCGCCCCGCTGCGCCTGGTCTGGTTCAACCAACCCTACATCGCCAAGAACCTGCACAAGGGCGACCGTGTCGCGGTGGCGGGCACGGTGAAGTCGGCACGTTACGGCGGCGCGCTGCAGATGCAGAACCCGCACTACGAGCGGCTCGAGGACCGCGAGGACGTCAAGCCTGTGCGGGTCGGCGGCCTCATGCCCAAGTACCACCTGGTCGAGGGCCTGAGCTCGCGCAAGATCGCGCGCTGGGTCGAGGCCGCGCTGCCGCTCGCCGACCGGGTCGAGGACGTGATCCCCGCCCAGGTGCGGGAGCGAAATCACCTCATCGAAGTCGCCGAGGCGATCCGCCGCGGGCACAAGCCGGAGGCCGACCAGGACTTCGCCGACGCCCGCCGGCGCATGGCCTTTGCCGAGCTCTTCGAGCTCCAGGCGGCCTTTGCCCTCATGCGAGCGAGCATCGCCGCCGAGCCGGCGACCCCGATCCCCTACCGGCAGGAGGTGATCGACGCCTTCAAGGCCGGCCTCGCGTTCGAGCTGACCACCGCCCAGCGCAGGGCGACGTGGGAGGTGTTCAAGGACATGGCCCAGACCGTGCCCATGAACCGCCTGCTGAACGGCGACGTCGGCTCGGGCAAGACCGCCGTCGCCGCGGCCGCAGCGGCCATGGCCCACGCGTCGGGCATGCAGTCGGTGGTGATGGCGCCGACCGAGATCCTGGCCCGCCAGCACCTTCACCGCTTCCGCGCCTACCTGGAGGCCAGCTTCCCAGGCCTCACGGTGGAGCTCCTGGTCAGCGGCCAGCCCGCGCCCGAGCGCCGGCGTGTACGCGCGGCCGCGGCGTCCGGCCACTGCGCCCTCGTCGTGGGCACGCACGCGCTGATCGAGGAGGACGTCGAGCTCGCCAACCTCGGCCTCGCCATCGTCGACGAGCAGCATCGGTTCGGCACACGCCAGCGCGAGCTGCTCCGCGCCAAAGGTCGGGGGCGTCCGCACTTCCTGGCGATGACCGCGACCCCGATCCCGCGCACCCTCGCGCTCGCGCTGTACGGCGAGATGTCGGTGTCCGTCCTCGACGAGATGCCCCCCGGCCGGACGCCGGTGACGACCGAGGTGGTCGACCCCGACCAGAGGTCGCGCGCCTACGAGATAGTTCGTCGCGAGGTCGCCGCGGGACGGCAGGCGTTCGTCATCTGCCCGCTCATCGAGGAGTCGGAGACCCTTGCCGCGCGCTCGGCCACCGCCGAGGCGGAGCGGTTGCGGAAAGAGGTGTTCCCCGAGTTCAGGCTCGACCTGGTCCATGGTCGGCTCAAAGAGAAGGACGACGTGATGCGGCGCTTCGTTGCCGGCGAGATCCAGGTCCTGGTCGCCACGGCCGTCGTCGAGGTCGGTGTCGACGTGCCGAACGCGACGGTGATGATGATCGAGGGGGCCGATCGCTTCGGCCTGGCCCAGCTGCACCAGTTCCGCGGCCGCGTCGGACGCGGTTCCGCGCAGAGCTACTGCCTGCTGCTGGCGGAGGATCCGTCGGATGCCGCGCTGGAGCGCCTCGAGCTCGTGGCCAGGATCCACGACGGCTTCCGGCTGGCGCGCGAGGACATGGAGAGGCGTGGCATCGGCGAGCTCATGGGCCCGCGCCAGCACGGCCTGACCGACGCCGCCATGGAGTCTCTGCGCACCCCGGCGCTGCTCGACGAGGCGAGGGCCGAGGTGCAGCGCCTCGTGGCCGACGATCCGACCCTCGAGGGCTTCCCGGCCCTGAAGGCCGCCGCGGCACGGCGCCTGGAGCAGACATCGCTGAGCTAAGCGCCCGAGCTGGCGGATAGTCGCGACTAACGAGGGTTCAGAAGGCGCAAGAACACGGATAGTCGCGACTAACGAGGGTTCTGGAGCTGCGAGGGCATGGATAGTCGCGACTATCCGGGGGAATAAGCCGCGGTCAGCATCCCGAAATAGGTCGGGGCTTCATAAGAGATCAGCTCCCCGTGCCATCCGCGCGTGGCCCCGTGCAGCATCAGCATCTGCCACCAGCTGTCCGCTTTGGCCTTGTCGACAAGCTCCCGTGGGATCCCGACCAGCCGTTCGAGCGCTCCCGTGCGCACGATCTCCTCGACGAGAGCGTCGTACTGCGCCGCCGCGGGGTGGTAGCCGTACGGACCGGACTCCTGGTGGGCGTGCCCATGGTCGGCGCTCGCGATGAACGCGACTCGACGACCGGACGCGGCCGCCGCCGCGGCGATCGCCGCGCCCGCGGTGACGTGGTCAGAGGCGGAAAGATCCCTCGCGGGCGTGACCACGACCACCGCCACGGGCGGGTCGCTCCGGCCGCCCATGAACCAGAGGGGGATCAGCACGCCCCAGTCCATCGGCGCGACCGCCGTTTCCGGGTCGTTGGAGCCGAAGCTGACTCCCGCGACGGCCAGGCCCGCCGACCCGATGGCCTCGAGCACGCGCCCGGCGAGCCGCGTGTCCGAGGGCACGTCGAGCTCGATCAGCGGCGTGACGCCGTTCAGCCTGCCCTTCACGCGGGCGGCAACGACCACGCCCAGGGCGTGGGAGATGTGCACGTTGTGCGGCGTGGCGACGATGGCGACCTCGGGCCTGGCCGCCTCGAAACGGCGACCGAGCTGTTCCATCCCCGCCCGCGTCGTGAGCGCGAGGTCGCGCTCGTCGGGCGAGCAGGCCTCGGCGATGGCGATGCCGCCGTGGGGGGCGATCGCGGCGAACACCAGGGGCACCCGCCGATACTAATTCCCACATGACGGACGTTTCGCCGCTGCGGTTGACGGAGTACAGCCACGGGGCCGGTTGAGCCTGCAAGCTCAGCCCGGTGGAGCTAGGGCAGGTACTCGGGGCTCTGCCCCCGATCGTCGACCCCAACGTGCTGAACAGCGCGGCCGCGCGCGACGACGCCGCGGTCTATCGCCTCGCGCCCGACCGCGCCCTGGTCGCGACCGTCGACTTCTTCACACCCATCGTCGACGACCCCTCTGCGTACGGGGCGATCGCAGCGGCCAACGCCGTGAGCGACGTCTACGCGGTCGGGGCGCGACCGCTGTTTGCGCTCGGGATCACCGCCTTTCCGCGCGCCAGGCTCCACACCGGGCTCCTGGAGAAGATCGTCGCCGGCGGCGCGGCCAAGCTCGCCGAGGCCGAGGTCACCGTCGTCGGGGGCCACTCGGTCGATGACGCCGAGCCGAAGTTCGGCTACGCGGTGATCGGCGAGGTGCATCCTGACCGCATGGTCGGCCACGATGGCGCGGCCGGCGGCGACGTCCTGTTCCTGACCAAGCCGCTTGGCAGTGGCCTGGCGGCCACGGCCATCAAGCGCGGACTCTGCCCGCCGGCGCTAGAGGCGGCGGCGATCGCGCTCATGACGATGCTCAACCGCGATGCTTCACAGGCGATGCTCGAGGCCGGTGCAACCGCGGCCACCGACGTCACCGGCTACGGCCTGATCGGCCACCTCGCCAACCTCCGCGGAGGCGCCGACATCGACTTTGCCAGCGTCCCGTTCCTCCAGGGCGTCAGCGGCCTTGCCGAGCGCGACCTGTTTCCGGACGGCAGCCGTCGCAACCATTCCGCCTACCGCGACCGCGTCCAGTGGGGCGGGCTGGGCGAGACCGAGCAGCTGATGCTGTGCGACGCGCAGACAAGCGGCGGTCTCCTGGTCGCGATCCCGCCGGCGCGCGCAAAGAGCTTCCGCCAGGGGGAGAGAATCGGCGTCATGCGCGAAGACGGCGTGATCCGCATCCGAAGATGAGCAGGCTGCGCGTCGCGGGAGGCGAGGCCCGCGGAAGGCGCCTGAAAGCCCCGAAGAACATCCGGCCGACTCAAGGAGTCGTCAAGCAAGCGATCTTCAACATGGTCGCGGCACGAATCGAGGGCGCGACGGTGCTCGACCTCTTCGCTGGCTCGGGAGCGCTCGGCATCGAGGCGCTTTCGCGCGGCGCGGCGCGTGTGACCTTCGTGGATCAGCAGCCTCGCGGTCTTGCTATCCTGCGCCAGAACTTGGACGCCCTCGGCTTCAGCGAGCGCGCGCGCGTCGTCCGCGGTGACGTGGTGCGGTGGCTCGAGGCGTCGCCCGACGTGGTCGGGTCCGCCGACCTCATCTTTCTCGACCCGCCCTATGAGGACATCGTGCTCGACCGTGCGCTGCGCGTCCTCGACCGAGAGGTCAGGTCGGCGACCGTGCTCGCCGAGCATTCCCGACGCCAGATGCTGCCCCAGCTCGAGCGCCTGCGCGTCGACCGTGAGCGCCGCCACGGCGACACCATCGTCACGGTGCTTGCGGTTTGACGGCCCGCAACGCCCACCCGGTGCCGAACTCCAAGATCGCCGTCTATCCCGGCAGCTTCGATCCGTTCACGAACGGCCACCTCGACGTGGTCAACCGCGCGCTCGGGATCTTCGACAGGCTCATCGTCGCCGTCGCCGCCAACCCCGATAAGCGGCAGCCGCTGTTCACGGTCGAGGAGCGCCTCCAGCTCATCCGCGCCTCGCTCGGCGACCAGGATCGGGTCGAGGTGGCGAGCTTCACCGGTCTGACCGTCGAGTTCGCACGCGCCCGCGGCGCGAGCACGCTGGTCAAGGGGCTGCGCGCCTACTCGGACTTCGATGCCGAGCTGCAGCAGGCGCTGATGAACCGCAAGCTCGCGCCGGACATCCACACCGTGTTCCTGATGTCGGGCTTTGCGCACATCTTCGTCTCGTCAAGTATCTTGAAGGACATCGCCAGCTACGGCGGCAAGGTCTCGGACCTCGTGCCGCCCCCGGTCGCGAGAGCGTTGAAGGAGAAGTTCCGATAAAAGTCGACGAGCTGCTGGACCGGATGGAGTACCTGATCCAGAACGCGCGTCACGTCCCGCTGTCGACGCAGGTGATGGTCAACGAGGACGAGATGATGGAGCTCATCGACCAGATCCGCTTCAACCTGCCTGACGAGATCAAGCAGGCGAACTGGACGGTCTCGGAGCAGCAGCGGATCATGAGCGAGGCGCACGCCGAGGCCGCGCGCACCATGTCGCGCGCCAACGAACGCGCGGAGCAGAGCGCTTCCGAGCACGAGGTGCTGCGCCGCGCCGAACGCCACGCAGCTCAGGTCGTGAAGGACGCGCAGGCGAAGTCGGACCAGATGATCCGCGAGGCCGAGCGCTACGCCCTGGAGCAGCTGCGGCAGCTCGAGGCGCACCTCTCCCGCACGCTGGGCACCGTGCGCAGGGGAGCCGAGGCTCTGCAAGCCAACCAGCCTGCGGAGCAGTCGGAGCCCGAGCCCGCGGACCAGACGGCCGGGCACTAGGTTCACGTAGAATCCCCGGAGCCATGGCTCTCCCGAAGGTCAAGCTGTCCAAGTCGAAGAAGGGTCGGCGGCGCTCGCACCTCGCGCTCGCGCTCGTCCAGATCCAGCCTTGCCCGAACTGCAAGCATCCTCGCCGGCCGCACGCAGTCTGCCCGAACTGCGGGCAGTACGCCGGCCGCGAAGTCCTGAAGGCGAAGGAATAGCCCGGCGGCGAACGTAGCGTTTCTGTTTCCCGGCCAGGGCTCGCAGCAGCCCGGCATGGGGACCGAGCTCCTCGAAGACCAGGAGATCTCCGCGCTCTGCGACCGGTGCGCGACCGCGACCGCGGTCGACCTGCGCCGGCTCCTCACGACGGCCGGCGATGACGAGCTGCGCCTCACCCAGAACGCCCAACCCGCGCTGTGCTTCGTGGGCATCGCCCTCACGGTCCTGCTCCGCCGCCGGGGCATCGAGCCCGTCGCCGCCGCCGGACACTCGGTGGGGGAGTACGCCGCGCTGGCGGCGGCTGGATCCGTTGACGCGCCGCATGTCATCCAGGCAGTCGTCGAACGGGGCAGGGCGATGGCCGAGGCCGCGCCCGCCGGCACAGGCTCGATGGCCGCCGTCCTTGGCCTCGAGGCGGAGAAGATCGAAGCGGCGATGGCCGGGATAGATGGCGCGTGGCCGGCGAACTACAACACTCCGTCGCAGACCGTGGTCGCCGGCACGACGGCAGGACTCGAGGCGGCGACGAGGAGGCTCCAGGAGGCCGGGGCCAGGCGCGTCATCCCCCTCAACGTCAGCGCCGCCTTCCACACGCCGCTGATGGCGCCGGCCGCCGAGCGCCTGCGCGCCGCCCTCGACCGCATCGAGTGGCGCGCCCCTCGCCTCCCGGTCATGGCCAACCTCACCGGGCGGGCGCATCAGGGCGGCGACCGCATTCCGCACGTGATGGAGATGCAGCTGCGCTCGCCCGTGCGCTGGGCGGCTTGCGTCGCGGCGCTGGTCGAGGCGGGCTGCGACACGTTCATCGAGGTCGGCCCGAATCGCGCCCTGACCGGGATGATGCGAGAGCTCGCGCCCGGCCGCATGGCGGTCGCGGCCGGCACGCCGAAGTCCGTCGCGGAGATCGCCGTTCCGGCGTAGGCGACGGATCGTAGCCTGGCGGCAGTCTGCGCCTTGACGCAGCGCGCAAGGCGGGGCAGAGAATCGGATCGTGGTCAGGGGTCCACCGTGATCACTTGGCGCTCCAAACCGCCTCAGGTTCGTGGTTCTCACGGAGGTGAGACATGCACACAGGCGTGGTCAAGTCCACGTACAAGAAGGCCGACCTGGACAAAGCCATCAAGGAGTACAGGGAGCTGGCTTTGCCGAGCATCTCCACACACGAGGGCGGACGCTCGGCGATGCTCCTGGTCAATCGCGAGACGGGCGATGTCCTCTCGATCGGCTTCTACGAAAGCGCGGAAGCGGCGAAGGCATTCGGCCCGAAGGCGGAGAAGTTGATCGCGTCCTTCGAGAAGTACAAGGCGAGTGGCGCGAAGCCGGCTCGCGAGCTGTACGAGATCGCGGTCTCGACCCAGCAGGAGGCCAGGTCGGTGGTGGAGGCGGTCGTCAAGGGATTCAACGCGCACGACGCGGAGTCCGGAGCACGATCGTCTGCGCCGGACGCCGTGCTGACGGCGCCTGGAGACATGACGCTCAAGGGGCCGCAAGCCATCAAAGAGTTCAACCAGAACTGGTTCACCGCGTTCCCGGACGCGAAGATCGACATCAAGAACATCTTCGCCCAGGGCAATCAGGTCGCGCTGGAGGCCACCTTCACCGGCACGCACAACGGCACGCTGAAGACGGCCATGGGTGATGTGCCGGCGACCGGCCGCAAGGTGAACGGCGAGTACATCCAGACCTTCGAGGTCGACCGCGGCCTGGTCAAGAAGGCGCACCTGATGTTTGACCAGGTGCAGCTCATGACCCAGCTCGGCATGGCGCCGACGCCCGCCCAGGCGCAGGCGGTGAAGACGAATCGATAGGTGATGTGGTCGGGGCGGGGCCGCGCGGAGCCCCGCCCCGGGACGGGGATTCGCCATTCCGGCCTCGTGTACAGTAGTCCGCGTATGGAAACTCAAAAGCTGAGCTTCGAAGACTTCAAGAACATCATCGTCGAGCGCCTCGGGTGCGAGCCCGAGCAGGTGACCATGGATGCATCGTTCCAGGAGGACCTGAACGCCGACTCCCTCGACCTCGTCGAGCTGATCTACGCGTTCGAAGAGAACACCGGCCTGGAGATCCCCGACGAGGACGCGGAGAAGATCACCACCGTCGGCCAGGCCTGGGAGTACATCCAGGAGAAGGCCGGCTCATAGCACAGGCTCAGACCGCTCCCCTCGCCCAGTCCCTTCAGCTTCTCCAGCAAAAGATCGGGATCTATTTCCGCGACCCAGGCCTCCTGCTCGAGGCCGTCACGCACAGCTCGTTTGCCAACGAGAACCCGTCGGTGTCGCCACGCGACAACGAGCGCCTGGAGTACCTCGGCGACGCGGTCCTGCAGCTGATCACCGCCGAGTACCTGTACAAGCACCATCCCGGCGCCACCGAGGGTGAGCTGACACAGACGCGCTCGGCCATGGTCAACACGAACACCCTTGCCCAGCTTGCGGAAGAGCTCGACCTGGGCAGCTACCTCTACCTGGGCAAGGGCATCGCGAAGGGCGGGGGCCGGAGCCTGAAGTCCCTCCTCGCCAACGCTTTCGAGGCCGTGTTGGGTGCGATGTTCCTGGACGCGGGCTACGACGCCGCCTACCACTACTACCTGAACCGGTACCGCGCCCTGCCTTCGCCTGTGCGCGACGAGAACTTCAAAGGCCGGCTGCAGCAGGTCGCGCAGGAGCGGTTCGGCGAAACCCCGGTCTACGACAGCGAGGGCGCGCGCGTGGGCAACCGACGCGAGTACACGTCGGTCGTGTTCGCAGGCGCCGAGCCGCTGGGCACCGGGCACGGGGCGAGCAAGCAGGAGGCCGAGCAGGACGCTGCCCGGGCTGCGCTCGAGAGCCTTGTCGCGACGTCCCCCGCCGCGACGCTCACGGTCGCCAAGCCGGCGAAGGCTCCGCGCGCCCGTCGCGCGCCGCGACAGAAGCGCCAGCCGAAGGCCGCTCCGATGGAGGCGCCGGAGCCCGAACCGGCCGAGGTCGTGCCGCTGCACGCGATGGCCGAGCCACCCCGGAGCCGCCAGTTCGGCGAACCCCTGGAGTAGCGAAGAGCCCTTCTGCTAACCTGCGCAGCACTCTGTTCCTAAAGTCCCTGCAATTGCTGGGCTTCAAGACCTTTGCCCGGCAGACCGAGATCCAGTTCGACGGCGGCGTGACCGCCATCGTCGGCCCTAACGGTTCCGGCAAGACCAACATCGTCGACTCCGTCAAGTGGGTCCTCGGCTCGGGCCAGGCCCGCGACCTCCGCGGCAAGAAGATGGAGGAGGTCATCTACGCGGGCGGCGAGCGCCGCCCGAAAGCCTCCTTCGCCGAGGTCACCATGGTCTTCGACAACTCGGCGGGCCGCCTCCCCGTGGACTACCACGAGGTCGCGATCAAGCGCCGCGTCGAGCGCGACGGAGAGAGCGACTACTTCCTGAACGGTACCCGGGTGAGACGGCGTGACCTGATCCACCTGCTTGCCT
>Ga0209057_1002565_pt1 | contig 13919 bp, 6 predicted proteins | sample GraSoiAngelo_146_FD_185903 | JGI IMG/M metagenome (GOLD analysis project Ga0209057, IMG submission 185903) | Grasslands soil microbial communities from the Angelo Coastal Reserve, California, USA - 14_1009_05_30cm (SPAdes) (version 2) | ecosystem: Environmental > Terrestrial > Soil > Grasslands ... | reverse complement strand
GCAAGTGCAACGCCGGCCCCAACGACGGGCTCGCGTGCACGCCGGGGGACGGCGCCCTCGGCGGCGAGTATCCGACCAGCCACGACTGCCCGCCGCCGCCGGCCAACAACCTGGGCGCGCTGCCGATTGCCTTCGTGCTCGACTCGGGCACGGTGAGCAAGACCTCGGTCGACCTGCCCGATCAGGCGAACGTGTTCTGCGGCTTCTGCAAGAACAAGAGCCTCAACACGTTCGCCCGGCGGTGCAACGGGCTGGCGTCGGGCGCGGCCTGCACGTGCGCCGTCGGCGTGCCGTGCGCCGCGTGCAGCGGGGCGCCGTGCCTGCCCGTGGCGTGCACGGCGAACACGGACTGCGCGGCCGTGACCGGCTTCGTGAGCTGCGGGCAGCGGACCTCGGGGGCCTTCTGCAGCGGCGACCCGACCAGCGCGGTGAACCCGTGCAGCGATCTCGCCCGGACGATCGTCGAGACGGGCGCGCCGGCGGGCGCGCTCACAACGGGGGGCCCGGCCAAGCCGGCCAAGCTGGTCAGCATCTTCTGCATCCCGTTGACCTTCAGCTCGCTGGTCGACTCGGCGGCCGACCTGCCGGGCCCGGGCGCCGTCGCGCTCCAGGGCACGACGCAGGCGCTCCCGTAGTCCTGCGGGAACCGGGGGACCCGCAATTTCTGCGGGTCCCCCCTGGCCCTGAACGGGTATTCCCGCGGCTGCGCCAGGCCGCACGAAGGGCGCGTCCAGCACGTTGACCACGGACGCGACCGCCGCTAGCTTTCCGCGGATGGTCGAGGCCATCGAGCGCGCACACCCCGTGGAGGCAGACGGGAAACGTCGACCCACCCTCCGCACCGGGGCCGCGGTGGCGGCGGGTCTCGCGCTGATCGTCTCCATCAACAGCCTGCCGAACGGGTTCGTCTCCGACGACATCCAGACGATCGCCTTCAGCGCGGTGGCCGGCTCCAGCTGGCACGGCCTCCTGCTGACGCCGGCCGTGATCCCGCGCGGCGGGTCAAAAGGCGCCTACGCCCCGCTGACCGCCTGGACGTTCGCAGCCGTGCACGCCAGGGGCGCCGACTCGCCGCTCATCCATCACCTGCTGAATGTCGTCGGCCACGTCGCGGCCGCGGCCCTGATGGTGCCCGCCGCCGCGGCGACCGGCTTGTCGCCGCCCGTCGCGGCGCTGGCGGGGGCGCTCTTCGCCGTGCACCCGATCCACACCGAGGCCGTCGCCCACGTCGCGAGCCGCGGGTCCGTTCTCGGCACGGCGCTCGTGCTGGTCGCTCTCCTGTGGTGGCGGCGTGAGCGGTCGCTCCTGCACGGGCTCGGCGCGCTCGGGGCGTGTGCCGCAGCACTTCTCGCCGACGAGCAGGCGCTGCCGCTCGTCCTCGTCCTGCCTCTCGCCGATTTCGTCTGCCCCGCTGATGCGTCGTCTGGTCGCCGTCGGCCGGTCGTGCTGTACGCCGCGCTCGTCGTCGTCGCCGCAGGCTACCTCGTCCTGCGGCGCGCGGCGCTGAAGGGCGTCGGCGAGATCGATGAGACCGCGGTGTTTCAGGGAAACCCCGCGGCTTTGCTGCCGGCGGCGCTTCGCATCGTCACCGGTCTCAAGGTCACGGCTCTCGCCGTCTCCAAGCTCATTGCGCCCGTCCGGCTCTCCGCCGACTACTCGTTTCGCCAGCTCCCCGCCGTGCAGTCGCTGGCCGAGCCCGGTGCTCTCGTGGGGCTCTTCACCGGGGTGGCCCTCGCCGTGCTGGCGAGCGTTCTCTGGGCCCGGCATCGTGTCGCGTTCTTCTGGATGGCCTTCACGGTGCTGACCTGGGGAGTCGTGTCGAGCATCGCGTTTCCGACCGACACGATCTTCCACGAGGACCTGCTCTACCTGCCGAGCGCGGGTGTCTGCGCGCTGGCGGCCCTCGCCGTCGCCTCGCTGGCCGAGGGGCGCCGCCAGCCGCTCGGGGCCGTGGTGGCGGCCGTCCTGGTCGTCGCGGGGGGCGTGGGTACGGTGCTCCGGAACCCCGTCTGGCACGACGAGCTCAGCCTCGGCGAGGCGACGGTCGCGGCCGCGCCGGAGAGCGCTCGGGCCCATCGCATGCTCGGCACGGCCTATTCGGACGCGAACCGGCAGGACGAGGCGGTCAAGGAGTTCGGGCGGGCGCTTGCCATCTACCCGGGCGACAAGGCGAGCCTCTACAACATCGGCGTCATCTACCAGCGCCAGGACAAGCCGCTCGAGGCGCTCACCGTGTTTCGACGCGTCACCGACCTCGATCCGAAGTACGTCCCGGCCTGGATCAACATCGCCGCGATCAACAATACGCAGGCCGCCTTCAGGCCGGCCCTCGACGCCGCCGAGCGCGCCATCGCCGTCCGTCCCGACATCCCGAATGCCTACGTGGTCAAGGGCCATGCGCTGCGCGGCATGAGCCGGTTCGAAGAGGCGCGCGCCGCCTTCGAGCAGGCCCTGCGGCTCGCCCCCACGCAGCCGGAGGCGCTCCTCGGGCTCGGCGCCACCGCCATCGACCTGCAGGACTGGTCGGCGGCGGCGAGCGCGTTCGAGCGCCTGATCAAGGTGGCGCCGGTGCCGGACGCGTACCGGGGGCTCGTGTACAGCTACCGGCAGGCCGGCCGTGGGGCGGACGCGGACAACATGGCCGCCGTCGCCCGCGACCTGTTTCCGCAGGACGAATTCTTCGCGCCCGAAGGCCCGCCCTCGCCGTAGGCCGCCGCCACTCGGACCCGCGGCGCTCCCTATGGCAGAGCGCATGCTCCGGAGCGCCGCGTCATGGGGACCTGGTCGCTCGCGTTGTTGACGGCGCGAAGCCATCCCTGTTAAGCCACCGCCGGCGGGCTACGCCCGCGGATCGCCATGGAAACGGCCAGATGGCATGGGGCAAGGCTTTCATTTTTGCTGGTCACGGCCGGGCTGGCCGCGGCGAGCAGCGGGCTGCCCCGGATCGCCGGCGCCCGGGTGGCGGGCGGAGCGGGGGCGCGGGCCGATTGCTATGCGGAGTTCGACGGCATCACGGCGATCCCCAACTCGCACCCGCCCCGGGTGGAGTGCGTCGACGGGGACCCGTGCGACCAGGACGGGGTGTGCGGCAACGGCTTCTGTGGGTTCAACATCCGCCTCTGCCTGAACCAGAACGACCCCGACATCCCGGTGTGCCGGCCGCCGCGCGACGGCCTGGCGCGCGTCAAGGTCGCGCCGCCACGGTTCTCCGGGCTCGCAGCCGGACTGGACCTCACGAAATCGACCTGCGGAGAGTCGCTCGCCGTCGCCGTCGCCGCCCACCGCGGCCCGTTCGGGCCCGACCGCCCCGGGCGGCAGCAGCTGCGCGTGATCGCGTGGGCCCGCAACGCCACCCCGACAGTCGACTCGGACGAGGTCATGCTCGTCTGCCAGCCTCGGCCGCAGAACCGGCCCTGCGGCGCCACCACCACGACGAGCACCACGGTGGCGAGCAGCACCACGACGACGTCGACGAGTACGACGACCACACCGACCAGCTCGACCAGCACGTCGTCGACGTTGCCGGGCGTCTGCACCTGCGCCGGCGGCACGCCGTCGGGGCTGACGTTCACGACCACGGTCGGGACGGGCAGCTGCGGCTCCTTGAAGGACGGCGTCGGCAGGCCGTTCCTCGACCTCGCCTGCGGCGGCCTCTACTTCGGCGGTGTGAACGACGCCGTTCCTCTGCCGGCCCTCGTCCCCGACACGGGCGTCTCGTCGCTCCGCGTGACCGCGTGCAACGGCACGGCGCTCACCCTCGGGGCGACGACGCAGGCGGATACCGGCAGCATTCGCACCTGCACGGGCAGCGGCTGCCTCTTCCAGGCGCCGCTGCCGATCCCGAACAGCAGCAACGGTGGCGCACCCACGAGCACCTGTCTCATCATCCGCGTCGCGCAGGATGCCCAGGGCACGGCCGACTGCTCGGCCGGATCCGTGACGGACCTCAAGCTGCCGCTCAGTGCGAGCCTCTTCCTGACCGGCGATCTGCTGCCCGATCGCTGCAGCGAGGGCTCGAAACCCGGCGCGTCCTGCAAGACCGCCGCCGACTGCCCGGGCGGCGGCACGTGCCAGAACGACACCGGGCGGTGCCGGCGCGGCACGAGGCCGGCGGACACGGCGTGCCGTGCGAACCCGGACTGTGGAGTCGGCGGCTCCTGCGAGCGGGGGCGGTGCGTGGGCGGCAGCGACGCAGGCTTTGGCTGCATCACGAACGACGACTGTGCCGGCGGGACCTGCAATACGCTCATCCAGACGTGTCCGATCTGCAACGCGACGACGCGTGTCTGCAACGGCGGCCCGAACGATGGCCTCACCTGCACGCCCGGCGATTCGCCGCTGAGCGATGCGTATCCGACGAGCCACGACTGCCCGCCCCCGGCCGGTCTCGTGATCGGCTCGCCGCTGGCCATCAACTTCGTGCTCGGCACGGGCGCGACGTCGGTGAGCGCCACCGACCTCCCCGACCAGCCGAACGTTTTCTGCGGCTTCTGCCGTAACAAGGTGAGTAATTCGTTCAAGAGACCGGCCGTGCCATGCAAGTCGAACGCCGACTGCACGAGCGTGACCGGCTTCACGAGCTGCGGCCAGCACAGCACGGGCGCCTTCGCGGCGACCGATTCCTCGCTCAATCCGGCGCGGAGCATCACGATGATGGGGTCGGCGGCGGGTGCCTTCGTGGCCGGAGGCCCGGCAAAGGCGGCGACCCTGGTGAGCACCTTCTGCGTCCCTCCCAGCTTCGACCTGCTGGTGGATTCCTCGGCCGACCTCCCGGGCCCGGGCGCCGTCTCTCTCGCCGGCCTCGCGCAGCTGACCGGCGCGGGCGCCGGCACGACGACCACCACGACCAGCTCCAGCACCACCAGCTCGAGCACGACGAGCACGACGTCGAGCACGACGACCACGACGGCGCCGATTCCGACGACGACCAGCACGAGCACCACGTCGTCGACGAGTACGACGACCACGTCGACGAGCAGCACCACGACGCCGTCGACGAGCACGACCAGCACGACGTCGACCACCGCCACCACCACGTCGAGCAGCACGACCACCACCTCGACCAGCACCACCACGTCCACGACGTCCAGCACGACGACGACGACGTCGTCGACCACGACCACGTCGACGACCATCGGTCCCACGTGCAGCTGCGCGGGTGGGCCGCCGACCAAGGTCTCGTTCACGACCAGCGTCGGGTCGGGCGTCTGCGGGCATCTGGACGCGGACGGACACCCGAACTTCTTGTCGCTCAATTGCGGCGCACTCTACTTCGGCGGCGCGGGCGTCGGCGTGCCGCTGCCCTCCACCGTCCCCGACCAGGGGATGTCGTTCAGCACGGCCACGTGCAACGGAACGACGATCACGCTGAGCGGTGCGTCGCCCGCCGAAGCGGGCGGCAACCGCTGCGCGGGCGGCTCGAACCACCATAACGCCTGCACGACGGCGGCCGACTGCCCGGGCGGCACGTGCAAGTTCCTGCAGTGCACGAACACCGGCTGCCTGTTCGGCCCGCCGCTGCCGATCCCGAACCGGTCTCACCAGGGCGCGGCCACGAGCAGCTGCGTGATCAACACGATCACGGCCAACGCCGCGGGGACGGCGGACTGCTCGACCGGCTCGACGACGGCCCTGAACGTGCCGCTCAGCTCCAGCACCTTCCTCGACGCGGATCTGATGCCGATGCGGTGCTCGGGCGGGTCGACGCCGGGCGCCAACTGCACGGGCAGCGGCGGCTGCGGCACCGTGCTGGCCGGCTCGTGCCCGGGCGGCACCTGCGTCAACGACACCGGTCGCTGCCGTGCCCCGGATGCTCCCGGCAGGGCGTGCTGCAGCGACGCGGATTGTCCGAGCTCCGCTAGCTGCGAGACCGGGGCCTGCGTGGGCGGGGCGAACGCCAACCTGGGCTGCATCACGAACGCCGACTGCCCGAGCGGCACCTGCCGGACATTCATCCAGTCGTGCCCGATCTGCGACCCGACCAGCAACAAGTGCAACGCCGGCCCCAACGACGGGCTCGCCTGCACGCCGGGGAACAGCCCGCTGGGCGGCGAGTACCCGACCAGCCACGACTGCCCGCCGCCGCCGGCCAACAACCTGGGCGCGCTGCCGATCGCCTTCGTGCTCGATTCGGGCACGGTCAGCAGGACCGCCGCCAATCTGCCCGATCAGGTGAACGTGTTCTGCGGCTTCTGCAAGAACAAGAACCTCAACACGTTCGCCCGGCGGTGCAACGGGCTGGCGTCGGGCGCGGTCTGCTCGTGCAGCGTCGGCGTGCCGTGCCTTCAGTGCGGCGGGGCGCCGTGCCTCCCCGTGCCGTGCACGTCGAACGCGAGCTGCACCGGTGCGACCGGCTTCACGAGCTGCGGGCAGCGGACGTCGGGTGCCTTCTGCAGCGGCGATACGACCAGCGCGGTGAACCCGTGCGGCGACCTGGCCCGGACCATCGTCGAGACGGGCGCGCCGGCGGGTGCGCTCACGACGGGGGGCCCGGCCAAGCCGGCCAAGCTGGTCAGCATCTTCTGCATCCCGCTGACGTTCAGCTCGCTGGTCGACTCGGCGGCCGACCTGCCGGGCCCGGGCGCCGTCGCGATCACGGGCGTGACCCAGGCGCTGCCGTAGCTCCGTTCCGAGCCGGTGTGGTCAGCGGTGCCGGCAGCCGGAGAAGAGATCCGATATCCGCTGGAAAACCGAGCGCGCCGGCGCTTCCCCGAGCCGATAAGCCTGGAAGTCGCCCTTCAGCACGATCGGGAGAGGAAAGGGCGCGACGGCGACGGTCGAAATGATTGCCGTGCCGCTGAGCACCGTCGGAGTGCGGTTGCGGACACCGAACACCGAATACGTCATCCTGACCGCCTGCCCGCCGGGGAAGCTCTCCTTGATTGCGATCGCGAATTGGCTGCCCTTGGTCGTCTCATCTTCGGAGAATTCCGGCGGGAACGCATCGCTTCCGAGCAAGCGGTACTCGACCTTCGCATAGTTGCGCGGCTCAATTTTGGCCGGCCGCCATTTCTCGTTGACCTCCCGGAGGTCCTCCACGGCGGGAACCCACGCCTGCCCGGCATTCGCGGCCGCGGTCATCTTCTGGTTGACGGGCGTCGGAACGTCGCCGCCGAGGGCCAGCTCCATGTGCTCCGCTCCCCTCCGCACCTCGAAGAGCCGCGCGATCGGTCGCGCCATGCCGGATTGGAGCTTCACCTGGCAGACCGCGAGCCACCTGCCGACGATGTCCGGCGGGACGCTGCCCTGCACGTCGGTGGTCACCGGGACCTCGGGCGCGGGCGCCTGGGGCGGGGCGCTCTCGGGCGGCAGGGTGGATGGCTCGGTCTCGGCGCGCACGGCTGGGCTGAGCATCGCGAGGAGCACGATGGCCGCGGCTGCGCACGTCGTCGGTATTCTCGGCATGGAGCGGTGTTCCTAACAGCGGCCGCCCGAGGCGTCAATTTACAGGATCTATGGCACCGCGCGCACAGGTCCGCGGCTGTATTGACCCGTCGCGCCCATCCCTGCTAACGCCCAGCCGGCCGATTCGTCGGCGAGAGGAGCCCGTCATGGCGAAGCAGCGTGTCCGTCGCTCGAGATTTCGCTTGCTCATCAGCCTCCTGGCGGCCGCCGTGACGCTCGGCGTCGGCGCGAGGACGCTTGCGCTCATCCCCGGGGGGCACGGGGCCAAGACGGATTGCTATTCGGAGTTCGATATCGCCGGCGTGACCAGCACGGCGCCCACCAAGATTCAGTGTATGGACGGCGATCCCTGCGACCAGGACCACATGTGCAACGACACCTGCACGTTCAAGATCCGGCTCTGCATCAATAATCAGAACGCCGTCACCGGCTGTACGCCGCCGACCACCGGGCTGACCAAGCTCAAGGCGACGCCGTCGAAGTTTCGACTCACGACTGGGCTGGACGCGAGCAAGTTGAGCCAGCAGGTGTGCGGTGACCAAGAGGACGTCGTGGTGAAGGTACGCAAAACCAAGAAAAGCAAGAAGCCCGGGCGCCAGCCGTTGCGGATCCTGGCGACGGCCAAGCACTCGAAGCCGGACATTGACGCCGTCAACCTGTTCTGTCTCCCTCGTCCCGCAGGGTCGGCGTGTCCGACCACGACCACCAGCACCACCACCTCGACGACCATCGGCGGGTGCGGCAATGGCGTGCGCGACGGTTCCGAGGAGTGCGACGGCAACGACGCGGCCGCGTGTGGCGGGCGAGGGTGCCGTTCGGACTGCACGTGCGTGCCGAGCCCGTGTCCCCCCGCCACCTGCACCTGCGCGGGCGGGACCCCATCGAAGTTCACCTTCGTGACCGCCGTCGGCTCCGGCGTCTGCGGGCATGTGGATGCGGACGGGAACCCGAATCTCTTGCAGCTCAGCTGCGGCGGCCTCTACTTCGGCGGTTCAGGGGTCGGCGTGCCGCTGCCGTCGAAGGTTCCGGATCAGGGGTCGTCGCAGACTCGCGTGTGCTGCAACGGGACCGCGCTCACCGTGTCCGGGACCTCGGCCTCCGAAGCGGGAGGCAACCGCTGCGCCGGCGGCGCCAACCATCACAACGCGTGCACGACCGACGGCGACTGCCCGGGCGGGAAGTGCAAGCTGCTCCAGTGCACGAAGGCCGGGTGCCTGTTCGGCCCGCCGCTCCCGGTCCCCAACAACAATGGGGCGCCCACGAGCACGTGCGTCATCAATGTGCTGTCCGCGGATGCGTCGGGCATGGGCGACTGCAATGCCGGCAGCACCAGCAATCTCAGCGTGCCGCTCAGCTCCCAGCTCTTCCTGACCGGCGACCTCATGCCGATGCGGTGCGTTGGCGGGTCGACGCCCGGCGCGCCCTGCACCGGCCCTGGAGGCTGCGGCACCGTCGCGCAGAACTCGTGTCCGGGCGGTACCTGCGTCAACGATACGAGCCGCTGCGCGAGCGGCGGCGGGCAAGCGCCCAACACGGTTTGCTGCAGCGCTGCAGGCGACGATTGCATACAGTCCGGCACGTGCAACCCGGGCGTATGCGTGGGCGGTTCGAATGCCGACTTCGGGTGCATCACCGACGCGGACTGCCCGGGCGGCGGTGCGTGCAAGACCTTCATCCAGCCCTGCCCGATCTGCAATGCGACCACCAACACGTGCAACGGCGGCGCCAACGACGGCCTCGCCTGCACGCCGGGCGACACCGCGATCGATGGCGACTATCCGACCAGCCACGACTGTCCGCCCCCGCCCGCCAGCAACATCGGCGCCCTGCCGATCTCCTTCGTGCTCGATTCGGGCACGGTCACGAAGACCGCGGTCGACCTGCCCGGTCAGGTGAACGTCTTCTGCGGCTTCTGCAGGAACAAGACGCTCAACACCTTCGCCCGGCGGTGCAACGGCTTGGCGACGGGCGCCAGCTGCGGCTGTGCGCCGGGCCTGCCCTGCGCGACGTGTCCAGGTTCCGCGCCGTGCCTCCCCGTACCGTGCGCCTTGGACTCGGACTGCACCAGCGTGACCGGCTCCACGAGCTGCGGCCAGCGGACCGCGGGCGCCTTCACCGCCAACGACGTCTCGAGGACCATCGTCGAGACGGGCATGCCCGCGGGAGCGCTGACGACGGGGGGCCCCGCGCAGCCCGGAACGCTGGTCAGCATCTTCTGCATCCCGCCGAGCTTCACCCAGACGGTCGACGCGGCGGCCGACCTGCCCGGTCCCGGTGCGGTCGCCATTCCCGGCATGGCGCAAGCGCTCCCATAGTCCGCGCGCAATCGAGTAAATTACATATTGACAGCCTCGCGCCGGGGGGCGTAAGCCCCGAGCTGCCGGCTCCTCGTAGTCGGTCCCTCCCGGCCTGCCGCCCCGAGGGAGACACCAACGGAGAAAGCCCATGAAGCGCCTCCTCGCAGCAACCTTGGGTAGCGTGCTCCTCCTCACCGCCGGCGGCGCGATCGCAACCCCCCCGGGGCCGGGCAAGCACTTCGACTGCAGCGACGCGGGCGGAGCCACGTCCTGCGCCAGCGACGACACCGGGTGCGTCCCCGGCAGCAAGGACGACCCGTCGGCGCCGAACGTCGCGGCCACGCTCAAGTGCGCCGACGCCATCGCCAAGGCCTTCAGCAAGGCCGTCAAGGCGGTGATCACGTGCCACAAGAAGCAGGCCGACGCGGCCTTCAAGGCTGCGCCGGTCGACGACGAGGCCTGCGAGAAAGGGCCCAACAACGGGAAGTCCGCGAAGGAGAGGCTCGACGCGGCCATCGCCAAGGTGTCGCCGCTCTGCACCTCGACCGAGCTCACGTTCGCGTCCGCCGAGGAGACCACGCTCTTCGCGGACAAGACCAACCCGCTCTCGCTCGACGCGCAGAACGGCAACGTCTACTGCGACTCGACGATGGGGGCCATGCTGATCGACGCCTCGGGCGACGATGCCGGCTGGGTCCCGCATAGCGGAGATCAGCTGAAGTGCGCTGACAGCGTCGGCAAGGAGCTCGGCAAGCTCACCGCCGCGGTGATCAAGTGCCACATCAAGATGGCCGACCAGTTCTTCGCCGGCAAGGACTTCGACGAGAACGTGTGCGAGGAGAACGATCCGGTGAAGCACAAGTCGGCCGTCGAGAAGTACAACGCCGCCATGACCAAGCTGACTACCAAGGGGATCTGCTCGCAGCCGTGTCTGTCGCCCGCGAACCGCACCGCCCTCGGCGCGAACGTCCTGGCCCAGGTGGAGGGGGCCAACGTCCTCGTCTACCCGTGCCCGACCACCACCACGACCACCACGACCACGAGCACCAGCACCACGTCGAGCACCTGCCCGCCGCCGGGGATGGCCTGCAGCTGCTCCGGCGGGACGCCGCTCGAGTACAAGTTCAAGACCGTGATCGGGGCGGGGAGCTGCGGCCACCTCGCCTCGGACACGAACGCCAACTTCTTCTCGCTCGCCTGCAGCGGCCTCTACTTCGGTGGCGCGGGCGTCGCCGTGCCCCTGCCCGCAGCCGTCCCCGACAACTTCTTCAACGTCATCCACGCCTGCTGCGACGGCAGCACGCTCACGCTCACCGGGACCAGCTCGGCCGAGGCGGGCGGCAACCTGTGCTCCGGCGGCTCGAACCACCACAACCCCTGCATCAGCAACTTCGACTGCCCGGGCGGCACGTGCAAGTTCCTCCATTGCACGACCGCCGGCTGCCTGTTCGGACCGCCCCTGCCCATCCCGAACAGCGCCCACATGCAGGCCCCCAGCAGCACCTGCGGCATCCTCACGATCACGGCAACCGCGACGGGCACGGCCGACTGCTCGACGGGCGAGGCTCACACCATCAACCTGCCGCTCAACGACAACCTCTTCCTCAGCGGCGACCAGCTGGCGAACCGGTGCGTGGGCGGCACCAGCCCGGGAGCGCCCTGCGGCAACGCGTGCGGGAACCTGGGAGCGTGTGCCGGCGGCGGCACCTGCACCAACGACACGGCGCGGTGCACGGGCAACGGCGCCACCTGCTGCTCCGACGCGGATTGCGGGGCCAACGGGACCTGCGAGACCGGCGCCTGTGTCGGCGGGGCGAACAACGGCAAGGGCTGCATCACCGATGCGGACTGCCCGAGCGGCTTCTGCAAGACCTTCGTCCAGCCCTGCCCCATCTGCAACTCGAGCACGAGCAAGTGCAACGGCGGTCCGAACGACGGACTCGCGTGCACGCCGGAGTCCCTGAGCCCGAACGGCGACTTCCCGACGAGCCACGAGTGCCCGCCGCCGGGCGGCCTCGCCATCGGCTCGCTGGCGATCGGCTTCCTGCTGGACACCGCGACGCTGTCGAAGACGGCGATCAACGCGCCCGATCAGAGCAACGTCTTCTGCGGCTTCTGCAAGAACAAGACGACGAACTCGTTCGCTCGCACGTGCAACGGCTCGCCGTCGGGCACGGCTTGCGCGTGCCAGCCTGGCCCGCCGTGCAACACGTGCAGCGGAGCGCCGTGCCTCCCCGTGCAGTGCAACCCCGCCAACATGAACGCGGACTGCGCCACGGTCACCAATTTCACCAGCTGCGGGCAGCGGACCTCGGGCGCCTTCACCACGGCTGACGTGGCACGGACGATCTTCGAGACCGGCTCGCCGGCCACGGGGGTGACCACCGGCGGGCCGCCCGTCGCCTCCACGCTGGTGAGCATCTTCTGCATCCCGCCCTCGTACAACATACTCGTCGACTCCGCGGGAGACCTCCCCGGTCCAGGCGCCGTGGCCCTGTCGGGGAACGCGCAGCTGCTGCCCTGAGCCGCTTGCCGGCGCCGCACGGCTCCTCCGGCCGTGCGGCGCTGGCGCGCGCCGTTGACGCTCCGGGGCGAAGCCGGTAAGCGGATGCCTCGGCCGGCCAGGTAGCTCAGTTGGTAGAGCACGTGACTGAAAATCACGGTGTCGGCAGTTCGATTCTGCCCCTGGCCACTCGGAGAATCAGCCACTTACACCTCGGCGCCGTTCGCTGCGAGCGCCTGATTGTGCGCGTTCCTGTCGTGCTGAGGCAATCGCAACGACACGCGCGGGCTCCTCGCGCCGCTTGCCCACGTAGTCGCTGACGCGCTCAGCCGCGGCGGCGAGGTCGTCCTCGCTGACGATGTTGTAGCGGTCAAAGACAGAGCGCGTCTCGTGTCCTGAGATGGCCATGGCCACGCGCTCGGGCACGCCAGACCGTCTCTCTTTCCCGGGCACCCCTTGACGGTTTGTCCTTCCAGGTCTATGGGGAAAATTGGGCTTCTGGGCCGGGGTGGAGCGGCTCTCGCAGCCAGCCGCACCGCGAAAACTGCACAGTGCTCCCGCCTCGTGCCGGGAGCTGCGGTTTGACGGTTCGCGATGCGAAACTCAACGGACATCAAGCATCTACTTGACCAGGCCAAGTCTCGCCTGGGCCAGCCCTGCGATCTCGATCTACTGCGCTTCTTCCGGCGGCACCCCCGGGCGCTCCTGACGAGTGAACAGCTCGCCGCCTTCGTGGCCTACGACGTCCAGCAAGTCGGCAGATCGCTCGACACCCTCATCGGCGCCGGCCTCCTGACACAATCGCAGAACCCCAAGTCCGGCGCCCGGATGTACGTCCTCACGTCCGGAGGCCCGCTTGCGGATTGGCTCAACTCTCTCCTGGAGGTCGCCGCCACGCCAGCAGGACGCCGAGCCTTGCTCCAGGCTCTCGCACGGCGGCCCTGGCCGGGGGGCGCGCCCGAAGCTGGCAGGAAGCGCCGCGACAGTCGCACGGGTCGATCGGGGCGAGCGAGCGAGGAAGACGCCTATGGCTGAACGGGATTTCGTCAAGACAGGGATCAAAGGGCTCGACGCCATCCTCGGCGGCGGAATCCCCCGTGGCAACCTGACCCTGGTGGAGGGAGCGATTGGTACGGGGAAAAGCACGTTGGGGGCGGAGTTCGTCTTTCGTGGCGCGACCGAGTTCCACGAGCCGGGATTGATCGTGCTGTTCGAGGTCTCCCCGGACAAGTTCATCCGCGACGTGGCGAGGTTCGGCTGGGACCTGCCCGAGCTCGAGCGCCAGGGCCGGCTCAAGATGGTGTTCACGACGCGCTCGGTCTTCCAGCAGGAGTTGCAGCAGGCCGACAGCCTGCTTCTCGACGAAGCGGGGAAGATCGGGGCGCGGCGAATTTTCATCGATAGTTTTGGCCAGCTGGCTCTGGGCAACGACGGGAGCCGAGACCCTCGCGATGACTTCCACATCCTCGCCGAGGGGCTACACCGCGAGAACTTGACCGCCATGCTGGTCCTGGAAGTGGTCGCACAGGACGGGGTGCGCCTCGCCGCTCCCGCGCCGGAGGAGTTCATTGCCGACACGGTCATGCGGCTCAGGCTCGAGCCCCTCGAGCGTTCCGTGCAGCGGTCCATCGAAATCGTGAAGTCGCGTGGCCACGAGTACCAGATGGGACGCCACTCGTTTCGGATCGTCGACGGCCAAGGGCTCGAGGTCTACC
>Ga0209057_1002564_pt1 | contig 13920 bp, 15 predicted proteins | sample GraSoiAngelo_146_FD_185903 | JGI IMG/M metagenome (GOLD analysis project Ga0209057, IMG submission 185903) | Grasslands soil microbial communities from the Angelo Coastal Reserve, California, USA - 14_1009_05_30cm (SPAdes) (version 2) | ecosystem: Environmental > Terrestrial > Soil > Grasslands ... | reverse complement strand
AAACGGGTTGCCAGATAACCGTTGGACAGAATGGCGTGGTTATGGTCTGGGGCAAGTCTCCCGAGAACGAAAGGGTCGCAGTAGAAGCCATATACATGGTCGAACGTGAAGCTCATACAAGAGGATTAACAGACAGGATAAGAGAAATGATCGCAAAATCAAACGTGGTAGGAGAAGTTGCCAGAACCCAAACAGCCTGAAAAACTGATCGACGACAAGGGCATCCGAATAGACGGTCGTCGTCTTGATCAGCTACGGCCTATAAAACTCGAAGTGGGAATACTCGACAAGGCCGATGGGTCCGCCTATATTGAACAGGGAAAGAACAAGATTCTCGTTGGAGTCTACGGGCCTAGAGAAGCGCACCCGAAACACATCTCCCTTCCAGATCGTGCAGTCTTGAGGTGTAGATATCGGATGGCTCCGTTCTCCGTAGATGAACGAAAGAATCCAGCACCCTCCAGAAGAGAGATGGAGCTCTCCAAGGTAATCCGAGAATCACTGGAGTCCGTGGTTCTGACAGATCTCTACCCGAGAACAACTATCGACGTCTTCATCGAGGTCCTGCAGTCCGATGGTGGTTCTCGCTGCGCTGGAATTACCGCAGCGTCCCTAGCATTAGCCGATGCCGGAATCCCGATGAGAGAACTGGTTGCCGCGTGTGCAGTCGGCAAGATTCAGGGACATATGGCATTGGACCTGTCCGATGCGGAAGACAAGTACGGTGAAGCTGACCTTCCAGTGGCATGGGTGCCAAACGCAAACCTGGTCACCCTCCTCCAAATGGACGGAATTCTCACAACCGACGAGTTTGAGAAAGGACTCACGATGGCGCTAGACGCGTGCAAGACCATCCATGGCATGCAACAAGAAGCACTGAAGAAGAAATATCTGGTGATCAAAGAAGTAGCCGAGGAAAGAGAAGAAACCGAGGTAGTAGCCTAGTGTCATTCACTCCCCAGCTCCCGCCCGTCGCGAAGCTTGAACAAAAAACCGTGGTCGATCTCGTCGCAAACGGAAAGAGAATAGACGATAGACCAGCAGATAGTTACAGACCCCTAACCATACAAGTCGGTCTGATAGAGAAAGCTAACGGCTCAGCGCAAGTACACCTCGGCAAGTCAAAAGTCCTAGTCGGAGTCAAAGTCGAAACAGGAACACCTTTCCCCGACACCCCAGACGAAGGGGTACTAACCGTAAACGCCGAGCTTGGCCCTCTAGCATCCCCACTATTCGAGACAGGACCACCGAGTGAACAAGCAATCGAACTAGCACGTGTCATCGACAGAGGAATCAGAGAGTCGAAGGCCGTGGACATGAAGTCGCTCGTCCTACTAAAAGGCAAGAAAGTCCAGGTAGTCTTCGTAGACATATACATTCTGGATCACGACGGCAATCTGATTGACGCAGCATCCATCGCGGCTCTCGCGGCCCTTGCGAGCGTAAAGATGTTGAAGGCGGAGCTTAAGGGCGACGAAGTCGTATACAAGCCCGGGCTTCATCCCCTACCTCTCAACAACCATCCAGTTGCAGTCACCTTCGCAAAGGTTGGCAAGACAATCGTTGTAGATCCCGTACTCGAGGAAGAGCAGGTCATGAACGCGAGGCTAACAGTCACCATAGAGAAGAACGGCAACATTTGCGCCATGCAAAAAGGGGGCCTATCAGGCTTCACGCAAGACGAACTGAAAACAGTGGTGCACTTGGCCGTTCAGAAGGCGGCTGAGAATCGGGCGAAGATATTGGCAGCGGCGAAGGGCTAATGGGAAAGAAGATCGGGCTCGCCGGGGGCTTCAGCGCCCGGTACGGAACAGTCACCCGTCGACAGTACGTAGAGATAGTCACCGGACTTAGAGGAAAGCATGAGTGTCCGAGATGCATGTTTAGAACCGTCAAGAGATGGAGCGTTGGCGTTTGGCACTGCAGAAAATGCGGATACAAGTTTGCGGGAGGGGCATACACACCCCGAACGAAGCTCGGCGAGATTGCCGCACGAGCCACAAGAGGTCTTATGAGCCCTTCAACACTTTCAACCGAGCTCGACAGCCTTCGAGCAGGCGCCAAAGTAGCGGTTACAGTGGTACCCCAGGTCAAAAAAACGCGGACTAGGAGAAAGAAGGTAGTAGCTCCTGAGGCCGAAAAGAAAGCTGAGGAAGGCCAGATCGAGGACTCGCAACCAGCCCCAATCGCAGATGCTGAGGCAGCGGACCAGCCCGTCGAGAACGCATAGAGAATCAGAAATCCTACTATCGATAGATTTTCCCTCACCAAAGATAGCGCGAACTATTTTCTCGTCGGTGGTCCCTGAGACTCAGCAAGCTCCAGGCTATCGATCATTCACCGAACTAGAGGCCAACGGACGCGCGCTGATAATGCGTATTCAGGCGCAGGATCTGGTTGCCTTGCGAGCTGCGTCGAATTCCTTCCTGCGTTTCATCGCTGCTAGTTTTAGGGCGATCGAAGTTGTTGCACCCTTTTATAGGACCCGCCAAGTTCCCAGTCGCCCGGCGCACAAACTTGAGCGAAGAAGTTGAACTTCCACCGCAATTGCAAGAACAGTTGGCCAGACTGCAGCAACTTCAGCAGACATTACAGGCTGTGACGTCACAGAAACAGCAGCTCGAGATAGAGCTTTCAGAGACGGATAGAGCGCTCGCCGAGCTCGACAAGATTACGGATCAGACCCCTGTTTACAAGAGCGTAGGCAGCCTCCTGTTGAAGTCCGAAAGACAGACAGTTCTTTCGGAACTAAAGGAGAGGAAGGAGTTGCTGGGAACGCGAATAACGGTCTTGGGAAGGCAGGAGGAGCGCACGAAAGAAAGGATGAAAGAGCTTCAAACTAAGCTCCAGGAGAAGCTCCGCCCTGCAAGTGCCGCGGCCAGCTAAAAGCCGGCCCGTGTCGACGATTCCTGTTAAGGCCAAGACGACTTGGAAAGGATTTCTCCGGTCGCTTCTAACCTCTGCTCGCCTGGCGGATCACATCGTTCTCTTATGCCATCAGAACGCAGACCCGGATGCAGTCTGCTCGGCCTTCGCTCTACAAGCTCTTCTGCACAAGCTAGCACCGGGAACTAGGGCCACGATAGCATGTCCTGAAGGAATCAGCGCTCCCACAAGGCAGTTAATGGAAAACCTCGGTATCTCGACGCCTGATCAGAGGATTCCGGCTGATGCTGATTTGGCGGTGCTTGTTGACACCAACTCGCTTGATCAGCTTGGAAGAGCGTCGGGCACTCTCCTGAAAATGGAATACGGTCTGATAGTTGTCGATCATCATCATCCGCATCCTGATACTGTGAAGCTGGCAAGTCAGATGATTGTTGACGAGTCTGCTGCTGCTGCCGCGGAGGTTGTCTTCCGGTTGTTCGAGGCTTCTAATGAAGAACTGGAACGAATGGTGGCGACTGCTTTGATGGCGGCGATTTTTGTAGAAACAAAGCATTTCTTGCTTGCGAGAGAGTCCACATTTGAGGTTGCGGCCAAGCTTGTTAAAGCTGGAGCTGACCCGCGTCGTCTCGCTGGAATGTTGAGTTCCCCGATGAACCGTTCGGAGAGAGTTGCTCGCCTGAGGGCTGCAGAGCGATCGAATGTTACCATGCTCGGGAACTGGATCGTCGTTACATCGCAACTTGGCTCGTATCAGTCTTCAGCGGCGCGGGCCTTTCTGTCGTTGGGCGCGCACGTGGCGTTTGTTGCGGGAGAAGTGAAGGATAAGATACGGGTCAACATGCGGGCAACGGAAGATTTCTACGAAAAAACCGGCGCACATTTGGCAAGGGATCTTGCGATTCCTTTGGGGAAGCTGTTAGGTGGAGTTGGTGGGGGGCATCCGACTGCTGCAGGATTAACGGCCTCTGGGACAGTGGACGATGTTTTGATCGCTTGCGTGAATCGTCTCAGAGAGTCTGTCGGTTCGCTCCAGACCTAAAATAGCGCGGACGCTTATCGTATCATTATAGAGTACTAACTCAGGAGTGAGTAGGAGATTTTGGCTGGAACTCAAGGGGAGATCGTTGCCGCTCATAGCTTGGGGTTCCAATACGCCGGTTCCACTTCGAAAGCTCTCGACGATGTCAATATTGTTATTCGTCAGGGAGAGTTCCTGCTTCTTACGGGCCCGAGTGGTTGTGGAAAGACTACTCTCTGCCGATGTCTCAACGGTCTTATCCCTAATTTCCACCCTGGAGAGATGTTTGGGGAGCTCTTGGTCGACGGGGTCAGTGTCGCTGCCGAGACGACTAGTGAGCTTTCTCGGAAAGTTGGCTACGTCTTTCAGAATCCGGAGAACCAGCTTTTCGCATTGACGGTGGAGAAGGATGTGGCTTTTGGACCTGAGAACCTTGGCTTGACGAGGGAGGAGATTAGGGGTCGGGTTGACTGGGCCATGGATGCGGCTGGGACAGTTGCGCTCAAGGATCTCGCGCCGTACGAGTTGTCGGGGGGGCAGCAGCAACGAGTTGCCTTGGCCGGGGTATTGGCGATGAAGCCGAGCGTGATCGTTCTGGACGAGCCGACGTCGTTTTTGGATCCGCGGACTGCTGAGGAGATTATGAGTGCGGTGGACGATCTCCGGAGGGAGAATGGGATCACGGTTATCGTTGTTGAGCACCGGTTGGATCTGGTGGGGAGGTATGCGGAGCGTATCGTGGTTATGGATCACGGAAGGATTGTGGCGGATGGAAAGGTTGAGGATGTTCTCGATTCGGAGTTTGACCGTTTGAGCAGGTTGGGGATTGGTCTTCCAAAGGTGAGTCTTCTCTGGTCACTGCTCAAGAGAGATGGGCTGGTCTCCGAACGTCTTCCAACACACGTCGAGTCTGCTGTTAAGATGCTGTCCGAGAGGCTCCGCAACTGATCCTTGTCGAGAAGGTCTCGTTCACGTATCCTTCCGGTCAACTGGCGCTCAACTCTGTCGATTTGAAGATCGACAGCGGCGATTTTCTGGCGATTATGGGGGAGAACGGTGCCGGGAAGACTACGCTGGCGAAGCAGTTGAATGGTCTGTTGAAACCGACTCTGGGGAGGGTGACGGTCGATGGAGATGACACAACGAAGAAGAGCGTTGCTCAACTGTCTAGAAAGGTTGGGATTGTGTTTCAGAATCCCGATCATCTCCTTTTCTCGGAAACAGTTAGGGAGGAGGTTGGGTTTGCTTTGAAGAACTTCGGCTTCGAGCCTGGTGTGATAGTGAAACAGGTGGAGAGGACCCTTGAGGCTTTTGATCTCGCTCATTACGTGGATATCTCCCCATTCTTGTTGAGTGGCGGGGAGAGGAAGAGGGTGGCCTTGGCCGCGGTGTTGGCCTGGGAGCCGGACTATCTGATCCTGGACGAGCCTACGATCGGGCAGGATTACCAGCAGAAGGAGCGGCTGCGCAACTTCATTCTGCAGCTCAACTCACAGGGGAAGGCCGTGGTTATGGTGACTCATGATGTGGAGTTTGTGGCAGAGTGCAACCCAAAGGTCGTTCTAATGTCGAACGGGAAGGTCTTGGCTCAGGGACAAGCGGACGAGATCTTGTCCGATGATGGTTTGATCGAGAAGGCCTCGCTAGTTAAGCCTCAGATGGCCAAGTTGTTCAGCCAGTTAGACGGTTTTGGCTTTCCACGAGACGTTGTTGACGTTCACAGGGCGAAGATGCTGTTGGAGGAGAAGTTGTTGGAGGTGAAGGTTCGTGTCGCTCAGAGTTCTTAATGGATTCAAGTTCTCAAGCCTCAAGACCCCGGTTCACCGGCTGGACCCGAGGGCAAAATTCCTCTTGGTAATCGGAATCATCGTGCCTTCGCTCCTGTTCACCAACATCTACCTTCTATCTGCATTGTTGCTCGTGCAGGTTCCGCTGCTCATGGTTGGCCGTGTTACGAGGCGGTGGGTTCAATCTCTGAGAGCAGGCGTGTTCCTCTCGGCCTTGATCTTTGTCGTGAACTTCTTCACGGGACCGTTGGTGAATGCTGTGGCATTGACCCTCCGGTTTCTCCTGTTGATGACTACTTTCAGCTTCTTCTTTATGACCACCTCCCCTGATGATCTCGGGTTGGCGATTGACAAGGTCGGCTTCATTCGGTGGCTCTCCCGTCGTTGGCTGGGCTATCCGAACGCGCTGTCGTTTACTTTCACGACCGCTGTGCGGCTTGTGCCCACGATGGCGGTGGACGCGCAGACAGTGGTGGATGCGCAGCGGTCAAGGGGGCTGGAGCTGGACAAGGGAAACCTGTTGAAGCGGGTCCGGAACTATATTCCGATACTTATTCCTCTTCTGTTGATCGCAATTAGGAGAAGCCTTGAGCTGGCGGAAGCGCTCGAGGCGCGCGGGTTTCCCGGAAAAGAGGGCCGAACCTCGCTGTTCGAACTACAATTCAAGCCTGTAGATTATCTGCTCTTGGGAATATCCCTGGCGGGGATTGTACTGTCTTTCTGGGTCTTCTTCCACTACCACGTCCCAACGATCTAGAGAAAAGAGCCACAGGAAAATCCTGCTCTTGCGTCGCGAGGCGCTCTGTGCAAGACCCCCCCGTTTAGAGGAGAAAATTCGCTGTCTGCCAGCGATTATGGGCGAGACAGGCGGTTCAGGGCAAAGACCATGCTTGGATCGCATGCCGTTTTAACGGGTCGTCAAGAAGGGTTTGCTATGCATTTTAGCGACGAGGCGCCAGATTCGAAGACAGGGCTGATAATAGGTGATTTGACATCGAGGCGATTCTCAGGCCACGAAGGGCGGGGCACAGGAAAAAAGACCACCCCCGGGGGTCGAGAAAAGCATGCTTTTTTTTCGGAAGCGGAGGAGTCTTCAGGAAACAAACTAGTGTGAACTGACTGTTTCCAGGAAGGGGCAATGCCGAAAAGCGTGACCGGTTCTCGCCGCTACCGTTGATAGGCGCCACGGGTACGCTTTCAGTGAAATAGGCTTGTTATCTATAGGGGTCTTACGGTAGAAAAAAATGGCAAGAAATGATCAGACAGGGTACATATTCGCTAAATGCAAAGGAGACCGTGCACACATCATTTCCCAGATCCAGCGTATCCCTACTGTCGAATCCGCTACACCAGTGACGGGCAGATTCGATCTTGTGATCAAGCTGCGAACCAACGAGCCGACGAAGGCTTTCACCACTATGGAGAAGATCAGGAGCATCCCAAGTATCACAAACACTCAGACAACGATATCCTTCGAGAGCATTATCAACAGCTCAAACCGAGGAGACAACGATAGCCCGCTGGCATTCGCCCTCTTGAAGGTCAGAGGCAGCTTCGATACGATCTTGCGAAAACTGAAGACGATCCCGAACTTTGCAGAGGCACACGTCATACCTGGAGCGTTCGACATACTGGCGGCTTTCAGGGCTGACAGCTCCGAGGAGCTTCTGAAAAAGTCCGTTGAGAAGATAGGCAGCATCAACGGAATCACAGCCAGCGAGACCCTCATATCCTACAACCTGCCCGAAAAGTTCGGACGGTTCTAAACCCAGAGCATCGAACACTCCAGACACCTCCTTTTTTCTTCGACGAAACCTAGCGAAAGCCATGAGCGGGTGGCCGAATCTTGCACTTCTAGGTCGCTGGCTCTACTGAGGAAGACCATAGTTGGTTTGGATCTCCCAGACCGAGTAGAAGATGACGTTCCCTGCGGAGAACGATGCGGGCTTGGATATCCAACGCGATTTTCCCTATAATGCCCATTCACTACCGTTCCATAGGTACCGTAGCCATAAGGCAGCTTTTTCCCTATATGACTAGGGCAAGAATAACACTGATAAGCCGGTTTTTTGCACGGTCGGAATCAACTTGACCCAAGAGAAAGTCTCGACAGGTGGTTCTTCACTCAGCAAGCTGAAGCAGGGAAAGTACATCCTCGCGATCCTCATAATAATAATCGTTGTAGGCGCAGCCGTGACTGCTGTCTTCTTTCTTCCCAAGGCCGCTGCGCTTAAGGTAGACGTTGGTGCAGGTCCTCGAATCCGATTCTTGGGCTTTAACGTTCAGACTCCACCGAAGGACCCAAACGGTGTCGCCATCTCTTCCGATAAGTACGTGAAGGTCCGCCAGGCAATCGCCTATGCAGTCGACCGAGACTCGATTAATACCAATGTATTCTTGGGCTTGGCGACCCCCATCTACAGCATGATACCCCCGTCTATGCCGTACTCTCAAGCAGTCTTCAAGACAAAGTATGGTGCTACACCAAACGTGACTCTGGCACAAAATCTGCTGTCTGCCGCCGGATACAACTCTAGCAAGAATGGGAAGCTCTACATTGATCTATGGTACAACAGCGACGGTCACTACGGAGACACGGAACCGTCGGTCGCCCTTGTCGTAAAGACGAGTATTGAGAAGACTGGGATGATTACCGTATCTCTGAAATCAGAACCTTGGGCAGCCTATAGAGGAGACCTCGCCAAAGGCAGCTTCTCCTTTTATCTTCTGGGTTGGTATCCTGACTATTTGGATGCCGACGACTACGCCGCCCCGTTCTTCGGAACTAGCGGCGCGATCGGTCAAGGGTCGTTTTACAGCAACGCCACGATGGATAACTGGCTCAAGCTAGAAGCGGGAACTACCAGCGATAACCTGAGAGCGGGAAACTTCACAAACATTCAGAACAAGTCCGCAATTGATGTCCCCTACATTCCTCTCTGGCAACAGACCGCGGACATTGAATACAAATCCGACATAACAGGAGTCTACCTGCACCCCGTGTCCTTCAAGTACTTCGTAATGAGCAAACCCGGAACAACACAGCTCAATGTAGGAACAACAGATTCAGTTGTGTGTCTTGACCCTGCCTGCGCATACGACTACTACTCAATTGAGGTGATTAACCAAGTATTCGACACACTGCTAGTCTATTCTCCCACAAACGCGAGCCTTCTCCCTGGACTAGCGACTCAGGTTCCAACGGTAGCGAACGGGGGAATCTCTCCCGATGCTATGAACTATACCTACCATCTGCGTCAGGGTGTAAAGTTCACGGATGGAAGCTCGTTCAACGCCACTGTTATGAAGTGGTCGATCGAGCGTGCAATGGGCCTAGGAGACCCTAGCCCGAGCAACCCGTACTATGGTGGCGGCCTCTATGAGGGAAGCGCGGGGTTCTTGCTTTTCGACTCCGCAAATCTTGGACACATCAACTACTCAACCGGGCCGGGAGGAGAGACCAACGCAAACATAACCGTCGTCGACCCCTACACCATCAGGTTCCACCTGAAACAGTCGACTGCGTTCTTCAACGAGATAATGGCGTTCTCAGTGGCTGCACCAGTATCAATGAAGTCGTACCTGAAGGACAAGCCTCAGCCTGACGACCAGAGTCACATAGTCGGAACCGGCCCCTACATGGTAAGCGGTTACACCGTTGACAAACAGGTTGTACTTCAGCAGAACCCCAACTACTATCTTCCAGGCATATACTCCGGGTACGGAATCTCCACGATACCAATAATCAGCCAGATCACAATTACCCACTACTCGGATGCGACCGGCCTGAAGAACGCGCTTGTCAGCGGCCAGATCGACATGGCTTATCGAACACTGAATCCAACAGACGTGAAGTCTCTCCAGCACTGAGACAAGATCCAGAAGACCGCTCCGGAGAAGTATCGGCCCGGAGAGGCAGAGACTTCCCACCGGCGGCTCGCCCTCTAACTCTTTAATTTTGATCTAATGTCTCCGGTATAACGAGTCAGTTGCCCAAAAGCGGGTCTCTTGCGGCCTATGCACTCACCCGTCTCTTTCTATCATTGCCAATGCTGCTCATACTTCTCACGATCGTTTTCGCAGTCCTAAGAGTCATACCCGGCGACCCCATTGCAGCACTTTTCGCGGGCCGCGCCCCGCCAGACGTTGTGGCGCAGACCAGACACCAGCTAGGCTTAGACTTGCCCTATTGGCAACAATACATCTTCTATCTCGGACAAATTTTCACAGGAAACTTTGGCACCTCCATCGGCGAGAACTACCACGGAAAGAGCGTGCTGGCAATTATCTTGGACAAGTTGCCCGCCACAGTAGAGTTGGCAATTGGTGCGATGATAGTCGCCTCGATTATCGGAATTGCCGCGGGAGTTGTATCGGGGACTAATCGCGACAAGCCCTCGGACGTTGCACTACGACTCTATGGAACGATCATCTTCGTCATTCCCGTCTTCTGGCTGGGCCAGATCCTGCAACTCATATTCGCTGTAGACCTTGGATGGTTTCCAGCCCAGCTGCGATTTTCGGGTCTTCCATTTCCGAACCAAGTCACTGGATTGTACACGGTTGACTCACTATTACAAGGTAGACTAGACATGTTCCTCGTGGCGTTGCAGCACCTAGTCCTCCCATCTCTAACGCTTGGCCTGGTTCTCAGCGGCTTCTTTACGAAGACCGTAAGGGCGAATCTTCTTCGAACCGTAAATGCGGACTACGTCGAGGCAGCGAGGGCCAGAGGCATTCCTGAGGGTAGGATAATCTCTCGTTATGCTTTCAAGAACGCGCTTATTCCTGTGGTTACAGTCCTCGGCCTTCAATTCGCGATACTATTCGCTGGCGCAGTGCTCACTGAAAGAACGTTTTCCTGGGATGGAATGGGAATGTTGCTTCTCAAAAGCATCGACTCAGCAGATTATCCTATGATTCAAGGGGTCATAGTGGTGTACGCGCTCATCATCGTAGGACTCTCTGTAATAATCGATGTTATCAACGGTCTCATCGATCCGAGGGTGCGATACTGAAACCACGACTCAAACTACGTGAAGCATTACTCTCAATCTTGGAGTGGCTTCACTCCCGCCTCGTTCGGCCGTTCCGTCCGTTAATCAGGGAAAGGCACACACTGCCCGGAATACTCTCTTGGATAGGTCTCGGAACGCTGATAGCGTTTATTCTCGTTGGAATCTTTGGGCCGGTCCTAGTTTCCATTGACCAAACAAAGGCCCTCGCCTATCCCATCCTCCTACCACCGAGTCTCCAACACGTGATGGGGACCGATGGTATTGGAAGAGACGTTTTCGCCCGCGTCATATGGGGCACTCGGACGTCGCTCATGATCATGGCGATCGGAGCTCTTCTCGCCCTCGTAGTAGGTTTCCCCATAGGACTCCTGTCGGGTTTTGTTGGGGGCAAGGTTGACCGTGTTTTGGTACTGGTTATGGATTCGGTCTACGCCTTCCCAGGCTTATTGCTTGCCGCCCTCATCGCTGCAGTCATTGGCAAGGGAATTTTCAACATAGGGATTGCTATTACGGTAATCTACATTCCTCTCTATTTTCGCGTGACGAGAAATCAGACCTTGTCGACTAGGGAAGAGCTCTACGTCGAGGCTGCCCGAGCACTTGGTGCAAGATCTTGGACGATCATGCTGTCGTATATTGCATACAACGTTGTCATAGTTATCCCTGTCATATTCTCCTTGAGCGCGGCGGACACCATCCTTACAGCGGCAGGGCTCAGCTATCTCGGCCTAGGTTTGGAAATTGACATACCAGGAGACTGGGGACGAGACCTCAGCGATGCCCAAAGATTTCTCGGCTCAGGCATTTGGTGGACGTCCCTTTTCCCCGGACTCATGATAATTCTTCTCACAGTAGGCCTGAGTTTCCTGGGAGAGGGACTAAACGATATCATTAACCCGCTCCTCAAGAAGGAGAGAGCCTGATACGGAGCCTCTGCTCGAAATAGAGAATCTCTCCGTCCGCTACTCGACGAGACGAGGTCAAGTCGGAGCCCTCGACCAAATCCATCTAATCGTGCGGAAGGGAGAGACTCTGGGAGTAGTTGGCGAAACGGGTTGCGGGAAATCGACATTGGGGAAAGCGATTCTCGGAATCCTTCCCGTAGGGACCCAGGTGGAAGGGAAGATCCTGTTTCGCGGCAGGGACCTCACTATGCTAACCAATCAAATGTATCGACGGTTGCGAGGCGAGGAAATCGCCCTGATCTTCCAAGACCCTATGACCAGGCTCAACCCTCTCATGACCGTTCAAGACCACTTCATAGAGGAGATTCAAGCACACGAACCCGTCTCCTCAACCGAGGCCAGGACACGAGCCCGCGAAGCGCTCATTTCAATGGGAATCCACGAGGCACGGATCAGAAACTATCCTCACGAGTTCTCCGGAGGAATGCGCCAGCGCATCATGATCGCCTTAGCTCTAGTTCTAAAGCCCTCGCTGCTTATCGCTGACGAGCCTACAACTTCTCTTGATGTTATTGTTGAGGCCCAGATTCTTGAGATTCTCCAAGATCTCAAACAAGCCTACAGCATGTCTCTTTTGCTCATCACACACAATCTTGGAATTGTCGCCGAAGTCTGTGATCGTGTCGCGGTCCTATACGCCGGAAAACTCGTCGAGCTGGGTTCCGTCCGGGACATTTTTCACAAGCCGCTCCATCCTTACACACAGGGCCTTCTCTCATCGATCATACATCTAGAAACAAAGGAGCTGCATTCGATTGAGGGAAGTCCTCCAGATCTGATAGCGCCACCATCAGGTTGCCGCTTCCACCCGCGATGCTCATTTGCTCAATCGATCTGTATGGAGAAGGTTCCCCCGCTGGTCGAGTTCGAGCCTGGACATTTTGCCGCGTGTCATTTCGGAGACAAGTTCTTATGAGCGCTCCAGTGGTCGCGGTTCAGGGCGAGCCGGCCAACGAGCTGCTCAGGCTCGACAATCTTAAGGTCCATTTTCCCGTGAAGTTGCCTTTCATCCAGCGCCTCCTGCAGAGAGAGGAGGCTGTCGTCCACGCTGTTGATGGCGTCTCGTTTGGAATTCGTGCCGGAGAGATATTGGGCCTTGTCGGCGAGAGCGGCTGCGGGAAGTCCACGGTAGGTAGGTCATGTGTCAGGCTGATCAAACCCACATCGGGCCGGATTTTCTTCGCAGGTCAAAATATCACAAAGCTCGGTGGGGAGAATCTGCGGGCCTTGAGGAGGAGGATTCAGATCATATTCCAGGATCCTCACGCATCGCTTAACCCGGCTATGACGATCGGGCGCGGAATTGGGCATCCTCTCTGGATTCACCGCTCTGCTTTTGGCCCCCAAAAGTCGGGCTCTGAGGCGTTCGGGCAATGGGTTCGACAACGAGTGTTGAATACGATGAGAGAAGTCGGGCTTACGCCAGAAGAGCAGCTGTACGACAAATTTCCGGGTGATCTGAGTGGAGGCCAGAAGCAGCGCGCTGTGATCGCGCGAGCGTTGATTCTGGAACCGAACCTGTTGGTAGTGGATGAGGGAGTGTCCATGCTTGACATGTCGATCAGGGCTAAGGTGCTGGAGCTGATGCTTGACCTCAAGCGCCGACATGGTTTGACCTATCTCTTCATCACTCATGATCTGGCAACTGCGAAGTTCATCTGCGATCGAATAGCGATCATGTACATGGGTAGGATTGTTGAAATCGGCCCGGCTAGGGAGATCTATGCGGATCCCAAGCATCCGTATACCAAAGCATTGCTCCAGGTCATCCCGATTCCGGATCCAGACAAAAGAAAGGAGAAGGTATTGCCTAGAGGTGAAGTGCCGGACGCTGTTCATCCTCCAGCAGGATGTCGGTTTCATCCAAGATGTCCAGCTGTTCTCGCCACTTGTGGCTGGGAGGGCCGCGACTTTGTTGATTTTCTGGATGAGCACCTGTCCGACCCGAAAAGAGCGAGTGATGATGAAAGTATTCTAGGGCCTATCGAGGGCTGGCGTGCAGACGGCCTTGTCGCCAGCCTAAAAGCCAACCCGGTGAATGTTGAGAAAGTAGTTCAAAGGGTCAGGGCTGTTCTTGCGGGGGCCCCTGTCGCGATGACTCATGCCATCGAATCCGTATCCGCGGAGAAGAGAACAGTGATGGTTCGCTTCTACCCGCCAAACCAGTTGCGCCAGACGCAAGTTCAGGATAGGCTCGTGGAGTGCCTTCTCTACCAATAGCTGACTGTCGCACTCTAAGCTGT
>Ga0209057_1002555_pt1 | contig 13950 bp, 14 predicted proteins | sample GraSoiAngelo_146_FD_185903 | JGI IMG/M metagenome (GOLD analysis project Ga0209057, IMG submission 185903) | Grasslands soil microbial communities from the Angelo Coastal Reserve, California, USA - 14_1009_05_30cm (SPAdes) (version 2) | ecosystem: Environmental > Terrestrial > Soil > Grasslands ... | reverse complement strand
GAGACGAAGTCGCTTCCGCAATCGCTGATCGCGCATCGTGCCACCCTCCTTAGGCTGGGCGATGCTTACGAGCAGGTGAACGCAGCCTTCGGACTGTTCGGGACTGATCTCCTGACCGCGTCGACCAGGGCGCTGAACAGCACGGATGAGAGCGTCTACAACTCGATTGAGAGCTCGATCCAGAGTCTGACATCGGAGCGTGATGCCCTGGCAGGCCAGATCAGAGCGGCGCTCAACGCCGCGGCATTCGACAACCAGCCCATCAACGAGCAGCAAGCCAAGGCCTGGATCGCGCAGGCGCAGTCGCTGCTCGACCGAGCGAGCGCGCTGGCCGCGGGCTAAGCGAGCTCAACCGTACGTCTGGAGGCCGGCCGTTTGCCGGCCTCTCTTTTTGTCGTTACCGGTTCGTGACGAATTCCCGGTCGGCCGGGCTTACGATGACCTCGATGGTCGTACCCGAACCGTCGGTGAGTGGACCGCCAATCGCGATCCGTCGGAAAAGTCAGAGGCTGGCGTGGGCGTTGTGGATCGCCGTCACGTTGATCGGGGCTGTCGTCGGGGCCCTCGCAGCCTGGCAGGTTCGCGAGCTCGCCGTTGCTGGTCCGCCTTCGCTCGCCGATGCCTTCCGCTACGTCGCGACGGTCCTCGACGGCGTCGTAGCCGCCGGAGCGCAGTGGTTTGTCCTCCGACGTTACCGTCTCGAGGTCTACTGGTGGATCCCCGCGTCGGTTGCGGCCAGGCTGGCTGCGGTCATGGTCGTGATCCCGAGCGTCCTTGGTTTGTTCGTTCCCCCGACGGGAACTGGTCCCATCACGCTGGCCACGGCGGTGATCAGCGGCGCGGCGGCGCTGGCAGCCGCCGGGTTGGTCGTCGGTACGGCGCAGGCTTTCGTCCTGCGGGAATCAGGCGGCAACATCGCCTGGGCTTGGATTCCCGCCACCATCGTCGGGGGCGCCCTGGCCGGTGCCCTGACCACCGCACTGTCGGCTCAGCTCTTTGGTCTCGCGCCCATCGCTACCATCGCCCTGGTGGCTGCGGCCGGCGCTCTCTTGTCAGCCGCCAGTCAGGCACCAGTGTTCCTGCGCCTGGTTCGCTGAACCAATGGTCGTCACTGCGACAGGGAGCTGTCACAGGCCCACCCTATAGTTACGGGCGGACGTGAAGACGACAAAGGCGCCCCGGACGATTTTTGCCTGCCAGGAATGCGGCAACCAATCGTCGAAGTGGCTGGGGCGCTGCCCCGAGTGCGGCAACTGGAACTCCTACGTCGAGGAGCAGGTCCGGGCCGAACCCACGACCAGGCCAACCGGTGGCCGCCGAGTTGCCGTCTCGAGCGCCCAGCCGATGCCGCTGGCCTCGGTCCGTTTCGCCCAGAGCAACCGGCTCAGGCTGGCGATGCGCGAGCTCAACGAGGTGCTGGGGGGCGGCATCGTGCCCGGCTCGCTCGTGCTGGTGGGTGGCGACCCGGGAATCGGCAAATCGACCCTGCTGCTGCAGCTGGCCAGCGAGGTGGCCGGGATCTACGGCCCGGTGCTCTACGTGAGCGGTGAGGAATCGGTGCAGCAGCTCAAATTGCGGGCCCAGCGCCTGGGGATCGACGGTGACCGCCTGATGGTGCTGGCGGAAAACGACCTCGACAGCATCATCGGGCAGCTGGAATCGTCCCGGCCGATGATGGCGGTGATCGATTCCATCCAGACTGTGTTCTTGGGCGGCGTGACCTCCGCCCCGGGGAGCGTCAGCCAGGTGCGCGAGTGCGCGGGTCAGCTCATGCTGCTGGCCAAGAGCAGCCAGATCCCGATCTTTCTCGTCGGCCATGTCAATAAAGAAGGCGCGATCGCCGGCCCGCGAGTGCTCGAGCATATCGTTGATACGGTGCTGTACCTCGAGGGCGAACGGCACCACACCTTCCGCATCCTGCGCAGCCAGAAGAACCGTTTCGGCTCGACCGACGAGATCGGCGTCTTCGAGATGCGTGACAGCGGCATGCACGAAGTCACGGACCCGAGCCGAGCGTTCCTTCAAGATCGTTCGCTCAGCGAGGTTGGCAATGTGGTCCACGTCGCGCTCGAGGGAACCCGCCCCCTGCTCGTCGAATTGCAGAGCCTGACCACGCCGAGCCGATTCGGTGCGCCACGCCGGTCCGTCAATGGTATCGACCTCAATCGACTCCACATGCTGGTGGCGGTGCTGGAGCGCCGGGCGCGGCTCGACCTCGGCCAGGACGACGTGTTCGTCAATGCTGCGGGCGGCGTCCGGCTGAGTGAGCCCGCTTCGGATCTCGCCGTCGCGCTGGCCATTGCCTCGAACAAGCGAAACCGGGCTGCGGGCGCGGACATGGTGGCGATCGGCGAGCTGGGCTTGAGCGGTGAGGTCCGGCGAGTGAGCCAGCTGGAGCGCCGCCTGCTCGAGGCGCACCGGCTTGGCTTCAAGCGCGCGGTGATTCCGGCGGCCGCCGAGCTGCGGGATCCCGAGCTGTCGGCGATGACCATCCAGCGCGCGGAAACGATCTCCGAAGCAATCGATCTCTGCTTCGGCTAACCGCCGAGGCAGTCCGCGCTCCGATTCGCCGCCGGTGTTACCCGCACGGTAAAGGGTCGTGCGCAGCTGAGCGGCTCGGAGCCCGACGCGATAAATGTGGCACGGCCCCCGGCGAAGCAATCGGCCGTGATCCGGGCGGCGAGCTCCTCCTCCGTCCGGTCAGCGGCCCGGCTAAGGATCCGCTCGATGCAACGGGACTGGCGAAGGGAGAGCTGAGGGGGTGGCGCCGCGGTCGCGCGAACCGATGGTGCCGAAGCACCGGCGCCCCGGTTCCCGGTGATCAGCGCCACGGCCAGGATCGCCGCGGCCAGCCAGCAGGTTCCTTCGAGGCCGCGCGCGGCTGATATTGGACGGAGCGGCCAAACTGCCCGTGGACTCACCGTGTTCATGCTTTAATTAGGGCACGATGGCGGTCTTGTTTGCGCGCCTGCGCGAAATTGCGTTGCCCATCCTGAGAGAAGGAGGTGATAGCGATGCGCGTGGAACGCGTCTTCCGGCTGCTGGGCCTGTTGCTTGGACTCATAGCGGGCGTCGAGTACGCCTCATTCATAATCCAGGAAGCCAAAATCGACGGCTACACGCTGAGAGCGGTGGTGCTGATGCTGACGGCATTGGCGGGCGCTCTCTTCGGCTTCTTCGGGCTCCCTTACGTTACGACCAAGCCATTCTTCTGGCTCGAAAATAAGCTGAATGTCACGCCGCTGCCAGATCTGGTGGCGGCGACCGTAGGACTCCTGGTTGGGCTGCTGTTGGCGGCGCTCGTTGGTCTGTTCCTGGCCAAGCTGCCCTGGTATCTCGGCTTCGTCATCTCGTTGATTGTGGCCCTCGTCTTCGCCTATTGGGGGGTGACTCTCGGGCTCAACCGGCGACACGAGATGATGGCTCTTGTGCTCGGCCCCGCCCGCGCGGGGGCCGGTCTGATCGAGGGCCGCGCGATAGAGACGGGTGTACTGCTCGACACGAGCGTCATCATCGACGGTCGCATCATGGACATCGCCCAGACTGGATTTCTTCGCGAAAAGATCCTTGTCCCGCATTTCGTGCTGGCTGAGCTGCAATACATCGCCGACTCCAGTGACGCGTTGCGCCGCAACCGCGGACGTCGCGGCCTCGAGGTCCTCAACCTGCTGCAGAAAGAGCCATTAGTCGACATTGAATTTATCGACGAGGACGTGCCCGATGTCACTGAAGTCGACATGAAGCTCATCAAATTGGCAAAGACGCGAACCGCCGCCATCATGACGAATGATTACAACCTCAACCGGGTGGCGCAGCTGGAAGGGGTTCGCATCCTCAACCTCAACAACCTCGCCAACGCGCTCAAGCCGGTTGTCATCCCCGGTGAGGAGATGAACATCCAGGTGATCAAGGAAGGGAAGGAGCAGAACCAGGGGGTCGCCTACCTGGATGACGGCACCATGATCGTGGTGGAGAACGGCCGGCGGTACATGAACCAGACCATCGGAGTCATCGTCACGTCGGTGCTGCAGACGGCGGCCGGGCGGATGATCTTCGCCACGCCGGCCAGCGAGTCGACGATGGGGCGGCCGAAACCACTGCGGAGGATCCAGGGCGGCGGCACCGGACCCTGATCTCGCCGTCCTCACCATCGCCCCCGGGCCAGCCATTGTCGAGCGGCTTCGTCAGGCGCTGGCCGCCGCATCCCCCGGCGCGAACCGCTTCGTAATCCATGAAGTAATTCCCTCTCCCCTGGAGCAATATGTCCCTCCCCCTTCGGGGAAGGGCAGGGTGGGGGCATTCCCCATCAGCGTCGCCACCGTTCCTATCACCGATACGTGCAAAGAGGTCGTAGACGGTCTGGTTCGCCGGACCGTGCCCCGAGAAACGCTCGTCGAGGCGCGCGGTCCGTGGCTGATCACCCGCGAGGGGCTGGTCGATACGTTGGCTCGGGCGATCGCGCGGGAGGGCGAGATTACCGACATGCTCTCGCTCTGCGAAGCCGCGGGAGTGCGCGTCAGCATCCTGCCGAGGAAATGAGCACGGCCGCGATCGTCGTCGCCGGCGGTGAGGGCACCCGCATGCAGGCAAAGAAAACCAAGGTTTTCCTCGAGATCCGTGGTCGATCGATTGTCGAATATTCGCTGGCTCTGCTCGAGTCGAGCCGGCACGTCGCCGACGTCGTGCTCGTCGCCCGGGCTTCAGACCTTCGCGCGTGCGAAAGCCTGAAGGAACGATTCCCCAAGCTCCGCATGGTCGTCGCCGGCGGCGACGTGCGGCATCGTTCCGAATTTGCCGGTCTCAAGGCGCTCGCTGCCCGGATCGACGCCCAACAAATCGAAAAGGTCCTGGTGCACGACGCGGTACGCCCGTTTGCGAGCCATCGCCTGATCGAGCGGCTGCTGGCCCAAACCGATCGCACGATTGGCTGTGTTCCGGGCCTGCCTCTTGCCGGGAGCGTCGTGCACGTCGCCGATGGTTGGATAGCCGGTTATCCCAAGAACCTTTGGGCTGTGCAGACGCCGCAGGCCTTCCAGGCGACCTGGTTGCTGGAGGCGCACAACAAGGCGGCCCGTCAGGGATTCGTCGGCACCGATACCGCCTCGGTCATCGAATGGGCGGGCGGCGACGTCGCCGTGATCGACGGCGAGCCCGACAACATTAAGATCACGACCCAGGACGATCTTGCCCGAGCTGAGCGTATCGCCGAGCGCCTCGGCTGATGGCATGGAGTAGCGCCAGCACCATTGCCAGGACACTCAGCAGTGGTCCTAACGTGAACAACCCGACCGACTGGAGTACGACGCCGATGCCGGCTGGTACTCCGCCGCCGCCGATGGTGCCGGCCGCAAGGCCGTATCCGACCGCATGGGCGGTCATCCTGGTGCCAACCCGACCCGGGGTGAGTGAGAGCAGCACCGGAAAGATCACGCTGACGGCGGCGCCCAGTAGGGGAAGCGCGATCAGAGCGGACACCAGCGGCGGCGCGAGCCAGAACATAAGCGTCGCGAGCACGGAGATGCCGATGCCGGCGTCGAGCAACCGAATGGGTGGGAAGCGGTTGCCCAGCACGCCGAGTGCGACCCGGCCGGCGGCCAATCCGGCCCAGAACAGGGTGGCGCCCCAGCTAGCCAGCCCGGCCGACAGGGCCCGGCCGACCGTGAGCTGCGTGTATGACCAGTCGCCGGCCGTCGCCTCGAGCCCGGCGGCGACCAGAAACAGCCCGGCGAGGACCACCATGGCCCGACGGTAGGCGGGCCGACCCGGCGCGTTCTGCGACGGGTTACCGGCCGGGGGCACGGCTGCCTCTGCCCAGTCCTGACGCCTGGCACTGACCAGAAGTCCGACCGCCAGGAACGCGCCGCCCATCGCCGCGAACCCCGCCCGCCACGAACTGGTGCCGGCCAGCGACACCACTACAACCGGCGGACCCAGGGCCGCGCCCACCGCCCACGACGCATGCAGCCAACCCATATATCTGACCCCGCGGTTCAAAGAGATGTGCGCGTTCACGCTGGCGTCAATGAGGCCCGAGCCGGCGCCCGCCAGGAAGCTGACCACGATGACGATCCACCACTCAGGCGCGAGGGCCAGGCCAAGCCAGGCCACGGCGCTGAGGGTGCAGCCGCCCACGAGGAGGCCCGAGGTGCCGAGCCGGCCGGTGAGCGGTCCACTGGTGGCGCTCGCCAGAAAATACGCAATCGTAAAGGTCGCCAGCACGAGCCCGAGACCCGCCAGCGGCGCCCCGAACGAGGCGCGCATGTACGGCCAGGCGACGCCGAGTGCTCCCGCCGGGAGCCCAAGCGTCACAAAGGTCAGAAGCGGGATGCTGCTTCTGATCCACTGACCGGCGCGTGGCCGTGGTTGGATGTCGCTCACGCGCACGTCGAGGATTATCATTCATCCTCTTCATGAACCCCGATGGGCGGATGATCGCGTGACCGACGCTTTCGCCGACGAGCTTGTTTCGCTGCTCACCCAACTGGTCGTCATCGACTCAGTCAATCCTTCCTTGGTCCCTGGTGGTGCGGGTGAGGCCGAGTTGGCGCGGTTCGTCGCGAACTGGTTCAAGAGACACGGGATTGAGGCGACCCTTGAAGACGTGGCAACCGGACGGCCCAATGTCATCGCGGTCGCGGGCGGACGCAGACCTGGTCGCACGATCATCCTCAATGCACACCTGGACACGGTCGGCGTAGCCGCTATGAACCAGCCCTTCTCGGCCGCTATCGAGAGCGGCCGACTCTTTGGCCGGGGTGCCATGGACACGAAAGGTGGCCTTGCCGCATTCATGCTCGCGACTTCGGCAGCAGCAGAACGCCAACTTGAAGGTACGGTGATCTTCGCCGGTGTCATCGACGAGGAATTCGCGAGCCTCGGAACGGAATCGCTCGCGGCCCGATTTCAGGCTGACGCTGCCATCGTCGCCGAGCCAACCGCGCTTGAGATCGCAACCTGTCATAAGGGATTCGTTTGGCTCGATATTGAGACCAGCGGGGTCGCCGCCCATGGCTCGAGATTCGAAGAGGGAGTGGACGCGATCGTCAAGATGGGCAAGTTCCTGGGCGCCCTTGAGGCCCTGAGCAGCCACCTGGATGCCGGGCCGCGTCATCCCCTTCTCGGCCCGGCCTCCGTGCATGCCTCAGTTATTGAGGGCGGACAAGAGCTGTCGAGTTACCCAGCATTGTGCAAGCTGAGCCTTGAAAGGAGGACCTTGCCGGGAGAGACTCCTGAGATGGTACGCGACGAAATCCAGGCCGTGATTGATCGTCTAAGCGCAGCTGATCCGCAGTTTCGCGCTACGTGTCGACCGATCTTCAGCCGTGAGCCTCTCGACGTCAGTGCGCAGTCGGATATCGTCAAGATTCTCGGCATGCAAGTTCTAACAGAGCTTGGGCGGGATCCGGTGATCAGCGGACTAAGCGGATGGACTGATGCGGCGCTGCTCACCGCAGCTGGCATCCCCAGCGTCGTTTTCGGTCCGGCAGGCGAAGGACTTCACGGGGCGCGAGAATGGGTCGACTTGGAATCAGTCGCTCAGTGCTCCGCAATCGTTTTGGCCGCGATCACTAAGTTTTGTGCGAATAACGGTTTCTAGCCGCTCCGCAGCCATCGAACCGTCACTTTCAACCCCTCTGGCCAAGGCGGTGTCCGTGGTCGATCACGCGCCCGCTCCTCAATTCGCCGGCCGCCGCCCGTATACTCAACCCACCAAACCGCCAGACAAAGGGGTGAAGCGTGCAGGTACAGGCCATCATCCCGGCAGCCGGGGCCGGGCTTCATCAGGGGGAGTCCAGCGCAAGGGTCTTGATGCCGGTTGGAGGCCGGTCACTGATTCGGCGAACCCTCGAGGCGTTCGACCGCTGCGCCGAGATCACGGGCATCACGTTGCTGATCTCGCAGCGCAATTTGCTCGAAGTCGCGCGCGAATTGGAAGGTGATGGCTGGCGGAAGGCGATTGACATTCGCCTCGGCGGTGAACGACGGCAGGACTCGGTTCGCCTCGGACTGCAGAGCCTCGCAAAGGATCCGCCGGATTTTGTGATCGTCCATGACGGCGCGAGGCCGCTGATCAGCGACGAGCTGATCCATGCCGGGCTCGAGGCCGCTCGCCAGCATGGGGCGGCCACCGCGGCCATCCCGGTCCGCCATACATACAAGCATGTTGACCGCGCCGGCTTCGTTCACGGCACCGTCGAGCGCTCCGACCTGATGCAGGTCCAAACTCCGCAGGTGTTCCGTTACGACTGGATTGTTGCGGCGCACGATAAGGCGGTACGTGAGCGGATCGTCGTGGAGGATGATGCGGAGTTGATCGAAAAGTTGGGCAAGCCCGTCAAGGTCTTCACAGGCTCCTACAGCAACCTCAAAGTTGCAACCCGTGAGGATGCGCTGATGGTGGAAGCCCTGCTCGCCGCCCACCCCGTGTCCGTGTAGCCGCTACGCGGGCCGTAACGGTTCCGACGTTTTATTCAGTAGGGGCAGCCCGGCGCCGGCCAGGACGAACAGCCAATATGAAACAGCTCGACCCGCATCAAATCGCCGCTGTGCTCACAGGCAATCCGTGGAGCCCGTGGTCGGAGCTGCGTTTGCTCATGCTATTTCAGTCCGAGGATGGCAACGTGGTCGAGGTCGGGCCGGAAGCCATGAGAGAGTCTTTGCAGAAGGCCGCCTGAACAGCCCTAACAATCGCCGAGATCGACGGCCGCTGTATAGCAGAATGCAGTAGATGCGACTGGACGGCGGGGGTGGGCGGCGGTGCGCGTAGGAACCGGGTTCGACCTTCACCGGTTGGTCGTAGGCCGCCGGCTCGTGCTCGGTGGCATCGAACTTCCCTGGGACATGGGGCTGCAAGGTCACAGCGACGCGGATGTCATCTGCCACGCGCTGATTGACGCGCTCTGCGGCGCCGCCGGAATTGGTGACATCGGAACGCTCTTTCCCGATGACGACCCGAAATACAAAGACGCCCGTAGCCTCGATTTGCTCCACGAGGTGACCGATCACTGCCGGCGGGCGAAGTGGGCGGTCGAGAACGTCGACGTGACGCTGCTCGCCCAGGTACCGCGGCTGGCGCCGTATCGCGAGCAGATTCGGAACAGCCTTGCGGATGCGCTCGGCGTCGATCCGGCAGCGGTCGGGCTAAAGGCGACGACCACCGACCACATCGGCGCGATCGGCCGCGGCGAGGCCCTGGCCGCCCAGGCCGTGGCCCTGCTTCGAGAGATTCCGTGACGCCGCTTCGGCTCCACAACACGATGTCCGGCAAGACCGAGGAGTTCATGCCCCTGGTTGCTGGCCAGGTGCGGATGTACACCTGCGGCCCAACGGTGCACGACTACGCCCACATCGGGAACTTCCGGACCTTTCTTTTTGAGGACCTCCTGCGTCGCGTTCTGATTCAGCAGGGCTACCAGGTCACACAGGTGATGAACCTCACCGACGTCGAGGACCGGATCATCAAGAAAGCGGCGGACAAAGGCATCACGATTGACGAATTCACGGAGCCATACATCGAGGCATTCTTCGAGCACCTCGATATCTTGCGGATCGAGAGGGCGGAGCATTATCCGCGTGCCACTCAGCACATCTTCGAGATGGTCTCGTTGATCGAAGTCTTGAGTGAAAAGGGCCACACGTACGTCAGCGACGGCTCGACCTACTTCCGGATTGCGACCTTTCCTCGCTACGGGCGGCTGGCGCACCTTGATGTCAGCGGCCTCAAGGCCGGGGCGCGGGTCGACGTCGACGACTACGGCAAAGACGACCCCCGTGATTTCGTCCTCTGGAAGGCACGCAAACCAGGCGAGCAGTCGTGGGAAACGCCGCTGGGGGCGGGGCGCCCCGGCTGGCACATCGAGTGCTCCGCGATGAGCATGAAGTACCTGGGTCAGAGCTTCGACATCCATACGGGCGGCGTCGACAATATCTTTCCCCACCACGAGAACGAGATCGCGCAGAGCGAGGCAGCGACCGGAAAGACCTTCGCCCGCTACTGGCTGCACGCCCAGTTCCTGCAAGATGCCGTGGGCGAGAAGATGTCAAAGCGGCTCAAGAATTTTTCGACACTGCGCGACGTCCTGGCCGAGGGCTATCAGCCGCGCGCCATCCGCTATGCGCTCATGACCGGCGCGCATTACCGGAGTCCACTGGCGTTTTCTCCCGAGCTCCTCAAGGCCGCCGCAAGTTCGGTCAAGCGGCTCGACGAGTTTGCCGTTCGCCTCGGCCCGATTCCCTCCCCCCTTGCGGGGGAGGGTCAGGGTGGGGGGCTCGAGGTCCAGCAGCGCTGGGACGACGCGCTGCGTGATGACCTCAACCTCCCGGCCGCGGTCGGACATCTCTTCGAGTTCATTAAGGCCTTCAACACGCGCCTGGAGTCAGGCAAGGCGACGGCGGACGAGCGCGCTGCGGCGATGGCCATGCTGCGGCACGCGGATCGAATCCTGGACGTGATCGACTTCCCGCAGGCGGTCGACGCCGAGGTCGAACGGCTCATCGCGGAGCGGCGGGCGGCACGCGATCGCCGTGACTTCGCCCGCGCCGACGAGATCCGGCAGCAGCTCCTGGCGATGGGGATCCAGCTGGACGATACCCAGGACGGCACCCGCTGGAAGCGGATCCGGTAAGTCCGACAACGGCATGCCCCGCCCGCCCGACATCATTTACGGACGCAATCCGATCCTGGAGGCCTTTCGCGCCGGCCGACCAGTGAAGCGATTGCTCTTCGCCGAAGGCCTGCGCGAGGAACCCAGGCTCAAGGAGTTACGCCAACTGGCGGCCGGCCGGCGGATCACGATCGAGTCGGCAGACCGGCGAAAGCTCGATGACATCGCGCACTCCGAGGCACACCAGGGAGTGGTGGCCTACGTAGGCCCGCGCAAATATTGGGAGTTGGAGCCGATGGCGCGTGAGGCGCTGGCCGACCGATCGGATGCCGTCCTCCTGATGCTCGACAGCCTGCAGGATCCTCAAAACCTGGGGACCATCAGCCGGACGGCTGAGGCGACCGGGGTCGGCGGTATCGTGACGTCTCACAACCGCTCGCCTGAGGTCACACCGTCGGTGGTCAAAGCCTCTGCCGGCGCCGCCGAGCACCTGCGTTACGCTCGGGTCGCCAACCTCGCCCAGGCGACCGAGACGCTAAAGCAGCTTGGCTTCTGGATTGTCGGGCTGAGCGGCGATGCGCCCACGCTGTACACGGACTTCGACTACCGCCGGCCGCTGGTGCTGGTCATCGGGGCCGAAGGTGAAGGGTTGCACGAGCTACTGCGGAAGAAGTCGGACGCCCTGGTCCGCCTCCCCATGCTCGGCAAGGTGAGTTCCCTGAACGCCGCCGTCGCCGGGTCGATTCTGCTCTACGAAGTCCTGCGTCAACGCGCCCGATGATACGGCGCCAGCCAGGGCCAGGCTAGCTCGGCTGACCGGAGGTGCGCGCCCGATGCTCGCTCAGGGCTGCCTCGTACTCTTCCAGCGACTGGAACTCCTCCGCCTCGAGCAGCACCTTTTTGGTCGCGCCTTCCCAATCCCGTGGAAGCGTCTTGAATATGGGCAGGCCGCGCCGTCGTCGATACATGGCGAACAGGATGATGGCGGCCACCACCCAGAGTGGACCGACGATGCGCGCGTAATGATGGGTGAGCAGCACCAGAATCAGGAAGAAGAGGACGCCCAGGAGTCCGAGCAGGCCGAGCACCGGGAACCAGACCTGGTTGCCCTTGTAGGTCACGCGGATGTTGAGCGGCATCTTATAGGGCCGGGGCGTGAAGGGATCCTTGAATCGCAGGACGAGCAGCGAGATGAAAACGAACAGGTAACCGGTAGTGGCACCGAAGGCGTAAAGGTCGGCGAGGACATCGATCGCTGCGGTTTCACCAGGCTGTCCAGGTGTGAAGAAGGCGAAGATCGTTTGCAGCATCGCAATCCCGCCGAAGACGATCACGGCCCGCGCTGGCGTGGCGAAGCGCTTGTTCACCTTCTTGAACCATGCGGGCAAGAGATCGAACTGGGCCATTGAATAACTGAGCCGCGACGAGCTGACCACCCCCGAGTTCGCCGAGATGAATACGATGAGAGCGCCGATTACCGCTGCCAGGGGGGCGGCGACCACTCCAATGATCGGGATCCGACTCGCAATCAGGGCGACCGACTCACCCTCGTGGCCGGCAAACTCCGACGGATTGACCAGGCCTACGGCGAGGATCGAGAAGGCCATGGCGAAGAGAAGCACCGAGATGACCAGACCAATCGACGTGCGCGGGATGATGGTCGCGGGCCGTCGCGTTTCCTGAGCGACCTGCGAGATCGTTTCCAGTCCGACGAAGGCGATGATTGCGAGTGAGGAGCCAAAGGCGAACTGACTCAGCGTCGGCCGGTTGTACAGCATCTGGTTCGCAACAATCTCCGGCTTCCAGACGAGCACGAAGCCGGCCACCACGATCACACTTTGCGCAAAGATGGCGATGGTCCCGATGATCTCGTTGAAATTCGTGGAGACCTTGATTCCGCGAACGTTGAGCCAGATGAGCAAAACAATGCCGGCGACCGACTCGAGCAGCCACAGCCAGGCGAGGTGAACCGGCCCGAGCGACACGGTGAAGTCACCCGCATGGTGGCCGAACGTGATCAATGGCAGAAAGTAGTTGAAGTAGCCGAGCGCGACCACCGTAAAGAGCGAGATGTCGATCGTGTAGTCGAGGACCAGGGCCGCACCGGCGATCAGCCCGGACAGGTCGCCGAGGCCTCGCAGAGTAAAGTACTGACCGCCTCCGGCCAATGGATACGAAGAAGCCATTTCCGCGTAGCAGAGGCCGACGAGCGCAAAAACGATCCCGGCGGCCAGGAAGGCTAGTGGCGCCAGGCCAAGGGCAGCCAGGGTGATGATCCCCAATGCGGTGTAGATGTCGGCGCCGACCGCCGCGTAGCCCCACATGTAGGAGCCCCAGACCGAGACATCGCGGCGAAGCTCGCTGCCGGTGATCGCGTCTGCGGGATGGGGACCGTCCGGTGGCGTCCGCATTCAGGCACCAACCTACCATGCCAACAAACGGAGGTGCCCGGGTCGTAGGCTGAGCGAATGGAGCGGCTGATCGTCGACGGCTACAACATCATCTTTGCCTGGCCGGAGCTTTCGGCGGTCAAGGACGTCAAACTGGAGGACGCTCGAGATCTGCTGATTTCCGTCCTCGCCGACTACGCGGCCATGACGCGCCAGAAGGTTACCGTCGTCTTCGATTCCCATCGGCGACCTGACGCCGAGGCCTCTACGCAGACCATCAATGGCGTCCAGGTCGTCTATTCTGGCCGGAAGACATCTGCCGACCACGTGATTGAAAGGCTCCTGTTCGAGGCGAAGGCGAGCGATGAGGTGACCGTCGCGACCTCGGATGCCGTCCAGCGCGACCTGGCCCTGGGTCGCCAGATCAAGACCGTCTCGGCGCTCACCCTGAAAAGCCAGGTCGATGCCGTGCTGGCGCGCCGGAACGAGCAGATTGGCGATAGCCGTGCCCGGTCCGACATTGCCCGTCGGCTCGAGGATCGCCTCGATGCCAGGACTCGCGAACGGCTCAACCAGATTCGACGCGGCGAGCTGCCCCCCAAATGAAAAGAGGGCCGCGCGATGCGGCCCTCCTATCTGCAGGGATTAACAGCGCGGAAGTCCGGGGCTGAAGCGATTGAACGCCGGGGTAGAGGTGTAGTAGTCCGTCACGTAGGACCCGTTGCTCAGCCGGTCCCAAATCCCGGTCCCGTTGATGACGCTGCCGGACCGAACCTGGCAGACGATCATGATCCGCTGGCCCGCAGCAATGATCCCCACGGTGCGATACCAGGTGGCGGGCCCGGAGCGTTGCCGGACGACATCCGTGGTGCGATACGGATGGCCCACCGGTACCGTAGGAGCCTTTGGCGGAAGCACCACCGGCCGGGTCGCCGCGCCCACGAAATGGATGTAGC
>Ga0209057_1002549_pt1 | contig 13958 bp, 22 predicted proteins | sample GraSoiAngelo_146_FD_185903 | JGI IMG/M metagenome (GOLD analysis project Ga0209057, IMG submission 185903) | Grasslands soil microbial communities from the Angelo Coastal Reserve, California, USA - 14_1009_05_30cm (SPAdes) (version 2) | ecosystem: Environmental > Terrestrial > Soil > Grasslands ... | reverse complement strand
GCGGCCTTCGCGCAGGCCTTAGAGGCAATGCCGCGCCAGGCCCGCCTAGCTGCGATTAACTGGCTCGCTGACAAATATCTGGGCAAACGGGTGATCCGATGACGATCCCGCCCGCCGCCGATCGCGTCTTGCGCGTCACTTTTAACGTGACCGTGGACGGCGACACAATACCGGAAATCCAGGGCACGATGCGCGTGCCGTGGCCAGACGGCGTATCACTCGAAGACATGCTCTCCGCTTCCGCGGAGCACTATTGTCAGGCCCTGCACGCCCCACGGAAGGAATGGAAGCTCGCATGACGATCCCGCCCGCCGCCGTGATCGCCCTGCGCGACCTGATCGCGAAGTGGGAACAAGAGCGCGAGGGCTATGTGCGCGGCATACAGATGGACTCGCCAGTTGGGGACATGAACCGTGCTAGCGCCAATACGGTGCAACGGTTTCTAGCCGATCTCGACGCCCTCGTCGCCCGCGTCGAGCCGCAGGAACAGGAGTTGACGGTTATCGTTCGGGAGTTCGTCTCGGCGATGAATACGTGGCGCGACAGCGAGCAAGGCGGGTATGACGCACTGATCGGGATCGCGTGCAATGCTGTGGATGAACTTCAGGCCGAACTTGATCGAGCTACAGCCCGCGTCGAGCCGCCCCCGCAGGAACATGGGTGGCAACCGATTGAGACGGCGCCGAAGGATGGCACGGAGATCATTGCATTAGTTTCCGGCCGTCCGTATTTCGTGAGTTGGACAACACACGGCACGCAGCACGCGGAACCATGGTGGCGCGATCGAGAAGGTTACGGCCTTACTGAACCGACGCACTGGATACCGCTTCCAGTCCTCGCCGCGCCCCCCTCCCCGCCGCCCCAGGAGCCGACATGAGATACGATCCGAACGACAAAAACACGTGGATGTGGCGAACCGATTACGGCTATCCACACGGTTCAGTCCCGTATATCACGCTACCGGATTTGCCCGATCCGCCGCCTCATGGCTACAGGCATGAGACGTTCGCCCTCCGCGTGAAGCGATTCGCGTGCGCTGCGCTGAATCATCATCCTCGTGTTTATACTGGTTCTTGGTGCGCTGGATACGGCTATGTATGTTCGCGCTGCATGATGTTTGCGGACCCCATGCCCCAAGAGCAGCTTAAAGCGATCATCGATGATCTAAATGCTCGGCATGCCAGCCAGGAGGAACTGGCCGCTGTGTTTAGGGGTGGCGCCCCGCCGACCCAGGAGCCGACCTAATGCCGCACGATAAACGCGGAACTGAACTAGCCGTGGGCGATACCGTGATGGTGCCCTGCGTCATCAAGGCGATCCATCTGACTGAGGACTACTGCAACGTGGACCTTGTGACCAAGTTGACGATGCCGCCGCACGATACGGCAACCTCTCTGACGCTCAACTCACGGCAAACGATCAAGCCGACCGCAACGCATCGATTCGTGGAACTGCCGCCGACCCAGGAGCCGTAGATCATGGGAACCGTACTCGTTGATCGCTATCGGCTGATCTGCCAAAACTGTGGCGTCGATACGGAGTTCATGATCGGCGCTGGACGCGGCGATTACGATGCCGTTCGTGAAGCGCGTCGAATCCATGCGCTCGAATCAGCGCCACGGGAGTGCCACTCAGACGACAAATATCTGACGGTGACAAAACTTGAAGTCGGCGCCAGCGCCCCGCCGACCCAGGAGCCGACAAGTCCCACGGATCCAGCCCGCGATCCCTAGCCTGCTACACTCGCCCTCGATGCCCCGTCTCACGCTGCAAACGCGGCCCGCCGTGGCGCTGCGGTGCCCCTGCGGCGGCCTCGCCTACACCGTGGCCGAGGAAGTCCTCACCGAGCCGGCGAACGTCATTCGCCGGGAACGCCGTTGTCCGCTGTGTGGGGAGCGGATCGAGACCTACGAGGTCGTGGCGGGCACTGAGGTCACCTGGGAATTCCTCGAGGAATAAGGCGGGCAGCGGCGTGATCCAATTAGGCGCGTCAGTGCGCTGATCGGTCCTTCGCCCCCCAGCATAGCCGCCGCCCCGCCAGCCTCTCTATCGGCGCAGATAAGGTAGTTGTGTGCAGGCGTGCCCCTCCGGGCCGTTTGAGTCCCCTCCGACACTTCCATCAGACTGATCGGCACCGCCCGCGCTGACGGCTCCCCACGCCCGGCGACGGTTCCTCCTCCTGATGACGGATTCGAACTGGTCGCACGCGGTGCAGCTGCGCGAAGGCTTTCTCCTGACGCGCCCGCGCAGCTTTGTCTGGTATCCCGATGGACGCTGCTACATCGATGACGTGCCGGTCAGTGAAGCCGTGTTCGATCTCGCCTACCGCGGGCGTCTCAGTGAGGCGCGCACCGCGTGGCTCGCGGCGTTCGACGGGGCGTGAGGCATGGGATGCGCGCCACCTACAAGGCGGGCTGTGCGTGTCTCCCCTGTCGGGCGGCGAATGCGGCGTACGTGGCCACATGGCGCAAGCGGCAGATGACGGGCGCGACGACGCCGCACACCCGGATCAGCGCGACCGCCGCGCGGCGCCGGATTCGGCAACTCCAGGCCGAGCACTTCACCCTCGCGGAACTGGCGCGCCGGCTCGGCGTGAAGCGGTTCCGGCCGCTCCGTCCGGTCATCACGGCGAAGACGGCCGCGCGCCTCGCGCGCTTCTATTCCACCCTCATGCGGGAAGGTCCTGATGCCCCTGACCCCGAAGCAGTCCCGGTTCGTCGCCGAATACCTCATCGATCAGAACGCCACGCAGGCCGCGATCCGCGCCGGCTACAGCAAAAAGACGGCGAGTAGTCAGGGCGAGCGCCTGTTGAGGAATGTTGAGATCGCGGCGGCCGTCGGGCAGAAGCAGGACCGGCAGTTGGCCAAGCTCGAGATCACCGCGGAGCGTGTGCTCCAGGAACTCGCGCGGATCGCCTTTGTCGATGTGCGCGCCTTTTATCGCGACGACGGCACGCTGAAACAGATGACCGAACTTGAGGCCGACGCCGCGGCCGCGATCGCGCAGTTCGATGTCTTGAAGCAGAACGTCACGAGTGGCGACGGGCAACTCGACACGGTGCATCGCATCCGGTTCGTGGAGAAGATTCGTGCCCTCGAGCTCCTCGCCAAGCGCTTCGGGTTGGTGAAAGAGCAGGTCGAAGTCACGGGCCTCAATGAACTCGTCGAGCGCCTCACCCGGGCGCGGGCCCGCGTCACGAAGGCCGATCAGTGACGCTCGTCTGCACCGGCTGTCGGCGGCGGTTCGATCTGATCGTGGACACAGCCTACACGCGGACGCTCGCGGCGTTTCTGAGTCAGTGTCCGCACTGTGGCGGCGTCGTCGAGCGTCTGTCCACGCTGATCACCGCGGCCAGTACAACAACGCCGACCGTGATGACCACGACGGGATCTCCGACGACCAACCTGTTATTCGTGGGGCCGGTCCCTGATTTCCGCGGCCTGTTCAACCCGCCCACGCCGCCTCACTCGGATCCGCCCACGGTGCCCTATGAATTAACCGACGCCGACCGTGAATTCCTGCGCGTCAACCGGATCGATCCCGAGATCTGATGGGTCCACGGGTCACAAAAAGTTTCAGTACCTTCGACGGGGAGTTGGCTGACTTCGTCCGCCAGTTTCGGGGCGATCCGCTGGGCTTCGTTAGCGCCTGTTTTCCGTGGGGCGAGCCGGGGCCGCTCGAGCCCTACGATGGGCCGGACACCTGGCAGCGCGAGTTTCTGAGCGAGGTCGGGCAACAGGTTCGGGCCAATGCCTTTAACGGCGTCGATCCCGTGCCCGCGGTCCGCGGGGCGGTGTCCTCGGGCCACGGCATCGGCAAGTCAGCCATGGTCGGCTGGCTCGTCCAGTGGCTGCTCTCGACCCGGCCGCACTGCCAAGGCACGGTCACGGCCAACACGATCAAGCAGCTCAACACGAAGACCTGGCCAGCGATTCAGGTGTGGCACAAGCGATGCCTGACCGCGCATTGGTTCCGCTGCACGACCGAGCGCATCTACCACACGCTCGCCCCCGAGTCGTGGTTCATCGCGCGGCAATCCAGCAAGGAACACAACTCCGAAGCCTTCGCGGGCCAGCACCAAGCCACCTCGAGTTCGATCTACATCAACGACGAAGACTCAGCCGTCCCCGACACGATTCACGAGGTCGAAGAAGGCGGACTGACCGATGGCGAGCCGTTTCAGTTTCTGTTCGGCAACCCGACCCGCAATACAGGCGCGTTCCATGCCGCGTGCTTCGGCACGCGCAAATCACGCTACATCGTCCGCATCGTCGACTCACGCACCTCAAAGCTGACCAATAAAGGGCAAATCGCGCAGTGGCGTGAGGATTACGGCGAGGACTCGGACTTTTTCCGTGTCCGCGTGCGTGGCCTGCCGCCGCGCGCCGACGAGCTGCAGTACATCGACACAGGGCGCGTGGAGGCGGCGCGCCGGCGCATCGAGATCGCGCTGCCCGACGAGCCGCTGGTCGCCGGCTTCGATGTCTCGGGCGGCGGCAAGGCGTGGAACGTCATCCGCTTCCGGCGTGGCCTAGACGGGAAGGTCCGTGAGCCGATTCGGATCCCGGGGGAGAAGGATCCCGACCGCAATCAGCGGGTGGCCGTCTGCGCGGAACTGCTCCGCGACACGCGACCCGAGCACAAGCTCTCGGCGCTCTTCGTCGATTCCGCCTTCGGCGCGCCGATCGTGGCCCGACTGGAGGCGCTCGGCTTCAAGAACGTCTTCGAGATCAACTTCGGCGGTGACTCGCCCGATCCGCACCGGAAAAACATGCGGGCGCATATGTACGCCACGGCGAAGGACTGGCTGCTCCGTGGGGCGCTGCCCGATGAAGAGGACCTCATGGAACAACTGACGGCGCCGGGCTACCACATCGATAAATCGGGCAAACTGGTGCTCGAACCGAAGGAAGACGTGCTGACGCGCATCGAGTGCATGGATGACGCCGATGCCTTTGTCCTCACCTTCGCGATGCCGGTCCGCCTGCCGCGCGTCGTGCATGCGCCAGCGCCACTCCCGCGAGGCGCGCACGGCTGGTTGGGCACGTGACGCGTTTGCACTCGGCCGCACCGGTCCCGCACCCTGAACGTCGCCCATGAGTAACGCCGGATTCCGCCCGCAAGAGATCCAACGCCGGAAATTTCAACAGGCGGTCGCGCAGACCTTCGACGCGCAGGCCCAGGCGATTCAAGTGACGCGTGAGTTTGTCGCGGATCTGTCCGCGAAGGTCGACGCGCTGAGCGAAACCGTCTTCCAACTTGAGGGCGCGTTGAGCGACGCCCGTGTCCGGCTCGAGCGCGACGCGATCCGCCGCAAAGGGTTCCTCGGCCGCCTGCGCTGGCTGGTGAGCGGCCGATGACCAACACCGCCTTGACGCCGACGTGGGCCGCGAAAGAGTTTCTGGTGCACCTCGCGTGGGAGTTTGACCGCCTGCACCCCGTGCTGACGACGCGACCACGGCGCGATCTCGTCACGTTCTCGATTCCGGTCGAGCCGTCCACGCGGTGGCGCCACGACCAGCCGCGCGCGCGTTACGTGATTAGCCAAGCGGCCCGCGCGATGGCGCGGACCCTCAAGCGTCGCCACATTGCGCGGTTTTATGAGGCACCCGTACCGGTCGCGGGACCGGCGGCGGTTCGGGTCAAGTCGAAGAACCTCGGCCTCTGCGCCCTGTATGTCGAGTCTTACGACCTTGGGTCGGGCGAACTCTCGGCCGACTTCCGCGTCCTCGGCGCGCCGTGTCATCGATGAACGAGAATGTCCGGCGCTTGGAATATCACCTCCTACGCGAACTCGATCTCGCGTCACGGAGCCGTCTCTATGCCGCCGCGCGGGCGCAGGCGCTGTCGATCGGCGAATTCGTGATGATGGCCGTCGTGGCGTTCATCGAGACGGTCGAAACCGATCGCGACCACGAGGCCAAGCTGGCCGCACGAAGGACACACGCGTGAGCGACGACACGAAGACGCCCGACCTCGTCCAAGAGGCGCTCGATCGCTTCCAGATCTGCGTCCAGGCCGAGGCCCAGCAACGCACGCGCGAGATCGACGATCTGAAATTCCAAGTCCCCGAGCTCCAGTGGCCCGCCGAGGTCCGCGACCAGCGCACCGCGCAAACGGTCAACGGGATCGCCTTGGCCGCGCGGCCGATGCTTGCGATCCCGAAACTCGATCAGCCGATTCAACTCGTCTTGAATCAAGAGAAAGCCGCGCACCTCGGCGTCCAGGTGCATCCCTTGACCGAAGAGGCCGACGACGACACGGCCGAAGTCCTCCAGGGGCTCTACCGGGCGATTGAAGTCGACTCACGCGCGAATCTGGCGCGCAGTTGGGCCTTTGAACGCGCGGTGAAAGCCGGGCGCGGGGCGTACCGGATTCTGAAAGAGTACGACGACGATAGCGATCACCCGTCCGACCAGAAGATCGTCATCAAACGGATTTATGAACAAGGCGCGGTCTACTTCGATCCCGCCGCGAATGAGCCGGACGCCTCCGACGCCGAGTACGCATTCGTCGTCACCGACGTCCCGATCGCCCGCTACCGGCGCCAGTACCAAGACTCCGCGCTGGCCGCCTATAGCGATGAAGCGTTTGTCGCACTGGGCAATGAGCACGAAGGCTGGATCACCGGCGACGGCGACGCGCGCGCGATTCGCGTCGCGGAGTACTTCACCGTCGAGACGCAGACCGAAGATGCGACGTGGGACGGCGGGACGCGCCCGAAAGCGACACGCGTCGTCCACTGGTGCACGCTCAACGCCATCGAACAGCTCGACGCGCAAGTCTGGGACGGGCGCTACATTCCGCTCGTGCGCACGGTCGGCCGCGAACTGATCCCCTTCGACGGGGAGAAGCGCTGCGTCGGGTTGATCAGCCAGAACAAAGACGCGCAGCGGTTGTTTAACTACGCCGCGAGTGCGTCGGTGGAGATGGCGGCCCTCGAAACCAAAGCGAGTCACGCGATCGATCCGCAAGCCATTGAGCAGTACGAGACGTGGTGGCAACAGAAAAACGTCCGCAACTTCCCGTATCTGCCGTATCGCCGGTTCGTGAACGGCCAGGACCTTGGCGAGCCCGTCCCGATTCAAGCCGACATGAGCAAGATGCAAGTCAACGCCATGCTCCTGCAGCAGGCGGGCGAGTTCATTCACGCGGGGACCGCAACCTTTGAACCCTCGCTCGGGAATCAATCGCCGAACGTCCGGACCAAGGGTGCGACGCTCGCCCTGCAGTCGCAATCCGAGCAAGCCAATTCGAACTGGCTCGACAACCTTGCCGAAATCAGCATGACGCACGAAGCGCGCGTCGTGCTCGATCTGATCCCGCACGTCTACGATCGGCCGGGGCGCGTCGCGCGGATTTTGGACGGCGAGGACAACCCGAAACAGGTGATGTTCAACGCGCCGTTCACGGTGCAGAACAAACGGCCGCGGCCGCTGCCCCCGGGGATGCCTCCGCCGCCCGACGCCAAGCACTACGACCTGACGAAGGGGCGCTACGGCGTCACCGTCTCGGTCGGCAAGGCGTATAAGTCGCGCGTCGAGCAGGGCAAAGACGAACTCGGGCAACTGTTTCAGGCCGAGCCCGAACTCTTCAAGATTCTCGGCGATATCTATCTGAAGTTTGCCGACTTCCCCGGCCACCGGGAAGCCGCCGACCGCATCAAGAAGATGCTCCCGCCGCCCCTCCAGGATCAGGACGGCCAGCAAGACGCGAAGCTGCAACTCGATCAGGCGAAAGCCGCGCTCGAGCACCTCCAGCAGCAGCTGCAGGCGATGGCGAAGGCGCTCGAAACCGATCAAGTGAAAGTCGACGGCCAGATCACGCAGGCCAAGATCAAGGCGTCGGTCGATCTGCAGAAAACCGTCATGGACAACGCGACGAAGTTGGCGGTCGCGCGCATCACGGCGGCGAAAGCGTCGCTTGATGCCGCGCGGGAAGACGCCGAAGAAGCGCTCGCCTTGAACCAGACCCAATCGCACGAGGCCACGCAGAACGCGATGGATCGCCAGCACGAGATGAATCTGGCCGAGCAGCAGCACCAGCAAGCCCTGCAGCAGGCGCAGCAAGCGCACGAACAGGCGGTCGTCCAGGCGGAACAGGGGCAGGACCACACGCTCCAGCAAGGCGATCAGGCAGCCGCGCACGCGAGCGACGCGGCGGTCCAGCAAGCGGCGTTACAGCCGCCAGAGACGGGAGCCGAGTAATGGACGGATTAGTCGCAGGGCGGATCGTGTACTTCGTGTTCGATGCGCAGAGCGCGGATGAAGTCAATCGTCGTCGCACGACCGCAAACAGTATCGCTGAGCTCATAGGCGATCTCAGTTGGCCACGCGGCGCGCAAGCGCACATCGGCAACTCGGTCGCGGCGGGCGATGTGCTGCCCGCGCAAGTCGTGCGTGTGTGGGATAAGTCGTCGGGTAGCGCGAATCTGAAAGTCGCGCTCGACGGGAGCGACACGTATTGGGCGACGTCGGTGCTGTACGCCGAATGGTCGCCGGAGGCGGAATCGGTGCCAACGCCGCGCACGTGGCACTGGATGTATGCGGGGCAAGCGACCCGCGGCAACACGCGATGAGATCGAAAGTCGTCTGGGGCGGCGCATGAGTGATCGCCTGCTCGTCTCGATCAACGAGGCGCGGCAACTCGCGGGCGTCTCACGGCGCACGATTTACTACTGGATGGATCAGAACTACGTGCAGTGGGTGTTTACGGCCGGATCGCAGCGGCGGATTGTCGCGGCGACGTTATTCCGGCCGGGGAATGTGACGCCGGGGACGGTGCCGATCGGATCGGCCCACGGGTCACCAAATTCGGAGGCGGCTGATCCGTCCGCGTGAATCCCTTAGAGCACCAGATCCGCACGATCTTGAGCCGCGTGCATTTGCGCTTCATGGATCGCGTTCCGCAGACTGAAGACTGATTTCACAGGTTTGACCTGACGGGCTCGAGCCGGACTAATTACCCGGCTGACACGGCACATCCTCCGCCGCCGCAGGACAAGAGGACGCCACTGGAAGAGGGCCAGGGCTGATCACGCGACAAGCGCGCGTGGTGAGTCCCGGCCCTTTTCCGTTGGCGCCCGCTTTTTTCTCAGGAGTGCATGGACACACCGACTGTGACGCCTGTCGACGCGTTTGACGCCGCGGTCACCGCGGAGTCGACCTACGTCGCCCCCGCCGCCACGCCGATCGTCGACGACGCCGACGCGATCACCGCGACGCCCGTCGCCGCCGCGCCCGCGCGGGATGCCGCCGGGAAGTTCGCCGCCGCCGCGCCCGCGGAGGCCGCCGCCGACGCCGAGGCCCCCGTCGAGGACAAACCCGCCAGCAAGAAACCGCGCCACGACCCGCAAGCGCGGATCGATCAGGCGATTGCGCGCCAACGCGAGGCCGAACGCCGCGCCGACGACGCCGAGCGGAAAGCGCGTGAGATCGAAGCGCGCACGCAGACGCCCCGTGATCAGCCCGCACCCGCGGCGCCGGAGAAGTTCCCCGACTACGCCGCCTACCTCGCGCAGCATCCCGACGCCTCGCTTGAAGCGTGGCTCGATGCCCGCGACGAGTGGCGCGACACCAAACGCGAGACCGCGACGCGGCAGCAGGCCGAAGCCGCCCGCCTCGAACAGACCTTTACGCAGCGCGCGACCAGTTTTAGCGACCAGTTCGCCAAAGCGCGTGAGGCCGATCCCGCGATCGAGTCGCGCATCAACCGGGATCTCCTGACGGTGCGCCCCTTCTCGACGTTGACCGCGCAGGACCAGGCCGCCATTCGGGCGATCCCGAACCCGGCCGAGCGCGACCGCGTGGCCTTCTTGTGTTTTCTCGCCGACCAGTGGATTGACTCGGATCACGCCGTGGCGCTCGTTGAGCACCTGAGCGACCCGAGAGAATTTCAGCGCCTCGCCACGCTGCCCCCGACCCAGGTGGTCCGGGAATTGGCGAAAGTCGAAGCCCGCTTGGGCGCTGCTGCTCCTCAAGAGCGCGGCGCAGCGCCCCGGCCCACCGCGAGTCAGGCGCGTCCCCCGATTACGCCGCTCGGGACGACGCCCCATGCTGCCGCCGACGACGGATCCGACGATGAACCGGTCGAAGCCTTTATTCGCCGGGAAAACACGAAGGACCGGAAAGCCGGGCGGCTCTAACCAGGACCTCTCATGGCGAATACGCTAGCCACGCCGTCGTGGACCACGAAGGAAACGGCGCGCGAGTTTTTCAACGACCTGACGTTCCTCGCGAACGTCAACCGGACCTATGACGATCAGTACGTCCAGGCCGGCGCCAAAGTCGGCAACACCGTCAATGCGCGCCTCCCGCAGCGCTTCACGGCGACCGACGGCCAGGCCCTCCAGCTCCAGAACATCTACGACCAGACGGTCCCGATCACGCTGACGAATCAGAAAAACGTCGCCTTCGGGTACTCAAGCGCGCAGGCGACGACCGAACTCGATCGCATCCGCGAGCGCTACACGAAGCCGGGCGGGGAAGCCCTCGCCAACGCGGCGGAAGTCTTGGCGTTCAATGCCGTCTACCGCGACATCTACAGCGCGGTCGGCACGCCGGGCACCACGCCCACGACGACCCTGACCTACCTGCAGGCGGGCACGAAGCTGACCGATCAGGCGACGCCGCTGCGCGGCCGCGTCGCGGTCCTCGATCCGCTCGCGATGCAGACGATTGCCAACACGTCGACGACGCTCTTCAATCCCTCGGCGGTCATTGGCGAGAACTACGAGAACGGGATGTTCGGCCGCCGGCAGCTCGGCGTCGACAAGTGGCTCCAGGATCCGCTGACGCCGACGCACACGACCGGCACCTTCACCGCCTGCACGCCGACGGTGAACGGCGCGAGTCAGACCGGCTCGACGCTCGTCACGCAGGCGTGGGCCTCGGGCGCGACGACGCTGAAGAAGGGCGACATCTTCACGATCAACGCCGTCAACAGCGCCAACCCGCTCGCCTACTCCTCGACGGGCCGTGTCCAGCAGTTCGTCCTCACGGCGGACGCGTCGGACACCGCCGGCGCGATCACGCTGAACATTTCGCCCTCGATCGTCACCTCGGGCCAGCTCCAGACGGTCGATAGCTCCCCGGCCAACGCCGCGGCGATCACCGTGTGGGCGGCCAATCCTTCGGGCGGCACGCTCGCGACCACCTCGTCGCGGCAGTCGTTTGTCTATCACCCGGACTTCTGCGCGTTCGTGATGGCGGATTTGATGAAACCCGGCGCCGGCGCGGAAGCGACGACGGTCCGGAGCAAGTCGCTCGGCTTCGCGATCCGCATGGTCGAGCAGTACCAGATCGGCACGGATCAGAACCCGTCCCGGCTCGACATTCTGATCGGCGCGGCCACCATTCAAGCGCGGCTCGCGTGCCGCGTGGTCGGGTAAGGGAGATTCCATGGCACTCGCTACTACCACCCTCTCCTCGGCCTGCGCGCAGGGCGATGTCTCGATCGTGGTCGCCTCGGCGACCTCGGTCGCGGCCGGCCGCCTGATCGTGATCGATCAGGAAGAGATGCAGGTCGCGCAGTCCTACAGTTCGGGCACGACGGTCCCGGTCCTCCGGGGGCGCGACGGCTCGGCGCAGGTCGCGCACAAAGCGACCGCGAACGTCACGCACGGCCTCGCCTCGGACTTCGCCAGTCCGGCGGCGCAGACCTGCGTCACGTATCCCACGGTCCGCAACACGACGGTGATCAGTCTCTCGGCGACGGCGTCGCTGACGCTGCCGACGGCGGGCACGGATCTCCGCGTGATCCTGAACGGCACGTCCGTGATCGCGCTCACGATTCCGGTTCCGACCAAGGACATGGACGGGACGAAGCTCACCATCGTCGGCAACGGCGTCGCCGCGCACACGCTCACCTTCACGGGGGGCTTGAGTGGCGCGGGGTCGAGCTACGACGTCATCACCGTCAACGCCACGGCGCCGGCCGCGTTTGAATTCATCGCGGCGAACGCCCTCTGGATGGTCCTCTGTGGCCCGGCGATGGGCGGCACGGTCACCAACATCATCGGGAGTGTCGCCTAATGGCTATTGCACGCACGCTACCGACACGCAACGCCGACGGCTCGGCCGTCGTCACGCCGTCGCGCTCGGGGCCCTATCTCGAAGCCTACGCGCTGCCCTTGGGCGGCGGCAATTGGGCCTTCGCGGACGAGGGTTCGTACTACGTCGGCAACAACGCCACCCTGGCGACGGGCATCGCGGGTCATGCCGCGCCGGTCGTCGCGGACACCGATACCAAGGCGCTGTTCTCGCTGTTCAACGGCTCCACGAAGAACGTGGTCATGGACTACCTCTTCACCGAGCTCACCAACGCGGGCACGGGCGGCACGATCACCTACACCGTCGCCTATCTCGACAACAAGGGCACGACCGCGGTGAGCTCGGGCGGCACGGCGATTACGCCGGTCAGCTCGCTCAGCAACGGCGCCGGCCTCCCAGCGGGCATCGTGACCACGTTCGGGGCCGTCGTCACGGCGATGACCTCGAGCGTGAAAGTCGGCCAGCAGATCGCCCGCGAGGTGATCCCGGTCGTCCAGGACACGCTGCTCGTCAAGTTCGGCGCCGTCTCGGGCGCGCCGCACGCGGGCCTGACCTCGGCCGGCACGGCGACCAATCACATGGTGCAGCTCTTTGCGCCGATCGTGATCGCGCCGGGCGGCAACTTGAACATCGCGCACATCAGTCCGTCGCAGTCGGCGGCCCGCAGCTACCAGGTCTCGTTTGGGTTCTGGGTCCGCTGATGGCCATCGCGACCGTCTCGCTCGCCTCCACGACGTTCAGTCGCACGGTCGAGCGCGGCGACACCAGCGTCAATCTGGCCAGCACGTCGGGGATCGTCCCCGGCGTGCGGCTCTTCGTCGATAAGGAACTCCTCGCGGTCGTCAGCCTCGGGATTGGGACCGAAGTCAACGTGCGCCGCGGCGTCGACGGCACGGGCACCGATCGCCATGCCACGAACGTCACGGTGTGGATCGGAACGCCCGATGCGTTCTACGCCGCGGATCCCTTCGCGCTGCCGACTGATCCGATCCCGGTCTACCCGTACATCAACGTGCTGACGGGCGCCGTCTGGGTGCCGCAGGGCGATGAGACGGGATCCGGCCTCGCGGGGCGGACGTGGCAACTCGTCACGAACACACAAACGTTCGGCGCCCTTGGGATTCGCCAGACGGCGACGACGACCCCGAGTTAATCCAGGAGATTCATGGACTTCGATCTCGCGCCGCACCCGCTCGATGAAGAAGCCCCCGGCGGGCTCGTCATCAACCCGCATTCCGCGCTCGGCAAAGAGCTCCGGAAGTGGGAACAGCACCGCACCGAACTCGTCCCCCGCGGGACCAATCCCGGCAACCCGTACGTGTACCGGGAATATCCCAAGATGCTCTACCGCGCGCAGCGGCTCCCGAACGGGCAGTCCGGCTGTCTGGCGCAGCATCCCGATCCGTACCAGTTCGAGCGCGCCGATCAGTTCGAGCGCGCCGTCCTGATGGTCGAGTCGTTCAATCGCTCGTGCACGCGCGTCGTGGCGGATGAGAGTCAGGAGCGGATCGCGATCGGGCAGGGCTGGGCCCTCGATCCGAAAGCGGCGATGGCGGTGTACGAACAGGAACAGCAGGCGATTGGCAATGCGGCGGCCGAAGCGGCGTACGCGGCGCAGGGCATGACGAGTAAGGCGCGCGCGGAACTCACCGCGGCCGACGCCTCGACGCACCAGCACGTCACCGATGTCAAGGGCGGCAAGCGCGGCGCGAAAGCCATCACCGCCGTCGAGGAGAGCTAAGCCATGACGATCGCACGCGCGCTCCTCCTCGTCGTGGCGCTCTGTGGCTGGGCGGCCTTTGAAGTCGCCACCGACAGCATCGGGGTCTTCGTCACGGCGCAGGGCGTGAGTTACATCGTGTTCGAGCAGATCACGGTCGCCAATACCGCGATCGGGTTCACGAGCA
>Ga0209057_1002542_pt1 | contig 13972 bp, 10 predicted proteins | sample GraSoiAngelo_146_FD_185903 | JGI IMG/M metagenome (GOLD analysis project Ga0209057, IMG submission 185903) | Grasslands soil microbial communities from the Angelo Coastal Reserve, California, USA - 14_1009_05_30cm (SPAdes) (version 2) | ecosystem: Environmental > Terrestrial > Soil > Grasslands ... | reverse complement strand
TTTCGCGGCGTGAAATTTCTTCGCGTCTTCATTCGAGCCAACAAAAACTATGCGGTTGCCTTTTACAGCAATGGCTTCAGCTTTCGGCTGTTTGTCGTGCACCGTGTAGATGTTTCCATTGGCAAGCACGAGATCGACATCCTGGGCGCGAATCATTGCAGTCACAGAAAATGCGGCGAGACAGGAAAATAACCATTGCGCCGCTCGAGGTGTTTTCACCATCTCTGAATTTTATTTGTACGGGAGGCTAACAGCTTGCCCTACAGGGTTTGGTACACAATCGGCAGGATCAATGTCGATCTTACGGACTTGACGCTTTGCCGAAGTTCTGACGTGATCAGGTGTCGCGGAAGTTTTTGGATCGATATGAACAGCGAAATTTATTTTGCCCTCCCGCAGCGCATTTATAGAATCCGTTACTCCTCGGACAAGCGATTAACCTTAACCCTTTGCAGCGTCTGAACGAGATAGTTTCTGAGCTCAGTTTCCTTTTGTTGGGAGCGCGGAGATTCAGCTCCGTCAGCCGGGCTGTCGATTACTGACTATGGCAAATTTCTTTCCACGCTGGACGAATTGGGTGCCGATCAAGCTCGTGGTCTGCGGCATCGTGCTCGCATGTGGGCTGAGTGGCGCCACCTGGTACTACGCTACGCCAAAATACACCAAAGTAGGATATCAACCGATCCAACCCGTGCCGTTTCCGCACGATATTCATGTTACACAGCTCGGAATGGATTGCCGTTATTGTCACAGCTTTGTGGAGGTGGCGGCGCACTCCAATGTGCCGAACACGCAGACCTGCATGAACTGCCATACGCAGGTGCAAAAGGACAATCCAAAGCTGGAGCCGGTGCGTGCGAGCTGGAAATCAGGCGATCCGGTCGACTGGGTGTGGATCTATCGCACGGTCGATTACGTTTATTACAATCATGCCGCACATGTGAACCGGGGCATTAGTTGTTTCAGTTGTCACGGCCCCGTCAATCACATGTCGACCCTGTATCTGGCTAAGCCGCATAGCATGGCGTGGTGCCTCGACTGTCATCGGCATCCGGAAAATTTTCTGCGGCCTGAAGAACAGGTTTTTGATCTCGATTGGAAACCTGAAGACGTGAAGCCGGCGGAGTTTGTCGCCAAATACGGTCAGCCAAGCAACGTGCGCGAAGATTTTTCCAAGAAGAAAAAACTCACGCAGACCGAGATCGGCGAGACGCTGAAGGAGCGCTGGAATATAACGCCGCCGACAAATTGCCAGGGGTGCCATCGATGAAACGCGTCTTCCAACATCCGCCGGAGCCATTACACGGAAAGCATTACTGGCGCGGTTTGGGTGAGTTGAACGATACGCCAGAATTTCGGCAATGGCTGGAGCGTGAGTTTCCCCCAGGCGCGGCAGAGCTGAACGGGGACGAATGGTCGCGACGCGACTTTTTGAAGTTAATGGGCGCCTCGATGGCGCTCGCAGGCGTTGGCCTGACGAGTTGTCGCAGGCCCGAGCTGCATCTCGTTCCGTTCACAAAGAACGTTGAATGGACGATCCCCGGGAAATTTCTCTACTACGCCACCGCGATGCCCCGACGCACAGGCGCAATTCCGCTGATCGCCACAACCGTGGATGGGCGCCCGATAAAATTGGAAGGCAACCCGTTGCATCCGGCTAGTGGCGGCGCCACGGACACATTTGTTCAAGCATCAATTCTGGACTTGTACGATCCATCACGCTCGCAGCGTTTTGTTCACAAGGGAAAAACGAGCAATCGCGCTGATTTTGACGCTTACGTAGGAACTCTTCGCAACGCGCTTACGAGCCAACGTGGAGACGGTCTTGCATTCCTGGTTGGGGAAACGAATTCCCCAACGCGTGAACGACTGTGCAATGAACTCGAAAAAATGTTTCCGAGCATGCGCTGGTGCGTTTATGAACCGCTGCTGAGTCATGAGCAGGCAACTGCTGCGCAAAGCGCGTTCGGAGCCGGCGCGCGGCTTGTTCCGAAATTGGATCGCGCAGACGTAATTTTCGCGCTGGATAGCGATTTTCTCGATTGCGGCCATGGCGACCTCGAATCGGTGCACGCGTTCACCTCGCGCCGAAGAGTGAAATCCGCGGCAGACAGTATGAATCGGCTTTACGTCGTCGAGAACCGCTTCACGCTCACCGGTGCAATGGCAGACCACCGGCTCCGTTGCCCCGCGAGCCAGATTGCCGCGTTCGCGCACGCGCTTGCGAAAAAAATTCTCGCAGGAACAAACGATGCCGGACTAGGCGGACTCGTTAACAATCTGCAGACTCCGGCAGGCGGCGCAACCTTCAATGAACAATGGCTTGGCGAGGCCGCAAATGACCTGCTCACAAAACCGGGTGCGAGCTTGGTACTCACGGGTCCAAATCAGCCGAGCCCAGTGCAATTGCTTGTTTATGCAATTAATGCTGCGTTGAAAAATATCGGCCAGACGTTGACCGTCCGACAATTACCGCACAACGCGCGCACGATAAGCATTTCACAATTGGCGTCCGACGTAAAGGATGGGCGAATCAAGCAACTTTTCATTTTCGGCGGCGATCCCGTTTACAACGCACAGCGCGGACTCGTATCGGATCCGCAAACAAAGCTCCCGCTCGACTGGGCTGAATTGCAAAAGAAGGTGCCGGAGATTGTGCGACTCGGTTATCACGAGGACGCGACGTCCGCGCTCAGCCACTGGCAAATTCCGCTCGCGCATTATTTGGAATCGTGGGGCGACGCACTCACATCCGGTGGCGATTACTTGTCAATTCAACCAATGATCCTGCCGCTCTTTGGCGGACTTTCGGAAATCGAACTGCTCAATGCGTTGCTCGGCGGCCCAAAAACAGAAGGGCCTGAACTCGTGCAGGAAAGTTTTCGCGCCACAAATCCGCTGGGCGATTTTCAAACTGCGTGGTCCCGTTTCTTGCACGACGGTTTCGCATCGCACGTCCAACCGCGTGATCAGACCGCTTCGTTCAATGCAAACGCGATCCGACCGCAGTTTCAAAGTTCATGGACGTTGCCTCCAGCGCCAACGCCGGATTCGCCGGAGATTGTGCTCACAGGCAGTTATTCAATGGACGACGGGCGTTACGCCAATAACGGCTGGCTACAGGAATTGCCCGACCCAATAACCAAACTCACCTGGGACAACGCCGCGCTCATGAGTCCTGGCTTTGCGAAGAGGCTTGGTGTTGCAACCGGCGACCTGGTGCAGATCACGATCACAGCAAAAAGCGCCGCGTTGGAACCGATCAAACGTGAGTTGGTCATCGCCGCACTCGTGTCGCCCGGCCATGCGGACAATTCGATTACCATCCCGCTGGGTTACGCGCGGAAGATGCCGCAATTTTACGAGCTTCCGTACGCGGGCGGAGCGCTCAAGCAAAGACCTGGAATCGCGGAGCAATCCGGCTTCAATGGTTATTTCCTGCGAACAGTTGCCAATCCGTATTTTGCCGTCGCAGGAGCGCCTGGGATCGAGAGTGTTCGCGTGACCAAAGTCGGCCGCACGTATCCGTTTTCGATTACGCAGGAGCACTTCAGCATCGAAGGCCGCGGGCTTGTCCGCGAAGCGACGTTGGAAGGTTACCGGGCGAATAATGAGTTCGCGAAAAAAATTCCGGGCGAAGAAGAATTGCCACATCCTCCGCCCAGCATTTACACCCATCCGCCGCTGGACGCGCCGCAGCAGTGGGGGATGAGCATCGATTTGAATGTGTGCACTGGGTGCCAGGCGTGCGTCATCGCCTGTCAGGCGGAGAACAACGTTCCTGTCGTCGGAAAGCTACAAGTCTCGCACGGCCGCATCATGCACTGGCTGCGCATCGATCGTTACTACGCCAGTCGTAAACCATTCAATCAAGACCGCGGCGAATGGCCGGATGATCCCGAGATCGTGCATCAGCCGATGCCGTGTCAGCATTGCGAGAACGCTCCGTGCGAGACGGTTTGCCCCGTGAACGCGACCCTCCACAGCGAGGACGGATTAAACGTCATGGCTTACAATCGTTGCGTCGGCACGCGATTTTGCTCGAACAACTGCCCGTACAAAGTGCGCCGATTTAATTATTTCGACTACAATCAGCGACCAGTCGGCAAGAGAAAGGTCGTGGGCGCATTCAATATCTACGAAGAATATTTCGCGCCGCTGACCACCAAAGGCGCGCCCGACACGATCAAGATGCAGAAAAACCCGAACGTCACCGTGCGCATGCGCGGGGTGATGGAGAAATGCACCTTCTGCGTGCAACGTATCGAGGAAGCAAAGATCGCGGCGATCGCACGCGCAGGCGCTTCACCGGACAAACGTATTCCGCGCGATTCGTTTACGACCGCGTGTGCGCAAGCGTGCCCCACCGGCGCGATTGTCTTTGGAGACATCAAGGATCGTGAAAGTGCGGTCTCAAAAGTGAAACAGCAGGATCGCAATTACCGCATTCTCGATTATTTGAACGTTGTCCCGCGAGTCAGTTATCTCGCGCGCATTCGCAATCCAAACCCGAAAATGCCTGACGCGGAAAACATCGGAGTCGCGAGTTTGGTAGAGAAATTACCGGAATAATGAATCTCCGATTCTCGATTTTTGATTTTGGATTGTCGCCGTTGGCAACTGGCGATTGGCAATTGGTAATTTCGTGATGGACGGAGCACCCGCAGCAGCACCAGAAAAAATCAAAGAGGCCGAGCAGCGAATTGCGCATGTGCCGTTGGTTTTAAACCGGCGCAATTTCAGCTGGCTGACCGAGCGCATTTCCGGTGTCGTCGAACAACCGGCGCCGCGCTGGTGGTGGGTGGCGTTCACCATCACTGCAAGCGCCGCGACGTTTGGGCTTTTTTGTATCGGCTACCTGATTTCCACTGGCGTCGGCACATGGGGAAATCAAATCCCGGTGGGCTGGGCTTGGGACATTACGAATTTCGTTTTCTGGATCGGTATCGGACACGCCGGCACACTGATCTCGGCGATCTTGTTTTTGCTTCACCAAAAATGGCGTACTTCGATCAACCGCTCGGCGGAAGCGATGACGCTTTTTGCGGTGATCTGTGCCGCGATTTTCCCAGGCATTCACGTCGGCCGGTTCTGGATGGCCTGGTATCTGGCGCCGGTGCCCAATAACTGGGCGATCTGGCAAAATTTCCGCAGCGCGCTGATGTGGGACGTGTTTGCGGTATCGACCTATTTTACCGTCTCGGTCCTATTTTGGTACACCGGTTTAGTTCCGGACTTGGCGTCTTTGCGCGACCGGGCAACCACAAAGATCAGGAAGTTCCTTTTCGGAATCTTCGCGCTTGGCTGGCGCGGCTCGAATCGGCACTGGCGCCATTACGAAATGGCGTATCTGCTTTTGGCCGGCCTTTCGACACCGTTGGTTCTCTCCGTGCACAGCGTGGTATCGTTCGACTTCGCCAGCACGGTCGTGCCGACGTGGCACAGCACAATCTTCCCGCCCTACTTCGTTGCAGGCGCAATCTTCGGGGGCTTTGCCATGGTGCTGACTCTGCTGTTGCCGGCCCGCGCCATCTTCAAGTTGCAAGATGTCATCACACCGCAGCACATCGACAAAATGGCGAAGATCATTTTGTTGACTGGCTCATTCGTCGGTTACGCCTACACGATGGAGTTTTTCATCGCGTGGTATAGTGGCAATGCTTACGAGCGGTTCGCGTTTTGGAATCGCATCTTTGGTCCTTACTGGTGGTACTGGTGGTTCGGCATGCTCTTTTGCAACGTGCTTTCGCCGCAACTGTTCTGGTTCCGGTGGTGCCGGTACAACGTGTTGGTCGTTTTCTTTGTCGCCATGTGCGTGAACGCCGGCATGTGGTTTGAGCGCTTCATCATTATTGCCGGCGGTTTGGCCCGAGATTTCCTGCCATCGTCATGGAGAGTTTATCATCCGACGTGGGTGGACATCTGGACATACATTGGCACACTCGGGATTTTCACTTCGCTGTTTCTGCTGTTCATCCGTTTCCTGCCGATGATCGCGATGTCGGAAGTGAAGACAGCCGTGCCTGAGGCAGACCCGCATCATGATATGCCTCTTCAATCGGTATCTCCTGGTGGAAAGGAGCGCACACGATGATCAAAACTCCGTACGGTCACAAAGTTTACGCCATGGCGGCGGAGTACCAGAGCGCTGCAGCGCTTTATGAAGCAGCCAAGCGCGTCCGCGACGCCGGCTTCCGGCGTTGGGACGTTTATTCGGCATTCCCAATTCATGGGATGGACGAAGCCATGGGTCTGGGAAAATCTTGGTTGAGCGGCTGGGTCTTGTTTGGCGGAATTTCGGGACTGCTCACGGCGGCGCTGGTCGAGTTTGGTCCCTCATCGATTCTTTATCCGGTCGATGTGCACGGAAAACCAACCAACTTTTTCACTGTTCCCGCGTTTTTCCCGATCATGTTCGAACTCACGGTGCTTTTCGCCGCGTTTGCGGCGTTTTTTGCTTGGCAGGGAATGAACCGGCTGCCGCGCTGGAATCATCCCATGTTCAACTGGGAGCGGTTTAGCCGCGTTACCAATGACGGATTTTTCCTCGCGATCGAAGCGCGCGACCCACGATTTACCGAGACTGGCGTGCGCCAATTATTGGAAGAAACCGGCGGACAACACATCACCATCGTCCACGAGGACTAATTATGTTGCGCGGATTTTTCGTGATTTTTTTTCTATGCACGATCGCGATCATCGCGGTGTTCGGATTTCGCGGGCAAATCAGCACACAACCGCCGAGTGAAGTTTTTCCTGACATGGTACGCCAGCCGAAAGTTCGCGCACAAGCGCCACTGGATTTGTTCGCGGACGGGCGGGGACCACGCTTGCCGGTTCCTGGCACAGTTCCGATTGGGTACGAAATGCCGAAGCCTCAGAGCGCTGAAACGCAGGCCATCGAAGTCGGTCCATGGTCGCATCCGCACAGCACTTTCAGTGTTGGCACCGATTACTACAACACCGGCAAAATGGCCGACCAGTGGGGAACAGGTATTCCGCTGGAAGTGACGCGCGAGTTAATGGAACGCGGACAACAGCGTTTCAACATCACTTGCGCGATGTGCCACGGCGCTGCGGCTGCGGGTAATGGAATCACCAAACAATATGGCCTTGCCACTGTGGTCACGCTTCAGGACGAACGCATTCGCAAAATGTCGGACGGCGAAATTTTCAACACGATCACCAACGGTAAAAACACGATGATGGCTTACGGCCCAAACATCATCGTGCCGGATCGCTGGGCGATTATTGCTTACCTGCGCGCTTTGCAGCGTAGTCAAAACACGAACGTTGCCGATGTGCCGCCAGAGCATCGCGCCGAACTGGACAAGCCGGCCGAGAGCAAACCGCCGGAAGCGAAACCCGCAGGGAAGCAGGAGGCGCCAAAAAAATGAGCGAACGCTTACAGACTGTTCCGACTCCTGAAGGCGAATATTTCGACAGCGGCCGATTCGCTGGGCTTTCGTTCCTGCTTGGACTGGTTGCAGTAGTCGCGCTCGTCCTCTGTGTTGTCGGCGCAGTCCTAAATCCACATCAGTTCAGTTATTCCTGGCTCTTTGCGTTTGCCTTTTTCTTTACGCTGTGCGCTGGCTGCTTTTTTTGGACAATCGTGCATCATGCGACCGACGCCGAATGGAGCGTGGTCGTGCGCCGTCAGCTGGAAAATCTTGGCGCATTACTGACGGTCCTGGCGCTGCTGTTTGTCCCGATTCTTCTACTCCGCCATCATTTGTTTGCGTGGATGGATATTCCGCGCGGAGTCGAAGAATCACTCGATACCAAACGCGCCTATCTCAACTGGCCTTTCTTTCTCGTGCGCGCGGTAGTGTTTCTCGGGTTTTTCCTTCTGGCTGCGCTCGCCTTGCGACGACTTTCAGTCCGGCAGGACAGCGATGGCAATCCGTGGTTCACCATTGGAATGCGCAAAGTCTCGTTCATTAGTCTGCCGATGTTTGCGCTTTGTCTGACTTTCGGCGCGTTCGATTGGTTCATGAGCCTGAACTACCGCTGGTTCTCAACCATGTTCGGTGTTTACATCTTCGCGGGCGCAGCCGGCAGTTCCATGTCGCTGCTCGTTCTGGTGATCACCGCATTGCGGCAGGCTGGCTACCTGAAGGACGTCGTCACCGTTGAACATTATCACATCATGGGAAAATGGATGCTGGCCTTCTGCGTTTTCTGGGCCTACATCGGCTTCGGCCAGTACATGCTCATCTGGTACGCGAACATCCCGGAAGAGACGCAGTTTTTCATCACGCGAAACACGCAATCCTGGTGGGCGTTGAGCATGCTGTTGGTCATCGGGCGCTTCTTCATTGCCTTTCCAATCCTGCTCATGCGCTCCATCAAGAAGCATCCGCACCAGCTTTCTATCGTAGCTGGTTGGATTCTGTGCATGCAGATGCTCGATATCTACCTCATCGTGCTGCCTGCGTTACACGGCACCGGGTTTCGTCCCAGCATTTGGGATTTGCTTTCGCTCATCGCCATCGGCGCGACGCTCGGGTTCGTCTATCTGCGTCTCGTGCCCAGGACTTCGCTGTTTCCTGTTCGCGATCCGCGGCTGATCGAATCTCTGCAAACTGTAAACTGAAATGGCAAACGCTGAATCTATTCGTCAGATTGCACGTTCGCGCGCTCCGTTGTCCACGTGGTTGGCGGTCGTGCTCATCTTTGCGTTGTTTGGCGTAATCGTGCTCGCGATCATTGGCCCAATGCCGCGGGGAAGTGACTACGAAGAGACGCGCGCCAAAAAGCGCATTGAAAAACTTAAAACTGTCCGAGAAGACGCAGAGAAAGCTCTGAACACGTACGCTTGGATCGATAAAAATAAAGGCGTCGTTCAAATCCCGATCAGTCGCGCGATGGAGCTGACGACCGCTCAGCTTGCACAGCAAAAACCAGCGCCGGCAGGTCCAATTGCTACGCCACAGGCGCAGTCTCCGGCCGCGCCCAGTTCACCTGCTCCTGCAGGTTCCCCGAAACCTGGCGCGGTTCAGCCGGCTGGCTCGCCTTCGGCGCCCGCACCCGCTGCGCCGGTGACTCAACCTGCTGCATCGCCTTCACCAGCGGCACAGGCATCGCCACCTGCAGGTGCTTCACCCGCCGCGGCTTCGCCGTCACCTGCGCAAAGCCCATGAGTGCTCTACGATTTCACGATTCAACATTTCAACGGTTCAACGAAGGATGAACGCCACTGGAATTCCACTGAAAGAACCATCCGTCTCTGCCGCCGCGGGAGCGACAGAGCAGTTGGAGCGCGCGTACATCGACGCGTCGACGCGTGTGCCAGTACTGATGTTCTACACCTCGGCAATGGCGTGGCTGATCCTCGGCACGCTGCTGGCGGGTTTCGTTTCATTTAAACTTCACGAGCCCGATCTGCTGTCGAACATTAGTTTTCTGACGTGGGGACGCGTGCGGCCGGCGCACATGAACGTGATGGTCTACGGCTGGGCTTCCATGGCCGGAATTGGCACAGCCATTTGGCTCATGGCGCGATTGTGCCGGACCGTTTTGCGATATCCGCTGTTGCTCCTTGCGGGTGCTTGTTTTTGGAACTTGGGCGTGCTCCTTGGCGTCTGCGGAATTCTTCTCGGCGACAGCACCGGTTATCAATGGCTCGAATTTCCGGGCTACGCGGCGATCATTCTTTTTGTTGCGTACACGCTCGTTGTTTCGTGGGCGGTGCTGATGTTTCGCTATCGGCGGGGCGAACAAATTTACATTACGCAATGGTATTTGCTCGGCGCGTTTCTCTGGTTCCCATGGCTATACGCGGCCGGGCAACTGATGCTTTTCGTTGTGCCGGTGCAGGGGGTCTTGCAGTCGGCCGTCGGCTGGTGGTACGCGAACAATCTGCTCTTTCTCTGGTTCGGCGCCATCGCTCTCGGCACGGCGTATTACATGATTCCCAAAGTGATCGGACGCCCGGTGTACAGTTATCATCTGGCGACAATTGGCTTTTGGACCTACGCGCTTTTCTCAAGCTGGACCGGAATGCAGCGGCTGGTCGATGGGCCGTTTCCAGCGTGGATGATCACGGCCAGCATCGCCGCGATGATTCTGGCGATGATTCCCGTCGCAACAGTCGGCCTTAACCATCACATGACGATGCAGGGTTATTTTCCGCTGATGCGCTACAGCCCGACGCTGCGGTTCACCGTGTTCGGCGCGATGTCTTACACCGTCTTTAGCGTAGTTGGCCTGTTGATTTCACTTCGCTCGGTCGCGGGATACGTCAACTTCACCCAGACGAGCATCGCTTACTCGCATCTCGGTCTTTACGCGTTTTTCACAATGGTGATTTTTGGTGCCATGTACTACATCGTGCCGCGGTTAGTCGGCCGCGAATGGCGGTACGCATCGCTGATCAAACTGCATTTCTGGGCATCGGCTTACGGCATCGGTTTAATGACGCTCATGCTGCTCGCTGGCGGCTTTCTTCAAGGCGCAGACATGGAGAACCCTACGCTCCCATTCAGTGAGACCGTGGAAACAGTGCTGCCGTATCTGCGAGGACGCAGTCTCGCTGGTATTTTGCTCACCGCGGCACATTTCATTTTCGCGTATCACTTCGGGTTGATGCTCTTGGGCTTAGGGCGCACATCGACTGTTCCTACATTTCTCAACCCAGTCGAAGCAGAGGAAACTTCAGGAGGACACTGATGAAAGGTCTCGCTCCTCTCTTCCTTGGAATCTTCGGTACGTTCGCTTTCTCATGGGTGGGATTGACCGTCCTCCCGAATTGGCAGATCGGACATCTGAATCCGCAATCCGACGAGGAAGGCACCGATATTTATCCGCAGCCGCAATCAGGAATGTTCGAGCGCGGCGCTCGCGTTTATGCTGCAAACGGCTGCATTTACTGTCACAGCCAGCAAGTGCGCCCCGATTACGCCGCGGCCGACATCGAGCGTGGTTGGGGTAATCGCCGGAGCGCACCGCGCGATTACATCTTCGAACGGCCAGTGTTTCTCGGGAAAATGCGAATGGGCCAGGACCTCGCGAATATCGGCGCCCACGCGTCTGCGGAACAGGCGAGCCCGGCGCCAACCGGAGCGGCGCCTCCTGGAGGTTCGCCGAGTGGAGGAACAAGTCCCGCGGCTTCGCCTGCGCCACAAGGAGGAGCACCAGCGGCTGCTTCACCAGCGGCGAAACAAAGTCCGAATCCCTCCCCTGCAACACAAGGTGCCTCACCCGGGCTAGCAGGTTCGCCCGCAACTGCGAGTTCGCCTGCAACAGCAGCTGCTGCGTCGCCCGGCGCGTCACCAGGATCATCATCGCCGCCCGCGGGAGCGCCACCGCCCGGCCCTAAGACAGGTCTCGCCTCGCCGTCCCCTGCAGCAGCAGCGAATGCGACGCCGGGAGGCGTGACTGCCCCGTCATCCGGTTCGCAGACCGCAGGCCCGCCGTGGCCAATTCAAACGATTGGCGAACCACCGATGTATTCCGCGGCCTGGCATCATGTGCACCTTTATTCGCCACGCAGCATCAACTTCGATTCGAACATGCCTGCTTATCGTTTCCTTTACAAAAAGCGCCGCATCAGTGACGCACGTTCAGCGGAAGCCCTGCAGCTCACTGGCTCCGACGCGCCGCCTGAAGGTTGGGAAGTTGTTCCCACTTACGACGCGAAATGCCTTGTCGCTTACATGATGGCGCTCAATCAATCGCATCCGCTAAGCGAAGCGAGATCTGCCGGAGGTGCACCGCCGGCCGCAGCATCACCAGCCGTATCACCTGGTCCCTCAGCCGCCGGGTCCCCCGCGCCAGCAAAATGAAAACGCAATGAACGAAGAACCGAAAGAGCCGGCGCGCGTGGGACAGGGAATGGATTACGGCGAACAAGCCGACGTCCAGCAGGTGCACGCTGCTGTTCAACGTGAAAAACGCGAACCGCGCGTCGGTGCCGAGCCGCTCTCGATTTGGCTCATCGCGATCTACGGACTGGCGATTTTTTTTGGTGGCGCGTATCTCGGCCGTTACTCGGGCAACTTCAGCAGTGGCGGGCTCGACCCGATGGGCGCGCCGCCTCCGGCAAAGAAAGCAGTGGCGGGTCCTGCTGGCGGCGAGCAGGCGGCGGAATTATCGCCCCACGATCGCGGCAAGAAGGTTTTCTCGGCGAATTGTCAGACCTGTCATCAAGCCAATGGTCAAGGCGTGCCGGGTCAATATCCGCCTCTTGCCGGTTCCGAATTTACAACTGGCGGCTCGCGACGCATGGGCATGATAGTACTCAAAGGTTTGCAGGGCCCGGTTAAAGTTAAAGGCCAACAGTACGGCACCGCTGTCATGCAACCGTGGGACAAAACTTTGACTGACAAACAGATTGCCGATGTCATGACTTACGAGCGAAGCGAATGGGGCAACAGCGCCAGCCCGCTCACACCCGAACAAATTGCCGCGTTGCGCAAAGAGCTGGCCAATCATCCCGAATCATTCACTGAGCACGATATTCTTGCCGCTCCTGACGAAGATCTTTCCGGAGGCGCACCGGCAGGCGGTGCGCCAGCAAAACCGGGGGAAGCCTCAAAGCCGGGCGAACCTCCGAAGCCGCACGGATAGCGTCTGGCGACTAGGTAGCGAACAAAGCCGGACGAGAGACCAAAACCGAAACATTAAAGGCTGTGAGCTACAAACCGCCCACGGTGAAGTTGCCAGTGCCCTTTGAGAAAATCGACGGACAGACGGTGACGTTCAGACCGATGCGAGACGGAATAAATTCGGAAGTGTCAGGTGTGATCCAAGTCATCAAAGAAGCGGACGGATTTAGCGTTAATGCCTCGTACATCGTCGGCCAGGATCCGCCGAGTTCTCACGTGTATTGGTTCGATCAATCCGAGATCGATGCGATCACCAGGTCGCTGGTCAAAGAAAAGCGCCGTATTCTTGTTGTTGACGATGATCCAGATAGCACGCACCTGCTCAAAATCCTTCTCGAAAAGACCGGCAACTATGTCGTGCTCGAAGAGAATGACCCTGATGAAGCTCATCAAAGCGCTAGGAATTTTCGGCCGGATGCGATCTTGCTGGACATTATGATGCCAAAGACAGATGGAGGCGAAGTAGCAGCACAAATCGACACCGATCCAGAATTACGTAGCACGCCGATAATTTTTCTCACTGCGTTAATCACAGAACCTGAGACAAAAGCTGGTCTCCGCATCGAAGGGCATCGATCTCTCGCGAAGCCGATCAATATTCCTGAGTTGATCGACCAGATTGAAGAAAGCCTGCGCGCGCTTGGGCCGGGGACGTAAAGGTCGCTGAGACACCGCGATCTTTCGATGCCGTCGCGCTTGCTGACAGAATCGTGGGGAGTAATTACTGCGCAGCGGGTTTGGATGCGATCACCTAAGTTTTTGGTCATCATTGGTGCCGGTCTCGGGTCGGCTGCGTTCTCGTATTTGGGCACCGGCCTTCAGCCAATTTGGTGGATGCTGTGGTTGGCGCCTGTTCCCGTACTCGCGATCGCGCCGCGAATCCGTAATAGCACAGCTTTTCTGCTCGGTTCGGTCGCGTGGCTCATTGGCGAAATGAACCAATGGAACTACGTCAGGCATGAGATCGAACTGCCGTGGCAAATCATGATCCTTTACTTTGTAGTCCCTGCTGCGGTTTTCGGTTTGGGCGTTCTATTCGTGCGTAGCTTTCTTCGCGGTGGATTGCTCTTCCTCGCGGCGCTTGCTTTCCCAGTTTATTGGGTGGCATACGAATATCTCACCGCGATCGCGTCGCCTCATAGCACCTGGGGCAACCTCGCTTACACACAAATGAATTGCCTCCCCGTGATCCAGATCGCTTCGATCATTGGTCTTTGGGGGATTAGCTTCATCGTGTTTCTGTTTGCCGGCACGATCGCAGCTCTGTTGAGCGGCATCGGAAATCCGCGGCAACGTGGTGCGCTTGTCGTCACTATCGGCATCGTTGTTTGCGCGTTCTTTCTTTTTGGCGAATGGCGGTTGCG
>Ga0209057_1002540_pt1 | contig 13980 bp, 18 predicted proteins | sample GraSoiAngelo_146_FD_185903 | JGI IMG/M metagenome (GOLD analysis project Ga0209057, IMG submission 185903) | Grasslands soil microbial communities from the Angelo Coastal Reserve, California, USA - 14_1009_05_30cm (SPAdes) (version 2) | ecosystem: Environmental > Terrestrial > Soil > Grasslands ... | reverse complement strand
GATGTCAACGATAAGGATGATCAAGACGACCAGACTACTGACGCGGATGACAACGATGCCGACGCAGACGACGACGCAACGGCTGACACCGACGACGGCACGACTACTGACGCTGACGATAGCTCAGTGGCTGAGGTAGACGATCATGCCACAGCTGACTTAGACGATGGCACCGTGGCCGGCACGGATAATGGTCAAGTGGACAATGTAGAAAGCAGCTCGGACATGGACCTCACCGGAACAATCTAGGCAACACCAGATCAGAGCTATGGTCCGAGAAACCCCTATTTTCTAGTATCCTGAAACTCAAGGGACGCCGGCTTAGACTACGCGTTAGTTCGCTCTCTCTCCACGGGACTTAAGAGAGTTAGAAGGCTCACCGGATGGGAGTCAATTCTTTTTCTGCGAAAGTTCCCTCACTTCCATCCTTTCGTTCATACGTGATCATGTTTTTCCAGGACCTGCGGCCGGGATCCCACGTGAACGTGTTGAACCAGGGTCCGACCGTATAGTCGAATTTGAAGCGAACTGTGTTGTCCTTGCGCGTGCCGATTCCTGGGACGGGTTTCGAAGTCACGCCGAACGTGTCGAATAGATGCAGAACGTATTCGCCGATCTTCTTGTCATATCCAATGAGGTAGAGGGCTTCGTAGTCGGGGTTTCCTCCCTCGGCGACTCTTACGGGGGAGAAGCGCATCTCCACGAACAATTCTCGCAGAACCCATTTTGCGTTGACATCCTGGTAGAGGGCGGTGTCGCCCATTTTTCCTGTCAGCGACCAGCGTCCGACCAGGTTGTTGAGAAGATCGTCCATGGTCGACCGGCAACGCGTTTCTAGAGCATTGCTCCTGTTGGGTAGAGCACGTAGTTTGAGAAGTTGGGGAAGGGCTTCGAGGACATGAAGAGGTAGTTGTCGAGTATTCTCATTTTCTGTTCCAGCGCGACCTGCATCAGCTGCTCATTCGAGCCTGTCGCAGCTATCCCCACATTTGCAGCTCCTTCAGCTGCTGCCAGCATGAAGGCAGACCTCAACGCATCGCGAAATATTTCATGTGACACGGTCGCTAGTGGGCCTACTCTCCCACTCTGCCAGATGTACGCGTACCCGACAGGTTCGTTTCCTGTTGAAAAGAGGTAGCAGTGAGCACTTGGGGTTCGGAAGAGAAACTCGTGGTTTTTCTCGCGAGGATATCCGAGTGTGAGGTCGTCGATCCGGGTGAGAATGCCTCTGGCTTTTTCGAAGTCGACGACTCTTTCGTTTCGCACTTTGTTCGAGGTTTCAGTCTTCACGTGCTGGCTTGGACCTTCCATCCAGTAGAGTGGTTCGCGGGGATAGATTCCATAACGGGCGTAGAGGGAGATAGAAACAGGGTTGTAGGCGAAGGTCGCCAGGGCCCGATTGGTGATCGTGGAACCCTTGTGGTGTTTCATCGCTCTATCCATCAGATTCTGTCCAATGTTGAGACCCTGATACTCGGGGGAGACGAACAAGTGCGCGAGATACCATAATGATCCTCGAACCCAACTCAACGTTAGTCCCGCCAATTTCCCCTCCACTTCAGCTACCCAGAATCCCTCGCCGTCCTCCTTCAATCCCATTTCGAACCAGGGAAAACCCTGCTGAGGGACCGCTGGCAATCTAGAGGAGGCAAAGGGTGACGATTCGTAGAAGCCGTACGCTCGTAAGACACCGTCAAACGATGTTCTAATGAGATTGAGAATTCCCGGGAAATCTTCCACTTTCGCTTTCCGATATGATACGTCCAACATTGCCGGAGCGACCGAGCCAGCAATCGAGACATAAAGTATACTCGGAAATTGGGAGCCTGGCGGAAGAACAAAACTGGACTAGCGTTTCAGCGGTTCCTCAGCCGGAAGCTTTCTAGCGGCATTACTAATCGGGAGGTCGACTCCATGCTCTTCCCCAATCGTCGTCCCGTGCAAGAAAACCATGATTTTCATGGCGTCCCGAGACTCCCCCAAATGATGTCAAAGGGGGAAGTTAGGCAACAACCGATCGTCTGGGAAACCTAAGTGAAAGTATGACGGCCAGTCCTACTATGCTCAAGGCTGATGCCCAGCTCAGGATAGGTCTGTAGATGGAGTAAACAGAGCCGAGCGGGAGAACCGCGACGTTGAGAAAGGCGAGTTCGTTTCCGACTGTTAGGTATAGGTTGAGAAAAATCCAGACAAATATCAGAGCTGCCACAGCCTTTCTGAGCGGGTCCATGTCCCTCCATTTTAGAGTCGATCTCTCCCCTTTCTGCTGAGAAATGTTGAATCTCACGATCCAGACGATGCAACCAACTAAGACTAGGATAGGCACGCCGTCCAGAGCGATTTCCAAGGAGCCCATACTTCGCCCCTGTTCTATAGAGAACAGCAGGGCCGAGAATTAAGCGTACTGCCTGTCGCGAGGCTCCGAGAGAACAATTAACACATGAGTTCCTTCTCATTCTACTTATATCGAATAGACCTGACGTTTTCACTGCAATGAAGCCCCCTTAGTTGCGCTGGGAATCGTGCTCCTCGTGGCTGGTTCGATACCGATCATCCTAGGGACGAATGAGATTCTCGCTTTGAACGATTGCGCGAGTGGTGGTCGATTTTGCTTTGTCAGATCGGGAGGCGGGTTATGTAGTGCGGACGGGTGCACTATCGACCCATTCTACGGCGCTACCTCGATCGAGGGAATACGTAGTCTTGCCTACTCTCTGATAGAGATAGGAGCAGTAGTGGCAATAGTGGGCGCTGGAGTAGCTGTCATCGGAGCAAAGGCTAGACTAGTTCCCACTGTTAAGAAAGAAGTTACGGCGACCCAATAGAGTCTCGCAAGAGTTTGTAGCAGTCTAGTAACGCGTACCCCCAAAGCTGTGTAAAACAAGACATCCAGCAAGATGTTGAAGCTGAACGCTCTTCGGGTTCTGGTGGGTTCGGGAAGACTTTAGTGATTCTGCTTACAAGAGTTTCCCGAGGAGAATCTCCCAAGGATAGATCTCAATAGTCCGAAGGACGCCAGTGCGCATCCAGGGATCATCCGCGAGTCTCCTGCGAAGCTCGTGCTCGTCCGATGCGTTGACGACCAGCATGGCCCGGTGTTTAGAGTACTTCAGAGGACCGCCCAATACGACGAAATGTTCTGTTTCGAGTGCGTCCATGAACTTGGCGTGTTCGGTCCACCCCTTTTGTTCTCGCATCACGCGTTTCGGATCCCATCCGGGTCCCTGCTCGTTAATCACAACGAAAAACGCCATTTTTCCGCTCTCTCGTTGGCGAAACTTCTTTGATATCAATCTTGGACAAGCGTAGGCTTGCTAAAAGTGCCCAATATGCCCGGACGTGCGCCGACTCGAGTTTCCTGGAAACAGGTGGCCGCGTTCAGGCTTTCTCGGCATCGTCTCTCCGAGCGGGCGCCTCTTGCTGCGTTGTCCTCTGTGCCAGGCGACATGGCTGGGGCGCAGGCCCAGGTTCTCTTGGCGGGTCAGATGTCGATCTGGCCGCGGGTCAAGGGTGCGAGACTCCGAGATGTGGACTCGGCGCTATGGAAGGAACGTACTCTGGTTAGAGCGTGGGGGATGAGAGGAACTATGTTTCTTCTGCCCTCGGATGATCTTTCAGTCTTTGTTAGAGGCAGTGCACGACGGGCTGCATACAATCTCAACTGGGCGATCCGCCATGCCGGCTCTAAGCAAGATATCGATAAGCTTCTAGATCGTGTGGCTGAGATCTTGGAAGAGCCCCGTACGCGAACAGATCTTGCACAGATGTTGACGGAATCGCACGGTTACAAGTTGAAGTCGAAAATTTCTGGAGGCTGGGGAGACAAGAGGAGGGTTGCCCACGTCAAAGTTGGTGCCTTGTCGCTGTCTATGGGTTTCCTGTTTCACATAATACGCGCACGGGACGTGATATGTTCGGGACCGAACAAAGGAACCGAGGCAACCTACATCCGCGCTGACAAATGGATTCATGACTGGAAAGATGTCTCTCAAGAAAAGGCGGAACGAGAATTACTTGTGAAATATTTGAAAGCCCACGGGCCTGCAACAATCAACGACTTCGCGATATGGGAGGGCCTCTACATGAAAGACGCGAAGGACATCTGGTCGAAAGAGGCTGAGAATATTGTCGAGGTTGACATGGATGGATCGAAGGCAAGCATTCTAGAGTCGGATCTTTCCGAACTAGAGAGTGCGAAGGTTGACGAAACGGTTGTGCGGCTCGTGCCGTACTTCGATTCCTTCCTGCTGGGGCACAAGTATCATCTGAACATCGTTGACGAGAAGAATCGAAAGAAGGTCTATCGATCACAGGGATGGGTCTCACCGGTCCTGCTTGTCGACGGACGAGCCCAAGGTGTCTGGTCCCATGCTCAGAAGAAGAATGATCTTGAGGTCCATGTAACGCCGTTCTCGAAGCTTTCTGGCCAAGTCTCCGAGAGGGTAAAGGAAGAGGCCTCAGATTTGGGGCGATTTCTCGAATGTTCTAACGTGAAAACTGTTATCGGATAAAAATAGGCTAGTTCTTGATCAGCCTGGTGGTTGGAGTCTTTTTCGTACCACTGGATACCAGTCGTTGTCGCGTTGTGTGGTGAAGCGGTTCTTCAGATACATTGACAGTGGACCGGGAAAGTCCCATGCCGCGGACGGCAACATCTTGACTAGCTAAGGGCAGGCCTATGGGATTTCTGTTCCTCTCACCTTAAATACGATCATGGTCCAAGTCGACTCTGAAAAGTGTCGTGATATCTGCCCGCAAAAGGTTGAGTAACCCAGCGGGAATATTCACGAGCACTGAAACTGCATTATGGAATAGAGGGATCATTAGTTCTCTTGATGAGGCGAACGCCATGGTAAACCCCGCTGATTACAAGATGACCACAGTGACCCCTGCAACTCCTAGGCCCCCTTAATGATGTTGAAAGAAAATACGCGCCATCGAAAATCTTCACAGCCGGCCCGATGAAGATGCCCCTTCCGAAACCGCGGGCAGCTATTATTGGATCAAGAAAAGCTTCAGAAAGAGGTCTAGCGACTGCTATCCGCATTGCAAAAACCCTCACGGACCACGGAGTTGTGATAGTAAGCGGGCTTGCTGAAGGTATTGATACGATGGCTCATGAAACGGCCATCTCGGAGGGGGGAAGGACCATTGCGGTCCTCGGGACACCTTTGAACCGTACCTATCCTCAGAAAAACTTGCAGCTTCAAAAAGAGATAATGAAGAACCATCTTGCAATCTCGCAGTTTCCAATCGGGTATCCCATTCAGCGGAAGAATTTCGTCATACGAAACAGAACCATGGCTCTCATTTCGAACGCATCAATCATAGTTGAAGCAGGAGACACTAGCGGGTCGCTTCACCAGGGTTGGGAAGCTCTGAGACTAGGCCGGCCTTTGTTCATCTGGAAGTCAATCGTGAACGACTCGTCTTTGAGCTGGCCGGAGAAGATGATGAGATACGGTGCCACCGTGCTCAACGACCCCAAACAGGTCTTGGAAGTACTACCATCATCCAAAGGTCTAAGTGAGATAGTCCTGCAAGTTCCGAAACGTGCGCATAACGCTTCTTGACTACGGGTTACTTCTAAGCTACGTTCCTCGAGGAGAATCGGCAGACATGGACGCGGCAAGAGAACTGATGAAGATGATCAAGCTGAAAGGTATTTCGGAAACCCGCCTAAGCTGACGTCACAATGGATCGCTGAAACTGTCCGCGATTTCAGAGAACGGCTGCCATTCGCTTCATTTTTTCGAAACGACTCTGTCTTGGTTCCCTTGCCGAGCAGTTCATTGATGCAGCGTGACTCTCTGTGGGTTCCCGAACGGATTTCAACCGCGCTGGTGAAAGTTGGCTTAGGCAAAGAATCGATCCCGCTACTTGTTAGAGAAACACCTGTCCCGAAGGCAGCCTGGAGCAAGCCCTCGGAGAGACCAAAGGCCAAAGACCATGTTGGATCGATGAGCGTTCAGAAGCGTATCCCTGAGCCTCCGGCCCAAATCTTACTCGTTGACGATATCATCACGCGCGGTGCGACCGCGCTAGGGGCTGCGAGCAAGCTAGCTGAAGCATTCCCACTTGCACAAATACGAGCCTTCGCCGCGATGAGAACCATCAGCGACCCGTCTGATTTTCAATCATGGTTTAATCCCGTCATAGGTACCGTTCAATATAGCCCTAATACAGAAGGTACCGTGCGAAGGCCATAGACCAAGAAGCGAAATTTGCAGCATCGCCTTCCGAAAGAACAATTAACCGGTTATCCTGCCTCATCATGATGCCGTTTGCAGTCCCAAGCTGTCATTAGACAGGTTGATCGTTGGATTGATGCTCACAAGAAGGATCTAGTTGATCTTACCTGCCGCCTCGTCAGTATTGATACTACTGTTCCTCCGGGTCTGAACTATCCGAAGATCTCGCAGGTTCTTGCTGGCGAGCTCAAGGACCTGGGTGTTACGCCTTCTGTGAGCCATATTCCCGAGGCCACGATCAAGAGGAAGGTTAGCCCTGAGGTCGGACTGAAGGGTCCCCGGCCGAATACGTATGCGACTCTCAAGGGCGAAGGTGACGGTCCGAAGATACTTCTCAATGGGCATGTGGATGTTGTCCCAGCGGACCCCTCAGGATGGACCAACGACCCGTTCAAGCCGACGATCAGGAATGGTAGGATCTATGGGCGGGGCGCGGCTGACATGAAAGGGTCGGACGCTTGTACGATCTTTTCGTTGAAGGCATTGGTCGAGACTGGCGTGAAGTTTGGTGGATCGATTATTCCAACTTTTACCACGGACGAGGAGGTGGGAGGGTACACCGGAGTCAACCATCTGGTGGATAAACATGTGATAACGAAGGACATTGACTATTGCATTTCGACTGACAGCGGGATAGAGGTGCTTCATGTCGCGAGTCTTGGGGACTCCGAGTTTGTAATCACGGTCAAGGGCGAGGCAGCGCACTCGGGACGCGGATGGACCGGAATTAATGCGATTGAGGAGGCGGCTGCTTTGATAGAGAAATTGAAGGTTCTAGGTCAGGAGATTGGGAAGAGGAGATCGAAGATTCCGGCGGAGCCGTTGTATGGGACGAAGAAGATGCGGCCAGGCCTCTACGTGAACATGATCAAAGGCGGCCTGAAAGGCAACATCATACCCGACACATGCGAGATACTGGTCGACAGACGATTCATACCAGAAGAGAAAGCTGCGGAAGTCGAGAGAGAGGTTAGCAGGGTAGTCAGAGAATTTGCAAAAAACAGTCCAGCAAAGATCTCGATGAAGAAGATTCTAGGATATGATCCGATGATCACGCCTCCCAACCACAAACTTGTCAGAGTAGTTAGAAAACAGGCGAGAAAAGTTCTCGGACGAGACACGCCACCGGCGGGAAGCCAAGGGTCCACCGACATGGCGATTGTCAGCCAACTAGGCATACCCGTAGCCGTGCTGGGCGCAACACGACAGGACAGCAACATACACGGAATCGACGAACACGTACGCATAAACGACCTAGCAAGGGTCACAAAAATACTGACCCGCTCGTGCCTAGAACTATTACCGTCTCCCAAACCCTAGTCGGTCGCCTTCAATCCGAGGCTGTTCCGATAAAAAACCGTTACGCGGATCCTGGAATGCCATCGTGATAAGAATCCTGTCTGTTGGAGCACATTTCTACTCAAGACAAATCGACATCGAAAACGCCGACAGCCTTGCTCTTTCGCCCTCACTATTCGATTTCGACGCTATCGTAGTGCATCCGTCTCACACCTGGCCCCGATCTATTCAAGAAAACCTCACGGCCTGGCACGTTACGCAAGCACCCAACATTGAAGATTATTCTGAACCGCTAATCAGAAAGCAGGAAGAAGCAAACCATCTTCTCGAAAACGGCGGGCTGATAATCTCTATTCTTGGTACCGTTGAGGGGGTAACTTACGATAGTACTACGACATTCACGAGCTATGATTGGATCCCAGTCAAAGACTTGTCTAAGCGTATGAAAGAAGGAACTGGACGAAGAATAAAGATTGTCAAGGCATCTCCTTTCGACAACTACTTGGAGTTATCATCCATTGCATTCAGCGCCCATCTTGACAAAGACGCGAGTTATGACGCCTTAGCACTAAACGAAGCAGGATACGTAGTGGCGGCACAGGTGAAAAGTAGCAAGGGGTCAATATTCCTACTTCCCGGAACAGTCCTTGATAATGGGCTTCAAACTCTCTTTGATTGCATTTCACAAGTGGTCAGTCCCAGACTCACGCGAGAACCGCCATTGTGGACAAAGGATATCCAAGTGCCTGGCGAAGCCATCACTGTCAAAGGCCTCAAGACCATCGATGAGAAAGTCAGCAGCCTGAGAGTCGATGAGGAAAAGCTGACTCGAAAGCTCAAAGAGATTACGGCCCTCAAGAAGATTCTCTACGAACAAGGCGAACCGCTGGAAAAAGCGGTGAGAGCTGCCCTCTCAGAACTCGGATTGCCCGCGAGAAAAGAGGGTGACATTGATCTGGTGACCATTGAAGAAAAAGTACCCTTGATCATAGAAATTACGGGATCAGAGGGCCTGATTGGGATTGACAAGTTTCGACAGCTCTTGAATTATGTCATGACTGAACAGGAACAGGGCAAGGAGATTCCCAAATCCGTATTGATCGCAAACCATCAGATTAGCATTCCACCCGAGAAACGCTCAAATCCTTTCACCGACAAAGCAATAGAGCAGGCAAAAGTCTTCCATTCTTGCCTCTTACCAACTGCCGAACTCTTCAATGCGGTCGTCTTGCTTCGCGAGGGTAAGATCGATCAGAAACGTTTTCGTGATGCATTGATGAAAACAGATGGAGTGTTCGCGACTAACCAGTTCATTCAGGAGGCTAAGCCCTGAAAAGTTTTGTACGGCCTAATCGTAATCGGGATAGTACCAACTAGTCATAATAGTTCGAGTGATTAGGCAACTTCGTGACAGTTTTCGCTACGATTTTTGAGAGAGGAGTTAGATTAGGAGCCGGTGGAAGGTGCACGCTCCGGACTGCTCGAGGACGGTGAGGACGACGCTGGTGTTGGTGATGATGAGCGGATGGCATGGTTTCGCCTCACCTCTACCGTGTAGAGGGCTGCAAGCGTGACTGCCGTTGCTAGGAGCATGACAGTGATGGCGAATCCCCAGGTTTCCCAGATGCTTGGAGGGGCGGCTGGGAAGTAGCCGGCAGCCTGCAATAACTGTCGGGATTTTGTGAGGTTGAAACTGTACGGTGTGAGGGCCGTGTTGAAACCGTCGGTGACGGCGAAGCCCGTTCGGTAGTCGCCAACGACCGGGGTCGTTATCCCAGGATTACTGTATCCGGCGAGAAGCTGTTGTATTATCAGATCTCTCGGGATCGCGTAGCTGATAGCCTGACGAACATATTTGGCGGCAAGAGAGGCCTTCGAAGGATCATTAAGGCCTAGCGGGGTATTGACTCCTGTTCCAAATATGGGGTGTTTCATGTTGAAGCCGAGCTCCTGGACCCCGAACGCGTCATAAGACGTCCACTGGTTCGACGGCCAGGTGGCGAGAAAGCTCGTTTGGGTCTCCAGAGCGTACTGTGCGTCGAGGACGCTTACCGAGCCTGTCTTGAGGGCAGAAACAGCGTTATCGGAGCTCGGTATGTGTTTGACGTAATAGTCCTTCACCTCGAAAGCTCCCCTATTCTGAAGAGCAGTCTTCCCGTTCTCGGGAAAATCAAAGTAGTTGTCATTCCTTGTCAGATGATTTGTCTCGGTCGCAGGATCATAGCTGACAAACTTGTAGGGTCCCGTTCCAACAGGCCCACCACCAATCCCCGTGTTGAAGGGGTCCGTCCTCCAGTCTGCGTACGGAACACTCCCCAGCACGTGGGCGGGAATAATTGGTGTAGTGAGAACGTTTTCCACGAAGTACGCGTAGGGACTCGGGAGAGTGAACCTTACAGTGTATGGGTCCACGATTGTTACGTCGCTTTTTCCGCCGACTATCCCTTTGATGAACGCCTCATTGTCCGCCGCCAGAGTATCATCTTGAAGCGCGTCAAATGTGAATTTGACATCTGTCGCATTGAACGGAACCCCGTCATGCCATGTCACCCCAGGACGCAACGACACAGTCCATGTCTTCTGATCCGAGGCAACAGACCATCCAGCCGCCAGCTGCGGAATCATATTCTTGAAGATCGTATCATTCCTCTGCGCCATCGCACTGAACATTGCTCCGTACACTGTCTGGTCGTAATAGGAACTGCTCAGTGTCGGGTTGAACCCCTCCGACGGAGCCGGTCCGGTCTGAGCAAGGGTAATCGAGCCTGTCATAGACCCGCCCATCATCGACAATTGCTCGATCGGCGGCCAATACGGAAAGTGGTAGGTGCTGAACACGTACTGGGCATTCGGCATGGTATAATCAAAAGCAACAATTTCCTTCGTGTAAAGTATCGTGGCGGAGGGTTGCTGGTCATATGCGAGCGCCTGCCACTGCTTCACCAAGTCTAACCGCTGCGTCTTGTCGATTGTTTCCTTGATCTGCTTGGTCAGCTGGTTATTCTGGCTGTTATTCCAGAGATAATAGTTGGAACCTATCGGAGCAAACTGTGAACTGTGATAGTAAGACCATGGATCGGCATCTATCCCGAGAGCATAGCCGAGAAATAACGCATCAAAACCACCGTTGTTGTAGCTTCTCCCGAGAACATCAGAGCCCGGCGTAAGCGCCCTATCGTATATCGTGGGCCAGTCAAGAACAACCCTCTGGGCATCGATGCCCAGCGCCTGAAGGTTGCTCTGGACGAGCAGCGACCAGCTCTGTCGGGCCTGATTCGGCTGTGGAACCATCAACGTTATTCTGAATATTCCGGCAGGCGCAGTATCTGCATGGACCCATACAGGACTGGTCGAGGTGAGAGCAAGCCCAAGAAACAATAGTGCCAAGGATCTAATCCGGGCGCCAGATCGGCCAGTCATAGCGAGAACACTGCGACGAGCAGGCGATCGGGCGTAATGGCTACTGTGTTCCTCTCTTCGTCAGCCTATGAGTACTAGACCGTTTTTTGCAAGAACCCAGCTTCCGCAACCCGACTCAACTGCCCGGTCCTCCACTGGCTTCTCTAACGAACCTTGACATCGTGCGTGCGTCCCGTCGCAGAAAGGCATGAGCGTGGACCCGCCGCACCGGCACCAAGCCTGAACGACTTTTCCATCGACAATAACGAGGTTCGGCCCGTTCTCGGTAGATCTTATCACAACGTTGGACATACTCACACTGTCACCTCTCTTCCAATCATCGTCCTAGGACCTTAGCCACGCGAGTCAAGACCACAAGCTGTTCTCCATGAACCAGACTATTCTGGTCGTACTTACCGACAATCCGCAAGAGAGCACCCACAACTAGATCAGCTGCTCCGCCCATGATCAACTTGCTCGTTGGACCCCATTCAACCTCGAGACGCTGAGATGTTCGAGGGAATGTCCGATTGGTCCCCGTTTCATCAGGTAGGAGGAACACGCCTCCCAAAACCTGTTCCCTTGGCAAATCTGTCACTGAGAAAAACAGGTCCACCAACGTTCCTGGAACAGTTTCCTCTAGTTGTTTCACAGTTAGCACCGGGACTGCCGGTATCTTCGGAGGCGCCGACGCCGTAGTTTTGGTCCCTCCTGCTACAGGTTGAGCCGGAGTTTCGTGTGGCCTCAGAGGTCTATCCTGATCGTATCGTAATCCAAACTGCAATGCGGTCTGCGCCTTCGCCAGTTCCTCGCCCAAGTAGCCCGCGTGGCTCAATTGTGTGACAAGTCCGTCACGCAAGAGACCGAGTAGCATCGAGGTTGCTCCGCGTCTATCGATGGTAAGACCGGATCATAACCAGCTGCATCGATGATCCGACGGCTGTCATCAACGCCCTTCTCAGCTAGAGCAACAAGAGATTGTCCGGGCTTGAATAGTGCAGAGTCTTTGCCGCAGATCAGCAGAAAACGAATCGCAGGATTCGACGCGATGTTGACAATAATCCGGGTAATTCCGAGATTCGCCGTGTAGACCATGCCCGCAATGGCTACTCCGGGAATCGCAACAAGCGTGCCAATCAAACGTTCTGAGGTAAGCGCACAAACAGCCACCGGACCCGTGGGATCGCCCACCCGATACGTTCCTGGCATCACAGGCCATTTTGCGCCGCTTTTGTTCTTGGTCGCTGCTTCCAAGAATATTCTACGCGTGTACTACAGTCTAAGGTGGGCGCTAATAATTCTGAGCGGAAACCTGGGTCCACTGTGGACCCGAAGGTTATCTTCGGGAATTTCGGGAGATAATGAATATGTTCGATAGTTGTATCAGGACAAAATACTAGACTGTGATTCAGGCACCTGGTTTTGCTAGGGCCAAGGAAAGAATGTAAATGGCGAGCCCAAGCATGAAGATAGATATTCCACCCAACTGAAACGGTGAAATTGTTGACGGGTTCCCCGCGAGAACACTCAAGACGATTCCCAGGGAGAGGACGACAGAGCCGAGAGTAATCACGACTAGGCTGAGCATTATCTTTGTCCGCGCCGCCAAAAATCTCTGAGCTCTAAGAGCGATCCCCCTAAGGGCGACCCACCATATAGTGAGCACGACCCCGCCTAGTCCCAGAATTCCGTACACACTATTCCCGGTTCCTAGATCAAGAAGCACGCCCAAGAACAGCAGCACAATTCCGATTCCCCAGAGAATCTGCATAGATCCATTTTGCAAGCGGGTTTCGCTTCCTCAGTCCAGACAACAGCATAAAGGGAATACTACGATTGTAATCCCGACGTAAGAACAATGCTGAAAACTAGCTTGCAACTAACGTCTGTGGACACTAATGCATCGTCCGGGGACGATCATGGTATGACAGGTTGGTCGAAAGCTAGGCTATTTTGCCAACCCAAATTGTCTTAGCAAAGATTGTGAGTCAAAGTATCTCCTTTCCTCGACAATCAGGCCCTTGGAATCGATTCGGACGAATTCGGCTCCAGTCCAGCTGACCTTGTTGTTGGTGGCGGGAATAGATCCCGAAGGCCCTTCAATTGAGCCGGTATGTGTCCCAGAGATCCTGAACTCGATCACACCATCCCTATCCTTGGTTAGAAGCTTCAGGACTTCATAATGGACATCGGGAATCGCGGCAAAAGATGCATCCAAGTCCCTCATTATCGCGTTCTTGCCCCGCAATGGCTCTGGGTATACTGGGTCATAAGCCACTGCATCTGGTGCAATTAGCGCCGCATAAGCCGCCCGGTCATGGCGGTTGAAAGCATCAATGGATTTTCTCGCGACCTCCTCAGGCGTCAAATAATCATCCACCCACTCCAATTGTCCTAGAGACTATATCAGAGTTCATTGGACTACGAAACATAGCTTCGCACCTCTGCGTGGTTCACCGGTAAAACGCGTGCGTTGTGGGGCGCGATGAAAGCCGATGCAAGAGAGTGCCCAATCTGCGACGCAACGGCGGGCAGAGTAGCCATATCGTTCTCGATGATAACCTAATCATTTGAGCCATCGAATTCGTTTCTTTCTAGCGGGACCAACTTGTAAGGACTTTCGCCATCTCTGGATGGATCTTCTTCAACGATTCCACCAGCTGCGGATCGGTTATTACGAAGGTCTTCCAGAGCTTCTGAACGGCTGGAATAGCCTCAGCATCGTACACTTTCTTGGCTGCAAGATGAAGACGGCACTGGTACCAACCATAATTTTGGGGTCCTACCTTGGTATAGAGTGCTTCAAAGTCTTCGAGAGTTCGATAGCGAAACTTGTGAGGCCCTAAGGCGACTATTAGACGTGGGAAGGTTTCTAGGGTTGGAAGCTGTTCGGGTTCCACCGAAGCGACGTAGGCATGTAGGCAGAGATTCGCGAAGAACTCAGTCAGCCAGGCTCGCGGAAAATGAAAGGGAACCTGGTCGTGGAAGATGTGTGCTAGTTCGTGGACCGCGAGCAGATCAAAGAACGGTG
>Ga0209057_1002539_pt1 | contig 13981 bp, 18 predicted proteins | sample GraSoiAngelo_146_FD_185903 | JGI IMG/M metagenome (GOLD analysis project Ga0209057, IMG submission 185903) | Grasslands soil microbial communities from the Angelo Coastal Reserve, California, USA - 14_1009_05_30cm (SPAdes) (version 2) | ecosystem: Environmental > Terrestrial > Soil > Grasslands ... | reverse complement strand
GGCCGGACATGATGGTAATCCTGCTTATCGTGTTGCTCCTGTTTGGAGCAAAAAAACTGCCTGAGCTCGCCCGAGGGATGGGTCGAGCGGTAAAAGAGTTCAGCGCAGCGCGAGATGAGATTGAGAAAGGGTTAAGTCAGTCCGGTCCCAGTGGCGTAGCGCCGTCCAAATTACTGGACACAAAAAGCGAGCTACCGTCCGCGCGGTAGTCCTGGCGGGATCTAAAGGTTTCTCGACGGCTTCTCTCCGGCAACTCAGCTACAGAAAGAATTCCATGATCGCTCGGGTAACTCGTAGGCCGGGCCAAAAACGAATCGTCATTCTCGGCGGTGGTTTCGGCGGAGTTTATGCTGCCATCCATCTTGAGAAATTGCTGGAGAGGCAGAGCGCGGTTGAGATTTGTCTGGTTAGCCACGACAATTTCTTTCTGTTCACGCCGATGCTTCACGAGGTCGCGGCGAGCGATCTCGAGATGACAAATATCGTAAATCCACTTCGGAAGTTACTTCACAAGGTTGAGGTGTTAGTCGGGGATGTGCACCAGATCGATCTATCTGCAAAGCGAGTCTCGATTTCGCGCAGCTTTCGCAATCACCCACAACAAATCGGGTATGATCATTTGGTCATTGCGCTGGGATCGGTCACCAACTTTTATAATCTCCCAGGTATTGCCGAGTTAGCCGTACCGATGAAATCGCTTTCGGATGCGATTCGATTGCGCGCTCAAATTCTTCGCCACCTCGAAGAGGCAAATTCAGAATGTAATCCGATCGATCGCCAGTCGTTACTTACTTTCGTAGTCGCAGGCGGAGGCTTCGCCGGTGTGGAAACAGTGGCGGCTTTGAATGACTACGTACGACAAGCGCTGCCATTCTATCCTAATCTGTGTGAAGATATGTTGCGGGTTATGCTTGTGCATTCTGGTCCGGTGATCTTGCCGGAGCTGGGTCAAGCTCTGGGACGATACGCGCAGAAGGTGCTCGCGCGGCGCGGCGTCGAAATTCGATTTAACACTCGGGTCAAGAGCATGACGGAAGGGAACGTGTCTTTAGTTGATGGTCTCTCAATTCCAACCCGCAATTTGGTGTGGACAGCCGGAGCCGTGCCTAGTCCGCTCATCTTTTCGCTTCCGTGCCCAAAAAAACAAGGCCGACTACTCGTAAACCAATTCTTGCAAGTTCCCGATTGGCCCAATGTTTGGGCAGTGGGTGACTGTGCGTTTGTTCCAGACATCAGAAATCCGGGGAAATCGCATCCACGAACCGCGCAACATGCCATACGCGAGGGAAACATTGTGGCGCAGAATATCGCGGCTGTGCTGTTGCGGCGTCCTTTGAAATCATTCTCATTCAAGACTATCGGGCTGTTCGCTTCCATCGGTCGTCGGATAGGTGTGGCGCGCATTTTCGGTTTCAATTTCTCGGGGTTCTTCGCCTGGTGGATGTGGCGGACAGTTTACCTCAGCAAGTTGCCCGGTTTAGATAAAAAGGTCCGTGTGGCATTTGACTGGACACTGGACCTTCTCTTTCCTAAGGACGTTTGCGCAGTCCATGACTTCGATCGCCGCCGCGATTTCCATCGCCAGGACCACACGAGAAATCCGCTTGAGAATGGTCTGGGCACTGTGTTTAACAGCTGCCTCAGTTGTCACGATCCGGGCCGCCAATGACACCGGTGCCACCGCCGCCCAGGTCAACGGCACCTGGGCAACGCCAGCGGGCGAGTTCAAGATTTGGGCGCTTGATCATCACCACCTCCGCGTCGAATTCTCCGTCGCCGCCGAACACAAAGGAGAAGCCGGCCCGATGGCTAATGGTCACGGCATCGCGACGATCCAAGGCAATATCGCCAGCTTCACACCCGAGGGCGCCGATGCCGATTGCCGAATCACTCTAAAATTCAATCGCCACAACCTCGTCGTCACGCAGACCGACAAGTGCAACTTCGGCAAATATGCAAATGTCGACGGCACGTACAAAAAGGTTTCGACGAGCAAACCAATCTTTCGTTTCGCGCTGTAGTTTTCTTGCTTTACCAAACGATGTCTGTGTATTTCGATGCTTCGTGATGGCACCATGAGAAGAACATGGAAATTCTGGGCGCTTTGTCTGGCAGCTAGCTCAATTGTTACGGTGTGCGCCGACAGCGACAAGAGTGTCACAGCCGCCCAGGTGAACGGCACTTGGAAAACGAAACACAGTGAATTCAAGATCTGGGCGCTCGGTCAACTGCGTCTTCAGATCGAATTTTCCGGCGTTTACGAATACAAAACGCCGCAAGGTCCAAGCGCGAACGAGGGCGAAGGAAGCGGCGTCGCAACGATTGAGGGCGATACCGCCATCTTCAAACCCGAGGGCGCCGAAGAGGAATGCCGCATCACACTAAAATTCACCGGAGGCAAACTTGTGGTCACCCAAACCGGCATTTGCGGATTCGGCCACAACGTGACCGCGGCGGGCACTTACCAGAAGGTTTCCGCCAAGAAACCGAAGTTTGAGTCAAACTGACAACTACTTGCTATGTTTCGTTAGGCCGATGAAATATTTGTTCCGATTCGTTGGGAAAGCCGTTGTCGCGGTCATTCTTGTTTTATCAGTCGTCGCCCAAGCTGCTCCGCATTCCCACCCGCTGGATGAAGACAGCGCGCTGGCTCTGCTTGAGCGCACTCTTAAGCATGACGGCGTTTATACGCACCGAATCTCTTTGGATTGCGTTGGCTACGGCACCGAAGAGACAACCGACGCTTATTTTCAGTTTGTCCTCCGAGAAAACCACAACGCCAAGGGCGACGGAGATCCCGAAACGAGTCCAGTAATCGATCGCTACCGGGTGTATCGGCCGTCTGGCAAAATTGAGTGGCTGGAACGGATCGAAGATAACTGGCGACCGTACGATCCGTCCCAAATCAAGTAGCCCCCATCCGTCGGTGAACGAGACTCGTAATCGTCCTGGTTTTGAACGAGAATGGTTTATGGGCTACGTGTTCCTTCTCGCAGTCGGAATCGGAATTGTCGCTGGACTGCGTTCGTTACTGGCGCCCGCCGTCGTTGCGTGGGCTGCGCATTTTGACTTGTTGAATCTGAACGGCTCGCCTCTTGCCTTTATGGGATCAAGAACGGCGGTCGCGATATTTTCCGTGCTCGCGATTGGTGAGTTAATCGCCGATAAGCTGCCCAAGACCCCGAAACGAACCGCACTAGGACCATTATTGGCACGCATTCTCACCGGAGGCCTCTGCGGAGCGTCCCTTTGGGCGGCAGCGGGACAATCGTTACTCGGTGGCGCACTTCTGGGTGGAACAGGCGGCGTGATCGGAGCGTTCGTCGGTTACGAAATCCGGCGGCGTATCGTGAACAATCTGCATATCAAGGATATCTTCGTGGCCATTTGCGAAGACTTGGTCGCGATTGCGCTAGCTTGTTTTCTCGTTTGGCATTGACTAAGACGCGGCATCTCGTCGCGAGCTTAGCGCTGCCACTATTTATTTCTGCTCGTAAGATGACACGCGAAGCACGCGTATCGTCACCGATTTGCCGTCACGCTGAATATTTCGTTTTTCAATCTCAAACTCGATGACAGCCGCTGCTGTTGTGAGCGTGCCGCCGCCGTTTTCCTGATACTCAATCTTGTAATGGCCGCCTTTTGACTCGAGCACCCGGTAGCGCATGAACCCACTGGTATCGGACACCGGACATTGTAGCCAGTCGCCGTCTTGCTTCAGCCCATCCTGATTAAACTCGTTCCCATTTTTCTCCACGGCATCCAGATTGATTTCTGTTACGACCGGACTTTCCGAATCCGAGATCCAGCAGTTAATCATGTTGAAAACTTTGGGGTGAATCTTAAGCGCGGAAGTTTGCGCTGCCGCGGACGTGGCGCCTTTCTCATCACGGATGGGATGAAGTGACTGAGCAATCTTCGCGAATTCCGCGACCGTGGTTCCGGTCGCGGAAAATCCGTGAAATCTACCGAGGACAGGATGGTTTTGCGCGCCTTTGGCCTTTTCTGAGTTCATGTTCGCGTCGCTCACCCAATTCGCCTTGATCTCATCCTTACGGCCGCTTTTCCCTTTCGGTCTGTATATGAGATACACCAATCGTGGACGCATCTTTTCTCATTAGTCTAACTTCGCAATCGACACCAGATCGTCTGTATTCGAGGCCCTGCTTATAAGGAGGCAACTCGCAATACCAATGCCGCCAGGGCCAGCAGGAGAAACACGATCGCCAGACCAAACGAGTAGTCCCGACCGCGCAGGTGGGTGATGATGGCTGCGATAAAAAACAGCACGAGAGCGATCGCTGCGGCTATTCCGATGAGTGGAACGCGAATACCGGCCAGCAGTCCAAGCGCTCCCGCGGCTTTGAGAATGCCAAGGGTTGTTAGCCACGACTCCGACACCCCAACTTTGGCCATGTTGATGAGAATCTGCTTGTAGCGAATGAAATCGAGTGTGGCCGAAAACACGTTAGCGGCGGCAGCCAGACCCGTAACAACGATGTAGGCGATAAACATGGGGATTCTAATGGCTATTTCGCAATGCCCGCGATTTTCTGAAAATATTTCTTTTGCTCGATCGCATCGAGCATGAACGCCGCAACCGCTTTGCGGGAGATAGAGAAGCCTCTTCTGGGAGCCGCACCTTCCCGACTTCGATACGTTGCGTATTGTTCCTGTGTGAGACGCGGAGGACGAGCGATCGTCCAATCGAGACCGCTATCTTGCACGACTTTTTCCATGGCAAGCGAATCGCGCATATGATTTCGCAAGATAAAACTGACAATTCGATTAGGTATACCCGGGAAATGCGCTGCAGCTGAGAGAACGACGAGCCGCCTCACTCCCGAACGCTGCATTGCGCGAATAGTCGCAAGCGCACTGTCGTGAAGAAGCGAACTTGGTTTGAAAACCCGGCGCGGACCCAACGCGGAAACGACCGCATCGTGATTTCGCATTGCCCCAGAGAGTTGCTCTTCGTCCGTTACATTTCCCTCGAGAACGCCAAGCCGTTCATGCCTCATGGTGACCGCCTCAGGCGAGCGAACAAACGCGGTGACATGATAACCTCTCGCAAGAGCTTGCTGAACAATCTCCTCCCCCGTTCGCCCGGTCGCTCCGATAACAAATAGTTTCATGACTGGCTCCCTGTTACTACGGTCCTTGGTGGTTTTATCGGGCAAGTTCAGAATCCGCTGTCGCAATTCCTGGTGAAGTTCTATTCGAGATTTCATAGTGGTTCCTTTCTGCTGCAATACCATGCTGGTTTGATACTATATAAACTATCTTAGTATATTAAGTTTCCAAATCAACAAAAGTGTTCAAACAAGAATTTGTGGTCATCACGGATGAGAATGATTCCACGGTACCGAATCTCTCTGCTAATCTGTTGAAATGGCGAAGCCTCAAGAAAAGACTGCCTCGGTGGTGAGGCCGATTGCGCCGCCGCCGTTCTCGCAGCATCTCCGCGAGTTGGCATCGCGGCCCCACGCGTGGGCCGTGATTGCGCGCAATTTGATTCCTGTTGTGGGCATCTACGCCTTCGGCTGGTCCGTTGCGCTCGCCGTGTTCAATTACTGGTTCGACGGGCTGACCGCTCTCGCGGCGATCGTTGCTGCTCTTATTCCGCGTGCGCTGCGCGAGACGCAGCCGAAATCGGTGAGTGCCATGTCGGCGGCCCTGAACCTCGTGCGCGGCATAGTCACGTGGATTTTCCTCGTCGGCATTGTCGGTCTGCCGTACTGGATCGTGCTGATTCCGCTTCACGATCTGCTGCTTGGCAACGAACTACGTCACCATCTGGCGGATTCGCCGGCACTCTGGTTCACCTTCGGCGCGCTCGCCGCCGGGCATTTCTGGAAGGCGTTCCAATCAGGCTATGACGCGATGCCCGACAAAGAGCTGAAGCAGCGAGTGCGGGGGGATGTGTATCTCTTGGTACTGCGCGCACTGGCGATGTTCATGATGGCCGCGCACGGCCTCGCCTTCATTCTCGTGCCGTTGATGGCACTACTGTTGAGCTATTTTGAAATCTGGCCCGAGCGCGCGCTCGGCGCAGTCTTCGGCGATCCGGCGCGGCTGTACGAATATAATCCGGAAAATCCTGGATCGAGTGGCAGCCGACACTGACGTCCTGATGATTTCGAGTAATGTGTGAACGTTATGCCGCGTTGCCCTTGGGCTACAGCCGAGCCGAATATCACTTATCACGATGAGGAATGGGGCGTCCCTGTGCACGACGACCGATTGCTCTTCGAATTTCTGATCCTTGAAGGAGCGCAGGCAGGACTGAGCTGGACAACTATTTTGAACAAACGAGACAACTATCGGAAGGCGTTCGATGGATTTCGTCCAGAGAAAATCGCACGTTACGGCGCGCGTGATGTGAAGCGGCTGCTTGGCGACGCCGGAATCGTGCGGAACCGATTGAAAATCGCGGCCGCAATCGAGAACGCAAAGATGTTCTTCGCCGTATGCAAAGAGTTCGGAACTTTCGATGCCTATTTGTGGAGCTTTGTCGGTGGCAAACCAATCCAGAATCGGTGGCGACGCATGGCCGACGTGCCCGCGCGCACAGCCCAATCCGACGCAATGAGCCGTGATTTGCAGCGACGCGGATTCAAATTCGTTGGCTCAACGATTTGCTGTGCCTTGATGCAAGCGACCGGCATGGTCAACGATCATCTCGTGACGTGCACACGACACGCCGAGGTGGCCGGTGGGCGCCGCAGCCGCAACCGAACTAGCAGGCACCAAAGCAGTAATGAAAGTCTCTAGAGCGATTTCACAAGAGTTGTAGCCACCGGCCTGTGGGCTGGCAGGGAACAGTCGGGGGGACCATTACCATTGGACGGCCCACAGGGCCGTGGCTACATCGACTGCAGTTGCATTAGCTCGCACTAGACGCCGTCGGGCCTGTTTTCCGGCGCATGCGGCGTTGGTCCTGGAGGGGCTGAATGTTGATTGTCGCTCGAGCCAGCTGTCGCGTTCGCCCGGGCGGCACGCTTGGCAGCCCACCTGGCTTTCATCGCAGCCGCGAGTTGAGCACGACGTTCTGGTGAAAGATTCAGCTTTTTCTTCGCCTTCTTAACGGCGCCCGATTTCTTCGCTTCGATCGGCTTAGGTTTGGCGCCCATTTTCTTTCTGGCTCTCGCCGCCTTTGCTGCCTCCGCGGCGTGTAGTTTTTGCTTTAGCTTGGCCAGTTTCTTTGGGCCCTCTTGCAGGCGTTTCTCGAGTCGTTGGACTTTTTTCTTTAGATTTTTCAGCTTCATAATTCTCTCTGTGCGCTCTAGTTCGCGATCAAGGCGAAACTAAATGATGGGATTTAGAGTAAATGACAGAATCTCGTTGATGTCACGTTCTTCTTTAGCCGTCGGCCTTTGACTTCCGCCCTTCGTCACCTTCGTTTCCTTCCGTGCCAACAAGTTTTCTGTCTGTTGAAGCAAAGGAGGAAATCTGGCCTCTAAAGCAACCATTTCGGATTTCGCGTGGTAGTCGAACTGAGGCACGAGTCCTCGTTGTGACGCTCAGCGATGGCAAACAGATCGGTCGCGGCGAAGGCATTCCGCTCGCGCGCTACAATCAAAGCAGCGCTTCAGCGCTGGCGCAGATCGAGTCGATTACAAGCGAGAAGAATTTGAATCGCCAGGGTCTGCAAGACCTCTTGCCCCCAGGCGCGGCACGCAATGCCTTGGATTGTGCGTTATGGGATATTGAAGCGAAAGCGTTCGGCAAACGGGCCTGGGAATTGGCGAACATTCCGATTGTTTCTGAAGTCGAGACATCGTTTACGGTAAGTTTGGATACGCCGGAGAAAATGTCAGCGGCAGCGGAATCGAATACGAAACTGCCGATCTTAAAGCTGAAGCTCGGCGGCGACGATCTCGACCTTTCCCGAGTTCAGGCGGTGCGCGAGACTGCGCCTGCGGCCCGGCTGCTGATCGACGCTAATGAATCATGGTCGCCATCGCATTACCGCGAGATTGTTTGGGCGCTAAAGGAATTACGCGTCGAGCTCATCGAACAACCGCTCCCGGCCGACGCCGATGAAGTCCTCGAAAGTCTCGATCATCCGATTCCAGTCTGCGCCGATGAAAGTTGTCACATTACTGCCGATCTTCCTCGCCTAACGAATCGCTATGAAGTGATTAACGTGAAACTCGATAAGACTGGCGGGCTGACTGAGGCGTTGCGTTTGTGCGAGCGCGCACGAGAAAGCGGATTTAGACTGCTGATCGGTTGTATGGTTTGCACCTCGTTAGGGATTGCTCCCGCGCGCGTGGCGGCAAGCTTCGCGACTTGGAGCGATCTCGACGGGCCCCTACTCCTGGCGCGCGATCGTGATCATCCGGTGCCATACGCGAATGGAAAAATCGGCGTTCCCTCGCGAGAACTATGGGGCTGACCCGCCGTTAGAATTTTCGAATCTCTTCGACCCGGAGCAACGCGAACCCACTGCGGACAGTATTACTAAAGGCCCAACGCCCGGGCAGATCGAACCAATTGGTTTCGGCATCTGTTCAACACACGGCGCCGACATCTAGAGAGCGCGAATCCACTTCTTGAGGTGCGCCACCTCGATTGAGATCATGCGGGGGTCGTGGAAAGTGTGAGCTAGCAATGATACGCCTTGCAACGCGGCCATGAGATGCACGGCGAGCCCACGCGAATCCGCTCCTTTACCTAGCGCCTTGAATTGCGCCTCCATCCACGCCACACCCTCCGCGAACAATATTGACGCCTTGTTAGCAACTGCGCCGCCATGCTTGCGCAATTCGGAACACAAGGTCCCGACAGGACAACCAATGCGGGCCAGCACGTCTCGGTTATCAATCTTCAGCTGCGCGAAGCTGCACAGTCGCTCTTTAGGAGAATCTTTTTTGTTCAGCTCTTGCAGCAGCACCCTCAATCGCGAAACCCGGAGATCGACAATGGCATCTCCAATCTCGTCCTTCGTCTTAAAGTAGTAGTAGAGATTGCCCAGAGGAACCCTGGCCTCCTTCGCAATGTGAGCAAGCGTCATAGGGTCGAACCCGTAGCGATGGGTGACCTTCACGGCGGCCTGAAGGAGCCGCGTCCGATTGTCCGTTTTCGATTTTTTTGGCATTACTCCATCCTTGACTAACCCGGGACTGTATACTATTGTGTCAGTTAGTCAACTGACTTTGATGCGCAAAAACGAAGCAGACGTTATGAAAGGAAACGTGCTAATGGCAACGCCCAACCGATGGAAATTCAACGGATGGACTGTTTGTAGCACTGCCTTGCTTTGTTTCGCTGCCGGGTCGCTCATGGTTGTCGGCGTAACGCACGCGAACGAAGCGAAGGTCGATAGCAACCGTGTCTTCGAGCTCCTCATTTATCACACCTTGCCAGGCAAAGTACCGGCCCTCGAGTCGCTCTTTCGCGACGCTTCAAAGGTGATGACCAGCCACGGCATCAACGTGGTGGGCTTTTGGGTGCCAAACGAAGATCCCTCATGGAAAGACACGTTTGTGTACATCGTGGCCCATCCTAGCCGGGAAGAAGCGAAAAAGAATTGGGATGCACTTCATGCCGACCCAGTGTTTCGACCGTACGTCGAAGCCGCGAAGCCCCTACTAAACAAGAGAGGCAACGTGTTTCGGGTGGATGAGGTGTACATGCGTCCGACAGATTTTTCGCTGATGAAGTAACTCCCACTACCGCGAGTTAGCGTTATGAATACGCTGCGAATCTGCGTCCTTCTTAGCCTTTTCTTGTTCGTCCTTGGACCGGTTAGGGGTTCGACAAATACCTGGATCGCCAGCTGGGCAGCGAGTCCACAATCCGGAAGCCCGAATCCGCGCGAAGCTCTCCTCAACATCGACAATCAAACGGTGCGCGAGCGCGTCCGCATCTCGATGGGAGGAAGTCAGATTCAGCTTCGCTTTTCTAACGAATTCGGTTCATCGCCTCTCGTAATCGGCTCGGCCACCGTTGCCATCCCAACCAATGCCTCGAGCGTTGAACAAGAATCGATCCGAAGCGTTACATTTGAAGGACACAAATCTGTTACGATTCCAGCCGGAGCGCCAGTGCTTAGTGATCCAATAACGTTTCCGGTAATCTTCGGAGCCGAGATCAGCGTGAGCATCTACTTCCCAAAACGCCTTACCACTCCCACTCTGCACGCGTTTGCGTTCAAGCATGCCGTAATTTCGCAACACGGCGACTTCACTCATGCAGAGAAAATCGACGCAGCCACAACATCAACTGCTTCGATATCCGTTACTGCGGTTTTCGTTCCTGCTCAGGCGTCGGAGCGTCTTGTTGTGGCGTTTGGTGACTCCATCACTGACGGGGATGGATCAACCGTCGATGCCGATAAAAATTGGCCGAGTGATCTGATTCGGCGTGCGGCCAGTACGTCAAAAACTTCGGCATTAGCGGTGGTCAACGAAGGCATCGTCGGCAATCGATTGCTACGCGATGGCGACATCTTCGGCATCAGTGCTCTGGCGCGGTTCGACCGCGACGCGCTCGTTCCGGCCGGGGTCACTCATATTGTGCTGCTGGAAGGGCTCAATGATATCTGTTTCCCCGGTGCAAAAATGGACGGTCAATATCTTGCCGATCCAGCCGAGACGCGCAGCGCTCAGGATATCACTGACGCGTACCGGCAATTGATTTCGCGCGCACACGCCCGGGGAATCAAAGTGATCGGCGCCACAATTACCCCGTGTGAGGGCGTGGAAATTCCCGGCTATTACTCGGAAGCAAAGGAAGAAACGCGCCAGACGGTAAACAAATGGATCAGGACCAGCGGGGCGTTTGATGGCATCATTGATTTCGACGCGGTGGTGCGCGATCCAAAACATCCCAGCCAGTTGTTGCCGAAGTTCACCTCCAAAGACCATCTTCATCCCAACGATGAAGGATACAAAGCAATGGCAGCTTCAATTGACCTGAACCTGTTTAAGTAGGTCTATCTCTGGCTTAACAATGACCAGTTCCTTAACCCCGACCGATTAACTCCCAATCGTCTTGAGTTATGTCAGTCCAAGTGATTCAACTGTCGGCTCGTCGATTGCCGCCGTGACTGCGAGCCCGTGATCGCTTTGGTAGTCCGCGATTGCCGCACGGGTGTCCGGACCCAGGATTCCATCAATCCTGCCATTGTAATAACCTTCGTTATACAGTTGGGTTTGAACATTCGCGATGACTTCGTCCGGAGGCAGATCGTTGTAGCCGTAGATCGGACCATCATAGGGATAATAAGAGTCAGGATAGTATCCCCACGCCGGATACCAATATCCCGCATCAAAGTAGAAAGGGAAAGGTTGAGAATAGACCGTTACGAAAACGATTCGGTCGCCACAATGGTCCCTCCACCAACCGCTATCGTGCCACTGACGCTGGTAATTGCGAAATGCCCCATATTGTCGTCCGGCAAACGCCTCGCCTTTCCAATTATTGGTGATAGCCGCACGGGTCCCGCTCCAATACGACGTACTTCGAGATCCGTTCACCAGGGAACTACTGCGTTCCTTAAACCTGGAGTCAACCCAACTATTATTGAAGGGTTGGCGCGCCGCCGGTCGAGTTACAGCATTGCGTACATCAGACCCGTTCAAGAAGGAATCGTGCATGCGTAATCGTTCTCTAAACCTTGAGTCTGCCCAACGATTGTTGGCCCCCAAGCGCGTCTGTCGCCAAGCCGCACTGTTTGTCATCGCAGGCCGGTTCACGAATGAGCTGTTCATTCGTGGTTGCACCCGCGTCGCCCCAGGCATCGGCTGGCGGACCCGCGTGTTTGAAAACGCCGGATGGCGGTAACGCGCAGGCGAAAGTGTGCGCTGCGGCACCACATGCCGGGCAGCGCTCGGGCCTCGATATCCGGAGTATGTCGCCGTCCTCCGCGGGGCCGTTCTATAATTGTATGGCATTTGCGCGCCCGCCGTCAGCACGAGCGCTAAGCTTCCTATGCAGATCAATAGACCTCGTCTCATAATTTGCCCAGTGTTTAACTTCGTTGATAAAACACCGCCCGTTCGCCGAAGTTGCGCGGTCTTGGTAGCTTCTGCTTCTTACGGCCTGCCTTTGCCTTCGCTCGGCGTTACGGCGTACGGAAACTCTTTCCCGTGTAGGGATCTTTTACTTCGGTTCCGGGCGAAAAACTCCGGACATCGATGTAACCACTGTCTGGCGAGAACGGACTGGTAACCAAGCCTTGTTTTCCCGGAACGGGAATTCCATAAGGCAGATCGTCCTTTCCGTTTTTCCTGGCAGCGGTTGCCTTCGCCACGCGGACGTTGTTCCGATTCGGAGGTGCAGGGGCCGGAGTCGGACTTGGTGAAGTCTGACTATTCGAAGAATCTGCAGCATCGCTTGGCGGAGTCTCATTATTCTGCTTACGGCTGGTCTGGCGCGATTGCGCCGGCCGTGGCTTTGGTGCAGGGCGCGCCATTGAGTTGCGTATGGACCTAAAAAAGTCCTCGAAAGGTCCAGCTTCCGCTACCTCGGTCGCAACCACGAAGGCAAAGGCCGGCAGACAGACAACAATTGTACAGAGCGATCGTTTCATAACGCGGAAGGATACTGCCTGCATCTTTGAAGAATGCCAGTCGCCCTTCAAAATGTCACGATTCCTGGGAACCGCCCACAGGGCCGCGGCTACAGCAGTCTCCGGCAGTTTCGCATGCGCGCACGCGTCAACGCCTTTTATCGATTCGTAAATCCCGCACTCGCGCTTGCGTGGCCTGAATTGCTTCCTCCGGCACTCGGCGCAGACCATTCGTTAAACCCAGTCTCGATAGAATCCAGATCAACCATTTCGTCGGATCCCACTGCCACGGCTTCACGCCGTTTCGATAGTCGTGCTGAAATTCGTGATGATAATTGTGATAGCCCTCGCCAAACGTAAACAGCGCCAGGAAAAACGAGTCGCGCGCGCTGCATCGCGTCGAATACGGCTGACGCCCGATGGTATGACAGGCTGAGTTAATCAAGAATGTGCCGTGTTGAAGAACGACAACTTTTGCGATCCCACCAATTAGAAAACCACCAAGCGCGCCGACCCAGCCGTCCCACAGAAATCCGGCCAGCGTTGGCAGACCGAAGCCGACGATAACTGCTAGGAGATGAATATGTCGATGTTGCCACATCACCAGCGGATCTTTCTTTAGATCGTTAACGTTATCGAACGGCGGTTGCGGCAAAAGTTTGAACAACAGCCAGCCAATATGGGCGTGGAAAAAACCTTTGGTGATATCGTACGGATCTTCGTCGTGATCCACATGTTTATGATGACGGCGATGTTCGCTGGCCCACATGAGGACAGAATTCTCGAACGCAGCAGCGCCAAAAATGAGTACGCACAGGCGCACCGGGAGTCTCGCCCGGAACGTCATATGCGAAAAAAGACGGTGATAACCAAGCGTAATACTGAAGCCGGTCGCGGCCAGCATCACCGCAAAAATGGCTAGCTGGAACCAATTAACGCCGAAATACCACAGGTATAACGGCACTGCTGTCAGCGTCAGAACAAATGTACCGATCAGGAACGAGCTGGTCGTCCAATTGATGCGGTCCGTCGGAATACGGAAAATCAAGGGCGGAAATCTTGGGAAGAATCACAGGCTCACTGATATCGGCCGAGAATGACGTCCTTCTTTGTCCAAGTATGAACGCCGCCGCAATGCGCGCAGGTGACTTTTTGTGTTTTTAATTTGGCCATCGGCCAGAGGTTCGCTTCAATAGTCCTTCCGGTATCGGTCAGTTTTGACGTGGAAGGACAGCGCACGAGCAGGCTCTTGAGGTTAGGACCGGCTTTTGATTTCGGCCGTCGTGGCGGATCGAAAAAGAATCGCGTCGCCATATTAGAGTCGGTAAACGATCCGGGCTTTGGCGGTGTCGTAAGGCGACATCTCCATTTTTACCCGGTCCCCGATTGTAAGCCGAATGAAACGCTTGCGCATCTTGCCGGAAATGTGCGCTAGAACAAGATGATCGTTCGCGAGCGCGA
>Ga0209057_1002533_pt1 | contig 14004 bp, 13 predicted proteins | sample GraSoiAngelo_146_FD_185903 | JGI IMG/M metagenome (GOLD analysis project Ga0209057, IMG submission 185903) | Grasslands soil microbial communities from the Angelo Coastal Reserve, California, USA - 14_1009_05_30cm (SPAdes) (version 2) | ecosystem: Environmental > Terrestrial > Soil > Grasslands ... | reverse complement strand
AAGCTTGAATCGTTACGGACATCATTTAGACGCTCACCTGATCCTCTAGCGCCAATCGGAGCAATCCCAGCCAAGCAGCGTTTCCAACCGGCCAATGTCGCTCTGCAAAATTTCCCACACCGCCGCTCGTTCCTCATCGCGAATTTTGCTCGCGTACGGAATATCGTGAGCTTCGACGGCGCGAAATCGTGGGGGTGCCAGATTCAGAAAGCGAAAAACCGCCTCAACCGTTTCACGCTGGCGCGCTCGAAAGGTTTCATACTTGACGATGAGGAATTGCTCTCGTGGAAATAACCGGAATGCGCGTTCCAATTGTTCGGCGTAACGACCACGGTCGACATAGGAAAATTTCCGTACCTGTTTCGGCGCGGACGCGGCGATGCGACCCGGCTCCGCTCCGACTGCATCCAGGAAATCAAATGGCTCGATTCCGCGCGTTCGTTGCATGTTCCATTGCGAGAAGGCGCGTTCAATCGGGTTACGCAAAATGACGATGAACTTCATTGCCGGGTTGTAATCTCGGATTCGAGGCAGGGCCGGCCGCCAATAAAGATAAATCGGAGTGTTCTCGCCCGCGATACTACCGACACGGGCCGGTCGGAACATCTCGTGCAGCGGCTCATAGGAGACATTGCCGCCGGCAAACAACTCGTCGTTGTCGAAAAAATGCAGCTCTTTCTTGACCGGGAGCGCGATCTGGGGATGGCGCTTTAAGTAGTAATTGAGCGCGGTCGTTCCCGATTTCTGCGCGCCCGCAACAAGGAAATCAAGTTTCTCGACCCGGCGTTTACCGAAACCGAACATGCCAGTCCGTCACGCCGTCACTTCAGATGTGCGATTGCCGGCGAAGTGGAGAAGCTCGAGAATTTCACTGCGCAACGAAAGGAAATCAGAGCTGCTGCGATCGCGCGGACGATCAAGCGCGATAGGAATTATTTGTTCGATAGTGCCGGGCCGCTGCGTCAGGATGATGATGCGGTCGCTCATGTAAATAGCTTCGTCGATGTCGTTATTTGTTCGATAGTGCCGGGCCGCTGCGTCAGGATGATGATGCGGTCGCTCATGTAAATAGCTTCGTCGATGTCGTGAGTAACGAGCAACATGGTAGTGCGCCGGTTTTGCCAAAGGCGCAAAACTTCATCCTGCATACGCATCCGGGTAAAGGCGTCGAGGGCACCGAGTGGTTCATCGAGCAGAAGAACTTTGGGATGATTAATCAAGGCGCGAGCCAGAGCTACGCGCTGGGCCATTCCGCCAGAAAGGTGATGCGGATAAGCATCGGCGAAAGCTTCCAAGCCAACGAGGCGCATAAACTCTTTCACCTCGCTGCGTTTTTGCTGGAGCACGCCACGGGCGGCGAGCCCGGCCTCAATATTACGACGCACCGTCAGCCACGGAAAAAGATTGGGATCCTGAAAGACGAGGCCTCGTTCAGCACTGGGGCCTGAGATTGGTTCCTCGTCTACGAGCAACTCACCCGAATCGGGGAAATCGAGTCCGGCAATGAGACGGAGCAAAGTTGATTTTCCGCAGCCGCTCGGGCCGACCAAAGAAACCAACTCGCCGGCCTCAAGCGATATTGAGATCGTCTCCAGCACGGGTTGCCGCGTGAGTGGTTGATCGGGCGCGGGAAAACTCTTTCCTACGTCACGCAGCTGAAGAGAGGAGGCTACCATCGGATCATTCCCTTTTGCCAGACAAGGACGCGGTCCCGCAGTTTGAAAAGCAAAGTCATGATTGTGGAAAAAAAAACCGCCATGATGACGAGCGCCGCGTAAACTTTTCCATATTCGGCCCAGCCTTGCGCCCAGCTCACGTACCAGCCGAGACCGGATTTGACCCCGACACTTTCGGCAACCACGAGGGTGAGAAATGATGCGCCAAGTCCCATGAAAAGGCCGACGAAAATGCTCGGCAACGCCGCCGGAATGGCGATGCGGAAGACAAGATAACGCGCGTTGGCTCCCAAGGTGCGCGCGACGTCGAGATACGAAGCGCGCGTGTTGGAAATGCCAGATGCGGTCAACATTGTCACAGGAAACCAGACAGCGAGCGCGATGAGCCCTGCCGCCGAAATCAGGGCCGAGGGCGATATCACCATGGCAAGCGGAATCCAAGCCGTCGCCGGAATGGGGCCGACCACTTTGAGCAAAGGCATCCCCCAATAGCGGGCCGGCCCCGACCAGCCGATGCAAACTCCGGTGACCAATCCCGCCACGACGCCGAGCAGGTACCCGCTCAAAAGCAGGACGAGTGAGTGCCAGGTACTGTCGAACAACAGCCCGCGATCATTGATCATGCTTTGCACCACGCCGGCCGGGCTCGGAAAATAGGGGAGCGGCAACATGCGAAAACCCGACGTGATTACTTCCCAGACGCAAAGGAGCAGGACGCCGACAGTAAAGAGGGGACGAAAGCGACGCATTCGGGTTTGCAGCGCCGGCCACCAGCGTTGCATAACGGCAGCAACGATTGCGCCTGCGAAAAAAGAGCCGAGAACAATTGTGTAGGTGCGGCTTTCATTTGGGGGTTCGTTTTTTGCCACGAAAAGGTGAATGCCAAGCGCGAGAGCCGCCGTCACTGGAACGGTCAAGAGCGCGGCGGTGGGGTGTTTTTTTTCCTGCGCGCTAAGCGCGTACCTTTCCGTGCTCTCAGCGCGAACTTGATCCGATGGCACACTGCCAACGGTCACTTGGCTTTGGCGAGAGATTTTCTGGCCTTGCAGCATGACTCTTCGGTGTCGGACAAAATCAATTCCGCGAACAAGCGAATGTCTTGATCGGGTGGCACCTGACCGCCGGCCACCCGTTCCACCTCTAACTGATTGAGCCATTCATCTGAGACTCCATCCAGATGCGCAAAAGCGCGCTTCGCCAGCTCCGCAACGTTGGTCGAAGGGCTGAGCATGCCGGCTGTTTTCATTTCGGCGGCGGCCGATTTGACTGCTTCATCTGCGCCGGAAACGCTCGGCACATAGCGCAAATGCGAAATCGCAACCGTGTTTAACTCGGGATTGGAGGCAAGATACTTCTTCTCCACTGATAGGCGCGCGGCTGCTGCCGGATTTGCTTCGACCCATTTGGCCGCTTTCAATAATGCGCGCGTCGCTGCGGCGGCAGCTTTTGGATTCGCAGCGAGAAACTTCCCGCTCACGATGACGGCGCAGCAATATTCATCCTTATAAGGCGCGTCCTTTGCCTGATCCGCGACATTTTTCACTTTGCCCTGCGCCAGCAAAAGACTCCCGATCGGCTCCGAATCCGCCACCGCGTCCACTTCCCCCTTGTCTAGGGCCAGTCCGAGTTCGCCCGCCGGAAAAACACGCCAGGTAATTTCCTTGCCAGGATCAATGCCATTCGCGCCCAGAACGCGATTCGCAAAAATAAATGGCGGCGTTCCCATTCCCGGAACACCGATGCGCTTGCCGCGCAAATCCTGAATTTTGCTAATGTTGCTGTTCGCTCCCGCCTGCACCCGCAGACATCCGCGATGGATTCCGCCGGTAAACTTCACGTCAAGGCCCTGCTCGATCGGCTTGAGAAAATACATCACCAAGTGATGGGTGATGTCGAAACCGCCCAACGCCAGCACATCCTTGTAGTTGGCCCATTCACATTTAACCAAACTGACCTCGAGCCCTTCCTCTTTGAAAAACCCTTTTTCCACAGCGGTGAAGATCGGCGCTTCGCAAGTCAGCCCGATGTAGCCGACCCGCACTTTATTTGAGGCGGCCTCTTTTTTGCAGCTGGTAAGCGCAATAACAAGTGCGGCGACGCAAAGGAATTTATTCAATTGGGAGAGGATGGAGGTTGTTGCTACGAAAGTCGAACTACAACAACTGATATGGATCGACATCTACCGCAACCGCGACGTCCTCCGGCATTGGTAATTTGTCGAGCGTTTCACGAATCAGTCGACTCAAGCGCGTGATCGCGCTGCCTCGCAAGAGAATGTGAAAACGATATTGCCCTGAGAGTTTTTCCAACGGAGCGGGCGCGGCTTCGGCCACCATGAATTCTTCCGGCAACGCTTCACGCAGTTTCCGTCGCAGCGTTTCCGCGGAAAATTTCCCGCGCTCCTGATGCGCGGAATGGACGGTGATAAGCACCGCATGCTTGAATGGCGGAAAATCACAGCGCTCGCGAAATTCCAGTTCCTGTTCGACGTAGCCCGCAAAATCGTGATGGCGCGCAAACTGGATCGAGGGCGAAAAGGGTGTGTAGCTTTGCACGAAAACTTCTCCCGGCGTCTCGCCGCGCCCGGCGCGTCCGGCCACCTGCGTGAGTAACTGAAACGTGCGCTCGCCTGCGCGAAAGTCCGGAAGGTGCAGCGCCAGATCCGCATTGATACTGAAACGTGCGCTCGCCTGCGCGAAAGTCCGGAAGGTGCAGCGCCAGATCCGCATTGATAATTCCAACCAGGGTGACGTTTGGAAAATGCAGACCCTTCGCGATCATTTGCGTCCCGACCAGGATATCGATCTTGCCCGCCCGAAATGCCCGCAAGGTTTCGCGATAGGCTTCCTTGCGCGACATCGAGTCGGCGTCCATCCGCTTGACTACCGCGTTCGGAAAAATCTGCGCGACAGTTGATTCCACTTTCTCCGTCCCGAAACCGACGTAGATCAACGCGTCCTGGCCGCACTCCGGGCATTTCTTTGGCACCGCCGCAGTATGCCCGCAAAGGTGGCAATTTAGCCGTGACATCGAGCGATGAAAGGTGAGCGCGACGCTGCAATTCGGACAGTCGCGCGCCTTCCCGCACTTGCTGCAAAGCAACGAGGTGGAAAATCCGCGCCGATTGAGAAACAAAATTGTCTGTTCGCGTTTTGCGACCCGAGCTGAAATCGCGGTCCGTAATCTTTCCGAAAGAATCGGAGCGCGCTCGCTTCGCTGTTCCTGCCGCAGATCGATCACGCGAATCAGCGGCATCTGGCAATTGTCGACGCGCTGGGTCAGGGTCGCGAGCTCGTACTTTTTCGTGAGCGTGTTGTGATAGCTCTCTAGTGAGGGCGTCGCGCTCCCGAGCAGGACCACGGCCTTTTCGATCTTCGCTCGCACCACTGCGACGTCGCGGGCATGATAACGTGGCGCTTCTTCCTGCTTGTAGGAGGTCTCGTGTTCTTCATCGACCACGATGAGCCCGAGATTTTTCAGGGGCGCGAAGACGGCGCTGCGCGCGCCAATCACGATACGGGCGCGGCCGGAATGAACCTTGTGCCATTCATCGTGTCGTTCGCCTTCGGACAAGTGGCTGTGTAAAACCGCCACGTCGTCCTGCGATTCGGCGAAGCGGCTTTTGAAACGCTCGACCGTTTGCGGGGTGAGAGAAATTTCCGGCACCAGGACGATGGCAGTGCGATTTCGCGTCAGGGTTTCGCGGATTGCCTGCAAATAAATTTCCGTTTTCCCGCTGCCGGTGACGCCATGCAGCAAAATCGGTTTCGCTTTTTCCGCCGATGAAATGGCTCGTACGATCGTGGCGAAGGCTGCGGTTTGTTCTTCGTTGAGTAACAATTCCGGACCGGGAATGAATTGTTCGCCGGCGTGCGGATCGCGTGCGACGGCCCGCTCGCTGATTTTCAACAGACCACGTTTCACCAGTGCCTGAAGAGTCGAGACGTTGAGCGATAACCGACGCAAGATTTCTGCTGCCGGAAGAGCGGCGTTCGCTTTGGTCAGTTCTTCAAGCAGTTCCGCCTGCCGCGGGGCGCGGCGCCGCAGCGCCTCCATCATCTCGCTTGTTACAATTGATCCGATCTCCACGAATTGCTGTTTTTTCCAACCGACTTCGGCCCGTCGAATCACTTGCGGCAACAAACTGCGCATGACCGCTTCGATTGGGCAGCAGTAGTAGCTCGCGATCCAGCGGGCGAGCTGGAGCAGCGGTTCGCTTAAGGTCGGGCCTTCGCCAATGACCGCCTCGATCTCGCGAATTCCCTTGGCGTTTGTTTCCTCAAGCAAAGCCACCACCGTGGCCAGCGCTCGGCGATCACGAAATGGAACCCGCACTCGTGCCCCAATGCCGACCCGCGCACTCAACGATTCGGGAATGGCGTAGTCTAACTCCCGACGAATGGCGCGATCGATAATGACGCGCGCGAATTTACTGTGCATGGTTACGCGGCTTTGATGTTCCGGTTTCTGCTCAAGCTAATCATTTGTCTCGGCCTGGCGATTGCCGCTGGCCTGTTTCTTCTCGCCTTCCGTTCCGGTGACGTCATCTACACCGCTTACGAGTGGGTTAGTCCGGCGCGTTTTCATCAATTTGATAATCTCATTCGCACAGTCGCGGCCGAGCACGAGCTCGATCCGATGCTGGTGAAAGCAGTCGTCTGGCGCGAGAGCCGTTTTGATCCGCGGAAAATCGGCAGCGCCGGTGAACGTGGCCTGATGCAGGTGAGCGAGCGGGCCGCGCGGGAATGGGCGCGCGAAACTCAGGTCGCAAATTTTCACGCGGACGATTTGCTCGACGCGAAAACGAATCTTGAAGCCGGCGCCTGGTATTTGCACCGGGCTTTTCAACATTGGGAGCATCAAAAAAAGCCGGCCGTTTTCGCCCTAGCGGAATATAACGCCGGCGCCAGCCGGGCTCAGCGCTGGGCCAATAACGACCCCGAGGCGCCGATCTCTGACCGGGCTTTTCGCAACAACATCGATTTCCCCGGCACGCGTAACTACGTCACGAGCGTGTTGCAGCGCTACGAATTTTATCGGAAACGCGGCCGGATGTAGTGGATGACGGGGCCCTATTGCTGCGTCGTGCGCACACAAACCATTTTGCGGAGGGCAAATTTTACGCGGAAATTGCTGCTCTGCCAATCATGACGACCAAGGAACAAATTGCCGAAGCGCTTGAGGAAATCGCGACGCTGCTGGAACTCAAAGAAGAGAATCCATTCAAAATTCGCGCCTATCAAAATGCCGCCCGCTCGATCGAAGCTTTTGGCGCGAGTTTTTCCGATCTGCAAAATCAGGAGACGCTGGAAAAGATCCCGGGAATCGGGAAGGCGATTGCGGCAAAAATCAGTGAATTGGCGACCACCGGCGCCCTTAAATTTCTCGACGAACTTCGCGCGGAATTTCCGTCCGCTATTCTCGAATTGTTTTCCATTCCCGGTCTGGGCTCGAAGAAGATCAAGGCCCTCTACGAGCAGCTGAAAGTTAGCTCAATCGCGGATCTGCAAGCAGCCTGCGAATCGGGCCGGGTGGCGGAGTTGCCGGGCTTTGGGGAGACGACGCAGACAAAGATTTGCAACGCCATTGCTAATCGGGCCAAGCACGCCGGCTCGGCTCAATTCGGGGAGATTGCGGCTGAGGCCGAACAACTGCGACGCGATCTGGCCGCGCACAATGATGCGCTGCAAGTGAGCGTGGCGGGAAGTTTTCGCCGGCGCAAGGAAATCGTGCGCGATCTCGATTTCATCGTCGCCAGCAAATCTCCCGACGCGATCACGGAATTTTTTCGCGCTCATCCATTCGTGGAAGGCTTGATCGCGCGCGGTCCGACCAAGACGAGCGTGCGATTAAAATCGGGCATTCAATGCGATCTGCGTGTGGTGATGAATGCCGAATATCCCTTCGCTCTGAATTATTTTACCGGCAGCAAGGAACACAACATCGTGATGCGAAATCGCGCGCTCAGTCGCGGCTGGACCTTGAACGAATACCGGCTTGGACCCGCGCCGAATCTGGAAACCAGAGGCAGGGGCGATTCACCTCAGTCGTCCGTCAAATCCAACAAGAAAGCTGCGCGCGGGCGATCGCGATCAATTGCATCGGTCAAAATCCCGACCATTCGCGACGAAGCGGAATTGTATCGCGCGCTTGGGCTTGATTTCATTCCGCCGGAGCTGCGCGAAAATTGCGGCGAATTCGAAGCCGCGGAATCAGGGAAATTGCCGCGCCTGATCGAGCTGGAGAATTTGCGCGGTACCTTTCATTGCCATACCACCGCCAGCGACGGGCACAATTCGCTCGAGGAAATGGTCGCGGCTGCGCAGGAACTGGGGTTCGAATATATTGGCATCGCCGATCACAGTCGCAGCTCGGTGCAGGCGCATGGACTCGATGCGGCGCGGCTGAAGGTGCAGCGTGTGCAAATTCGGAAACTGCAAAGCACACTTTCTGATATTCGGGTTTTCAGCGGAATCGAATGCGACATTTTGCGGGACGGCTCGCTCGATTTCGACGACGAGATTTTGGCGGAACTCGATTTCGTTGTCGCTTCAGTGCATTCGACATTTAATCTAAGCGAAGCGGAAATGACCAAGCGCGTCATCCGCGCGATGTCGAATCCGTTCGTGACGATGCTGGCGCATCCCACCGGCCGTTTGCTCTTGAAACGCGAAGGTTACGCCATCGACATTCCAGCCGTGCTCGAAGCCGCCGCGGAGACCGGCACCTGGATCGAACTCAATGCCGCTCCGAAGCGGCTCGACCTCGACTGGCGGTGGTGGCCGCTGGCGAAGGAAAAAGGGGTGCGTTGTGTGATTAATCCCGATGCTCACCGCACGGTGCGCTTACAGGACCTGTGGTTTGGCATTGGCGCGGCCCGCAAAGGCTGGCTGACCAAAGAAGATGTCGTGAATTGTTTGCCGCTGGCGAAGATCGAACAGGAACTAAAACGAAAGCCCGACCGAAGTTCGTCATCCCGAGCGAAGTCGAGGGATCCCGCAGCGAACCTTTAAGATAACTCGATATCGGCAATCTGGGTGTAGCGGGCGACACCGCCAAGATTCGCATCGGCAAGCAAGGGACACAGACTGCGACCTATGTCGCCGGGATTTACGGCAAAACCGTAGCCAGTGGAACCAAGGTAGCAGTCATGATTGATTCGACCGGCAAACTCGGCACGGTCGTTTCCTCGGCCCGGTTCAAGAACCAGATCAAGCCGATGGATAAGGCGAGCGAAGCCATCCTGGCCCTTAAACCGGTTACATTTCGTTACGAAGAGGAGCTTGATCCAGATGGTATGCCGCAGTTCGGCCTCATCGCTGAGGAAGTAGAGAAAGTGAATCCTGATCTGGTTGTTCGTGATGAGGATGGAAAAGTCAGCACCGTACGCTATGAAGCAGTTAACGCCATGCTACTCAATGAGTTTCTCAAGGAGCACCGTAAAGTTGAGGAACAAGATCGCCGTTTGCAAAAGCAGGAAGCGACAATCGCCTCGCAGCAAAAGGAGTTTCAATCGGCTGTCGCGCAGCAGCGAAAGGAAATTCAACTTCTCAGAGCAAGCCTGGCAGAGCAGGCGGCCCAAATTCAGAAAGTGGGCGCGCAACTTGAAGTGAGCAAGGCAGTGCCGAAAAGCGTCTCCAACAATCAGTAAGCTTTAAGTCTCAAGGGATGACCGATACCGGAGTCACTCCACTGCTTCCCTCTGCGGCAAAAACATGGTCAGGCATTTGCCCGCGCCGCCGCGCAACCCCCGTCATTCCGAACGAATGTGAGGAACCTCGCAACCGAAGTTGTGAGCACACATTCTTCCACGCGCGAGCCTATACCGTGTGAGAGATCCTTCGGCGTCTCCGCCTCAGGATGACAGCGGGCAGAGTAATGGAGTGATGGAGTAGTTGAGTGATGAAACCTCCAATGGGATCAGGGCTGTTCTATCTACTTAAAACTTAACACTTTCCCTTTGGGGCAAAAACATGGTGAGGCATTTGCAGGCGCCGCCGGCTTTGAGGAACTCGCTCATCGGTAGCTGGTGACAGCGATAGCCACGATTCGTTAGCGTTTTAACAAGATTTGGGGCGCCTTCCGGCAGCACGATGTCCCGCTCCAGCACGACAGCGTTGCAGGAAAAACATTTCGCCTCCTCTTCTTCGACGTCGATCAGTTCCTGCACGTGCGCACGAATAGCGCGCTGTCCATATTCATCGAACGCCCCTGGAAACCAGGCCGCTCCGCCATCGGGCAGCGGACAAAAGCAAGTGTCGAGATGATAAAAACGCGGGTCGACCAGCTCGACCGAGATGACAAGACAGCCAAGCATTTCCGCGACCGCTCGATGCGATTGGATGTCGCTGCGGAATTTGTAACCGCAAAAAAGAGTGTCGCCGACAAAAAGCGCGTCGCCTTCGCCTTCAAAATACAAATTTTCCGGCAGCCGAAGAATTTCGTAACCGCGCTCTTCCATCCAACGCGCGAAATAAGGCGCTTCACCGGCCCGTTCCTGGTGACGAAAATTACTCGGAATAAATTTCTTGCCGACGGCGAGCCCGGCGTTAGCGGTAAACACCATGTCGGGCAATTTGGGTTGGGGCGGCACGAGTTCGATTTTGTTATCGAGGGACGCCAGCGTTTGATGCAAACCCTGCCATTGTGATTGCGCGAGTTCGGTTTCCGCGCCGCGCGCGCGACTCATCCAGGGATTGATTTCGTACTCGATGCCGTAGTAATCCGGCGGACAAAGCAGCAGTTCGCGCATGGAAACTTATGTGCGCGAAGTTTTCGCGACCCCGCGCAATTGGCTCAAACATTCGGTCAATTCGCGCAGGAATGGCTCGATGTCGGTAACCAGGCCGAGCGCTTGAAAAGTCTGATCATCGGTTAATTTCGCCACCGCTGCAGGATTAATATCAACGACCAGCGTCTTCACACTCGCCGGCAGCAAATTCGCCGCCGCGACCGAGTGCAGCATCGTTCCCATTAACAGCGCCAGCGTCACGCCTTCGATCTTCTCGCGCATCGCGCGCTGCGCTGCGACTGCGTCCGTAATCACTTCCGGCAAGGGGCCGTCATCGCGCACCGAGCCGGTCAAAAGAAATTCGACTTTATGTTTCACGCACGCGCGCATGATCCCGCGAGTGAGCGTTCCATTTTTCACAGCGTTACTAATTCCACCGGCCGCGCGTACGAGGTTGATCGCGCGCATATGATTTTCGTGTCCGGCATCGGCACGCGCGTCCTGTTCGAGATTCATCCCAAGGGCAGTACCAAAGAGAGCACTCTCGATATCGTAAACCGCGAACGCATTTCCAGAGATGATGAGGTCAACGTATCCGCCTTCGATCATCCGCTCGAGATATTCGGCCGCGCCGGTGTGCACGACCGCCGCTCCGGCTACGATCAAAATTTTCCCTTTCGCTTTGCGCGTTGCTTCAAACTCGCGCGCGATTTCGCGAATGAGCGCGCCTTTCGGTCGCTCCGCCGAAATGTTCGCATTCAGAAATTGAAAAATATCGCGGCGCGATGTCGCCCGTTGCCGCGGGGCTACGCGCACGCCCTTGTGTCCAACCACGATTTCCATCCCTTTGCGAACATCGGCAAATCGCACGGTGCGCGCGATTTCCTGCTGCCGATCGAACATGATTGCACTGTCCAACATCGGCGCGCGGACTTCGAACTCTCTGCCGCCGATACGCACGAAGGTCTGCTGATTCGTTGTCACGTAAAAATCGGCCGGAAAAATTCCGTCGCTCGGCGCAGGCGCAAGTTGGGCGTCCCCTTTTTCGGCGACTTCAGCGCCATGTTGCCGCAAGCGCAGGATCAAATCATCGAGCGCTTCACTCGATTCCGCCGACACTTCAATTCGCGCGAAACTTTGGTCGGTACGCTTCTGTCCGATTTTAACCTGCGCGATCTTGAAATTCGCGCCCCGGGTCAAAATCTCATCGAGCACCTTCGGCAAAATTAAGGAATCGATGATGTGCCCGCGCAATTCGACTGTTTCGGAAAGCATCGGTGGAACTTAACCGAATGGTCTTGCTACGCCAGCGCGCGCCAAACTCTTGTCGAGGCGCTCGCCGCGGCGAGCGCCGAGCCTTGATAATCAGGCGTTTGGCACAGACGCCCCTACAACCCCTGTGCGCCCAGCGGACATCTTGTCTGCTGCTTCGATCAGCGGGTTTGAAATCCGCCGCGCGCACAGATTGGAAATCTATGTTCCACTGTCGCGATTCGCGTTTAGATTTCCTTGATGGAAAAACCGAACGTACGCGGACCCTCGCCCTCTCGCAAAGCACATCTCGCCCTGCGGGGAAAATTAAATCGCCCAGACAAACCGCCACCGCTCCTGCGGACCCCGATCAACTCTCGCGGAAGAAAACGTCACCGATGAGCCCGAACCTTATCGCAGTCGAAAACAAAATTGCGCGTGTCCTCTCGACCAAATCGGAATGTTTCATCACCCACCCAACCGAGCTCGCGGCTTTGAAATCGATGTCACCTGAGGAGATTGAAGAATTTGCGCTCGAGCATGGCTGGCGCGCGGTCTCGCGCCTTGGCGGGCGACAAATCGAATTCTACAACGATGCTGGGGCGCGCTTGGCTAACGAGGTTTAGAAAGCCCATCATCCCGAGTCCCGCAGCTGCGGGATCGAGGGATCCCGTGGAAGTTACCTTAAAGATTCCGCCTCGGGATTCCTCGGTCCGAGCCGGACTGGCATTTTCGCTCGGGATGACGGACCACGCTACGCTCCGTGCGGAATGACAGGCTAGTCCGAAAAAAATTCGCTCACCGGACTCGTCGCCGAAGCGCTCCAACGTTTCTCGCCGAGCCCAATCTCGCGCGCTTCGCGTCCGGCCTCGACCGCCATCTTAAAGGCGCGCGCCATTCGATTTGGGTCGGCTGCGATCGCGATCGCGGTATTCACCAGAACGGCGTCCGCGCCCATCTCCATCGCTTCTGCCGCCTGGCTCGGCGCACCCAGTCCGGCATCAACCACCACCGGGACCGTCGCTTGTTCGATGATGATTTCGATCTGAGCCCGCGTTTCGATTCCGCGATTGCTTCCGATTGGCGAACCGAGCGGCATCACCGTCGCAGTGCCTACATCCTGCAATCGTTTTGCCAAGACCGGGTCGGCATTGATGTAGGGCAGAACGGTGAATCCTTCCTTTACTAAAGTTTCCGCAGCGGCCAGCGTCTCGACCGGATCGGGCAACAAATAATGCGGATCGGGATGAATCTCGAGCTTGACCCAGGTTGGCAGTCCGGCGCTGGCGGCGAGCCGCGCAATTCGCACCGCGTCATTGGCATCACGCGCCCCGCTCGTGTTCGGCAAGAGGAGAAATTTTTTCGGATCGATGAAATCGAGAATGTTCGCAAACGGATCATGTTTGCCGGAAAGGTCCGCGCGCCGCAGCGCCACCGTCACGATCTCGGTGCCGCTGGTAACGAGCGCGTCGCGCATCGCTTCATTCGAGGAAAATTTTCCCGTGCCGACGAGCAACCGCGAAGTGAATTCGCGATCGGCGATTTTCAATTTCGATGGCTTGTCCGACATCACAGAAACATATTCGCAATCGTGCCGGCTGCGAATCGAGTTGTACGCGCCTGGGATTTGCAATAGCTTGATTGCATGTGCAGCGGCGTCATCCCGAGCGAAAGCGAGGGACCTCTCGATCGTTCGTTTAACTTAGGCGAGGTCCCTCGGGATTTGCAATAGCTTGATTGCATGTGCAGCGGCGTCATCCCGAGCGAAAGCGAGGGACCTCTCGATCGTTCGTTTAACTTAGGCGAGGTCCCTCGGCGTCTGCGCGCCTCGGGATGACAATATTTCACCTAAACCTCGAAGATTGCGTGCGCGGAATGGCGAGATTGCTAGCGGGATCGATCGATCTCGTCGTCACCTCTCCTCCCTACAATCTGGGCGTTCGTTACTCGAAATTTTCCGATCGAGCCGATCGCGCCGGTTATTTGCGCTGGTGCAAAACCTGGGCCGCGAAAGTCGCGCGCCTCCTCAAAGTCGATGGCTCATTTTTTCTCAACGTCGGGGCATCTCCCGCCAATCCGATGTTTCCCCACGAACTCGTTCTCGAGCTGCGCGATCTATTCGTCCTGCAAAATACGATTCATTGGATCAAGTCGATCAGCATCGAGGAAAAAAATGATGAAATCGTATCGCGCGGACACTTCAAACCCATCAATTCGCGACGTTTCCTGAACGATTGCCACGAATATCTGTTTCATCTTACGGCCGAGGGAAAAACACCACTCGACCGGCTCGCCCTTGGCGTTCCTTATCAGGACAAAACGAACATCGCGCGCTGGTCCCACACG
>Ga0209057_1002528_pt1 | contig 14020 bp, 9 predicted proteins | sample GraSoiAngelo_146_FD_185903 | JGI IMG/M metagenome (GOLD analysis project Ga0209057, IMG submission 185903) | Grasslands soil microbial communities from the Angelo Coastal Reserve, California, USA - 14_1009_05_30cm (SPAdes) (version 2) | ecosystem: Environmental > Terrestrial > Soil > Grasslands ... | reverse complement strand
CGCCGGCCCGACCGCCGCGTGATCCCAGTCGATGAGCCGCGCGACGAGGCCGTCGCCCGTCGTCGCGACGAAGGTGTTCGTGGTCCACAGGTCTCCGTGCAGCAGCGTCTCGGGCCCGCCGAGCGTCTCCAGCCTCTGCACCCGCCCGGGCAGCTCGTCGCGGAGCTGGCACAGCCGGACGAGCAGGCGGGAGCGCAGCGCGCGCTGCTCCGGCGTCGGCTTCACCCGGGGCGGGACCAGGCCCTCGAGCACGCCGATCGCGTCGCGCACGTTCGCGGCGAAGAACGGAGCCCCGAGGTCGCCGCAGAAGTGCCGGCACTCGGGCAGCAGCGCGTGCCCGGCGGCGCGGGTGTGGAGCTCGGCGATCAGGTCCACGACAGCCCTCACGCGGCCAGGGTCCGGATGCACGGCGTCCACCGCCCCCTCGCCCAGGTCTTCGTAGACGTGCCACACGCACTCGCCCCGCCGGTCGGCCGCCGTGGCGAGGAGGCGCGCGCAGCGCTCGCCCAGGCCGATCGCCGGGAGCCAGCGCCGTGCCACGAGCTCGTTGCGTCGGGCGAGCCAGGGATCGAAGCGCTTGAGCACGACCGAGCGCGCCCGGCCGTTCGATCCGATGCGCACGCGATAGACGTGGGATTTCACGCGCTCGAGCTCGGCGGGCCCCTCGTCCTCGGCGGCGGAGTCGAGGAGCGCTTCCGCGAGGGCGTGGTAGAGCTCGGCCGCGCCCGGCTCGGCCGTAGCGCTGACCGCGCGTCGCAGGGCTGCACGTAGATCCGTCATGCCAGGGCCCCCAGCTCTCGGACGGCGTCGCTCAGCCGACCGTGCATGATCCGCAGCCAAGAGATCGGCCGGCTCAGATGGTGGGGCGAATCGTACGCGAGCTGCGGGCTCACCCAGCGAATCGCGACCAGCTCCCGGAAGATACGCCCCACGACGCCGAGCCGCCGCACGTCCTCGAGCCGCACGTCGTGCCAGACCGACCGCACCACCGACCAGTAGGTTGGCAGGTCGATGCGGGCGAGGTCGGCTGCGGGGATGCCCCAACCGGCCGTCTCCCAGTCGATGGCGTACAGCGCGCTCTGGCCCGCGCCATTGCGGACGTACAGGTTCTTGCGTTGGAGGTCGCCGTGCACGAGCGTCGCGGGCAGGCCGGTGCACGCGCGCTCGAGAGCGACCCATGCGCCTTCGAGACGGTCCAGGTCGGACGCGAGGCGACCAAGCGTCGCTGCGTCGCCCGCGGTGAGCGCCGGGTTGGCGAGATTCGCGCGAATGGTCTGGAGATCAGCCCGGAGGTGGTCGAGGTAGCGGGGCGGTCCGCCCTCTGGAAAACCTCGCGCCGCCGGCACACGCGCTGCCGCCGTATGCATCAGCCCGACCCAGTGCCCGGCGAGCGCCAGCTGCGCCCGATCGGTCGGCGTGTAGCGCTCGTCGCCGATGTCCTCGAGGAACAGCCACGCGAATTGCGGGTCCGCCGCCCGGCAGCCATAGTAGCGCGGCGACGTGACGGGCAGGTGCGGCAGGATATCCTCGTAGACGGTCCGCTCGATGAGCGCCTTCGCCATGCACGCGCGCTGGGCGATGATCGACGCGGCGTCCGGCGTGGATTCGACGAGACGATACGTGGTCGATTTCTTGCCCTGACGCAGCACCTCGATGCGCTCTGGATCAGGAGCGTCAGGGACGAGCTCTCGCCACGCGGCGACCGCGGGGTGCCACCCGAGGTTCCCCGACAGGACGGCCGCGGGGGGTTTGCGGCTCATCTTTGCTGACGCAGCAGCGACGGCGTGGCCTGCACGAGACGCCCCCGCTCCACTTGCAGCCTCGTGTCGCACGTCGTGAGCGCGCTTGCACGGTGCGTGATCACAAAGGCCGTACGGCCGCGCATCAGCCCCTCCAGTGCTTCCAGGATCACGGCTTCGGTGCGCAGATCGACCGAGCTCGTCGGCTCGTCGAGAATGAGGATCGGGGCATTCCGCAGGTAGGCGCGCGCGAGCGCGATGCGCTGGCGCTCTCCGCCCGAGAGCTGCATTCCGCGCTCGCCGACCCGGCTCTCGTACCCCAGCCGTGAGCGCACGATGAAGTCGTGGGCGCCGGCGGCCCTTGCGGCCGCGACGATTTCCGCGTCGCTGGCGCCGGGCCGCCCGTAGGCGATGTTCTCGCCGATGCTCGTCGAGAAGAGCACCGGGTCCTGCAGGACGATCGCGAACTGGTCGCGCAGGTCGGCCAGCCGGTACTCTCGGACATCCACGCCGTCGAGCAGGATCTGGCCCTCGGTCGGGTCGTAGAAACGGGTGAGCAGGCTCACCAGCGAGGTCTTGCCCGCACCGGTCGCGCCGGTGATGCCCACGCGGGTCCCGGGCTCGACCTCGAACGACACGTCGTGCAGGACCCCCGAACCTCCGTCATAGGCGAAGGAAACATGCCGGAACGCCACCGCGCCCGTGGCGCGCACCAGCCGCCGGGCATTCGGCCGCTCGCTGACGTCCGGTGGGTGATCGAGGAGAGCGAACGCTCGCTCGGCGCTCGCCAGGTGCGACTGCAGGCTCGCCGATTTCTTGCTGATGGTCTTCAACGGCTCGTAGAGCTGGGAGAGGTAGGCCATCACCATGAGCAGTTCGCCCAGCGTGAGTCGCCCCGAGAGCACGTGATGCGCTCCAATCGAGACGACGGCAGCCGTCCCCCCGGCGGTGGTGAGGCCAACGAGGAGACCAAAGCCGTTCTCCACGAATGCGAGCCGGAGACGCGCCCGCATGCCCGCGCGGGAATGACTGACGAACCGTTCCTGTTCACGGATCTCTTGCCCAAACGCCTTGACGACGCGTATGCCCGCCAGCACCTCTTGCACCACCGACTGGGCGGAGCTGTCGAGCGCCTTCACCGCGCGGGCCTGACCGCGCAGGCGCCGGCGATATATCCTCATCAGGACGAGGAGGACAGGCGAAATTGCCAGGCCGACCATCGCCAGCTGCGGATCGAGTCGCACCGTGACGTAGAGCATCAGCGCGAGGGTGCATACCGAGGTGATGAAGGGGACGAGACCGTCGATCATGATGTACTGGATCGACTGCGCATCCCACTGAATCCGGTAGGTCGAGTCGGTGCTTCCCTTGGAATCATGATACGCGAGCGAGAGGCGCTGGACGTGGCAGAACAGCCGTGTGCGGAAGCCGAGGACCAGTTTTTCGCCCGTGTAGGTGCGCAGCAGCGACACGCCGAGCTCTTTCAGTTGGCTGACCAGGGCAATGGCCACCAGGAAGGCGACCATGAGCACCAGGAGGGCGTTCTTGGAGTGCATGGCGGGTGGCAGCAGCACGTCGACGAAGCGAGGGAGCGGGTGGGAGCCCAGCACGCTGTCGACGATGATCTTCATTGGCAGAGGCACGAGCAGGGCAATGGGCGTCGCGAGCAGGCTCAAGAGAAACATGCCGGCGAGGTGCAGCCGGCAAGGCCGTGCCTCGCGCCACAGCCGCCGGTAGAGGGCGAGATCGGCATGGGCCATCAGACGCCCTCGATGCCGGATTGCCCGAGTGTGCGAAGGATCGCGGCCGTGCTGGCAGCGCACTCCTGCGCCGCGCGGAGCGCTGGCAGCAGCGCCGTCATGCCGAGGATGGCGGAGGCTGGCAAGGACGGGTCGATCGCCGCGGCGGTGGAAAGGGCGGCGAACACGACGGTCAGCGTGACTCCCATGGGCGAGCACCTTGGCCACGTGCGGAGCCGCACGAGCTGCCTCCCATGGCCGTGCTCTTCGACGGCCACGAGCACGCGGGTGGCCCCGAAGATTCCACCCCGTACCTCGAGGTCCCAGCGGTCATAGTCGCCCCCAGCCTGTACGATGGCCTGATTTGCGCGCAGCGCCTCTTTGAGGGACCGGAGCCGCTCCTCGTGCGCCTGCCACTGTTCGGTCCAGACCCTGAACGTGCGCGGCCGGGGAAACGCGAGCCCACACATACGACCCCGCCGCCAGGGGGTGAGGCCGCCGGCCAGACGGCCACGCAGGCGCGCCATGGGCTGGAGCAGATGGAGGAATGCGGTCAGGCCACGCAACCCGAGCATCTCCAGGGCGCCGCATCGGGGTGCGTCCGCGAAGGAAGCCCGGGCCGCGCTCACGCCGGCCTGGAGGAGAGGAAGAGCGACGGCGCAGGCCGCCAGCGGCAAGACAAACAGCAGGGGCGGCCACAGGATCCCCAGTGCAGAGAGCGCGAGGAGCGCGATGATGATCAGGTACCACTCCGGCATCACAGGTAGCGAGAGGAAGCCGCCCACCGGAGGTTCGCAGAGACGCTGGAACGGTGCGCTGCCCCACATGCCGTAATAGATGCGGCTCGGCCGGCCCAGCAGGTGTGCGAGCCCCTTCCCGTAGACGCGGCCGGACCAGCTGGCATGGCCGGCGAGGTTGTACTTCTCCGGCCATTTTCTCTCCAGGAGCGCCTCGGCCTTGCCGTAGCCCACCTGCTGTCTCCAGAACGCGCGCACCGAGTCACGGCGATGGTGCCAGACCATGGCCGCCGGGCTGAACCCCAACGTCTCGCCGCGCTCCCGCAGCCGCCAGCACAGGTCGACGTCGTCTCCGGCGACGCGGAACTGGGGATCGAAGCCGCCCACCGCCTGGAGGCAGACCCTGCGGACGGCCATGTTGCACCCGGGAACGTGCTCCGCTTCCTGATCGGAAACGAGAACGTGAGTGGGATTGCCCGGTGCATTGGCAACGCTTTCGGCGATACGTCCATCGCCGGGCGGGGCGATGTTCGGGCCGCCAACCGCCGCATGCGTCGTGCTGAGGAAGGCGGCAGCGAGGTAGGTGAGCCAGTGTGGGTCGGGGGAGGCATCGTCGTCGATATAGGCGACGATCTCCCCGCTCGCGGCCTCCATGCCGGTATTCCGCGCGCTGCCAAGACCACGATTGTCGGTGGCGATCACCCGGTAGTCATACTCGCTGAGCACCGCCGCCGTGGCATCGTTCGATCCATCGTTGACCACGATGACTTCGAAGTTCGGGTACTCGAGTTTCCGCAGGCCTTCGAGGCAGTCGCGGATCACTCTCGCCCCATTGTACGTGCAGACCACCACGCTGATGCGGGGCGAGGGCAGGTCTTGCGAGAACGGCACCTCCGCGAACGCCTCGCGAACGGCGGCCAGGGCTTTCTTCGGCCGCCGGTCGCGGTGTGTCAGACCAAAGGCCCAGTCATCGACGTCTTCGCCGCTCCGGTGCCATTCGTCGGTCCAGGCATAGACGAAGGTGCCCGCGCACCCCGACGCGAAAGCCGTTCGAATCTGGCGTTCGAGGACCTCCGCCTGCACTCTCTCGCCGTGCCGGAGGCTGTCGAGCCCGATCTCACTCATGATCAGGGGACGATCGCCTGCGATGTTCTGCAAGCGCGCGAGGTAGGCCGCGAAGCGCTTGTGCGACTCCAGGTACGCATTGAAGCAAACGAGGTCGAGAAAGGGCAACTGCAGGTACTCGCTGGAGGGGTAGTTCACGTAGGTGACGAGCCCTGCGGGATCCTCGGCCTTTGCGGCCCGGTAGAGCCGCTCGATGACGCCGACCATGCGCCGGCGACCATGCCAGCGTACGATCGGAGCCGGAATCTCGTTGCCGATCGCGTAGCACAGCACCGCGGGATGCCCCCGGCAGGCGCGCACCCCGGCACGCACGACCGCCTCCAGGCGACCAAGGCCGTCTGTCTTGTCGGCAAGGAAGCCCACGTACCGTTCCACGGGCAGACCCACCATGAGGCGGAGGCCGTGCCTCCAGGCAGAGTCCAGCAACCAGGGCGGCGGCACCGTGTAGACGCGGACCGCGTTCACGCCGCATGCCGCCATGTGGGTGAAGTCCCGCTCGACGATTTCTCTGGCGGGATATTCGTGACCATCCTCGTCGGGACGGAACGTCCCATACGTCACGCCGCGGACATACAGCTTGTCATCGCCGACGAAGACGAACTTGCCCCGTGCGGACGGCCGCGCCTCTATTTCCGCGAGCGCGGGGACGATGTCCGGGCCGATTGCCGCAGCGCGTAACGAAGGCACGGTCGAGGGCTGCGAGATAGAACCCGGCTCACCAGAGCCGGGCAAGGCACATGACGAGGAATCACACGTGCGTAACGCAGCATCAATACAAACTTCACGTGACATGATCCATACAAACTTTGCGTGAGAGCGTTGGCTAGCCAGATACCTCGCAGCTGCCCTAATCGGCCTCGCGATTCGCGACGGGACCGAGTGCCGTCGGAACTTCTTCCCGGGGGCGCCCACGTCCACGGCGTCCGCGAGCATGACCGCCAGTGCGGCAACGGCCACCAGCACGACGCCGTCGGCGACCACCGACGACGCGCAGCGTCGAAGCCGGCTATCTCCTCCTCGGTATGGCGGCTAGCGCGGAGAGAGAAGGCAAGATACCAGGCGCCTGCGCGGCGGGGCCTGGCAGGGACGCCAAGCGGCACGTCCGGCCCCCGTAGGAGTCTGTCGGAGTAACCGTGGGAGCGAGGGGAACGAGCCGGGGAGCGAGAGCGGCAAGCGCAGCGACGACCGACGAGGTGCGGCGCACGGGACGCGCGCCGGGAGTTGGTCGCCGCAGGAGGGAGGAGCGAGCCAACATCTGGCCGCGCGGCTCGCGCCGCGCGCCCCCGGATCGTTCGCCGCAGCCGCCATGGTTACCCCGACGGCCTCCTGGCTTAGCTAGCTAGCGGCGGCCGGGCGGCGCCGCGTTTGCTCCCCCGGGGGCGCGGTTGAGGATGTCGTTGGCCTTCTGGTTGGAGTGGCCGCTCGGATGGTTGGCAGCGAAGTCCTCCAGGACCGTCCTGGCCTTTTGGCCCTCCGGCGTCTCGAAGTATGCGGCGAGAGCGCCTTCGTCCATCTGACCGAGCAGATCGAGAAAGCCGCGGCGGAGCTTTCGGTCGAGCTCATCGGGCGCCGGCCACTGCTCCTCCATCGTCGCTCCCTGCTGGGACGACCCGCCGTGCCGAGCCGGATCTTCCGGCAACCCGTTGCTCGCGTCACGCGGGTTCGTGGCACCGCCCGTGTCCGCGCCCGCAACCGACACGAGCACCTGCCCATCCGGCAGCGTCTCGCGCGAGGATCGCACGTCATGATGATGCCGGTGCCGCCGCCCCGATGCCGGCTTGTCCGGGTTGCTCGCGTCGGCCGCCGTCGTCTGCGCCGCGGCCGCGAGGGGCTCGCCGAGAAGGCTGATCTTCCGCAGCTTGCCCTCCGAGCCGTAGCGCAGCGTGAAGTTCTGCTCCCCGAGCAGGCGCACGAGCGCGTCGGCGAGCGGCACTCGGTCGAACTGCCGGGTCACATCGCGTGGCTTGCGCACTTCGCCCACGATCTCGGCACCGCTCTGGCGGCCGATCTCTCGCACCACGTCCGCCAGGGGCACCCTCTCGGCATGCACGGTGAGCCGGTCATCGTCGTATGCGACCACGCACGTCGGCTCCCGCGCGGCGAGCGACCCGGCCGAGACGAACGTCGCAGCGGCTACGAGCAGACCACCGACGACTTTAGGCAACACCATTGTGACGTGTAGGATGCTGCGTTGCCCGCTTGCAATCACGTCGTTCCGGTAGCCGAGGCGCGCTCGACGGGGCTTCAGCGAGAAGGCCTGTGCCACCGGGTGTCCCGAGGTTGTCGCCGGCGGTGCAACAGACATCATGTCGGGGCACGTTGAGTTGTCCGCGACTGATCCGCCGCCGTCAACCAAAAATTCGCGCCAAGGGGGGCTCGGGAAGCCTCTGGACGGGCCGTGGGGGACCTGGGCGGTGGCATCCGGGCTCACCCGGGCGAGGAGCCGTGCCGGACGGCCCTCGAGTCGGGGCGTCGGGGACGTCGTCGACGGGAAGAGCCTCCAACGCCCGTCGAGCCGCTGCTCGCCGCGCGGGTTGTACCCCTGCGCGGCGCGAGGCATAAGGCCCCCGTGAGTCCGGTCGAGAAGGCCGACGTTCTCCTCGAGGCCCTGCCCTACATCCGCCGCTTCGCGGGCAAGCTGCTGGTGATCAAGTACGGCGGCCACGCGATGGAGGACGAGGAGCTGAAGGATTCCTTCGCGCAGGACGTGGCCCTCATGAAGTACGTCGGCATGAACCCCGTGGTGGTGCACGGGGGCGGGCCGCAGATCGACTCGGCCCTCCAGAAGGCCGGCATCGAGCCGCGCTTCGTGCGCGGGCTCCGGGTCACGGACGCGGCCACCATGGACATCGTCGAGATGGTCCTGGTGGGCAAGATCAACAAGGAGATCGTGACGCTCTTGAACCGCCACGGAGGCAACGCGGTCGGCCTCTCGGGGAAGGACGGCGAGTTGGTGGTGGCGCGCAAGCTGAAGGGCGGCGACCTGGGCCGGGTCGGCGAGGTGGCGGGGGTGAACGCGCGCGTCGTCGACGCGCTCGCGGGGTTCATCCCGGTGATCGCGCCGGTGGCGGCCGATTCCGACGGCGTCACCTACAACATCAACGCGGACGTGGTCGCCGGCAAGGTGGCAGAGGCGCTGCGCGCGGAGAAGCTCATCCTGCTCACCGATGTCGAGGGCGTGAAGAGCCGCGACGGCGCGCTCATCGACACGCTCCCCGCCGACGTCGCCGCCGACATGATCCGCGACGGCACCATCGCGGGCGGCATGATCCCCAAGGTCGAGTGCTGCCTCGAGGCGATCCGCGGCGGCGTGAAGCAGGCGCACGTGATCGACGGCCGCGTGCGCCACGCCGTACTGCTCGAGGTGCTGACCTCCCGCGGCGTCGGGACGGAGATCCTGCCCCGTACGGCGCGGCGGACCCGGACCCGGGCCGTCGGCGCGTGAGCGAAGGACATCAGGTGACCAACGCCGAGGCGATCGCGCTGAGCGCCGCCCACGAGGTCGGCGTCTATGCGCGCCAGCCGGTGGCGTTCGTGCGCGGGCGCGGCGCGGAGCTGTGGGACGCCGACGGCAAGCGCTACCTCGACTTCTTCGCGGGCCTCGCGGTGAACAACCTGGGCCACTGCCATCCGGCGGTGGTGGAGGCGGTCAGGGCGCAGGCGGCGACGCTGCTCCACGCCTCCAACGTCTACTACACGCTCCCCGCCGGGGAGCTGTGCGCGCTCCTCTGCCGGCACTCGTTCGCCGAGCGCGTCTTCCTCGCGAACAGCGGCGCCGAGGCGAACGAGGCCGCGATGAAGCTCGCGCGGCGCTGGGGCTCGCAGCAGGGCGGCGGGCGCTTCGAGATCCTCGCCACCACCGGCTCTTTCCACGGGCGCACCTTCGCGACGCTCACCGCCACCGGGCAGGAGAAGTACCACACGGGCTTCCTCCCCCTGCTGCCCGGCGTGCGCCTCGTCCCCTACGGCGACCTCGCCGCCATGGAGGCCGCCGTGCGCGACGAGACGGTCGCCATCATGGTCGAGCCGATCCAGGGCGAGGGCGGCGTCGTCGTCCCGCCGCCCGACTACCTGGCCGGGCTGCGCGCGCTCGCCGAGCGGAGGGACGTGCTCTTGATCCTCGACGAGATCCAGTGCGGCCTCGGGCGCACGGGGCGTCTGTTCGCCCACGAGCACGCCGGCGTCACGCCCGACATCATGACGCTCGCCAAGGCGCTCGGCGGCGGGCTCCCGATCGGCGCCATGTGCGCGACCGAACGCGTCGCCGCGGCCTTCACGCCCGGCGTGCACGGCTCGACCTTCGGCGGCAACCCGGTCGCGTGCGCGGCGGCGATCGCGGCGGTGAAGGCGCTCGCCGAGCCGGCGCTCCTCGAGCACGTGCGGACGGTTGGGCAGCACCTCCGCGGCCGGCTCGAGGCGCTCGTCGGGCGCCACGGCATCCAGCAGGTGCGTGGCATGGGGCTCATGCTGGGCGCCGTCCTCGAGCGGCCCGGCGCGGCCGTCGTGGACCACTGCCGCGAGGCCGGGCTCCTCGTCAACTGCACGGCGGAGCGCGTGCTCCGCTTCCTGCCCCCGCTGGTCATCACGCGCGCGCAGGCCGACGAGGGCTTCGCGATCCTCGAGCGGGCGCTCGCGGCCCGCCCGTGAGGGATCGTCAGTGAAGCGCGACCTCCTGCGTATCGCCGATCTCTCCACCCAGGAGATCGAGGCGATCCTCGCCCTCGCCAAGCGCCTGAAGGACGAGCTGCGCGACGGAACGCCGCACCCGCTGCTGGCAGGGCGGACGCTCGCCATGATCTTCGAGAAGCCGAGCCTCCGCACGCGCGTCACCTTCGAGGTCGGCATGGTGCAGCTGGGCGGCGCCGCCATCCACCTCGGGCCCGGCGACATCCGGCTCGGCGAGCGCGAGTCGGCGGGCGACATCGCGCGGAACCTCGAACGCTGGGTCGACCTCGTGATGGCGCGCACCTTCCTCCACCAGAGCGTGGTCGACCTGGCCGCCGGCGCGCGCGTGCCGGTCATCAACGGCCTCTCCGACCTGCACCATCCCTGCCAGGTGCTCTCCGACTGCTTCACGCTCCTCGAGCGCCGCGGCCGGCTCGCCGGCCTGCGCGTCGCCTTCATCGGCGACGGCAACAACGTGGTCCACTCGTGGATGGACGCCGCCGTGCGCCTGGGCTTCGGCTTCGTGCTCGCCTGCCCGCCCGGCTACGAGCCCGACCCCTCCATCATCGCCGAGGCCCGACCGCACGCGACCATCACGCACGACGTGGAGATCGCCGCGCGCGGCGCCGACGTCCTCTACACCGACGTGTGGACGAGCATGGGCCAGGAGACCGAGGCGAAGGCTCGCCGCCGCGCCTTCGCCCGCTATCAGGTGAACGAACGCGTCGTTGCGCTCGCCGGCCCGCGCGCGCTCGTCATGCACTGCCTCCCCGCCCACCGCGGCGAGGAGATCACCGACGCCGTGCTCGACGGCCCGCAGTCGGTCGTTTTCGAGCAGGCCGAGAATCGCCTCCACGTGCAGAAGGCGATCATGTGCTGGCTCGCCGGCGTGGGCTGAGCCCGCTCACGCCGCCGGCTCGACCTCGCCCACCAGCGCGAGCCCGCGATCGCCCTGTCGCACCCGGAAGCGCACCGTCGCGGAGTAGGGACCGAGCTGCGCCTTGGTCTCGATCACCGGCATGGCCGCCCAGAAGTTGGCGACCCGGGTCGGCACGAGCACGCACGCGCCGCCACGCGCTCCGACCAGGAGCCCGCCCTCCGTGCGCCGCACCTCGGCGTCCGACCAGGGCACGACGACGCGGCCCAGACGCACACCGCCGCGGTCGAGGGTGACGGAGCTCGCGCGGCGCCTGAAGCCGGCCACCCCGCGCTCCACGAGCGCCACGACGAGGGCCACGGCGAGGCCGGCGCTTCCCGCGCCGGCGAGCCCGGTGGCCAGCGCCGGCGCATAAACCCACCACGCAAGCGCGCGCGGCAGCGGATCGGTAGCCGGGCCGAGGCGCACCGTCTCGCCCTCGTCGAGCAGCGCCCACAGCTCAGCGGCGAGGCCGGCCGCCACCCGGGCGAGCAGCGCGCCGCGCACCGCCGCGGCGGGCGGCAGGCGCAGCCGCGTGCCGCGGCCCTCGAGCACGAGGGCGTGCCGCGCCTCGGTGAGCGTCACGACCTCGGACCACGGGAGTCGTCGGACCGCCGTGCCGGGTCCCATCGCGGTCACCTCCGCCGCGTCGAGGTGATAGCGGCGCAGCGCCTCGCTCGGCTCGGGCGCCGAGCGCGCGAGGAACCAGCCGACGGTCACCACCGCGAGCATGGCGCCCGCCGACCCGAGGTACCGTCCGAGCAGCGACGGCGCGAGTGCGGCCAGGGCGAGCCACGGGACCCATCCGAGCGCGACCGCCGCCGAGGCGCCCGGCACCGTCAGCCAGAGGGGACGCTCCGGGGGCGCGGGCGGGCCGGCAGACATCACCCGGAGTCTCGGCCGATTGCCGACCAGGCTTGAATCGCTTCAACGAGGTGATCCCGAGCCTCGAGTCGAGCACGTGAAGATCGATCACATCTACGACTACTGAGCCCGCCGCGCCGCGACGTGCTCACCGTCCCACGCTCCGCGAATCGCCCGGCGTTGGTTCCCCGGAGGGCGTGTGCTAGGTCATGCCGCCATGGCCGGCCCCGTGCAGCGCATCGTGCTCGCCTACTCGGGCGGGCTCGACACCTCGGTCATCCTGCGCTGGCTCGTCGAGCGCTACCGCGCGGAGGTGGTGGCCTTCTCGGCCGACCTGGGCCAGGCCGAGGAGCTCGCCGGCCTGGAGGAGAAGGCGCGCCGCACCGGCGCCACGAAGACGATCGTCGAGGACCTGCGCGAGGAGTTCGTCCGCGACTTCGTGTTCCCGATGTTCCGCGCCGGCGCGATCTACGAGAACCAGTACCTCCTCGGCACCTCGATCGCCCGCCCGCTGATCGCCAAGCGGCAGATCGAGATCGCCCGCCAGGAGCGCGCCGACGCGGTCGCGCACGGCGCCACCGGCAAGGGCAACGACCAGGTGCGCTTCGAGCTGACCTACGCGGCGCTCGCCCCCGAGCTCACCGTGATCGCGCCCTGGCGCGAGTGGGACATGAAGGGCCGCGCGGATCTGATCGCCTACGCCGAGCAGCACCGCATCCCGGTCGCGGCGACGGCGGAGAAGCCGTACTCGAGCGACCGGAACCTCCTCCACGTGAGCTACGAGGGCGGCCTGCTCGAAGACCCGTGGCGAGCGCCCTACGACGACATGTTCCAGCTCACCGTCGCGCCCGAGCGCGCGCCGGACCGCGCCGAGGAGATCGAGGTCGACCTCGACGCGGGCGTGCCGGTGGCGGTGAACGGGGAGCGCCTCGCGCCGGCGGCGCTCCTCGCGCGGCTGAACGCGCTCGCCGGCGCGCACGGCGTCGGGCGGGTCGACGTGGTCGAGAACCGCTACGTCGGGCTCAAGTCGCGCGGCGTGTACGAGACGCCGGGGGGCACGGTCCTGCGCGCGGCCTTCCAGGCGGTCGAATCCTTGACCCTCGACCGGGAAGTCCTGCACCTCCGCGACGCGCTCGTGCCGCGCTACGCCGAGATGGTCTACTACGGCTACTGGTTCGCGCCCGAGCGCGTCATGCTCCAGGCCGCGATCGACGAGGCGGCGCGCGCGGTGACGGGCACGGCGCGCCTCCGGCTCTATCGCGGCAGCGTGCGCGTCGTCGGGCGGAAGGCGCCACGCTCGCTCTACGATCCGAAGCTCGTGAGCTTCGACGAGGCCGGCGGCTACCGCCAGGAGGACGCAGGCGGGTTCATCCGGCTCTCGGGCCTGCGACTGCGCATCAAGGCGCTGGTCGAGCGCACGCGTCAGCCCAGCGCCAAATGACCCGCCGCCGCGCCAGGGCGCGGGCGGCGAAGGCGTGGGCTGGACGCTTCGCCACACCGACCGCCCCCGCGGCCGAGGCCTTCACCACCTCCCTGCCCTTCGACCGCCGCTTCTACCCGCACGACATCGCCGGCAGCGTGGCCCATACGCGCGCGCTGGTGCGCGCGCGGCTGCTCACCGGGCGCGAGGGCACCCGCCTCGAGCGCGGGCTGGTGCGCGTGCGCCGCGAGCTCGACGCCGGCCGCTTCCGCTTTCTTCCCTCCGACGAGGACATCCACATGGCGATCGAGCGGCGGCTGACGGAGCTCGTCGGCCCCGTCGGCGGGAAGCTCCACACCGGCCGGAGCCGCAACGACCAGGTGGCGCTCGACCTGCGTCTCTGGCTGCGCGCCGAGTGCGACGCCCTCGACGCCGCCCTGGCACGGCTGCAGCAGGCGCTCACCGCGCTCGCCCGCAGGTATCGCGACGCGCTCCTGCCCGGCTACACGCACCTCCAGCGCGCGCAGCCGATCCTGCTCGCGCACCACCTGCTCGCCTACCGCGAGATGCTGGCGCGCGATCGGACGCGCCTCCGCGACTGCCGCGCGCGCGCCGACGAGCTGCCGCTCGGTGCCGGCGCGCTCGCGGGGGCGGGCTTCCCCCTCGACCGGAGGTTCGTCGCTCGCCAGCTCGGCTTCGCGCGCGTCACGGCCAACAGCGTGGACGCGGTCGCAGACCGGGACGCCGCCGCGGAGTTCCTCGCCGCCGCGGCGATCTGCGCGGTCCACTTGAGCCGCCTCGCCGAGGAGCTGGTG
>Ga0209057_1002521_pt1 | contig 14049 bp, 14 predicted proteins | sample GraSoiAngelo_146_FD_185903 | JGI IMG/M metagenome (GOLD analysis project Ga0209057, IMG submission 185903) | Grasslands soil microbial communities from the Angelo Coastal Reserve, California, USA - 14_1009_05_30cm (SPAdes) (version 2) | ecosystem: Environmental > Terrestrial > Soil > Grasslands ... | reverse complement strand
GGAGAGTTCGAGCGAGCAGGTACTGGAGCCGCGCGATCACCGACGCGCGGGTTAAGCGTACGAGGGGGTGCTAACGAGAAGTAGCTGAGCGACGCAGCGCCGATCGCGGCTCGATAAAATAGCCGGTGCGCCTGCATAGCTCAGTTGGTAGAGCAGCTGACTCTTAATCAGTTGGTCCCGGGTTCGAATCCTGGTGCAGGCACCATCACCCAGGCCACCGTGTGGGTCGCTGCGCGTCAGCCAGAGACAGCGCAGTCTTAACACAGAACCTAGCTCCGACCTTTTTCGGCGATGCTCCGCGCTGGCTATCCACGACACCTGGAGGGGGTCAATGCGCGGAGTTCGGATTCCTCAAAATCTCAACGGCGAAGACCAGTTCGTACTCGGACTTTCAGTTACGCGTCTGGCCGCGCTGCTGCTGGGGCTGCTCGCGGCGTACACGATCCTCCACCTCTCGCTGCCCGCCCCGCTCCAGGTGGGTGCCGCGGCGATCGCGGCGTTATGCGGTGCGGCCATTGCCTGGGTGCGGCCCGAAGGTCGCTCACTCTTACATTGGGGACTGGCGGCCATCGAGTTCAAGTTCGCCCAGAATGTCCAACCTGAGCCAGGCAGCCCGACAGCCGGGAATCCGGCATCCACATCGGGCGGGAGTCCGCCAAGGCAACGACCGCCGCGCTTGAGCGTGGTGATCAACACGCCCAGCCACCCGGGCGCACCGCCAGCCCCGATGGAGCTCGATCCCCGCCAGGAAGACGACGTTATCGAGCTACCCGAATCTGGCAGCCCCGAGATCGACCTTCAGCCGGACACCGACCGGCCGAGGCGGCAGCCGGCGCCAGTCTATCTTGGGGGCCCGCAGGTCATCACCTTCTTTTCCGCAAAAGGTGGCACCGGGCGGACGACTCTGGCGACCGAAGTCGCCGCGCTGCTCGCTACAAAGGGTCACTACCGCGAGTCTCCATCCAGTCCCCCACGACCCCTACGCGTTGCGTTGATCGATTTCGATCTGGCATCCGCCAACGTGTCGGCGCGTCTTGGAATTGCCCAGCCAACAATGCTCGACTATCTCTGCGATCTCACTGTTCCGAACCCAGATCCGCGAGATTACCTGATCCGACACCAAACGACGACTCTCGACGTCCTGCTCGGCCCTTCGAAATGCCTGGCCGGCGACCGTAGTGAGCTTTGCGGCGTTCCCCAGGCCGCTCACATCCTGAGCACTTTCAAGGACGCGGGATATCAGTTCCTGCTCCTCGACATGTCGGCATCCCTAGGAGACCTCGAGACGTATCTTCTGGAAGCGGCAACCCGGATCTACTGCGTCGTGACGCCGACGGCTGGCTCCGTTCAGTCGCTCTACCGAGGAGTCGAGGCACTCCGACGGCTCGGGCTTGGCGCCAAGCTTCAATACGTCGCCAACAAAATGCGCGACGGAGTCAACTTGACTGAGCCGATGGGCGACCTCAATGGTTCGCTGGTCGCCCGCATTCCCTACGACCTTGCGTTCGATTCCGCCGAGAATCGGCACGAGCCGATCGTGATTCGCGGTACCGGCGCATCGGTGGATGCCCTAAGCCAGCTGGCCGCATCGATCTACCCAGCACTCGAGGTTCCGAACGCATCCCGCTCGTTGACCTCGCCATTTGCCTGGATTTCGAGGCGCCGGCGTGCTGGCTGAGGTGACCGTCCCCCCGCCAAGCCGCGAGGAGCTGCGGCTCTATGTGCGGGCCCAGCTGACACTTCACGTTGACCCCGAAATCATCAATCCTTTTTCGACGAACTCGAACCGCGATCAGATTCTCCGGGATCGGATTCGCGAAGCAATCCTGCGGCGCGGGCTGGCTCCCAGTGCTGAACTGGTCGAGAGCCTCTTTGACGAGATCATCGGGCTCGGTCCGCTCCAGCCGCTGATGGCCGACACGGAAATCAGTGACGTCCTTGTGAATCGCTTTGACGAGATCTATGTGGAACGTCGTGGCCGACTCGAGTTCGTGCCGAACGCTTTCCGCGATGAGGCACAACTGGAGCAGGTGATCCAAAAAATTGTCGCGCTCGTCGGGCGGGAAATCAACCTCGACAAACCGCTGGTTGACGCCCGCATGGTCGACGGTAGCCGAGCCAACGCGGTCTACGCCCCGGTTGGTGGACCCACCCTCTGCATTCGAAAGTTCAACCGCATCCGTCTGGACCTCCTGCCCAACGAGCGCGATACCGCCGTAGCAAATTGGGTGAGCACTGGCGGCATGTCGGTCCCGATGGGCAGCTTTCTGGAGGCAATGGCCATCGCCCGTGCCAACATCCTGATCGCCGGAGCGACCGGTTCGGGGAAAAGTACGCTGCTGCGCTCCATTGTCAGCGCCTTTCCGGATGAGGAGCGCGTCATCACCATCGAGGACACCGCAGAACTGGAGCTGGACAACCCGCACTGGGTCAAGCTCGAGTGCGTGCACTCACGCGAGCTCGCTGGCAAGCCCACCCAGGAACGCCGTCTCGATGTCGCCGATCTGGTACAGAACGCGCTACGCATGCGACCCGATCGGCTGATCATCGGCGAAGTCCGGCATAGCAAGGAAGCGTTCTACGTCTTGGAAGCCCTCAACACCGGGCACGATGGCTCGGCCACCACCATCCACGCCAGCAGCTGCGCGGACGCGCTGGCCCGACTGGAGCTTTTGATTAGCCGCGACTTCGCGCAGCTGAGTCCCCCGGAAATTCGACGGTACATCGCGCGGGTTTTCGATCTAGTGGTCTTCGTGAGCCGGCTCCGCAACGGCCGGCGCTGCATCCTGGAAATTTCCGAACTCCGCGACGTCGATGCCAACGGTCGCTACGAGCTCTACCCCGTGTTCAAGAGCGAGCTGATTACCGGTCAGCACGGGATCGAGGTCGATTTCGCGAGCGTTCCCGACTATCGGCCCGGACCCCGGCTCGTTCGAAAACTCGAATTGCAAGGCATGAGATGGATGTCGTAGCCGCGGTCTGCGTATCGCTCGGCATTTTGAGTCTCGGCCTGGCCGGTCGACGTTCGCCGCAGGCTGGGAGCTTACGCCGACTCATCGATCAGACGGTCGCCCAGCATCGCGAGCGGCTGGCGCTCGCCCGTATCCCGGGTAACCCGCGAACCTACCTGGCGATGTCGGTCATCGCCCCAGTTGCCCTCTTTGCGATTGGCTGGCTGCAGTCACCGGTCCTGGCGATCTCGGCTGGAATCGGCGGGCTGTTGCTGCCGCGCCTGTACCTGGCCTGGCTTGTGCATGCGCAGTCCCAGCGCAGCGAAGCAGAAGCGCCGCGGCTCCTCCAGTCCTTGCTCAGCGGGCTTACGGCGGGCGGCACCTATCTGGACGCCCTACGGCAAGCCCGTCTGACGTGCACCGATCCCTGGATCCGCGAAGACCTGGATCTCGTGATTCAGCGCTTCATGCTGGACGGGCCACTTCAAGAGAGCCTGCAGGAGGTGCGTGCGCGGGCTACAACGCGCAATCTCGGCCTAATCTGGGAGACCCTCAGGATCTGCGCCGATGCCCCTCTCCCAACCCAGGCCGCCCGCAACCTGTTGCTCGAACTCTCGGCCGCGATCCAGTTCAACGTTCAGTTGGCCCACGAGGTTAGCGCGCGCTCAGCCGGCCAACGGATGCAGATCTGGTTGCTGGCGATCATCGTCCCCGGCATGTACCTGTACCTCCGCTTGATGAGTCCCCAACTCTTAAGCGTGCTCGATGAGACGGCGTTGGGCCGATTCGTCCTGTTCCCGCTTGCCGCGGCTCTCGAAATCGCCGGCATCGCGCTCAGCCTTCGCATTGCACGGTTCGAAGCATGACGCTTGGGTCGCTGTGCGCGGCGCTGGCCTGTTTCGCCGGGCTGCAGGCGCTGTTCGGTATTGCCCCACGCGTACACCCGTCCGGCGCCGCGCTCATTCGAGCAAGCACGCTCTCACCACTCGAGTGGCGCCTGCATCAACACAATCACGAGGGCTGGTATCGACGCTGGCTCCGCCCAATTGCATTGCTTTGGGGAACTCGACTGCACGTGCGGCCGGCGCGTATGGATCCGCTGTATTTGATCCAGGCGGGGCTCGATCCAGAAGAGCTTGACGGCGTCGAGTTCCGAGTGATGCGACTGATGAGCGCTTTGGCGGGTGCCGTGATCGCCTGCCTGCTCGCCGTGATCGCATCCGTTGGCCTGGCACTGGTCCCCCTGTTGGCGTGGGCCGGCTACATCGCGCCAGCCCGAGTGCTGGCGGGACGTCGCCGGCGCCGCCAGGACCAAGTGCATCGCGAGCTGCCCCAACTGATCAGCATGATTCGCGCGTTCACCGTTGCCGGTATGCCGCTGGAACGAGGCCTGCACCTGCTTTCGGCGAACACCTCGCCCGACAGCATTCTCAAGAAGGAAATCCGAATCGCGCTCGGGCGCTATGGGCTCGGATTGAGCATCGAGCAGGCCCTCCACGAGATTGGTCCGCGAACCGGAGTCGACGAGGTGGCGATGTTCGTTAGCGCGCTGGCCCAGAGCAAAAAGGCGGGGAGCGGGCTCGCGGCCACGCTGCGAGATCAGGAGTTGATGGTGCGCCTGAGCGAACGAAACCGGGCTACGGCCCAGGCGTCCTCTGTAAGTACGAAATTGCTTGGCGTGCTGGGGGGAATCTACCTGCCGGAATTCGTGATCCTGATCATGATCCCGCTCTTCTGGGGCATCATGCAGCGGGCGTTCGGCTGAGGCGACAACTCGGTAGGCAATGCAGACCGCAAGCGATTGGAGGAAACAGGTGAGCAAGATGCAGCGCGGACAGTCGACCCTCGAGTGGGTCATTGGGGCAGCCATCATCCTCGGCACCCTGGTGGTGGGCATCATGGCCTGGAATAACGGGCTGGTTGCCAAGATCGGCCAGATGGTGCAGCGGCTGACGCAGACCTCTTGAGCAGACCCCATCGGAAGCGGCAGGGCGGCCAGGAAACGCTCCAGGCCATGCTCGCCGTCGCCTTCATGCTACTGCCGGTCCTATTTGGCATCATCGAGCTCGGCAGCCTGATCCATGTTTGGATCGGCCAGCAGTCGGCTGCCGCGATTGGTGCGCGCGTGGCCGGCGAGCGCGGTGAAGACGACGCACTGGTTCGTGACCGGATCGGCGTAGAGCTGCGGGCGGGCGGGCTCGATCCGGCGCGGGTCCAGGTCAGGATCACACCGTCGTACGTTCGCTGGGGCCAGCCCATAACCGTGCAGCTCGTCAGCCGCCGTCAGCTGGCAATTCCCTTCCTGTTCAGTCGCGACCTAACCCTGATATCGAGCTACGTTGGCCGTGGCGAGGTCAACCATTGAGCCGGTCACGCGGCCAAAGCGTCCTCTACGCGGTGGTGCTGATACCGACCCTGATGCTGGTTTTCGCACTTGCCGTCGACGTGGCGACCCTGCAGATGCAGAAGCTCCGACTCCGATACGCCGTCGACCTGGCGACAGTCACCGCGGCGATGGCCATTGATTCCGAGTATTACAGCCGCACCGGGCGGCTTCAGCTCGATCCGACCAATGCCGCCCTCACGGCCCGCGAGTATCTGCTGCGCAACCTCGATGGTCTGCCTGACATTTCCTCACCGGAAGCAATCACGTCCGGAGCCGATATCACCGTGATCAATCGAGTCCCAGCCCGCGATCCCTACACAGGCATGACGCTGGATCGGCCGGCGGTCTGCGCACGCATCCATGTACCACACCGATTCAGCGTGCTCGGCTGGATTGGCGTTCGCACGGTCGAGCTGACGGTCGCCGCCAATGCTGAGATCCGAGTATGAGCAGGCGCGTCATCATCAAGATTTTCCTGGCGCTTTGCGTCAACCTTTGTTGGCTTGGTGTTGCCGCTACCGATGGCCGCGGCAACACCGGGACCTCGACAACGGTTTCCATCACCGCCGTTTCCGGCTATGCGGGGCACGCCTTCGTCTATGCGCAGGTTAGTAACTCCACGCTCACGTATCCGGCACCAACCGGGTCCGGTCATCAGTCGCCATTCTTCTCGGAATGGGTTCCTGAACCGATCGCGAGTTCTTCGTGCCCGTGGATCTGGGCCGTCTATGTGTTCGAGCGAACTACCGGCGTCCAGATTAACGCGCCTTCAAGCAACACGCCATCACCGAATTTCGGCACGACGACCACGATGTGTGCCAGCCCGACCCGCAGCCCAGTCGACCAGCCGGCCCTCGCCGACGCGGCTGCGCGCCTCGACCTCGACCTCCGGGTCTTCGCATCTCCAGCCGTTGCCACGGTCGGATCGCCCACCGTTATATCGGGCATCCTCAACAGTCGGCTCACCCAGGATCTCAACCTCTACCTGAGCATGGCGATCGAGGATTGGTCGGTGACCCGCTGGGTCCTCGACTATGGCGACGGCCAGTCAAGGACCGTCAATAGCCTCGTTGGCACCTCCATCAGCACGCCTCACACATACCTATCGACCGGCCGCTACGATGCCCGGCTGATCGCCCTCATCTCCGGCCACGCCCAGGCAGCCGTGTACGACCGTTATGGAACTGTACATCTGGTTCGCCGCCCCTTTACCGTTGAAGTCGGGAATCACACCAGCATTACCGCAAGGGCCCGACCGTCGCGGAGCTATGTGCCGCCCCAGGTCGCCGTTGCGGTTGTGCCATCGGTTGGGTCAACCCCTGCAACATCGACCGCGGCTTTTCGCCACATCGATGCCCTCCGCGGCGCCCTCACCACATTGACCATTCATCTTGTCGTAATTCGGGAAGGTCAGCTCACGCTCGACGGGGCGCGCGACGGATTTGGACAGTCACGACTGATCGGCTGGCGATTAGACGGTGGCGTACTGGACGCGCCTGGCAACAACGGGACAACCGTGGGCACCAGTCACTCGGCCGGCGAGCCAATGCGACTACAGTGGAACGCCCCCGACCGGATTGTGAGCGCGCACCCACAGGATTACATCGTTCCCGTCACTCTATTGGTCGAGACTCGATTTCCCGACGGCCACCTTGCGTCCTATGCAATCGCGTCAAGCTTTTCGGTTACGGTTAACTTTGCCGCGCAGAGCGGCTAGGAGGGGCGAATGCGTCGCAGCTTGTACCTGGTGATCTTCGTGCTGCTATCTGGAGTTGCCGGTTTCTTCTATTACTCACAAACACGCCAGGCCACGGCCGTCATCGCCGCCCGCGACCTAACCGTCGGAACGCGCATTCAAGACGCCGACGTCAGCCTAAGGCGGATCAACCCGGCGTCGGTCAACCACGAAGTGCTGAAGACGGTGGACCAGGCGGTTGGCCAGGTCGTCTCGGTTCCCATCCTCGAAGGTCAGTTTGTCGACACCCGTCAGGTGGCCCCCGCCAAGAACGCAGCGATGCTTGGCTCTGGTCTCGAGATGCCTGCCGGTTATCGGATCATCGGCTTACCAGTTGCACCAGCGGCAGCCGTCGGCGGAGTCCTGAAGCCTGGCGACCGGGTGGATGTGATGGCCGTCGCCAGCGTGACCAAGGCGACCACACTCGCCGACCAGCCACTCCCTGCGCCCATCATGCTTGGCAAGGATGTGCTGGTCATCGGCCTCCGAACAGAGCAGGGAACTCCGGTCGATCAGGTGGAGCACGGCATCAACACAGGCGGTAGCAAGCTGGCGAGTATCCTGCTTGCCATTCCCCAAACCGATGAGGAGATCTATTCGGCAGCAATCGCCAGCTCGACCTTCGTGCTGACGCTGAGCACCGACTGAGTCACCCGGTGGTAGCCCTCTTCCGTCGGGCTGGCTTCGGCGATGAGGTCTCTGGAGTCCACGATGGACTCCTCCATCTTCGCGACGGAGCGCCCCGGTCGGTCATCGCCACCTCATCCCTGAACTTTGAGGGGCTTGCCACCGATCAGCAGCTGCGGTCTGTTCAGGCCTTCCGCGACCTACTACATGCGCAAAGCGGGCCGTTCCAGTTCTATGTGCGCGTTCGCCGGGTTCTGGCGGGCGACGTCAGCGAGCCGGACGCTAGCGCTTTTCCGGAACACCGAAGCTATCTCGCGGCGTTGACCCGGAGCTTCATCAACTCCCACCTCCAGGACACGCCAGTGTTTCAGCGCGAGATCTTCATCGTGCTGGCACCCATCGATCCAGGACAGCACTTACTTCGTACCCTCCTGTTTCGCTTCAATCGATCGAATGATCAGCCCGGATTCGTCGCGTCGGATCTTGGCGCACCCCTTCGCAACCGTACCCAGTCGCTGCTCGAGCAATTGCGCCGCATTGGGGTCAAGGGACAGGTCCTCGATGACGCAGCGCTCGCGCGCCTGATTGGCGAACTTTACGGTGACCACCGGATTGGCGGACCTGAGCACAGTCCGATGCAGCAGGTGTTTACGCACCGGACCGACAGTCTCGAACTACGGGGCCGACATTACACATCTTTCGTAGTGAATCGCTATCCGGGCGAGGAGATTGAGCCCGGCTGGCTTCTGCCACTCTTGGCCTTTAAGGGCGAGCTGCACGTCGGCATCCACGTCATGCCGCTTGAGACCGACCGGATGCTCACGCTTCTCCATCGCCGAATTCGCGACCTGCGCGCCGACGATATGGCGACGCTGGAATCAGGCGCGGTCGACCGGGCCACGATCGGCACGTTGCCCGATGCGGTGAGCATGCACCAGGCGTTGGCTCGCAACGAAGAGAGGGCGTTTGCTGTCAGCTTCTATCTCACCATCGGTGCCGACGACCCGCTTGAGCTGCGCAGCCAGGCCGATGCGCTGCGCGCGAGCTGTCGGCGGATGATGCTCCACCCGGTGCAGCCCTTTTTCGAGATGCGGCAGGCGCTGCTTTCCTCATGGCCACTGGGCACCGACCTGCTCTCCCGCGAGCAAATCTTGCACACGAGTGCGCTGGTCACAATGATGCCCTGGCTGCAGGAGGATCTAGCCGATCCGGCCGGGCACTACTGGGGTTACAACAGGGAAACCGGTGGGCTCTGCGTCTTCGATCCGTTTGATGAAGAACGCTTCACGAATGCAAACATCATGGTGCTCGCACAGTCGGGGGCGGGAAAGAGCTACGCGGCGGCTTCGGTCGTCCTCAGCGGGTTTACGCGTGGCATCGGCGCCATCCTCCTGGACCCCGAAGCTGAGTACGGTGGCATGATCCGCGCCCTGGGCGGTAGCTATTTCGAACTCGCCGCGGGTTCCGGCCACGCCATCAATGTGCTGGATCCGTTGCTGTTCACCGTGGATTCCGACGAACCTACCGACCAGCTTGGTGATGTGCTCGACCTCATCGGCTTGATGTGCGGGAAACTTGATGAGGTCGAGCGGGCGCAACTCGATGCGATCACCCGTCTGGTGATCTCCAAAGCTGAGGGGACGCCTGTGCTTGGGGATATTTGGCGGGAGCTGGAGGTCAGGCACCCAGGCTCCCGAACCAGCACCATCCTTCGCCGTTGGGTCACTGGCGAACTCGGACGTCTTTTCAGCGCCCCCACGAATGTCGACTTAGGCGCCCCAATCGTCGGCTTCAACCTCCGCGATCTCAGCGGGGAGCTCATCCCACCAGCCTGCCTCATCCTGGCGAACTGGCTGTGGACGGCGCTGCGGCGCGATCGGCGGCCGCGGCACCTTCTCATCGATGAGGTTGGCTTGCTTCTGGAGCAGGAGCCAATCCGCCGCTTTCTGATTCGTCTCGCACGTCGCATCCGGAAATACGGCGGCAGCTTGATCCTGGTCAGCCAAAATCCGGGGGACTTCTTTGAAACCAAGGATGGCGCAGTTCTCGCCACGAACCCCAGCATCCTTCTGCTGGGCTGCCAGAAGCACTCGGAGGCCGTGAAGTTACAAAGAGCATTCAATCTGACGGAGCGGCAGGTCGGCTATCTCGAGATTGCTGAGCGAGGCGATTTCCTGCTCGTGGCCGGCCCGAACAGAGTGCCCGTGCACGTGATGGTCCCGCCTTGGATGGACGAACTGATCGTCCAGTCACGGGGACACTGATCTGCGCGCCTGATTGCTTTTTGCGGAGCCACGGCTAATAATTAGCGGCTGAATTTGCGCTTACCGTCACCTCATGTGGGTGAACGCGGCGCGCGGGGCTGCGGACGCCTCGCAAAGGGGAAAGACGTTTGCAGGACCTCACCGAACGTCGTAATGAGGAGGCCCGCGAGGTCCGGGATTTGCTGGCGGCCAAGCTCAAGATGCATCCGATCTGGCTCGGCGGGCTCGATACCCAGGCCGCCCGGCATATCTACCTCTTTATCCAGGCCCTGGAGGGACGCAAGCCCTTCGGCCGGGTCCGGCGGCAGCGGGCGCCCAATCTCACGCTAGACTGACGGCGATCTGGACCTGAAGCCGCTCGCCGACCAGCAGGCCGGCACGTTCTCGTTGCTTGCCGGTGACCGCCCGCTGATTCAACGCGCCGCTTGCGCAGTCAAACTGAACGGTGAGTGGTTTTCAAGCACTGTCGCACCGCTTGGGCATGCCGATGCGTTCGCGCTCCACTGGCAAGCGGGCCCGGCGCTCGCCACCGCCCGCCTGATCCCGCACGAGGGCGGGGTCGTCATCGAGTGCGAGCTCAACAATACCGGCGATGCGCCGCTGACCTTCAACGGCTGGCGTCCGCTGATGATCGAGGGGGGCGGCGCCCTGCGGGTAGGCGATGAGCCCTGGCGGGCGAGCGTGCTGATCAACGGCTTTCAGTCCTGGGACTACGCCGGTATTCACCCCCTCGATGAGGCGATCACCGAGGGCGATCGCAAACCACCGGCCACCTCCTGGTGGACTGCCGCCATCTGCGACGGCCAGGCAATGTTCGTGGCCCAGGTGCTGAGGGCCAGCCGCTTCGCCACGGTCTTTCGCTGGCATTACCACCGCGACGAGCACGAAGGCGATTCGCTCCCGACCGACATCCGCACCTTCGTCGCCGAGCAGCACGGCTCGCCCCTGTCGCAACCGGAGCAGCGCAGCGGCATGCCCGAGGAGCTCCGGCTGGCGGTGCCGCCGCAGAGCGGCCTAGTGTCCGATCCCATCCTTCTTCTCTATGGCGACGACGGCACCGGCACGTTGCGCAAAGCCCTAATGGCTGCCGGCCACGCCGCGGGCGCGCGGAGCTTTCCGACCGTGCCACGCGGCTGGTGCAGCTGGTATCACCTCGGGCTGGCGGTGACGGAGGCGGATATCGCGCGCCATGCGGCATTCCTGGCGAAGCGGATGCCGGAGCTCGCCAAAACATCAACCAATGGCTACCGGCCGGTGATCCAGGTCGACGATGGCTGGATGCCGCGCTGGCAGCGTTGGGGCGACTGGGTAGCCAACGAGTTCTTCGCCGACGGCCTGCACGCGCTCGCGACACGCGTGCACCGGCACCGGCTCGAGGTCGGCATCTGGCTGGCACCCTTCCACGTCGCCGCGGACTCGCAGTTGGCACGGGCTCATCCCGAGTGGCTGCTCAAGGCAAACGATGGTTCGCCGCTGGTCGACGCCCGCCTCGACAAGGCCTATCACATCCTCGACCCGACGCATCCCGATGCGCTGCGATTCCTCGACGACCTCTTCCTCGGCCTGCGCCGGGACGGCTTCACCTACTACAAGCTCGATTTCCTGTATGGCGCCGCCTATGAGGCCGGTCGCCACGATCCCGAGGTGACGGGAATGCAGGCGCTTCGGCTCGGCCTGAAGCACATCGCCGACGCGATCAATCCGCCCGGGAAACCAGAGAAATGCTTCGTGCTGGCCTGCGGCGCGCCGCTGATGCCGGTCGTCGGCCTGGTCCACGGGGCCAGGATCGGCGGCGATGTCGGCATCCCGCAGATGGAGAATGGCAAGGCCGGACCACCGCACCTCGGCTTTCCCTTGATCCTCTCGATGGCCCGCAACCAGGCCGCCCGGCTCTTCTTCGATCGATCACTGTTCGCCGTCGACGCGGACGTTGCCATGGCGGCGGCCCCGCAGCTCACCCCCGACGAGGCACGGCTGATGATCACGATCGCAGCACTCTCCGGTGGCATCTTCATGCTCGGCGACGACCTGGAGACCTTGCCCGCCGACCGCCTGGCGCTGCTGCGCAATCCGAATGTCCTCGGCCTGGTTGGGGGACCGGCGGCCGAGCCGGTTCACCTCTTCAGCGCCCCCGAACGGGAGGCGCAGGACCACTGGTTTGCCTTTCCCCACGAGCTGCCGCCACTCTGGGTCCGCCGGGACCAGGACGGCACCGCGGTCGTCGCGGTCTACAACTGGAGCGATGCTGCGCGCCCCTATCGCCTCCTCTTCTCCGAAGCAACCGGTGCCGGCGGGAGCTACTCCGTGGCCGATCTGTGGTCGCCACGACGAGGCGGACGCGCGCTCGGAATCAAGACCGATTCGCTCAGGCTAAACCTGCCGCCACACAGCGTGCGACTTCTTAGAATGAAACCCGCAGTCGTCGGCACTCAGCGTCAGCACGACTGACCTCATACCTGCCATGCGCCGCGTACTCTTCTACCGCCTCTACAATGTCGACCCCGCCCGGCTTGCCGAGCTGGAGAGGGATGCGCGCGCCTTCTCTCGCAGCCGAGCGTGGCGGGGGGATGCCTTCTGGGTGGCGACAGAGAACACCACCGATCTATTCGCCATGGAGTACTTCCGCCACTCCCGCAACGAGGAAGGCCCGGAACTGTCGGCGGCCGGCTTTCTGCGAATGCTGGGCGACGAGACGGATGCCATCGCCACCCTCTATTTTCTGAACGACGCCGCCCAGCGATTCCACGCTCGCGCCACCCTGAAGGATGACGAGAATCCCATCGCGAAGCTCCGCTTTCTGGAAATTCGCCAGGGCCGTCTGCCGTCCGGCATGCCCATCGAAGATGTGCTGGCCGCACGACCGGTGATCAAGAAGATGGAAGGGGAGCCGATCACGTTCTATCCGCCGACCTACCGCCCCAACTCGTACTTTCGCCGGGACAAGCCCGGCATGTGGGGCTTCAGCCTGAAAGGCATTCGCGACTTCGCCCCATCCTTCCTCGAGGCGGAGGCCGAGGCGATGCGCATCTATCGAGGCTTTCGCCGGCTCAACCCGTGACCGAGTCCACCGTTACGCTACAAACGGCGGATGGGCTGAGTCTGGAGGTTCGACGATGGCAGGCGGACACGGTGCCGCACCGATGGACCTTCGTGGTCGTGCACGGGTTGGGCGAGCACAGCGGCCGGTATCAGCACCTGGCCGCCTGGTTTGCGCCGCTCGGCGCCACGGTCTACGCCATGGATCAGCGGGGCCACGGCCGCAGTGGTGGCAAGCGCGGTCACGCTCCAGGGCTTAACGCGCTGCTCGAAGACATCGACGTGGTGGTGGTGCGTGCGCGCGTGCAGGACGGTGGTCCGCTCGTATTGATCGGCCATTCCTTTGGCGGCCTGCTGGCGATCGCCTATTCGGCCTGGAAGCGGGCGCTGAGCACCGTGCTGCCGCGAGTTGCCCCGGGAATGAGCTTTTCCAACGAGGTCGATGCCAACCTGCTCAGCCACGATCCGGGCAACGCCAGCGCGTACACGGGCGACCCACTGGTGCACGACCGCATTACCGCCGGCCTCTACGGCGACACTATCGCGCGCGGCGAAGAATTCATCGCGCGGGCGCCGGAGCTGCGCATCCCGTTTCTGCTGATGCAGGGCCGCGATGACCAGGTCGTGGATCCGGTCGGCAGCCAGCGCTTCTTTGCCCGCGCGGGAGCACCCGATCGCGCCTTCTGCCTCTATCCAGGGCTCTACCACGAGATCTTCAACGAGGTCGACCACGAGAAGGTCTTCCAGGACATCGAGAGCTGGTTGACGCAACGCACGAATGGGCAGCTGACCGGCTGGAACCCGCCGCCCTGAGGGCCTGATGCGGGCCGTGGTGCAACGGGTCAGCCGGGCATCCGTCCGATGGGATGGGGGCGAGGCGTCGATCGGCGCTGGCTACTGCCTGCTGGTGGGCGTGGCGGATACCGACCAGGAGCGCGACGCGGACTACCTGGCCGACAAGATCATGAAGCTGCGGGTGTTCAGCGACGATGCCGGGAAGTTCAACCTCAGTGCCGCGCAGGTGCAGGCCGCCATGCTGGTGGTGTCGCA
>Ga0209057_1002518_pt1 | contig 14055 bp, 16 predicted proteins | sample GraSoiAngelo_146_FD_185903 | JGI IMG/M metagenome (GOLD analysis project Ga0209057, IMG submission 185903) | Grasslands soil microbial communities from the Angelo Coastal Reserve, California, USA - 14_1009_05_30cm (SPAdes) (version 2) | ecosystem: Environmental > Terrestrial > Soil > Grasslands ... | reverse complement strand
GGGTAATCGTGAGGCCGATCAGCAAAGGCACGACGCCAGCCGCGAGCGTGAGGGCGCCCCAGAAGTCGATGTCACGCCACGAGGCCTTGGACCGTACATAAGGCAGGCCGGCGAGCACTACGCTGACGGCGATGATGCCGACGGGGATGTTCACCTCGAACACCCATCTCCAGCTCCAGTGGTCGGTGATGAAACCCCCGGTGGTCGGGCCGAGGATCGAGCTCAGACCGAAGACGGCGCCGAACAGACCCTGGGCCCGGCCGCGCTGGTCGGGAGGAAAGAGGTCGCCGATGACCGTGAAGACGGTGGCGAACAGCACGCCGCCGAACAATCCCTGGATGCCTCGAAACACGATCAGCTGGGTCATGTCCTGCGAGAGTCCGCACAGCGCGGACGCGGCGACAAAGCCGATCATGCCCGCGAGCAGGAAGGGCTTGCGGCCGAACAGATCGCCGAGCTTGCCGGCGATCGGCGTCATGGTGGTCGATGTCACGAGGTAGGCGGTGGTAACCCACGCCAGGCGGTCGAGACCGTTGAGGTCGGCCACGATGCGTGGGATGGCTGTGCCGACGATCGTCTGGTCGAGCGCGGCCAGGAGCAGGGCGAGCATGGTCCCGGCCGTGGCCAGAATCACTCTTTGCCGGGAGAGCCCGTGGGTTATCGCCTCAGTCATTTGCCGAGCTCCTTTCTGGCGTTCTCCACCAGCATCAGGCACAGGTGTCGAAGCTGCGCCAGGTCGTCCTTGCTCAATGCCCCAACCACTTCGTGCTGGTGCTCCATTCCTTCCTCCCAGATGCGGTCGATCAGCGCGCGGCCTTCGGCCGTCAGCCTCGCCCTCACCGATCGGCGGTCCGTTGGATCCGGGACGCGCTCGACCAGCCCGTCTCGCTCCAGGTGGTCGACCAGGCCGGTTATGTTGCGGGGACTCGAGTCGAGGTCGTCGGCCAGCTCGCCCAGCGGCATGTCGCCGCCGCGCTTGAGACGAAACAGGACGCCGATTCGCCCTTCGCTCAGACCGTGGCGCTCCGCCCATCGCTCCTGCAGAAGGCGGAGCGACCGCCCCGCGAAACGCAGCGCCGAGAGCGCCTCCACTGCGGTCATGTCTCGCTTTAGAGGAGAGAACAGCTCGCGGAACTTCTTCATATACAGCCGGCCGTCGTCGTCCCGGCCCAGCTCGAAGGAGTCCAACTTCGAAATGTCAGCGTGCTTCAAATCATCGGTCTTCATATTGAACGACTTCATTATCATGCAATACACGGTTCGGTCGCAAGTTATTCTCAGCGGCCCGTGATTGCTGACGCTCACCTCGACATCGCCTGGAACGCCATCTCAGCCGGTCGAGGCTTTCTGCAGCCGCCCGCGCCGGGCTACCTGGTCAGCCGGTCATCCCTCGTCGCGGCCGAGGTGGGACTGGTCTTCGCCACCCTCTACACCGCGCCCGCCCGCGCCGGCCGCGCGATGCGGACGAGATTCGTCTACGAGAACGCCCACGAGGCCAACCTCATGGCCACCGCCCAGGTCAACTACTACCACTCGTGCGGTCTGGACTTTGTCGGCGATCGAGCAGGCCTGGCGGCCTACGTGCAGGGTTGGAAGAAGGGCAAGCTAGCGGCCGTCCTCCTGATGGAGGGCGCCGACCCGATCGAGACCCCCGCCCAGCTCGGCGCGTGGACCGAACGCGGGGTTCGGATCATCGGCCCGGCATGGGGCAAGACTCGGTACAGCGGTGGCACCGGCGCGCCCGGAGGGCTGACCGAGCTCGGGCATCAGTTGCTCAAGGCGATGCGGCGCAAGTACGTCATCCTCGATCTCAGTCACATGGCCGACGAGGCTGTGGCGGACGCGTTCGCCTTGTGGCGCGGGCCGATCATGGCCTCGCACAGCAACTCGCGAGCCCTGGTCCCCGGCGATCGTCAACTCACCGACGAGGCGGTCGCGGAGATTGCGCGGCGGGGCGGCATCGTCGGGGTGAGCTTCTACGGGAAGCACCTGCGACCATCCGGTCGCCCGACGCTGCTCGATGTGGTGAAGCACATCGTCCATCACGCGCGGGCCGCGGGCGGCCCGGAGCACGTCGGGATCGGCTCCGACCTGGACGGCGGTTTCGACGCTCGCCACGCCCATCGACGACCTGGCCAGGTTGAAGGAGCTGCCGGCCAGGTTGCGCTTGCACTTCAACCGCCCGCAGGTGGAAGGGATCATGGGCGGCAACTGGCTCGCCTTCCTGGAGCGCTCCCTCCCCTTATTGCCGGCGAAGCCGGACGGAGGGGCTGTCCCTGCCGTAAACACCGATTGACGGTTCTGCAACTAAAGAGCATCCTCGCGACCTACACGAGGTGACCCCGTCCCCCGGTCAGTCACTGGATGTGGCAATGGGCTTGACCTACCCGTCGCAGCACGGATGCGTGACCTCAGCGCTCTCTCAGGTCATCGCGCATGCGCTCGGCACCCAAAATATCAATGTCACGATCCACGGCCTGGCGGTGGCGACTGCCACGAACCCGGACCCGGTGCGTACGTATGCGACGGTTGGCGCGATCGAATCGCAGCTCGTCGATGCCCGGGTGTGGATCGGATTCCACTACCGACACTCGGTGATCGTGGGTGAGAACCTGGGCAACTCCGTCGCGGCCTGGACCCTCGACCGCTTTTTCCTCCCGAAGGGGGACGACCGCGAGGGGGACGAGGACTAGACGTTCTTTGACGTAGCGAGGGCGCCGAACGGCGGCGCCCTCAGATCGACTCCGCGACTCCTTTCGCGGTCATGAAAGCGAAGCCCATCCCATGTCCGGTGAAACCGGCGCAGACGTAGACGTTCGGCATCCCCTCGACCAGACCCGCCAGCGGCAGTCCTGACTCGGTGAACCCCATCGTGCCGGCCCAGCGATGCGTCACCTCACCCTCGGCGCCCAGCCCGCGCGCAGCGCGGTCCAGGTGCTCCTGGATTCCTTGCGTCGGCTCGTCGTCGTATGTCTTCTCAGTCGCGAGGGTCGTGTCGCGCCACCCGCCGACCAGCACCTCTCCGCTCACCAGCTGGCGCCAATAGCGGTACCCGAAGTTCGAGTAGACAGGCACGTCGACAACCCGTCTCGGCTGGGGCGCGGTGGCGAGCATCTGCGCGCGCGTCGGCTGGATCTTCACCGTCGGCACCAGCTGCGGCGTGTACGCGTTCGTGGCCAGGATGACGACGCCCGCCTCACACTGATCGTCGCCGGACGTCAACAGGACGCCATTGCGGCGTGATTCGATCGCCGACACCTGGACACCCTCTCGGATGGAGGCGGGCTTCATCTGGCGCGCCAGGGCCGCGACCATCGCCGCCGGATCGATCTCGCCATCGCGCGGGTTGACCAGGCGGTTGCCGTCCCAACGCGCCTGAAAGCCGTCTTCCTGCAGGAGGTGCTCGGACTCGACAAGCAGCGCCCGCTCCTCATCGCTTGCCGGAAGCACGGCGCTTCCAAGTCGCCGGTGACCGACCTCCTGGCCGCGCGCGGCCTCGATCATCCGGTCGTGGTTCTCGTTCGTAACCTCCCAGACTTCACGGGCCTTTTCGCGCCCATACGTCCGCACCGCCTCCGCGTAGCTCGATGCCACTCCGGCGAGCAGGAAGCCTGCGTTGCGCCCGCTCGCGCCCCAGGCCAGGTGATGTCGCTCGACCAGCACCGCCTCGATCCGGCGACCCGCGAGATGCCAGAGCAAGCTCACGCCGGCGATTCCGCCTCCGATCACGAGAACGTCGGCCTTCTCAGGCAGACGGCCGGGGTACTTCTCCGGTGGCGGCGTCCAGAAAGGAATTCCCATCAGGCGGTCAATTCTCGCGTCCACATAGAATCGATAAGCAAGTGGAGAGCTATGACGTCCTGGTCGTCGGCGGAGGGCTCGCCGGCATCAGGGCAGCGATAGCTGCGGTCGAGGCCAATCCGCGAATCAGAGTCGGAATGGTCTCCAAGGTGTACCCGATGCGCAGCCACACCGTGTCCGCCGAGGGTGGAGCGGCAGCGGTCATGCGGCCTGAAGACTCGTACGAGACCCACGCCTTCGACACGATCAAAGGTTCCGACTACCTGGCCGACCAGGACGTGGTCGAGGCCTTCGTCCGCGAGGCGCCGATCGAGATCATCCAGATGGAGCACTGGGGCTGCCCGTGGAGCCGCGATGAAGACGGCAAGATCTCGGTCCGGCCGTTTGGAGGCATGACGACGTGGCGTACATGCTTCGCGGCCGACAAGTCCGGCTTCCACATGCTGCACGCCGTCTTCCAGACGTCGCTCAAGTACCCGCAGATCATTCGTCACGACGAGGCCTTCGTCACCAAGCTGCTGGTCGAGGACAGCCGCTGCGTCGGCGTCGTCGCGCTGGACATGAAGACAGGGCGGTTCGACGCGATCACGGCGAGGTCGGTGATCCTGGCCACCGGCGGGCTCGGCCGGGTGTACGCATTCACCACGAACGGCAACATCTGCACGGGCGATGGCATGGCGCTTGCGTACCGCGCCGGAGTCGGGCTGAAGGACATGGAAATGGTGCAGTTCCATCCCACCGGCCTGCCTTTCACCGGGATCCTCATCACCGAGGCGGTGAGGGGCGAGGGGGGATACCTGCTCAACAACGAGGGCGAGCGCTTCTTGAAGCGCTACGTCCCGAACAAAATGGAGCTGGGTCCGCGCGACATCATCTCGCGCGCGATGATGACCGAGTTCGAGGAGGGCCACGGCTTCGAGGGCCCGCACGGCAAGTACCTCCACCTCGATGTCCGCCACCTCGGTGAGGATGTGATCGACCGCAAGCTGCCGTTCATGCGCGAGCTGGGCCGCGAGTTTGTCGGCATCGACATCGTCAAGGACCCGATCCCGGTGCGTCCGGTGCAGCACTACATGATGGGTGGCATCGACGCGGACATCTCGGGCGCCACGCCCATGGCCGGCCTCTACGCGGCAGGCGAATGCGCGAATGTCGGCCTGAACGGCGCTAACCGTTTGGGCTCGAACTCGCTGCCGGAATGCCTCGTCTTCGGGGCCGCGGCAGGGCGCGCCGCCGCGGAGTACGCGAGCTCCGCCAAACCGGTGACGGCGAATCCGGTCGACGCGATTCTGTGGGACGAGGCTCGGCGGGTCGAGGTCGCCTACCTAGAGAAGAAAGGCGGCGATGAGCGCATAGGCGCGATTCGAGAGGAGATGCAGCACGAGATGGATACGGGCGCCGGCGTCTTTCGCACCAAGGAAGGTTTGGAGACCCTGGTCGAGCGGTTGGGCGGCCTGCGCCAACGGTTCTCACGAATCAAGATCGAGGACTCGAGCCGCACCTTCAACACCGAGCTCACGTCGGCGATCGAGCTGGACTTCATGCTCGAGCTGTCGCAGACCATCGCGCTCACCGCTCTCGCCCGTGACGAGTCACGCGGGGCGCACGCCAGACGCGACTTCCCAGAACGGAATGACGAGAAGTACCTCAAGCACTCGTTGGTCTTCCATCGCGATGCAGGCAAGCCTCGTCTGGAGTATCGCGACGTACGTGTTGGAAACTTCAAGCCGCAGGCAAGGACGTACTGAGATGGCGGACAAGAGGATCACGATCCAGGCCACGCGTTACGACCCGGACAAGGACGAAAGGCCGCGCCTTCAGTCGTATGAAATTCCCTTCTCCGACGACAGCATGGTCGTGCTCGACGCGCTGAACTACATCAAGTCCGAGGTCGATGGGAGCCTCAGCTATCGCTGGTCGTGCCGGATGGGGATTTGCGGCAGCTGCGGAATGATGGTCAACGGCACGCCGAAGCTGACATGCAACGCGTTCCTGCGCGATTACTGGCCGCGCCCGGTCGTCGTCGAACCGCTCAACAACTTCCCGGTGATCCGCGACCTCGTCATCGACATGGACGACTTCATGCACAAGCTGAAGGCCATCAAGCCGTGGATCATCCGCAGGCAGGAGATTCCCCTCGGCGCGGGCGAGCACCGTCAGACGAACGAGCAGATCGACGACTTCAGGCAGTTCAGCCAGTGCATCAACTGCATGCTGTGCTACGCAGCGTGTCCGGTCTACGGCCTGAACAACGAGTTCCTCGGTCCCGCGGCGATCGCTCTCGCAAGGCGCTACAACCTGGACTCGCGAGACCAGGGACTGAAGCAGCGGCTTCCGGTGATCGCCGACAACGAGGGCGTGTGGGAGTGCAGCTTCGTCGGCGAATGCTCGGTCGTCTGCCCCAAAGGCGTCGACCCGGCCAAGGCCATCCAGCAGACCAAGCTCGACACGACGATGCGTTTCGTCCTCCCGTACGGCAACCGCGATTGACCACTGAAGCGCAGGCCGCGCCGCGCGAATACCGCTGGCGCATGCCGGCCAATTGGTGGACGCGCAACCGCCACTACTTTCTGTATGTCGTCCGCGAGTTCACGGTCGTGCCGATCGCTCTCTGGCTCCTGTGGCTGCTGGTGGAGATCAAGCGCGCGGGCGATGGCCCGGCGCGCTACTCACCGCATGGCTCGGCGGCCTTCGTCGTGTTCAGCGTCATCACGCTGGTCTTCGCGCTCTATCACAGCTACACGTTTCTCAGCCTGGCGGGCGTGATCATCCACTTCAAGGTCCTGGACCGGCCCCTGCCGTCTCGCCTCATCGTTCTCGCTCAGTTCGCCCTGTGGGCGGTGGCCTCCGTCGTCGTTGGATTCGTCCTCATCTGGTTTGCGCGATGAGCATCGAACCGCGCAGGCGCGTCGCCTACCCGCATCTCATCTATTGGTTTCTGTTTGCTCAGGGCGGCGTTGTCGCGGCTGTGCTGGTCCCAGTGCACGTCCTGATCCAGGGCATCCTGGGCCCGCTAGGCATCGTGCCCGTCGTCGATCGCCACTACGACACGTGGGTGGCCGTGCTCGGCAATCCGATCGTGAAGCTCTACCTGCTGGTGCTGATCGCTGTGCCGTTCTTTCATATCGCCCACCGGGTTCGCTACCTGCTCACCGACTTCGGCGTAAAAGCGGCGAAGAGCGTGCCCGCGCAGATCATCTCCTACGGCGGAGCTGTCTTGGTCACATTGATCACCATCTGGGTTCTCCTCACGACAGTCCCGATCAAGATCGGGTAACGACATGTACACCGTCGAAGCGGTCCCCGCCGGCGAGCTGGGCAACGCGAGCTTTCTCGTCGCCGACACCGATCGCGGCATGGGACTTGTCATCGATCCGCTGCGCGATATCGAGCGCTACGTGAAGCTGGCTGCGGACCTCGGAGTCAAGCTCACGCACGCGCTGGACACGCACCTCCACAACGATTACGTCTCCGGTCGCCGCGAGCTGGCCGCGGAGCTGGGCACCAACATCGACGATCTGGAGCCCGGTTCTGAGCTGCACGTCGGCGACTTGAGCCTGCGCGCCGTCCACACGCCTGGTCACACTCCCGATCACAAGGCCTTTCTGCTCAGCGAAGGCAGCCAAGATCGCGCGTTGTTCTCGGGGGGCGCCGTGATGCTCGGCGCCATCGCCCGAACCGACCTGCTCGGGCCACACCTGGCCGTGCACCTTGCCCTGGAGGCGCTGACGACGCTGCAGGTCCGCCTCCGCGGACTAGCGGATGACATCCGGGTTTTTCCGACCCATGGCGGCGGCTCGTTCTGCGGCACGGGCGGACGGAGCGGCCATGAGACGACGTTGGGTCACGAGCGCCACACCAATCCGTTCTTTCAGATCACCGAGGTGATGCCGTTCCTGGCTCGTGCGCTGAGCCAGCACCGCTACCCGACCTACTACCGCGACATGGCTGCGATCAACCGGGGCGGCGTTCCTCTCCTCGGGCACGCCGCGCCGCCGCTCACGCGGCTGGGCGCAGACGAGGTGGGGCAGAGGATCGATGCAGGGGCGGCCGTTGTCGACATCCGGCCAGGTCGGGACTATGACCGAGGCCACATCCCAGGCAGCTACAGCATCGGGATTGACGGGCCGGTCAGCGCTTGGGTCGGATGGCTTATCGCACGCGGGCGGCCGATCGTCCTGGTTGGCGGCACCGACAACGAGCTGCGCAAGGCGCAGCGACAGCTGCTGCGGATCGGTTACGACACCATCGCCGGCGCGCTGGACGGTGGCGTCGACGCATGGCGCTCAAGCGGCCGTTCCATCTCCACCTTCGAGACGGTCGAGGTCGAGGACATGGCGCAATGGGTGCTCAGCGCTGAGCCGATGACGGTCGTCGACGCGCGCGACGAGCACGAGTGGGTGGCGGGCCATGTCCCCGGGGCGGTCCACATGTACGTGCCGGACGTGCCGCATCGCGCGGGCGAGATCCCTCGGGAAGCGCCTGTCGCCGTGCACTGCGCTTCCGGCTATCGCGCGGGGATCGCGGCCAGCCTGCTCGAACAGGCAGGCCTGACGCGGATCATCCACGTCAACGGCGAGTACTCCGACTGGGACCGCCTGCACCTCGCGGAATCAGTCCCGACCTAGGGAGTTCAGAAAAACTCCGCCCCATTTTTGGGGAGGTGTCCGGCGAAGCCGGACGGAGGGGCCGACGAGCTCTAGCCCTGCGCCTCAGGCCGGGATCGCCTCTTGCGCGGAGCAGACGCAGACGTCGGCCGTCGCCGGCTCTTCTTGGCCCGCCAGATCTCCTCCGACGGCCACTGCCGCGCCCACTCGGCGCTGACGTACTGGTAATAGGGATGGTCGACCGCATCCTCCGGCGCGTACAGCTCTCGAAAGTCGAGCACGTCGAAACCCGACCTGCGCAGGATCTGAAACAGCTCCGAGTGGCTGACGTGGAACTCGGTGCTTGCTCCGACCTCGTCGTCGGTCCAGTCCAGTCGGTGCATCCCATTCAGCGGCCGGACCAGCTGCTTGCCGATCCGCTCCGTGTCCGAGGAGCACACCATCTCAAGGTCCGTCGACCGCATGAAGACCAGCTCGCCCCCCGGCCGCAGCAGGCGTGCGGCTTCCGGGATCCAGCGGTCTGGATCACACCACAGCGACGCGCCGTACTCGGAGAAAGCCATGTCAAATGACTCATCCGGGAGAGGCACCGCCTCGGCGTTGGCCTTGAGGAACTCGAGCCCCAGGCCGAATTTCTCGTTCATCTCGCGCGCAGTGTCCAGCTGCGCGGGCGTGATATCAACGCCGAGCACGCGCTTCGCGCCGTGCTTCTTGAGCCACGCTCCGAAGTAGGCCGTGCCGCAGCCCAGCTCGATGACCTCGAGCCCGCGCAGGTTCGGCAGCACCTTGATCTGCGATTCAGGCGTGTGCCACCTGCCCCAGGTGATCTCCTCCTGGGCCCATGAATCGCTTGCGCTGGCCGCGGTGTAGTTGGCGTTCGACACCGTCCATACGTCGCGGTTGCGGATCGCGTACTCGGGAAGGCGCTTAGGCATCGGTGGTCGCGGCCTCCAGAAGGGCGGCGAACTTGCGCCGCGATGCTTCGCGACGAGTCGGCACGTGCTCGCGCGGCCAAGTGCCATCCGGCGGCCTGTATCCGGCAAGGATCTGGCGCGCGACCGATACGCGATGCACCTCGTCGGGTCCGTCGTAGATCCGCGCCGCGCGCGCGTGGCGATACATCTCCTCGAGCGGCAGGTCGGCCGAGTAGCCCAACGAGCCGTGGATCTGAATCGCGCGATCGATCACGTCGTGCAGCACCTTGGCGCCGAAGAACTTGATCAGTGAGATCTCTTTGCGGGCCGCGGATACGCCTGCGGTGTCGATGATCCACGCCGCGTGCAGCGTCATCAGGCGCGCGGCCTGCATCTCGGCCGCCGAATCGGCGATCCAGTTCTGCACGGTCTGGTGACTCGCGAGCTTGTTGCCGAAAGCCTCGCGCTGCAGCGCCCGCTCGCACAGCATGTCGAACGCACGTCGAGCCTGGCCCAGCCAACGCATGCAGTGGTGGATGCGCCCGGGTCCGAGCCGCGCCTGCGCGATGAGAAATCCCTGCCCCCGCTCGCCGAGAAGATTTGTCGCCGGGACCCGCACATTCTCGTAAAGAATCTCGGCGTGCCCGTAGCCGAAACGCTCGTGCTCACCGGCCAGGGTTGGGATGTTGCGCACCTTTTTCAGGCCCGGTGTGTCGGCCGGCACGATGATCATCGATGCCCGCTCATACGCATCGGCCTTCGGCTCGGTCACGACCATCGCGATCAAGAAGTCCGCGATCATGCCGTTCGACGTGAACCACTTGTGTCCGTTGATCACCCACTCGTCGCCGTCGAGCTCCGCTGTGGTCGAGAGCAGGGTGGGATCGGACCCGGCAGTGTTCGGCTCGGTCATCGAAAACGCAGACCGGATCTTGCCGTCGAGCAGCGGACGGAGCCACCGCTCTTTCTGTTCCTCGGTTCCGAAGTGGGCCAGAACCTCTGAGTTGCCTGAATCGGGCGCCTGGTTGCCGAAGACGATCGGTCCCCAGACCGAAGCACCTTCGATCTCGTGCATGAGACCGAGCTTCACCTGGCCGTAGCCCTGGCCGCCCAGCTCCGGAGGCAGGTGCGTCGCCCACAGCTTCTGCCGCTTGACCTCTTCTTGCAGCGGCCGGACCGCGCGCATGAATGCACGCTCGTCGACATCGAGGACCTCGAGCGGGTAGACCTCGTCGTGCATAAAGCGGCGCATCCACTCGAGCTTCCTCTCGAAGTCCGGCTCGGTCGAAAAGTCCCAGGTCAAAGCAGCGTGATCCCTTCGTCGATCATGCCGACGATGGTACCCGTCAAGCCTTCGTACATCGGGTCGGGCCTCCGACCCTTGCGGTGCAGCATCAGGTTGTAGCCGAGAATCGCGGCGTACTTGTAGAGGCTCAGCGCCACGTACCAACGCATCTCGCCCGCGTCCACCCCATACAGAGTGAACAGCTCCTCCATCTCGATGGCCAACGCACCGCCCGGGCTGGGCGCGTCCGCAAAACGGCGGCGGACCGTCATGGAGCAGAGGCACCCCAGGTCAAGGAGAGGCTGGCCGAGCTCCGCGATCTCCCAGTCGAGCACCGCAACCACGTCGGCGCCTCGAAACAGCATGTTGCCGTAGTGATAGTCGCCGTGGACGAGCGTCGGCGTGCGTTCGACCGGAACCTGTACCGCGAGCAAGCCACCGAGCTCGGCGGCGCGCACGGTCAGCTCTTCGGGGGCCCGCTGCATGAGCATCGCCCAACGCATCATCTCCTGGCGAAGGCCGACGGGCTCTTCGTCGCCGATGCCCGTCTGCTCGATCTGGAGCGCCTGCATCCTCTTCAAAACATTGACCGCGGAGGCGGCGATGTCTCTCGCCTCCTCACGTTGCGCCGTCTCTTCGATGCGTGCGCCGTCGACTCGCTCCATGAGGATGAACGGGCGCCCGTCGACGCTCGGGTCTGAGCTCATCATCCGGATCGCCGGGGTGGGCAGCCCTGCGCCGCGCAGGGCCGACATGATGCGGCCCTGTCGCACGACATCGGCCGGCCCGGCGATTCGCGCGCCCGGAGGCGGAAGGCGCAGCACATAGTCTCCATCCACGAAGTAGGTGAAGCCCGAATGTCCCTCGGGAATCGGCCGGACGGAATTCACGCGCTGAGAAAGCGCGACCTCGAGGTCGGCGCGGATCTTTTCCTCCCCGTTCATGGGGCTCATTCGAGGTGTGCGACGTCGCCGAGCGATCCAACCATCCAGCGGTCGCCCAGCACCCGCAGCGTGCTGACGCTTGTGTAGTACGGCAGCATGCGAAGCTGCCCGGGTTCGAGCCGCATCACATCGGTGAGGCAGGCGATGATCGCGGCGCCGTGACCCACGATGATCACGCGCTCGCCCGGATGCTTCGAGACCACGTCGTTGAGCACGGCGCGCATCCTGGCGGCGGCGACATCCGGCATCTCCTGAAAATCCAGGGTGCCGTCCTCGTCGATCTCGAGCGCAATCTCGACCAGGCGCTGATCGACCACGACGTCATGCGTTATGGCGCGCGCAGTCTCGATCGCGCGGCGGTAGGGGCTCGAATACACGACGGCGGGATTCACGCGCCTTACGCGTTCGGCGAGGCGCCGCGCTTGCTCGCGACCGAGGTGGCTGAGCGGCGGATCGTCGGCCTCGACCATGTTGCGATAGCAGTCGGCGTGGCGTACGAGCCAGACCTCTGTCACACCTTCGACTCCGATCAAAAATGCGGCCTCGAGAGATCGCATGGCCCGGGAGAGATGTGCCGAGCCGTCTGCCACGGCTAACATTCGACCACATGCTCCGGGTTGTGGGCATAGTCGCCCTCTTCGTCCTAGCAGCCTGCGACCCGACCAACGTGAAGGTAGGACCGTCGCCTTCGCCTGTCATCGTGCAGGGAACGTGGACTCAAAACCTGACTCTGGCTGGTGACCTTCCGGGGCAGATCATCAACATCGTTCCCGACCAGGGCACGCAACAGACCTTTTGCTCGGGCGCGAAAGTGCGCAACGGCGAGACCTGGTCGGACAGCTTCTACGCGACTGTCGATTCGAGCGGAACCGAATGGCAGCTCAACATGATCATCGAGAACTTCCGCGGGCCCGGCACCTACACGAATAAGGACGTGAAAATCTCGCTGCAGGCGCCAGACAGCTCCAGGGCGTGGCTGAACCAGGACGCTGACGCCGCGCATGCCGACGCCGACAAAGTGACGTTCACCATCGATCGCAGCCTGCAGTCCGGGACCATGGACGCGTTTCTCACCAACGCAACCACGGGTAAGCGTTCGGCGGAGCACATCACCGGCACCTGGAACTGCCGGGGCTGATCCGAGTTGGAGGTCCATTTCGACGGACACTGTTTCGGGTGCGGCCCGCTCAATCCTGACGGCCTGCAGCTCAAGTTTGAACCGGACGGCCATGGCTCCTCGATCGCCGAGTACGAGGTGCCGCTGCGATTCCAGAGCTGGGCAGGCATGGCGCACGGCGGGATCGTCTCCCTGATGCTGGACGAGGCTGTCGGCTGGGCGGCCTGGCACGCCGGGCATCCAGGCGTGACGGGACGCCTTCAGGTCCGCCTACGGCGCCCGCTGAAGCTTGGAGAGCGGGTTCGCATCGTGGGCAGAGTCGAGAACATCCGCCGCACGCTTGTGTACGTGAGCGCTTTCGTCGAAAATGCCGAGGACCACTCCCGGGTGGCCGACGCCACGGCGACCCTGGTGGAGACCAAAACTGTGGTCGACCCGTTTGATCAGTAGTCACAATTCGTTGCGTAGAGTGGGCGAACTCCATGAGCAGTGCTGACACGCCGGTCCGAAACGGGCGCCGGCTGCTGAACTCGATCCGCAGCGGCCGCGCCTTCCAGGTCGCGGCCGTGACCTTGGTCGCCGTGGCGGTGCTCATCGTCTCCGCCCTCCTTTATGGCGAGCTGCCCGAGTTCTTCCACGTCGGCGGCCAGCAGCTGCGCGACTTCATGCGCCACAACGCGTACCTGCCTGGATTCGCACTGCTTTATGTCGAGGAGTCGGGTGTCCCGCTCCCGGCGCCCGGCGACGTGTTCGTGATGTACGTCGCCACGCATGTGCCGCACGTGCTCTGGGCCTGGATCGCGGCGTGGCTGGGGCTCATCGTGGCCGTGGTCCTGGGCGCCACCAACCTGTTTTTGATCTCACGACGATTCGGCCGGCGCCTGGTGGGGAGCTCGTTGGCAGAGTACGTGCACCTGACGCCGGAGCGGGTGGCCAAGGCCGAGCTGTGGTTCAAGCGCTACGGGGTGCTCGCGATCGTCTTCGGTCGCCACATCCCGGGCTTCCGGATCCCGATCACCGTGGCGAGCGGCATCTTCGAGGTGCGGTACCCGGTGTTCGCGGCGAGCGTTGCCGTGTCGACGGCGATCTGGGCAGGAATTGTGCTGATCATCGGCATCAACTTCGGTCCGCGGCTCGCTGACTTGCTGCGAGCGCACAGCTTCCTTTACTTCGTGTGGGGCGGCCTCGTCGTCGCGCTGGTCGTGAGCATCTTCGTCCGGCAGCAGCTGCGGGCACGGGCAGTCGCCCGAGCGGCCCGGACTGGGGCACCGGACAGGCGGCTCGAATCGCCTGGTCCGTCGAATCCCTAGACTTCCGACTTCAGCCGCTGGCTGCGTTATTACACTCTGAAGGCCCGACCAGCGGGCCGCACGAGGAGGCTACGGAT
>Ga0209057_1002517_pt1 | contig 14055 bp, 10 predicted proteins | sample GraSoiAngelo_146_FD_185903 | JGI IMG/M metagenome (GOLD analysis project Ga0209057, IMG submission 185903) | Grasslands soil microbial communities from the Angelo Coastal Reserve, California, USA - 14_1009_05_30cm (SPAdes) (version 2) | ecosystem: Environmental > Terrestrial > Soil > Grasslands ... | reverse complement strand
GGACTACCTGAAGCAGGGGGCGCTGAAGCCGGCGTTCGCGATCGGTGCCGAGTACGTGAAGTGGGTCGAGGAGAACGAGAAGCTCCATCGTGAGCTGATGGCCAAGGGAGGGCTGCTGAAGAACTAGCATGCGGATCGCCGATCTCCTCACGGCCGTCATCCTGGCGCTGGGCGGCGGGCTCGTGGTCTACGACTCTGTGCGCCTCGGCATCGGCTGGGGCAGCGACGGCCCGAGGAGCGGATTCTTTCCCTTCTGGCTCGCCGTCATCATGATCGTCGCCTGCGTCGCCATCATGCTCCAGGCGCTGCGCCGGACCCCTACCGAGCCCTTCCTCACCCGGGAGCGGCTGGGACCGGTGCTGAAGGTGCTCTGGCCGGCGACCGCCGCCGTCGTCCTCATGCAGTTCGTGGGACTCTACGTCGCCTCCGCCGTGTACATGGGGTTCTACATACGGTGGGTGGGCCGCCACCGCTGGGTGACCGTCATCGGGCTGGCGGTGGCGATTCCCGTGGTGACGTTCATCGTCTTCGAGCAATGGTTCCTGGTGCCCATGCCCAAGGGCCCCCTCGAGACCTGGCTGGGGTACTGAGCGAGTGGGCCTCGAGAATCTCGCCCACGGCTTCCACCTCGCCATCACGCCGTTCAACGTGTTCATGGCCGTGGTCGGGATCTTGCTCGGCACAGTCATCGGGGTGCTGCCCGGGCTGGGCGGCGCCAACGGCGTCGCCATCCTGCTGCCGTTGACCTTCACGATGCCCCCGACTTCCGCGATCATCCTGCTGACGTCCCTGTACTGGGGGGCGCTCTTCGGGGGCGCCATCACCTCGATCCTCTTCAACATTCCGGGCGAGCCGTGGTCGGTGGCCACCACCTTCGACGGCTACCCGATGGCCCGCCAGGGACGGAGCGGCCAGGCCCTGACCGCGGCGTTCACCTCGTCGTTCGTCGGCGCCTTCTTCTCGATCGTGCTGATCACGTTCTTCGCGCCGATCCTCGCCGAGGTCGCGCTGAAGTTCGGGCCGCCCGAGTTCTTCGCCATCCAGCTCCTGACCTTCTCGAGCTTCGTGGGACTGGGCGGGGGCAACCCGCTCAAGTCGCTGGTGTCGATCCTGATCGGCTTCATCCTCGCCGCGATCGGGCTCGACATCGTGACGGGCCAGCTCCGCATGACGTTCGGCTTCACGGATCTCATGAAGGGCTTCGACTTCATCGTGGCCGTCATCGGGCTGTTCGGCATCGGCGAGATCTTGCTGTCCGTGGAGGAGGGCCTGACGTTCAAGGGCACGCGGACGGGGATGAATCTCCGCGTGGTCCTCGACACGTGGAAGGTCCTGCCGCGATACTACCGGACCTTCGTGCGGGGCTCCTTCATCGGCTTCTGGATGGGCTTCAAGCCCGGCGGGGCCACCCCGGCCTCGTTCATGAGCTACGCCTTCGCCAAGCGGTTCTCGAAGCATCCCGAGCGCTTCGGCAAGGGCGAGATCGAGGGCGTGATCGCGCCCGAGACGGCCGCCCACGCGGCTGGCGTCGCCGCCATGCTCCCGATGCTCACGCTGGGCATTCCCGGATCGCCGACGGCGGCCGTAATGCTGGGCGGTCTCATCATCTGGGGCCTGCAGCCCGGCCCCATGCTGTTCGTCGACAAGCCCGACTTCGTCTGGGGCCTCATCGCCAGCATGTACACTGGCAACATCCTCGGCGTGCTCATGGTGCTGGCCGGCGTCCCGTTCTTCGCCGCCATCCTCCGCATCCCCTTCGCGATCCTGACCCCGCTGATCGTCGTGGTCTGCGCGATCGGTGCCTACGCCGTGCACAGCAGCATGATCGACATCTGGTACATGCTGATCTTCGGCGTCGTCGGGTACGTGTTCAAGAAGCTGGACTACCCGCTGGCTCCGCTCGTGCTGGCCCTCGTGCTCGGCGACCTGGCCGAGAACGCGCTCCGCCAGAGCCTCATCATGTCGCAGGGCTCGCTGGCGATCTTCTTCACGCGGCCGATCGCGGGCGCCATCACGCTGGTGGCGATCTTCTTCTTCGCGCTGCCGATCATCACTCCCTGGTGGCGGCGACTGCGGGGCGCGCCGGCGGCAGCGCCCGCGCCGCGGGAGACCTGAGCGCCATGGCCATGCTCACCGATCCGGAGTTCTGGGCACGACTGTTCGGCATCTGTGTCCTCAACCTGCTCCTATCCGGCGACAACGCGCTGGTCATCGCGCTGGCCGTGCGGGCCCTGCCCAGGCGCGAGCGAATCCTCGGCCAGATCTGGGGTGCCGGCGGCGCCGTCGTCCTCCGTCTCCTCTTCGTCGGCGTCGTGAGCCTCCTGCTGCGTGTGCCGTTCGTGCAGTTCGTGGGCGGCGCGCTCCTCGTCTGGATCGCGGTGAAGCTGGTCCACCCCGAAGACGTCGCCGGCGGTGACACCAAGCACGGCGCCTCGCTCTGGGAAGCGATCTGGATCATCATCGTGGCCGACGTGACGATGAGCCTCGACAACGTGCTGGCCATCGCCGCCGCCGCCCGCGGCGACTTCACGCTCGTCATGTTCGGCATCGGGCTGTCGCTGCCGATCGTCGTCTGGGGCGCCGGGCTGCTCGCCCGTCTCATGAACCGCTACACGTGGATCGTCTGGCTGGGCGGGGGCCTTCTCGGCTATGTTGCGGGCGAGATGATCCTGGAGGACCCACTCGTCAAACGCACGCTCGGCGACGCCGCCCCGATGCTCCACCGGTCGGTCCCGATCGCCATCGGCCTGGTCGTCACGGCGACCGGCTGGTGGCAGAGCCGGGAGCGGCCGCCCCACGTGCCCGAGGAGGTCTGACATGGCGGCGCCGGAATCTCGCCGCACCGGACGGAGTGGCCGCGAGATGGGCATCGAGCCCATCAAGTCGACGCGCATCTACGAGGAGATCGTCCGGCAGATCAAGACGATGATCTCGGAGGGGCGGCTCAAGAGCGGTGATCAGCTCCCGCCCGAGCGCGACCTGGCCGAGAAGTTCGTGGTCAGTCGCACGTCGGTCCGGGAAGCGTTGCGCGCGCTCGAGAGTCTGGGCCTGGTGGAGATCCGTCCCGGCGAGGGCACGTTCGTGCGTGAGATGTCGGTCGAGGCCCTGATCGAGCCGCTGGCCCTACTGATGTTCTCCCAGCGCGAGGCCATCGGCGAGTTGTTCGAGGCCCGCCGCCTGCTCGAGCCCGCCATCGCCGCGCTGGCCGCCCGCCGCGCCACTCCCGAGGAAGTGAAGGAGATGGAGCGCATCCTCGACCAGCAGGCGAAGGAGATCGCGGCGGGACGCACCGGTCTGTCCCAGGACGCCGAGTTCCACGCGGCCATCGCGTCGGCCGCGCACAACCAGGCCATCACGCGTCTCGTGCACGGCATCATGGATTTGCTCGGTCAGAGCCGTGAGGAATCGCTGAACGCGCCGGGCCGCCCCATGCGATCACACCAGGATCATCGACGCGTGCTCGAGGCGATCCGCCAACGGGACGAACACGCCGCCGAGCAGGCGATGCGCGATCACGTGAGCGCCGTCGAGGTGCTCGTCGTCGGCGCCGACGCGTTGCGGAAGCGGCCGTGATGAAGAACGCTTCATCATCGCTTGACGATGAGCGCTGCGCCGCCTATACTCGGCGCCTATGACGATGACCACGCCGCTGGTGCTGTCGCTGGGACTGATTCTCCTGGCGCTGCCGGGCCTGCCCGGAGCATCCGCGGTGTAGTACGACGCTGGATGCCACGGGCAGGCGAGCCCGTGGCTGACCGACGAAAAGGGCCACGGGTCACGACCCGTGGCCCTTTCGTTTTTGGAGCACAGGAGGAGGAACGTGATCACGCACAATCACGACTCGGATCGCGCGAGTGAGCGATCGCGTCGTGTGGTTCCGCCGGCGCACAGGCGTGGCGCCGGCCCGGGTGCCCATGCCCTCTTAATTGACAGCAATGCTTCGCATCCTGTAGTGTTTAAAGAACTTTTCGCTCATTCGGTACCGAGGACGGGGCTTCCCATGGACAAGTACGTGTACTCGTTCGGGCGTGGCAGGGCGGAAGGCTCCTCGCTCATGCGCAACCTGCTCGGCGGCAAGGGTTGCGAGCTCGCGGAGATGACGAACCTCGGCATTCTCGTCCCGCCCGGATTGACGATCACCACGCAGGCGTGGGCCCAGTACAGCCGCGGCGATCGTCGCTGGCCCGACGGGCTCTGGGATCAGGTCATCGAGGCGCTCACGAAGCTCGAGGGCGACTCGGGGCTCACGTTCGGCGATCCGCAACGACCACTGCTCGTCTCCGTCCGCTCGGGCGCCCGCGTGTCGATGCCGGGAATGATGGAGACCGTGCTCAACCTCGGGCTGAACGACAAGACGGTGGGACTGCTACCGCCGCTTCATCACGATGTTCGGCAACGTCGTTCTGGGCATCCGCCGGGAGGTCTTCGACGAGCACCTGGACGCGATCAAGCGCCGGCTGGGCGCCCGCACCGATCCCGAGGTCCCGGCCGACGAGCTCCGCAAGCTGACCGCCGCCTACAAGGAGCTCGTGCTGGCGCGCACGGGCGCGCCGTTCCCGCAGGGTCCGAGGGAGCAGCTCCGGCTCGCCATCAACGCCGTCTTCGACTCGTGGTTCGCCAAGAAGGCGGTGGAGTACCGGCGCATCCACAACATCCCGGCCGACTGGGGCACCGCCGTCACCGTGATGGCCATGGTCTTCGGAAACCTCGGTGAGACGTCGGGCACCGGCGTGGGGTTCACGCGCGATCCACGCACCGGTGAGCACCGTTTCTACGCCGAGTTCCTCGTCAATGCTCAGGGCGAGGACGTCGTCGCCGGCATCCGGACGCCGGAGCGCATCGAGGCCCTGCGCGACCGGATGCCCGACATCTACGCCGAGCTCCTGGCCATCGCCGATCGCCTCGAGCGCCACTACAAGGACATGCAGGACATCGAGTTCACGGTGCAGGAGGCCAAGCTCTACCTGCTGCAGACGCGCTCGGGCAAGCGCTCGGCGCGTGCGGCCGTGCGCGTGGCCGTCGATCTGGTGAAAGAGCACGTGCTCGACATCCACACCGCGCTCATGCGCGTGCCGCCCCAGACGCTCAGCGAGCTGCTGCACCCGGTGTTCGACGAGCGGGAGAAGGCGGCGGCGCTCGCCGCCGGACGTCTGCTCGCTACGGGTTTGCCGGCGGCGCCCGGTGCGGCGGTCGGGCAGGTCGTGTTCGACGCCGACCGGGCCGTCGAATGGGCCAAGTCGGGCCAGCACGTGATCCTCGTCCGACCCGAGACCTCACCGGAGGACGTGGCGGGCATGTACGCCGCGCAGGGCATCGTCACCGCGCGGGGCGGGCGCACCTCTCACGCGGCGGTCGTCGCCGTCGGCATGGGCAAGCCCTGTGTCGTTGGGGCCAGCGACGTCGTGGTCGACGAGGAGCGGCGGGCCTTCGAGGCGCGCGGCCGCATCATTCGCGAGGGCGAGGTGGTCTCGGTGGACGGCGCCACCGGTGAGGTCATCCTCGACGACGTGCCCACGATCGGCGGTGAGCTGCCCGAGGAGGTGCGCACGTATCTGGCGTGGGCCGACCGCTATCGGATGCCGGGCGGCCTCGGCGTGCGGGCCAACGCCGACACGCCGGAGGACGCGCGCAAGGCGAGGGAGTTCGGCGCCGAAGGCATCGGCCTCGTCCGCACCGAGCACATGTTCTTCCACGCCGATCGCATTCCGATCGTCCGTGAGATGATCATGGCCGGCGACCCGGCCTCGCGGCGGTCGTCTGTCGCCAAGCTCCTGCCGTTCCAGCGCGACGACTTCATCGGCATCTTCCGCGCGATGGACGGCCTGCCGGTGACGATCCGGCTCCTCGACCCGCCGCTCCACGAGTTCCTCGCCAACCCCCGCGAGTTCCGCGAGATGATCGAGGAGCGGGCCCGGCTCGACGCGCTGGGCATGAACGCCGAGCGGCAAGCCGTGCTCGAGCAGAAGATCGCCAAGGTCGATTCGCTCCGCGAGGCCAACCCCATGCTTGGCCACCGCGGCTGCCGGCTCGGCATCACGTCGCCGGAAATCTACGGGATGCAGGTGCGCGCCATCATGGAGGCGGCCTGCACCGTCGCCGAGCAAGGCGTCAAGGTCGAGCCCGAGATCATGATCCCGCTGACCGGCACGGTCGGCGAGATGAAGCTGACCTACGACAACACCAAGAAGGTCGCGGACGGTGTCCTCGCCGAGATGGGCGTCCCCGTGAAGTACGCGATCGGGACGATGATCGAGGTGCCGCGGGCCGCGCTGATCGCCGACAAGATCGCCGAGCACGCGGAGTTCTTCTCGTTCGGCACGAACGATCTCACGCAGCTCACCTACGGCTACAGCCGCGACGACGTCGCCAAGTTCCTGCCCGACTACCTTCAGAAAGGCATCCTGCCTCACGATCCGTTCTCGGTGCTCGACCAGGACGGCGTGGGTGAGCTGATCCGTGTCGGCATCGAGCGCGGGCGGCGCACGCGGCCGGACCTGAAGGTGGGCATCTGCGGCGAGCACGGTGGCGAGCCGTCGTCGGTGGAGTTTTGTCATCAGGTGCGGATGACGTACGTGTCGTGCTCGCCCTTCATGATTCCCATCGCCCGGCTGGCCGCTGCCCAGGCGCGGCTGCGAGAGCGCGCGGCGTCGGGGACCACCACGTATGCGTAGCTTCGAGGGCGTCTTCATCCCGGTCACCACGCCGTTCCGCGGTGACGACGTGGCGACCGATCGGCTGGCCGCCAACCTGCGCCGCTACAACGAGACCTCGCTCGCCGGTTACGTCGTGCTGGGCTCGACCGGTGAGTTCCCGATGCTGTCGGAGGCCGAGCGCGACCGCGTGCTGGTGGCGGCGCGCCAGGCGATCCCGACGAGCAAGCTCTTCATCGCCGGCACCGGGAGCCACGCCACACTGCACACGATCCAGCAGACGAAGCGGGCGGCCGAGATCGGCGCCGACGCGGCCATCGTGATCACGCCGTACTACTTCACGAAGGCGTTCGCACGGCCGGAGGCCCAGGTCCGCCACTACCTGGCCGTCGCCGATGCCTCGCCGATCCCGGTCATGCTGTACAACTTCCCGCTCAACACCGGGGTCAACCTCGAGGCCGAGACCGTGGCGCGCATCGCCCAGCATCCGAACGTCTGCGGGATCAAGGATTCGTCGGGCAACATTCCGCAGTGTGCGCAGATCATTCACCAGACACCCAAGACCTTCCACGTCCACGTCGGCTCGGCGTCGGCCCTGCTGCCCGCGCTCACGATCGGGGCGGCGGGCGCGATCGTCGCGCTCGGCACCATCTCGGCGCGGGAGTGGTGCGACGTGTACGCCCTGGCCAAGGCCGGACGCTGGGACGAAGCGCGGGAGATCGCGGCCCGCATGATGTCGGCCGATCGCGGCGTCGCCGGACGCTACGGCATCGGCGGCCTCAAGGCCGCGCTCGATCTGCAGGGCTTGTACGGCGGGCCCTGCCGGCCGCCATTGCCGACGCCGGATGCCGACGCCATCGAGGACATCAAGGAAGTCCTGGCCACCGCCGGCCTGCTCTAGGAGGAGCGCTGTGAAAACGTCGGGAGCTCGCATCGTGCTGGAGTGCCTCAAGCGTGAGGGAGTGGACACCGTCTTCGGCCTGCCCGGGGGCGCCGTCCTTCCCATCTACGACGCCCTCTACGACTTCGAGGGCCTTCGTCACGTCCTGGTCCGTCAGGAAGCCGCCGCCGGCCACGCGGCCGAGGGCTATGCGCGGACGACCGGCAAGGTCGGCGTGTGCCTGGTGACGTCGGGCCCGGCCGCGACCAACCTGGTCACGGCGCTCCAGGACGCGTACATGGACTCCATCCCGATCGTCGCCTTCACGGGCCAGGTCCCGACGCACCTGATCGGCAACGACGCGTTCCAGGAAGCCGACAACTGTGGAATCACGCGGCCGTGCACCAAGCACAACTTCCTGGTCAAGGACGGCAAGGACCTCGGCCCGATCATCCGCGAAGCGTTCCACATCGCGGCCACCGGGCGGCCGGGGCCGGTCCACGTGGACCTTCCCAAGGACATCCTCGTCAAGGAGGCCGAGCTGGTGTGGCCGGAAAAGGTCCACCTCCGCTCCTACAACCCGAACTACGAGGGCCACGCCGGCCAGATCAAGAAGGCGGCGCGGCTCATGATGCACGCGCGCCGGCCGGTGCTGTACGTCGGCGGCGGGGTGATCTCGGCCGACGCCAACGAGGAGCTGCGCGAGCTCGCCGAGCTGACCCAGATCCCGGTCACGACCACGCTGATGGGCCTGGGCGCGTTTCCCTCCGAGCATCCGCTGTCGCTCGACATGCTCGGCATGCACGGGGCCTACTACGCCAACATGGCCGTCCACAAGTCGGACGTGCTCGTCGCGGTGGGCGCGCGCTTCGACGACCGGGTCACCGGCAAGGTGGAGGCCTTCGCGCCCGACGCCGAGATCGTCCACATCGACATCGACCCGTCCTCGATCTCGAAGAACATCAAGGTGCACGTGCCGATCGTGGGCGACTGCCGCCGCGTCCTCCGCGGCCTCCTCGAGGCGGTGCGCGAGGAATCGAAGAACGACGTGCCGGCGCTGGCCCACGAGGCGCGCAAGCAGTGGCTGGCCCAGATCGCCGAGTGGCGGGCCCGCCATCCGCTCGGGTTCGACTGGGACGATCAGCTGATCAAGCCGCAACACGTGATCCAGGAGGTCTCGAATCTCACGCGGGGTGAGGCCTATGTCATCACCGGCGTCGGCCAGCACCAGATGTGGGCCGCGCAGTACTACCGGTTCAAGTACCCGCGCCGCTGGTGCACGTCGGGCGGCCTCGGCACGATGGGCTACGGGCTGCCCACCGCGATGGGCGTGGCGGCGGCGCATCCCGGAGAGCTCGTCATCAACATCGACGGCGACGGCTCCTTCGCGATGAACAGCCAGGAGCTGGCCACCTGCTACGAGAACAACCTGCCGGTGAAGACGATCATCATCAACAACGGTGGCCACGGCATGGTGCGCCAGTGGCAGGCCATCATCTACAAGGGCCGCTTCTGCTCCATCGACCTCGAGCGGAGCCCCGACTTCGTGAAGCTGGCCGAGGCGTACGGGTGCGTCGGCCTGCGGGCGACCCTCCCGTCCGAGGTGGTCCCGACGCTGGAGAAGGCGTTCTCGACGCCCGGCCCGGTGGTGGTCGACATGTGCGTCGACAAGTGGGAGTACGTGTTCCCCATGGTGCCGGCCGGCGGCGCCAACACCGACATGATCCTCGAGAATCCGACGACGGCGGCGCGGGAGAAGGCCTCCCGGTCGCAGACGGGCTTCTGATGCAGAACGGTGGCGAGCCCGGCAAGCACACGATCGCCGTCCTGGTCGAGAACAAGTTCGGCGTCCTCTCGCGCGTGGCCGGGCTCTTCTCGGCCCGCGGCTACAACATCGAGAGCCTGTCCGTCGGCGAGACGCTCGATCCCACGGTGTCGCGGATGACCATCGTCGTCCACGGCGACGAGTTCGTCATCGAGCAGGTCACGAAGCAGCTCCACAAGCTCATCGACGTCATCAAGGTCAGCGACCTCACCGAGGACGACCACGTCGAGCGCGAGCTGATGCTGATTCGCGTCAACGCCGAGCCGCAGCACCGGGCCGAGATCATGCGGACGGCCGACATCTTCCGGGCCAAGATCGTCGACGTGACGCCGCAGTCGTTCACGATCGAGGCGACCGGCGAGGAAGGCAAGCTGGAAGCGCTGGTCGAGCTGTTGCGGCCGATGGGAATCCAGGAAATCGTGCGCACCGGCAAGGTGGCCATCGCGCGCGGTCCCAAGACACGACGACGCGTCGAGCCGGCGCCGGCGGCCAAGCGCGGCCGCGTCGAGGACCCGCGCGTGGTCGGATTCGCCGACTAACGTCAGAAAGGACACGCAGGAATGCCCGCGAAAATCTTCTACGACCAGGACGCTGACCTCGGTCTCCTCAAGGGACGCAAGATCGCCATCATCGGCTACGGTAGCCAGGGCCACGCCCACGCGCTGAACCTTCGCGACTCCGGCCAGGACGTCGTCGTCGGGCTCTACAAGGGCTCGAAGAGCTGGGCCAAGGCCGAGAAGGATGGCCTGAAGGTCGCCCCCGTGGCCGACGCCGCCAAGCTGGGTGACGTCGTCATGATCCTGCTGCCCGATCAGACTCAGCGTCAGGTGTTCGAGGAGTCGATCAAGGGCGGCCTCGGCCGAGGCAAGATGCTGATGTTCGCCCACGGCTTCAACATCCACTTCAACCAGGTCGTGCCGCCGCCCGACGTCGACGTGACGATGATCGCGCCCAAGGCGCCCGGGCACGTCATGCGCGACCTCTTCACCCAGGGCCCCGGAGTCCCCGCGCTGGTCGCGGTGTACCAGGACGTCTCCGGCAAGGCGCGCGACATGGCGCTCGCCTACGGCAAGGGCGTCGGGTGTACGAGAGCGGGGGTCATCGAAACCACGTTCAAGGAAGAAACAGAAACCGACCTCTTCGGCGAGCAGACGACGCTCTGTGGCGGCGTCTCGCACCTGATCAAGGCCGCCTTCGAGACGCTGGTCGAGGCGGGGTATCAGCCGGAGATCGCCTACTTCGAGTGCATGCACGAGATGAAGCTGATCGTCGACCTGTTCTACCAGGGAGGTCTTGCCTACATGCGGTACTCGGTCTCGGACACCGCGGAATACGGGGACTACACCCGGGGCCCCCGGGTCGTGAGCGAGGAGACCAAGGTCGAGATGAAGAAGATTCTGAGCGAGATCCAGTCGGGCCAGTTCGCCCGCGAGTGGGTGCTGGAGAACCAGGCCAACCGCGCGCAATTCCTGGCCATGCGCAAGCGTGACGCCGACCACAAGATCGAAGAAGTCGGCCAGCGACTGCGGGCCATGATGTCCTGGATCAAGCCGCCGCGGATGTGACGATGAAGAGGATTCCGCTCGCGCGCGAAGGCTGGCCGTTCGTCGCCGTTCCGGCGGCGCTGGCGGCCGGCCTGTTCGTCTCCCGCCGGCGTCGCCTCGCCCTGCCGTTTGCCGCGGCGACGCTGGCGTCGCTCGGCTTCTTCCGCGACCCCGAGCGCCGGGTGCCGGTCATGGCCGGGGCGGTGCTGTCGCCGGCCGACGGGCGCGTGACCGGGGTGGTCGATGACGTCGACGAGTGGGTGGGGCCGGCGGTGCGGGTGTCCATCTTCCTCTCGCCGCTCGACGTGCACGTGAATCGCTCGCCGATCGCCGGCCGCGTGGTGGACCGCGTCAGCACGCCGGGACGGTTCGTGCCGGCGTTCGAGCCGGACGCCGGAGTGGTCAACGAGCGCTGCACGCTCCACCTCGAGGGAGACCGGGCCCGCATCACCGTGATCCAGATCGCCGGCGTCCTCGCCCGCCGGATCGTGTGCCGGGTGGGCCGGGGCGACAAGCTGGAGGCGGGCGAGCGGTTCGGCATGATCAAGTTCGGGTCGCGGACCGACTGCGTGATGCCGCGGGAGACCGACGTTCGCGTGCGCGTCGGGGATCGCGTCCGAGGAGGCGAGACGGTGGTGGGGGTGCTGCCATGATCCCGCGCCGACAGGGCCGGGGCTTGCGTCAGCGCCGCTGGCACGAGCTGAGGGACAAGCGCCGGCGCGGCATCTTCCTCCTGCCCAGCCTGCTCACCACCGGCAACCTCTTCTGTGGCTTCTTCGCGCTGGTCCTGACGCTCGACCAGCGTTATGCCGAGGCCGCGCTGACCATCTTCGTGGCGATGGTCATGGATCTGCTGGACGGGCGCGTGGCTCGGCTCATGCGTGCGACGAGCCAGTTCGGGGTGGAGTACGACTCGCTGGCCGACATCGTCTCGTTCTGCGTGGCGCCGGGCTTTCTGCTCTACTCGTTCGCCCTGCGCGACCTCGGGCGCCCGGCCTGGTTCGGGGCGTTCCTCTTCGTCATCTGTGGCGCCCTCCGGCTGGCCCGCTTCAACGTGCAGACGGGCACGGTGGACCGACGGTTCTTCGTGGGCCTGTCGACCCCCGCCGCGGCCGGTGTCGTCGCCTCCACGGTCCTCATCCTGAACGGCCGCGAGGTGACGCGGGAACTGGAAGTCGCCGTCGCCGTCGGCAGCTACATCGTGGCGCTGATGATGGTCTCGACGTTCCGCTACTGGAGCTTCAAGGAGATCGACTTCGCTCGGCGCCGGCCGGTGCGAACGCTGCTCGTGGTCGTGCTGGCGATCATGATCGTTGCGACGCACCACGAGCTGTTCCTGTTCGTGCTGTTCACCGGCTATGCCTTGTCCGGGCCGCTGCGGCGGCTCATCATCGGCCGCGCGGCGGTGCCGGGGCCCGCCGAAGCGCGACCGGGAGATATGCACTGAGTCAGGGGGGAGTCATGGATCGGGTCATCATCTTCGACACGACGCTTCGCGACGGCGAGCAGGCGCCCGGGTTCTCCATGAACACGATGGAGAAGCTGGAGATGGCGCGGCAGCTGGCGCGCCTCAACGTGGATGTCATCGAGGCGGGGTTTCCCATCTCGTCCGAGGAAGACTTCGAGGCGACGCGGGCGGTGGCCCGCCAGGTCGGCACGCTCGACGGTGCCCCGTCGATCTGCGGCCTGAGCCGCGTGGGGCTGGCCGATATCGACCGCTGCTGGGAGGCGGTGAAGTACGCCCGCACGCCGCGCATCCACACGTTCGTGGCCACCTCCGACATCCACCTGATGTACAAGCTGCGCAAGTCGCGGGCCGAGATCATGAAGGCCGCCGTCGATGCGGTCCGCCACGCCCGGGGATACTGTCAGGACGTGGAGTTCTCACCCGAGGACGCGTCGCGCACGGACTTCGAGTACATGTGTGACGTGCTGTCGGCGGTCATCGACGCCGGCGCCCGCACGATCAACATCCCCGATACGGTCGGCTATGCGATTCCCCGCGAGTGGGGTGAGCGCATCGCGCGCATCCGGGAAAAGGTCCAGGGCATCGACAAGGTCGTCCTGTCCGTGCACTGCCACAACGATCTCGGCCAGGCCGTGGCCAACTCGCTCACTGCGCTCATGAACGGCGCCCGGCAGGTCGAGTGCACGATCAACGGGATCGGCGAGCGTGCCGGCAATGCGTCGTTGGAAGAGTTGGTCATGGCCCTGCGCACCCGCAAGGACTTCTTCGGGCTCGACACGCGCGTGCGCTCGGAGGAGATCTTCAGGAGCTCGCGCCTGCTGTCGCACATCACCGGCGTCCACGTCCAGCCCAACAAGGCCGTGGTGGGTGAGAACGCCTTCGCCCACGAGGCGGGGATCCATCAGGACGGCGTGCTGAAGGAGAAGCTCACCTACGAGATCATGCGGCCCGAGGACATCGGCCGGCCCGCCAACAAGCTGGTCCTCGGCAAGCACTCCGGACGGGCGGCGCTGTCAGCGCGCCTGAAAGATCTCGGATTCGACCTGGCCGGTCCGGACCTCGACCGCGCCTTCCGCACGTTCAAGGACCTCGCCGACCGCAAGAAAGAGGTCTATGACGAGGATCTGCTCGCCATCGTCACCGACGAGGCGACGAAGATTCCCGTCGCGTACGAGCTCGACTACTTGCACGTCATCAGCGGCACCGGCGTGGTGCCCTCGGCCACCATCCGGCTGCGGAAGGACGGCGAGCTCTTCCAGGACTCGGGGGTGGGCGACGGTCCGGTCGATGCCGTGCTCAACGCCGTCGACGCCATCACGGGGATGAAGGGCCAGCTCCGCGATTATGCGATCCGCGCGGCCACCTCGGGCAAGGACGCGATCGGCGAGGTCTCGGTCAAGGTCGATTTCGACGGCACGATCGTGTCGGGCAAGGGCGCGTCGACCGACGTCATCGAGGCGAGTGCGCGCGCCTACCTCAGTGCCCTCAACCGGATGGTGCACACTGCGCAGCGGACCAAAGAAGTCGGTCCATAGGACAGCCGGCGATGACGACGGTTCGGATCGCAGTCCTGCCGGGCGATGGCATCGGACAAGAGGTCACGGTCGAAGCCGTCCGGGTGCTGCACTCGGTGGCGAAGGCCACCGGCCTCGGCTTCGAGTTCGAGCAGGGGTTGATCGGCGGCAGCG
>Ga0209057_1002512_pt1 | contig 14071 bp, 4 predicted proteins | sample GraSoiAngelo_146_FD_185903 | JGI IMG/M metagenome (GOLD analysis project Ga0209057, IMG submission 185903) | Grasslands soil microbial communities from the Angelo Coastal Reserve, California, USA - 14_1009_05_30cm (SPAdes) (version 2) | ecosystem: Environmental > Terrestrial > Soil > Grasslands ... | reverse complement strand
GCGCGGTCCAGGGATTTCTAACCATCAGCTGGCGCACTTCCGGATGCGCTTTAATGATCGCGCGCGCCCGCCCCGGATGCGGTTGGTCAGATTCAGACTGATAAAACGCCGCCTGCATCGGTCTTAAATTATGCATCGTAGCCGCATCCTCAAACGCGCTTTTTCAGTCGCGCACCACTTGAGCAGCGGCAGAATGAAACGATTTGCCAGGATATCGATGGTGCATCCGGCGAGGACGACGAGGCCGAAACGCTGCGTCGGCGGAAAATCGGAGAGCGTCACAAAGGGCCGGGGCAATATCGGAATTAGGTGTCCTCCACGCAAGGCAGATTGGGAATTCGGAGAAACCGTGTGCTCAACCAAGCTCGTTAATCAGCGCAGCTGTCGGCGTGGTTGCACCGCGATGTTGGTCCAAGGCTTCGCGAGCATTTCTCACAAGGTTTTGCCGCAATCCAGGATCGCGCAGCAAATTCGCGATTCCATGTCGCAGCTCAGTCGCCGAATTGACTTCGATTGTTCCGCCGCCAACTCAGCTGCTCAGTGCCCAATGATACGTACCGAAGGATCGTTCACGAAAGCGCCTGCCGTCGTCCCGCGCCCTGTGGCATCGATCTCCCAACGATCAATCATGCGAAGGGGCGAAACCGTTTTTGTGCCGACGCGGTGCACTTTGATGCGTTGCGGGATGAGCGAACCGGTAACGAAAACCGTCTGCTCAACCACTTGTTCCTTTCGCTCCGGGCTTCCCTTGACCGGCGGATCGGCAAACGCGGCGGTGGTCGCGATTAGAGCCGTAACGCCAGCAACAATTACACTCTTCACAACGCAAAAATACACCCGCTGGCTCGCGCTGCAAATCGTCACAGAAAGCCGGACCGAACACGAGAAGGAGTGATCCCTCCCACGTTTACCCGAGATTCAGACGGTTTGCTGGAATTGAGTTAGAACTTCTTCGTCAGGCGCGCGTACCAGAACCGGTTCGTAGCATCGTAAGTGTAGCCTGGATAACCGGTAGCGTTTCCGCCTTCACCCCACGCCTTCGGCGGATCCTGATCAAAGACATTGTTGCATCCAATAGTGATGCTCGTGCCTTGGAATAGGAAACGTTGCCAGGCGGGAACACCATAGTTGGCGGTCTGAGCTGAGGCTGTCTCGGTCGCCTTGCCGTCCTTGCCGCGAGCGACCGCTTTCGCATCCTTTGAATAGCCTGGCACAGGTTTGTTCTCGACCGGAACTAGTCCGCTGAAATCGTAGGTCGCCTGCAGATCGAAGAAGAACCTCTGGTCGACCCAGTGCGGGTGAACGTTTCCACCATTGCCCGGTGTGAATTCGTGGAACCCATCCCAGTAGCGCACGGTGCCGACGATATCGATGTGATTCCAATTCCAGTCGAGTTGGCTGGTGCCTTTCCATTTGTACCAGCCCTCATTCGAAGCGCCGGGGTCGGTGGTTCTGCCGGCCAGGTTGCCATTCGTTGGCCCGAATTCTCGAATGATGAACCCCTGGAAGATGAATTCATCCAGGTAGGTGGCTTGCGTGAGGGAGGTGAATGTCCCCCATGGCGTCGGCTTTTGATATTGGAGGGTGAAGTCAAACCCGCGAGACTCTTGATTACCTATGTTCTGATTTTGAATCAAGATACGGGTGATGTTGCCGCCGATGTCACGCTCCACAGCTTCGCCGGGCAGTAGCGTGCCTGTTAGTTCACGCTGCAACACCTGGTCGGCAATCGGGGCAGTCACCACGCCAATGCGCTCGGTGTCCCAAAAATCAACTGAGAGGTCCAAACCGGGCACATATTTCGGCGTGTAAACAAACCCCGCGGTAAAGGTCCGGGAATCCTCCGGCTGGAGATTCTTATTGCTACTGATAAGAACGTTCGTCTCAGGCTCAAAGGCTCCCTTGTTCATCGGATCATGAGAAAACTCCAGACCTGAGAGCGGAGACCCAAATAGTTCCTCGAGTGAAGGCTCGCGGTACCCTTCGCCCCAGGTGGAACGAATCGTCAGCTGCCCATCGAACGGTTGCCAGCGCATGCCGAATTTCGGCACCAGCACATTGCTATCATTGTTCAGGAACTCTTCAAAGCGCACCCCGTAGGTAAACTCGAGCGAGTACAAGCCGGGAAAGGTGAAGTTCTCGCCGAAAAACGGCACCCTGGCTTCGGCGTAGAAGGAGTAGGATTTCCTTCCCCCGCGCGCTGGCGGCACCGGCGAATTACCAGCAATATCGCCCTTGACGTTTAACTCATCCGGATTCTCCTCGAGGGTTTCGCGGCGGAACTGACCGCCGACAGCGAAACCGACGCCGCCGGCCGGCAGCTCAAAGAGCGAGGTTGTATAGATGTTGCCATCCAGCGTCGCGAGTTTGGAGAAGTCTTCGTCTTTGGGATGCGCCCTGGCAAACTCAATGGTGGCCTGATTGGACGCAATAGGAACGCGAAAATCACCGAAAGGATTAAAGGCAGGCTGGCCAGCGAGGACTCCACCCGGTTGAAAGATCGCATCGTTCTGATTCAAGATTTGATTGAATCTTGAGATGGACACTTGTTGTCCGGTCTGGACGTTCTTGAGCTGGCTGTAGCGGAACCCGGCATCGTAGCCCCAGGTTCCGTCAAACAGTTTGTCTCCTTTAACACCGATTGTGCTGAGCCACGCGTCGGTTTCGTTGTCGAACAACCGATTTCCAAACTCAGCCAGACGAGCGCGAGTACCGCCGGAGATGATTTGTTGGAAGGGATTAAACGGATTGAACGCGTCGGCTGGAACACCGGTCTCTGCGTGGGTGGGCGTGTTGGGTGGCTCCGCGCCCGGCGCAATCGGCGACTGCGGCGGAATGGCTAATGTGACCTGACCCGCTGTCTGGAATGAGCCTGTGGCTGGTGGCGCCAGTTCGTTGTGCGTTTTGACGTTCTGATAGAATCCATTTGCGTAAGCAACCATCTGGTCGCCGAAGATCTTGTGATCACCGCTAAGATAAACTCCATAACGCTCGCTTTCCGGATAGGAGAGCGAGAACTCATTGAAGTTGAATCCAGGGAGTTGACCAGAGGCCGACCTGACACGATGCGTAGCATTGTAAAGGTACGTGCTTGCCGGAGCCAAGCCGTTAGTCCCCGAAGGCGCACCAGCAAATTCAACCGAATTCAGATTCAATCCGCCAGCGGCTGCCGCAACATCGCCGCTGAGCTGAAGATTATAAGGACTGGTATTCGAGCTCAGGAACGGCGCCACGGCCGAGTAAGCGCGGTCGCGGTTGGCGATCGAATCGCGGTGGTAGTAGTTCAAAACACCGGTGACGTTGGTGGTGTCGTTGCCGACGCCGAAGATTGCCGAAGCGATGAACTCACTCGAATCCTCGTGCTCTGTGTTGCCGTATTGGACGCTCGCTTCAGCCCCGTTTTGATAATCGTGACGCAGCTTGATATTGACCACCCCCGCGACGGCGTCTGCTCCATACGTGGTAGAGGCGCCGTCTTTCAAAATCTCGATGCTCTCGATCGCAGCCGCCGGAATGGAATTCAGATCGACGAACATGACGTTGACCAAGCCGGGATCGTTGCCCGTCGGATATGGAGCGACCCGGCGCCCGTCGATGAGGATGAGGGTGGCTCTCGAATCGAAGCCGCGCAGTGCGACTGTCGCGGCGCCCACCGCGGTATTGGAACCGTTCTCGTTGTTGGATTGCGGAACGACGTTCGCGTTAACGGTCGGAATGCTTTGGAGAAATTGTTCCGTCGTGCGCTGCCCCGACTTGCTCATGGTTTCTCGGTTGTAGGTATCAACAGGCTCCGCCCCCACTTCTTCGGCCGTAGGGATATTTGAACCGGTCACGATGACGCGCTCCGCCGTCGCTGCCGCTGTGGTGCTCGGAGCCAGAGTGCCCTGTGCGTTGACAGCCGTCGCTCCTGGCGGCGCCTCCGGCGGGGGCGAGGGTATAGCTTGTTGTGCAACTGCGCTCGATGCCATGGCGAGAAACATGGCCGCCGTGACCGCAATCCCTTTGCGAATTAATCCGCACTCCAGAAGTTGGACTTTGTTCATATTTTGTTCTCCTCGATCCGACGAATACTCAAAACGGCTGTAAGTGTTCAATGCTTTTTTTACTTTATTTTTTTGTTTGCGCAGGCGTCCTTATAATTGCCACAACAAGCGCGGATGTCGTCACAACGGATATCGCGTCGCTTCTGCGCCGGCATAGCTCAGTTGGTGGAACAGCTGATTTGTAATTACAACTTAGCTGTTATTAGCTATCGCTTAAGGATCAGTTACCACCGCGAAGCGCTGAAGAACTGGCGCGGACGATACGGCCATTACGCTGGCGACTCGATTCATTCGCGCTCGTCACGAGCAACGCGCGCAAAATAACCTTTGGTATCAACACTGCTGAGGAACGAAATATTACGTCATGCTGCCAAAGTCGCTGCGCGCTAAAATCTCGTTGGCAAGGCCAAGCGTGCGGCGTCAACGCGCGCGAGAAGTAGCCTTGCGGGCGGAGTTGTTTGGCATTGAACAACTCGCCCGTCACGCTCAGTTCATCGCGGCACGACATACCGTCGTCACGGGTCGCGCTTCCGCTTGGTTGCTCAGGCGGCTGGATCAGAATGAGAAAGTGTTGCGCGCTTTCAATCGCGCGACGCTGGCGGTGGATCAAAGCCGGCACGTCACGCCTGCGGCCGAATGGTTGCTCGATAATTTTTATCTGATCGAAGAGCAAATCCAACTGGCCCGCCGGCATCTGCCGGAGCATTACAGCCGCGAATTGCCCCGCCTGGCCAATGGTCCCTCCGCCGGATTTTTGCGCGTCTATGACATCGTTTTGGAGTTGATCGCGCACGTCGATGCGCAGGTCGATGTCGACTCGCTGAGCGCGTTCGTGGCCGCATATCAGACGGTGGCGCCGCTGAAACTAGGCGAACTCTGGGCTGTGCCGATCATGTTGCGGCTGGGATTGATCGAGAATCTGGCTCGTATCAGCACTGGGCTGGCCCAAGGCCGGCGTGATCGCAATCTGGCCAACCAATGGGTGGAGCGTTTGCAGGCGATGGCGGAGAAAAATCCCTCCCGCATTGTCATCGTGGTGGCGGACATGGCACGGGCAGACCCGTCGTTATCGAGTGCCTTCGTGGCGGAATTTTGTCAGCGCCTCTCGCGTTTAAATCCGGTGCTGCATCTTGCGCGCGGCTGGCTCGAGCAGCGTACGCTCGAGGAGGGTTCCTCGGTAGAACAACTGATCCATCAGGAAAGTCAGAGCCAGGCCTCCGATCAAGTTTCGGTCAGCCACAGCATCTCGAGCCTGCGTTTGCTGAGCGCGATCGATTGGAAGGAATTCGTCGAAACGCTCAGCCTGGTCGAACAAACGTTACGTGGCGAGCCGGCCGATGTTTACGGCGACATGGATTTCGCGACGCGCGATCGTTATCGCCACGTCGTTGAAACCCTCGCCCGTTACAGCGCGCTCTCAGAAATCGAAGTGGCGCGCAATGCCGCCGAGTTGGCGCAGGAAAGCGCGCAAAAAAAAGGGCGGGAAGATCGCACCGCGCACGTCGGTTTTTACTTGATTGACCAAGGCCTTCCTCGGCTGGAGCGCGCCATTGGGGCGCGCTGGCGGTGGAAAGGTTTTGTCGAACGAAGTGTTCGCAAGTTTCCCTTCACTTTCTACCTAGGCGGAATTTTCCTCTTCACGATCCTGGCCACTTTAGGATTTGTGCGCGCGGCGGAAATGCGCGGAGTCGCAGAATGGCGACTCGTTTTTTGCGCAGTCACATTTTCGCTCGGGGTCAGTCAACTGGCGGTGGCGTTGTGGAACTGGCTCGCCACTTTGCTGCTCAAACCGCGACCGCTGCCTCGTCTCGGCTATTCCCCTGGCGGAATCGCGCCGGAGAGTCGCGGCATGGTCGTCGTTCCCACCATCCTGAGAAGTGCGGAAAACATCGATGATCTGCTCCAAACGCTCGAGATTCATCATCTGGCAAATCGCGATCCGCATTTGCACTTCGCCCTCCTGACCGACTGGCCCGATGCGGCGCAAGAAAATTTGCTGGAAGAGGCGCCGTTGCTGGAGCGCGTAAAGGCGGGCATCGAATTGTTGAATCGCAAATACGCCGGCGGTCGGCGCGATCTTTTTTTCCTTTTCCATCGGCCCCGCCGCTGGAACGCAAGCGAAGGTGTCTGGATGGGCTACGAACGGAAGCGGGGAAAGCTGGTGCAGTTCAACGCCTTTCTCCGGGGACGCTGCGCGGAATGCTTCGCCGCGGTGGTCGGCGACCAGTCGATTTTGCGCGAAATCAAGTACGTCATCACCCTCGATACCGACACGAAATTGCCGCGCGAGTCAGCTCGCCAACTGATCGGGACAATGGCGCATCCGTTGAACCGGCCGCAATTCGATTCGACGCGCGGGATTGTGACCGAAGGCTACAGTCTTTTGCAACCGCGGGTGGATGTGAGCCTGCCGACGGCGGACCGTTCACGATTCGTTAGGTTGCACGCGGGCGAAGTCGGAATCGATCCCTACACCCGCACCGTCTCGGATGTTTATCAGGATCTTTTCGGCGGGGGCTCGTTCATCGGCAAAGGCGTTTATGACGTCGATGCTTTCCAGCGCACACTGGCCGGCCGCTTTCCGGAGAATCGAATTCTGAGCCACGACTTGCTGGAATCGGTCTACGCCCGCTGCGGTTTGGTGAGCGACGTGACACTTTACGAGGAATATCCGTCGCGCTACGAAATCGACGCCGTCCGGCGGCATCGCTGGATTCGAGGCGACTGGCAAATTTTGCCGTGGCTGCTGCCGCGCGTTCCCGACGCGGAGGGTCGGGGTATCCGTAATCCGATCTCGGCGTTGTCGTGGTGGAAAATTTTCGACAACCTGCGCCGCAGCCTTGTTCCGATCGCGCTCGTACTTTTTTTCTTCGCCAGTTGGCTGCTCGTTCCGCGGCTCGGCTTGTTGGCAACGTGCATGCTTCTCGCCATCATCGCGCTGCCAGGTTTGCTTTCACTCGTTGTCGAACTCCTGCGCAAGCCGGAGCAGTTGCCGTGGCGAATGCATTTGCGTGGAATGCTGGCGTCATCGAAACGGACGCTCGGCCAGATCGGACTTACTTTCGCGTTCCTGCCGAACGATGCCTTTCTCAGTCTGACAGCAATCGGCCGGACACTTTGGCGCGTGTTCATCACGCGGCGACACTTACTGGAATGGGTCACCTCGGGCGAAGTGGCGCGCAGCGCGCGAACGGATCTTGCGGGCTCATATGGCGCAATGTGGTTTGCGCCGGCAATCGCGCTCGGCGGCGCAATTTCTTTGGGCCTCGTGCAACCGGCGCGCTGGATGGTTGCCCTGCCATTCTTCGTCCTTTGGCTGGTGGCGCCCTGGATCGCATGGTGGATCAGCCTGCCCATCGAGCAGCCGGCCCCGGAACTTAGCCTCGAACAACTGACCTTGCTCCACCGCATCGCGCGCAAGACCTGGCATTTTTTCGAAACCTTTGTCACCGCGGAGGAGAACTGGCTGCCACCAGATAATTTCCAGGAAGAACCAACGCCCACCGTTGCCGCACGCACTTCACCTACGAACATCGGTTTGTCATTACTGGCGAATTTGGCGGCGCGCGATTTTGGCTATCTCTCGTTAGGCCGTTTGCTCGAGCGGACGCACGCGACCATCGATACCCTGCATCGGCTGGAACGGCATCGCGGGCATTTCTACAACTGGTATGAGACCCGCACCCTGCGGCCACTGATCCCGCTCTACGTCTCCAGTGTGGATAGCGGCAATCTCGCCGGGCATTTGCTCACCCTGGCCAGCGGATTGCGCGGGCTGGCTGAGGAAAAAATTCTCGATCCGCAAATATTCGCTGGTCTGCGCGACACGCTTGCGCTGGTGCAAGGTTTGACTGGCGAAAACGCGCTTTTATCCCAACTCGACGCCGAGCTGGCGAAGACGCCGTCCGATCTGCGTGCGGCCGCAACGTTGTTACAACGCGCGGTGGAACAATCAGCGAAGATTTCCAACGCGCTGGCGAATCGAGACGGAGATTTGAAGGCTTGGGCGCAAACGCTACAACGCAGTTGCGTTGAGCATTTGGACGAACTGAATTTCCATGCGCCCTGGCTGAAGGATGAAAATCTCACGAGCAGAATTGCGCAGCTTCACGCGGCTCCTTCTTTGCGAGAAATCGCCAGTTTCGATCAGCTCGACGGCCAGTTCCCAACGGGATCGGAAATCCTGGGCGAGGCGAGCAAACGTGCGCGGGAGCGGATGCGCGCTTTGGAAACGCTCGCCGGCCAATGCGACGAACTGGCGGGAATGGATTTCAGTTTCCTCTTCGACAAGGCGCGCAACTTATTCGCGGTCGGCTTTAACGTCACCGAAGGCCGGCGCGACCTAAGTTTTTACGACTTGCTCGCGTCAGAAGCGCGGCTTTGCAGTTACCTCGCCATCGCGGAGGGGCAGGTGCCACAGGACCATTGGTTCGCGCTCGGCCGGTTATTGGTCGCGCCTAGTGGCGAACCGATCCTGGTTTCGTGGAGCGGATCGATGTTTGAGTATTTGATGCCGCTACTGGTGATGCCGAACTACCGCGGCACGTTACTCGATCGCGCCTGCAAAACGGCGGTGGAATTGCAAATTGAATACGGCAATTCGCGCGGCGTCCCATGGGGCGTCTCGGAATCGGGTTTTAACCAGGGCGATGTGCAGCAAACATATCAATATCGCGCCTTTGGTGTGCCTGGTCTGGGTTTGAAGCGGGGCCTGGCCGAAGACCTGGTCATCGCGCCTTATGCGACGGTGCTGGCTTTGATGGTGGCGCCGCGGGAAGCGAGCGAGAATCTCCAGCGCCTGGCCCGCGATGGGCGCGAAGGCGATTTTGGATTTTACGAGGCAGTCGATTATACGCCATCACGTCTGCCGCCGGATGAGAGCAGCGCCACCGTTCGTTCCTACATGGCGCATCATCAGGGGATGAGTCTGCTCGCGCTCGTTTCGTCGCTGCGCGAATTGCCAATGCAGCGCCGCTTCATGTCGCGCCCATTGCTGAAGACCGCTGATTTGTTGTTGCAGGAGCGGCTTCCGAAAACGGAGGCCAGCGTTTTGCCGGAAGACCTTGAGCTGGAAGAAACGCGACTGCGTTTCGGCGAGGGCGAAGATGTCATGCGGGTTTTCAAAGGTCCCACTTCGCGCACGCCAGAGATTCATCTTCTTTCCAATGGCCGCTACCACGTCGCCATCAGCAATGCCGGCGGCGGTTACAGTCGCTGGAAAGGTCTCGCCATCACCCGCTGGCGCGAGGATGCGACCTGCGATTGCTGGGGCGCGTTTCTTTATCTGCGCGACGTGACAACGGGAGACTTCTGGTCGGCCGCTTATCAACCAACGCTGCGCGCGACAAAAAATTACGAAGCTATTTTCACCCAGGCCCGCGCGGAATTCCGCCAGCGCCATGGTAATCTCGAGATTCATACGGAGTTGAGCGTTTCGCCCGAAGACGACATCGAGCTGCGGCGTGTCACCCTGACCAATCATTCCTCCACCGAGCGCACCATCGAGCTAACGAGTTACGCCGAAGTCGTGCTCGCCACCCAGGCTGCGGACGAAACGCACCCGGCCTTTAGCAATTTGTTTGTGCAGACTGAATTTGTGCCCGATTCCTCCGCCATTCTCTGCACCCGGCGAGCGCGCACGGCCGAGGAAAAACCGCCCTGGCTGCTGCATTTGCTGGTTGGGCAGGGTGGCACCGACGGCGAAACCTCGTGCGAAACCGACCGTGCCCGATTTATCGGTCGTGATGGAAATCTGGTGAACCCGGCGGCGATGAAAAAGGTTGCGCCGCTTTCGAACACCGCCGGTTCCGTGCTCGATCCCATCATCTCGCTCCGGCGCACCGTCACCCTGCGACCAGATGAAATTGCCATCCTCGATTTTGTCATCGGCGCGGCCGAAGACCGCGAAACCGCAAACGCTTTAGTGGAAAAATATCAACATTTCCGCATGGCCGATCGCGCCTTTGATCTGGCCTGGACCCACAGCCAGGTGACCCTGCGCCATCTCAACGCCACCGAAGCCGAAGCGCAACTTTACGCCCGGTTGGCTGGGGCGATCATTTATGCCGATCCCGCCCGCCGGGCTACCTCGGGCATCCTGCTGGAGAATCGCCGCGGCCAAAGCGCGCTCTGGGCCTACGGTATTTCCGGCGACACGCCGCTGGTTCTTTTGCGCGTCACCAACCTGGAGAAAATCGAACTCGTGCGCCAGCTCATTAAGGCGCATTCCTACTGGCGTGCGAAAGGGTTGACAGTCGAGCTGGTGATTTTAAACGAAGACGTTTCGGTTTATCGCCAGAATTTGCAGGATCAAATTACGTCACTGATCGCAGCCGGCAGCGAAGCGCAAATGCTCGATAAACCCGGCGGCATTTTCGTTCGCCGTCTCGAGCAGATCCCGAATGACGATCGTGTTCTTCTTCAGTCCGCTGCCCGCATTGTCCTCGATGACGAGCACGGCTCGCTCCTGGAACAACTCGAACAGCGCAGCGTGCTCGAGCCGCCTGTGCCCGCATTGACTCCGAGCCGCGCGCCCCGGGTCGAGACTCCTTCGCCGCCGCCGGCGCGTGACCTCATTTTTCGCAACGGCCTTGGCGGTTTCACTCCGGATGGCCACGAATACGTCATCACGCTCTCACCCGGCCAGGTCACGCCCGCGCCGTGGGTCAATGTGCTGGCCAATCCATCGTTCGGCACCGTCGTTTCGGAAAATGGTGGCGCTTACACCTGGTTTGAAAACGCCCACGAATTTCGACTCACCCCGTGGTTTAACGATCCGGTACGCGACCTCACCGGCGAGGCCTTTTACATTCGCGATGAAGAAACCGGCCAGATCTGGTCGCCCATGCCGGGGCCGGCCCGCGGCGCCAGCGCTTACGTCGTTCGTCACGGTTTTGGTTACACCGTTTTCGAACACACCGAGCACGGCATCGTTTCCGAGTTGTGGATTTGCGTGGCGATGGACGTGCCGGTGAAGCTCGCGGTTTGCAAACTACGCAACATCTCAGGCGGGCCGCGCCGTCTCTCCCTCACCGGCTATTGCGAATGGGTGCTGGGCGATTTGCGCCATAAGACGCTCCTCAACGTTCAGACCGATGTCGATCTCAAGAGTGGCGCGCTGCTGGCTCGCAATTTTTACAATACGGAATTCCCGGACCGGATCGTCTTCCTCGATGTCAACGAGCCGACACGCACGCTCACAGGTGACCGGAAGGAATTTCTCGGGCGCAACGGGACGCTGGCGCAACCGGCAGCACTAAAGCGGGCGCGACTTTCCGGAAAAGCGGGCGCCGGTTTGGACCCGTGCGGTGCGATGCAGGTCGCTTTCGATCTTGCCGATGGCCAGGAACGCGTAACCAGTTTCCGGCTCGGGGTTGGTCGCAGCATGGCCGAGGTGCACGATCTGATCTTTCGTTTTCGCCGGGCCGACGCCGGCCGTGTCGCGCTCTCCGGCGTACATGAATTTTGGAATCGCACTCTTGGCGCGATCAATGTCGACACACCAGATCCCGCCGTGAACACAATAGCCAACGGCTGGTTGTTGTACCAAACCCTTGGCTGCCGGTTCTGGGGCCGCACCGGCTTTTATCAATCCAGCGGTGCCTATGGATTCCGCGATCAATTGCAGGATGTGATGGCGCTGGTCCACGCCGAGCCGGCCCTGATCCGCGAGCATCTTCTCCGCGCCGCCGCACATCAGTTTCGCGAAGGCGATGTCCAGCATTGGTGGCACCCGCCGGTGGACCGTGGCGTGCGCACCCATTTTTCCGACGACTATCTCTGGCTGCCCTACGTCACGTGCCGCTACGTTTCTTGCACCGCGGACACGGGCGTGCTGGATGAACAAGCGCCCTTCCTCGACGCCCGTCCGGTTATGCCGGAAGAGGAATCATATTACGATTTGCCGAATCGCTCCCAGGAATCGGCCACGCTCTACCAGCATTGCGTGCGCGCGATCGAGCATGGATTGAAATTCGGCGAGCACGGTTTGCCCTTGATGGGCTCGGGTGATTGGAATGACGGGATGAACCTGGTGGGAAAAGAAGGCCGCGGCGAAAGTGTCTGGCTCGCCTTTTTTCTTTACGACGTGCTCAGGCAATTTGCTGAAATAGCGCGCGGGCGTGGGGACGCGAGTTTCGCGGAGCGTTGCCTGGCCCGGGCGAAGAAGTTGCAGGAAAACATCGAGAAAAATGCGTGGGACGGCCAGTGGTATCGGCGCGCCTATTTCGACAATGGCGAACCGCTCGGCTCGAAGACAAACCTCGAATGCCAGATCGATTCGCTTCCGCAAAGCTGGTCGGTGATCAGCGGCGCCGGCGATCCGCAACGCTCGCGTCAGGCTATGAACGCCGTCGATCAGCGCCTCATTCGTCGCGAATCAAAAGTCATTCAACTTTTCGATCCGCCCTTTGACAAATCGCCGCTCAATCCCGGCTACATCAAAGGCTACATTCCTGGTGTGCGCGAGAATGGCGGCCAGTACACTCACGGCGCGATTTGGACTGCGATGGCCTTCGCGCTCATGGGAGAGAACGAACGCGCGTGGGAGCTTTTCGCTTTGCTCAATCCCATACAGCATGGCGCGACCGCCGAACAAATCGCCACCTACAAAGTGGAACCTTACGTTATTGCCGCCGATGTCTATGCCGTCGCTCCGAACATTGGTCGCGGGGGTTGGACCTGGTACACCGGATCAGCCGGCTGGATGTACCGATTCCTCACAGAAACACTGCTCGGCATCCATCTCGAGGGCAATCGCCTGCGAATCACTCCTCGTTTTCCGGCAGGCTGGACCAGCTACAAGGTTCATTATCGCCACCGGCAGACCGTTTATCACATCACGATCAACCGTCTGTCCGCAGACGGAACTGGTGAATTGTCCCTCGACGGTCAAACCTTGGCCGAAGAGACGATTCCCCTGACAGACGATCATATTGAGCACTTTGTCGAGCTCCGAGCACGATGAAAACGGTGTGTTGTATAGAAAAATCGCGTATAGAAAGGCACTCGCGGAACACAGATTAATAGCTATTTTCCGAGGGTAAATGCCGGCATAGCTCAGTTGGTAGAGCAGCTGATTTGTAATCAGCAGGTCGTCGGTTCGAATCCGTCTGCCGGCTTTGGCTATTAATGCTAAAAGGACAGAAGATCGTCGTCGTCATGCCCGCTTACAACGCGGCCCGGACTTTGCGCCAGACCTATGATGAAGTGATCGGGCACGACATCGTGGATGAAATCATCCTGGTCGATGACGCCAGCCGTGACGAGACCGCCGCCATTGCCCGGACCCTTGATCGCGTGCGCGTTGAAGTTCATCCGGAGAACCGCGGTTACGGCGGCAACCAGAAAACGTGCTACCGTCTCGCCCTCGCCGCCGGAGCTGACGTCGTCATCATGCTTCATCCCGATTACCAATACACCCCGACGCTGATTCCGGCGATGGCGTCCATGGTTACGAGTGGACTTTATCCTTGTGTGCTGGCGTCGAGGATTCTGGGCGGTGGAGCGCTGCGTGGCGGGATGCCCTGGTGGAAATACGTTTCCAATCGTTTACTTACCCTGGTCGAGAACATTCTGCTCGGCGCCAAGCTATCCGAGTATCATACGGGTTACCGGGCTTTCGGGCGAAACCTACTTGAAAAACTTCCACTGGAGAAGAATTCCGATGACTTCGTTTTTGATAATCAAATGCTGGCCCAGATCATTTGGTTTGGCCATCCAATTGGCGAAATTACCTGCCCTGCGAAATACATGCCCGAAGCTTCCTCAATTAACTTTCAACGAAGCGTCAGGTATGGGCTGGGATGCCTTAAGGTAGGGATTGAATTCGCCATCGCGCGGTGGCGCGGTGAGGGTTCTATTTTTCCGAGACTACCTTCCTCTTTGTAGTTGCGATTTTACGAAGCTTGAATCGTTACGGACATCATTTAGACGCTCACCTGATCCTCTAGCGCCAATCGGAGCAATCCCAGCCAAGCAGCGTTTCCAACCGGCCAATGTCGCTCTGCAAAATTTCCCACACCGCCGCT
>Ga0209057_1002510_pt1 | contig 14074 bp, 7 predicted proteins | sample GraSoiAngelo_146_FD_185903 | JGI IMG/M metagenome (GOLD analysis project Ga0209057, IMG submission 185903) | Grasslands soil microbial communities from the Angelo Coastal Reserve, California, USA - 14_1009_05_30cm (SPAdes) (version 2) | ecosystem: Environmental > Terrestrial > Soil > Grasslands ... | reverse complement strand
GAACGCGACGTTCCCGCCAATGGAATTGATGGTCACGTCCTGCGCTGTGACAATCCCGGTGCCCTGCAGGAAATCGCCATTCGAAAACGCATTGAAGCTGTCCACCGTGACGTTGCCGTTGACCTGCACCGTGCCTTCGGAATTGAGGAGCAGATTAGTCGATCCGCTGATCGGCGAACCGAGATTTAAAGCTACGTTGTCACCGCGTGCGTAGAAAAAGAGATTCTGAATGTTTTGGAAGGAAATCCCGCTACCCAAAACAATCGAGCCATTTTGCGTCGCCAGCAGAACCGAATCCAGGCCGGCGAACGTCAGATTTCCTCCGGGCGGTCCGCTGGTAATCCCGTCAACGCCAACCAGCCCCAATCTGGTGGTCCCCCCGTTCGCAGTGGAAATCGAAGGATCAGAAATCAATTGCAAGTTTTGGAATTTGAAAACCGCGATGTTGTTAAGATCAAAGACGGCGCGATTGGGCGTATCGAAGCCACTAGCGGTATCGAACGTTTTGGTCGCCCCGAAAAACCAGCGGGAGCGTGTGCCGTCCGTCGGGGTGTCCCGATAAATCTTGCCGTAATTCGTCGTCCCGTTGGAAACGATTGTCGGATCGGTATTGATCTGAGTGTCCGAACCAAGTGGATATGGATTTGGCGACGTAATCGTCGCGGGCGGTCCAAACTCACTTGGCACGACTGGTGGTACGACCGGGGGCGGGCTCGGGTTTTGCTCCGCCGCAATTTGAGTCTCCTGAATATGCTCCTGATCATTCAGAATGATTGAGGTACCGCCCCCATAGATCGCGAGATTCGTTTCATACAACTCGCCCTCGGCCCGCTCTTCATCCTGGGCCGCTTCGGCTTGTGCGATGAGGTTTTCGCTTCCCATTTTTCCAAAGCTTCTGATCAGACGCGAAGTTTTCCTGATCTGGCGAACGTCAACGTCCACCGGATTGGGTAAATTCTTGGCATCGGGTTTGGCGATCAGCATTTGTCCGGCGCGCACCAGCACAGATTCACCGAGATGACTGGGAAGAAAGATTCGCCCCGTGCCTTCGAGGACGATGAATTTGACGTAGGAATTCTTATGAAATTCGAGCATCACAGTGGTGCCGGTGATTGCCGCAGTCACCGCGGCAGTGTTGATTTTTGCGCCACCGGCATTTTTCGGCACGCGTAACAGCATCGCGCCGTCGGTTAGCTCTAGGTTTCGTGTTCCTTCGGTAAAACTGAAGATGGTGTTCGCGCCAAGTCGCGCCAGGGTTGCATCAGGGAACGTGAGTTCCGTGCGCGACTCGATGCCAGTGCGCACTGCGGTACCATCACGAACCGGATCGTTCACGACCGCGGGCCGGGCCGGAGCGGCATTGGGCAGCAATCTTACATCACGAATGATTTGAGTAACGCGCGCTTCTTTTAATTCCGCTGCATTTGCGCCAGCAAATGCTGCCAGGATCGCGCCCAGAATAAAAAACCCTCGAACCCGGAAACCCATAAGCCCGGGAACTCTAATCACAGATGATCGAGAAAGAAAAAGATTTATCCGCCAACCGAGGTCGATTGTCGGGGCCTGATTTAGAGGCTGCGAATTACTAGCCTCGGTTCCGCCACAAGTTCCTGTCTGCAAACCGCTTCCGCCCAGTCCAGGGAAGTCGGGATCGGATGAAAACACGTGGGAGCTGGCAGCAACCAGATTTTGCTACGATGGCCGATGCGAGTGTGTCGCGACTTTGCCCAACATGAGCGCATTTGCTCACCTCGCCGAGAATATCGTTGTTCTACTGTAAGCGAGATGCCAGCACGCCTGACCTTGCTTTTGCAGCCACAGAGCGATGAAGCTCAGCTGCCATGGCTCGCGTGCTGCCTTGCACAGGCGCATTGCGGTTGCGTGTGACTGGCGACACGCGGACCTTGCCGTTCGGGCCAGGAGTAGCGTTGTCGAGCAGAGAGCTCAATTGTGAACTATCGGTCACGTGAATCACAGGCGCGCTCGTTCGCGTCGACCTTGTCGCAACTCGCGTGCTTGGGCTATCAAACGGCGGCTGGCCGCCTAACGGCTGCGTGGTTACGGCGCCAACAAACGTGCCGCTGGTCTTGTTGTTACCTCCCGAACGGGCGCTGTAATTCGGGACGTTGGTATATACGTTTGCCGAAGTTGAAGCGCCAATCGTAACGACTACACCGTTTTCAATCGTGACCGTGTTGGCCGCGATCACCGCAGCGGTCGCGGAGCTGTTCAGCGTGACGTTGGAAACGAAGTCGATGATACCACCACTGCCACTGCTACTTGGAGCATAAAGATGCAGTAACGTGTTGGCCGAAATGTTACCGCCGCCGATCCTCAGTGTACCATTGCTGCCGAAGAGACCCACCTTCACCGTGTCTGCAGCGATCGTGGCGTTGTTAAGGGTGAAGGTTCCGTTACCATCAATAAAGCCGAGAAACGTTCCGCCAACATTGTAATTTCCGCCGTTAAAATTAACCGCGGCGCTGGTGGCTCCATCGCTGCCGTCAATGCGGAACGTCGCGTCATTTGTAACAACGACCGCGCCTGAGGCAAAGACGTTAATGGAGGCGCTCCCACCGATTTGCCCGCCCTGGCTATTGTTAATTTCTGCCAATAACGAAGCTGCCTGTATGCTGGCAGCTGCGACGCTAATGGTGGCATTTTCACCAATCTGTCCGCCCTCGAGTCCGTCAGAGTTGCCGTAATTGAGGATTCGAAATAACGTGTCACCCTGCACCGAAAGAGCGCCGGAAAGTGCCAGGTTAATCGAAGCGTTATTGCCGATGCGACCGCCGAGATAATTGTAAATGTCATCAGATAACGGGCCGGTACTGAAGTTGACCGCACCCACATCGATCAGTGCATCGCCGCCGATTGTTCCGCCGCCGAACCCTTGGAAGTTGCCATTGGCGACGGTGAAGAAACTTGTGCCCGGGGCACTGATGTTCTGCTGGGCTTGGACGACCACATCCGCGTTTCCACCAATTGATCCGCTGCCGTTTGTGTAAATCGAGGCTTCGAGCGCCATTATATCCAGACCGGGAGTGCCTGAGGCCGTTGAAGTGGTGAGAATATCCTGCGCGGTCAGCAATACGCTGGCGTTCCCCCCAATAGTTCCGCCAGCGATGAAGGTTGTCGGGTTGACTGAAAGAAAGCCTGTGTCGTAAGTAGCGATCAGAATTCCGCCGTTGGCGCTCAGGTCTCCCGAAACCGCGACAACGTTTTGCGCGTTACCAGCGATGCTGCCGCCGGCATTAGTGCTGATGAAGCTTTGGAAGAAGCCGCCGGCCGAAACGCTGTTGGCGGTTAGCCCAACTAAAGCGTCCGAGCCGATTGTCCCGCCGCCGGAGCCGTCGTATCGCGCCGAAGTTCCAATTGTGACATCGCCGGCGGTCGTAAGGTTGCCGCCGATCGCTACGTTTACATTCCCACCCGAATCAATCATGCCGTCGTTACGATTATTCAAAAAAACGAAGAGTGAGTTCGCGCTCAGGTCTCCACCAGTGCTGAGGATGATGTTTGCGCCGGTGCCGATATGACCGCCGTTGCTATTATCAATCGAGGCCTCAACGTCGCCGGAAGTATAATCTCCACCGATTGAAACTAGGATGTTGCCGCCGGTGCCGATGTGTCCTTCGTTAGTCACGCGGAAGCGCGATAAATCGGTGGTCGAATTGTTCGTCAGATCATTCGTGACATTGAGTATGATGTTGGCCCCATTTGTGATTGTAGCGCTGGGCAGCACTTCGGCGTTGAATCTCGCCTCGCCATCGAGCGAGAGTGCGCCGACTTGCGCGACGAGATTGCCCCCACCCGTAGTCGCGTCGAATCCGCCAACGCTCAATGTCCCTGCGTTGGTAATTTGAATTGATTGTTCCGCCGCAAGCTTCAGAGCGCCAATGTTCGAGAGCGAAGAATTAAGCGTGAGATCCGGCGCGGCCCCGCGTGCGTAGATAGCGAGGATATTAAGATTTTGGAACGAGACGTCCGACGTAAGATTGATTCACCCGTTAACCGTTGCCAGAGCCAACAAATTAATCCCGCTGAAGGTCAATACGCCGCCAGGCGCGCCCGATGTAATTCCATCGACCCCGATTAGTCCCAGATTTGTCACGCCGCTATTACTCGTGTCGATAGTTGGATTTCCGATCAGCGATAAAGCCTGGAATTTAAAGACGGCAATCGGCAAATGTGCCGGGTCGGTAAAGAACTCCGTATCAATATTCAGCGCAGTGTCGAAAGCTGATGTTGAACCAAAAGCCCATTGCGAGAAGGCTCCGTCATCGGTCGGTCCCCGGTAAATTTTTCCATAATCGGTGATGCCGTTGGTGGTGACCGATGGATCGGTGGTGATGGTAGTTCCGCTTGTGATGACGTAGGGATTTGGTGAAGAGATCGGTGACGGCGTACCGAACTTACTTGGGGCGGGACTTGGAGTCGGAGTTGCGGTTGGGGTCGGTGTAGGTGATTTAGCAGCGTTGCTCTCCGCTGATACTGCGACGTCGACTGTATTGGGATCAGCCAGGACCACATTTGTCCCGCCTCCGTAAATCATCAGATTCGTTTCATACAACTGGCCGGAACTTTTTTGCTCGTTTTGTTTAGTCTTCTCAAAAGCGATTAATGCTTCGCTCCCGAGCGGGGTCGAAAATCCTATGACCAGGAGTGAGCTTCGCGTGATTTTGCCAATATCGACGTCGACCGGCTCGGGGATCGTTTTCGAATCAGCCCGCATGATGATCATTTGCCCGGCCTTCACCAGGGTCGACTCCCCAAGACGTCCGGGTAAATAAAGCCGCGCGGTTCCTTCCAACACGATAAACTTGTAGTAGGAGTTTTTGTTCTTCTTTGTTACTGCGTGTGTCTCCACCATCACGGTGGTGCCGGTGATCGCAGCAGTCACGGCCGACGAATTGATCCTTGCTCCACCGGTCCTTTCGGAACGCGCAGCAGCATCGTTCCATCTTGCAGGTTCAGGTTACGAGTACCTTCGGTGAAACTGAAGATGGTGTTGGCCCCTAGTCGAGCCAGAGTTTGATCGGTAAACTTTAACTCGCTGCGCGAATCCCCCCGGTGCGCACTGCTGTCCCATCTCGCACTTCATCCCTGACCGCGGCTGGCCGCTCTGCCGCATCTGTCGGTAATAACTTAACATCTTTCACTACCTGGGTAACCCGCGCTTCTTTCAATTGCGCAGCAGGCACACTCACGGCAAAGCCGATAATTACGCCGAGGAGAGATAGGTTCCGAATCGCAGCGTGGGGGGCTATTCGGAGGGATACTGCCATTCTTAGAATTTAAATGTCAATGCTAATGCGCCGCCTAGATTAACAACGGAGTAATCAAAAACGCTGTGGTTCGACTGGTTCCAGGCAAAAGTACTTACCGCGCTCAAAGTCAGCCATTCACGGACCCGGTAATTTGCGGTGACGGCGAGTAGCTCGCTCACGTCATTTCGACCACCCTCGTAGTATTCCTTAAATAATACCCGTCCCACCGCGTCCATCGAAAACGAGCGGCTGAACTGCACGTGATAACCCGCATACACCTCGAAATCGCTTCGCTGCGGTCCACTCGGATCAGCCGCAATGCTGACATTGGCCAGCGACCCAAGGTTCAATTGCATTGCCCGTCCGAAACGAAAAGGCATGTCTGCGCTGGCAATAATTGAGTGATTGGCAAAGAACTCGTCGAACTCGTCCGTCGTCAATCGATTGTAATCGTAACTTAGCCGGAAAGTCAGGTTATGATAGTTTGGTAAGTAGTAGACGACTCCGGCAATGGCATCGAAGCTGGTGAAATTAAATGCGCCATATCTGTTGTAGTAGAACAATTGCTGAGCAGCAATGAATTCACCAAAGAGTGTCTTCGTCAACCTTGGCTGGTAGGCAAAAACAAATGCCGGCGCCACAACCCCGTCACTCACCCCGCCTGTTGGCACCAGCGCAACATTGGAAGTCCAGTAGTAAGGCAACGAAGCCGAAAAGGTAAACGGCTGATATTGCTCCTGCCGTTTTAAGATCGCCTGCACTCCAAGATCGGCGTCATTCGCGCTCGGGGCGGCATAACCAAAGGCGTTGGAACCCTGGCTTATCGGTTCACCCGGGCGAATGCTCGGTTCCGATCGGAAAATCTGCGAGCGATCAACGTCCTGCGAGGTCTGCCCCGTTTGCCCCATCACTTTGCCGCAAACCAGCATCCCCGTCACGAGACACAACACGATTGCGAGGTTGCGGCAGGTCATTGGCAGAGGACAATGAAACCTGATTTCTGAATAGCTTTGCGCCTTTCGTCAAGTTAATTGCAGGAAAAAACGCCGACCTCGTACCCTTGTCAGTTCTTATCTTATGTTACACCTACAACCCGATTAGCTGCCGCTGCCACGGTACCAGTAACTGTTTCGCTCGCGCGCGATCTGCCGCAATAGCATCGATTGTCGCCCGCGGCGCGATAAACGATGGTTCGATTTTCAACTCACTCGCGGCTTGATCACGTCGTTTGCGCATCCCCTCCGCTGCGCGTTCCATCTCGCGTGTAGGCCGCTCCCCGCGCCGCTTCCGTGTTTCCGGCCAGTCTTCTTCCTTCAAAGCAAGCGCGGAGTCTATCGCCGCCCGAAAATCGCGCGTCCGCCGCTCTGAAAAATGACGGAATTGCGGCGTTTCGCCTCTGGAAGCAGCGCACGCCGTCTCAATCAATTGATCATTCCGCAAAACGTGAAAAGAGGGCCGATCGAATCGCTCCGCCTCGCGATCGCGCCAATGCCACAAGGCACGCAATATCGCCGCTTCCCGACCGCGAATCAGTCCCGAACCACGAATTCGCCATGCTTCCTCCGTATCGCGCTCACGGTCGATCGCCGCCGACACGATAGCGCGCTCACACGACTGCTGAAACCATCCGAATCGATCGCGTTCGATCAGTTGTGTCTCCAGCTTCTCGGCTAGTGGCAACAAATAATGAGTATCGTTACGCGCATACTCTTCCATTTTCGGCGAAAGCGGGCGCAAGGCCCAGTTTGCTTTTTGCGAACCCTTGGCCAGCTCGATCCCGAAGTATTTCCCCACCAATGCGGCGTAACTAAATTCGCGTATGCCAAGTAATCGCGCGGCAATGACGGTATCGAACAATCGGGCCGGCTGGAAATTGAGTGCTCGCCGCAACAAACGCAGATCGTAATCCGCGCCGTGCAGCACAATTTCTTTTCGCGCAAGGGTGTCGGCCAGCGGGGCCAGATCGTTTTCCACCAGCGGATCGACCAGAAAATCGCCCTCCCGTAGACTCACCTGTAACAGACAAAGTTTTTCCCGATAACAATGCAAACTGTCCGCTTCGGTATCGACGGCGACGCGGGCATTGCGTTCGGCGAGAGGCAGTAGGTCTGCCAGCTCCGCCGGGCTTCCGATCAGACTCTGTGATAACGACGAATGACGAATGTCCGATGACGAAGGAATGACGAAATCCGAATCACGCGTAGAACTCTGTAGCGACCATTTCGACATTCGATCATTCGAGCTTCCTTCGTCATTCGTCATTCGTCATTCCCCACGCGCTCACCGAAGCCCCGCCAGCAGCAATTCGGCATTCGTTTTTGTCGCCTGCAAATTCGAGATCAGCGTCTCCATCGCCTCGATCGGCGGCAGCGCGGCCATCTTTTTGCGCAGCACCTGCACCCGTTCCCATTCGTCCGGGTGATAGAGCAAGTCCTCGCGGCGCGTCGCGGTTTGGAGTGGTTGAATGGCCGGATACAGCCGCTTCTCTACCAACGCGCGATCCAGATGCAGCTCCATATTTCCTGTGCCTTTGAATTCTTCGAAAATCACTTCGTCCATTCGGCTTCCGGTATCAATCAAGGCCGTTGCTAAAATCGTTAGGCTCCCGCCTTCTTCCACATTCCGGGCCGCGCCAAAAAACCGCTTCGGTTTCATCAGCGCTTTCGATTCCACGCCGCCCGACATGATTCGGCCGCGATTCGGTTGCAAGTTGTTATAGCCCCGCGCCAGGCGGGTGATGGAATCGAGTAGAATGACCACATCCCTTTTCAATTCGACCAATCGTTTCGCGCGTTCCAGCACCAGCTCGGCTACCTGGACGTGCCGATAAACATTTTCGTCAAAGGTGGAGCTGTAAATCTGGCAATCGACTTCTCGCTCCAAGTCGGTCACTTCCTCGGGGCGTTCGTCCACCAGTAAAATAATGAGCTCGATCTGCGGATGATTTACCCGAATCGCTTTTGCGATCTCCTTCAACAAAATCGTTTTGCCCACTCGCGGCGGCGACACGATCAACCCGCGTTGTCCGCGCCCGAGCGGCGCCAGCAAATCGACCGCCCGCGCGCTTAATGACTTCGTTTTATCATTCTCCAGCATGATCCGGCCTTCCGGATATTGCGGCGTCAACTTTTCAAAATCGATTTTCTCGCTCCATTCCGCCACCGGGGCGCCTTCGACTGCGATGAGTTCGTCCAAGACGAGGGATTTTTCGCGTTCGCGCGGTAGCCGCAATTTTCCTCCGATGCGTTGTCCCGGACGCAGCCAAAATTTTTGCAACATTGGTCGCAGCACTGCGGCATCTTCTGGCACCGGCATGAAATTTAGTTCCGGCGAGCGCAGAAATGCGATTGATTCACCCGGTTGATCGATGAAGCCTTCAGCGGTGACGGTTGAACCCGCGCCCAACGCCGCCCGCATTAGATCGAGAATGTGATAATGACGTGTCCGTGCCGGCTGCAAACAAACACCAAACTTTTTCGCCAGCTCCGCTAAATCTTCCGGGGACATCTTGTGGAGCGCATTCAAATCGAGCGACGCCGGAGCATCCGCAGCCGGGACCGGTGCCGTAGCCGCGGTTGTTGGCCGCGGTTCTTTTTTCTCATCCGTTTCCCTTGTAGCCGCGGTCGCTGGCTGCGGCCGCTCTGCTTCGCCACCTCCCTTTCTTCCGAGGTCACCCACCCCGGCTACAGACTCGCTCTTACTTCCGGGATCCTCCACCCCGGCTACCGAATCTTCCCTGTCCATAAGTTCCCCAAAAATCGCGCCTGCTCCGCCAGCAGGCTCTGCGGTCCATTATTCCAAACCACGTGATCAGCTCGTTTTACTTTTTCCGTGATCGCCATTTGCGCCGCAATGATTGCGGTTGCCGAATCCCGATCCAGTCCTGTCCGTTTCATCAGGCGCCCTATTTGGATCTCCTCCGAGCACGCCACCACCACCACCCGGTCGCAAAGTTTTTCTCCGCTGGTTTCATAAAGAAGCGGAATGTCCGCAAAAAAGTATTCATTCGATTGGCGATGCTTTTCCGCTTCGCGGCTCCAGTGCTGCCGAATTGGCGGATGAAGAATTTGTTCGAGCTGACGCCGTTTCTCCGGCGCCTGAAAAACCATCGCGCGAAGTGCGCTCCGATTCAACTGCCTATTTGCATCAAAAACATCATTGCCAAATTTCCTACGAATTTTGGCAAGCACGGCCTGGTCATGATGCGTGAGATCCCGCGCCATCCCATCAGCGTCGAAAAACGTCGCCTCTGGTAAAAGCTCACGCAGGCAATTTACAAAAGTCGTTTTCCCGGTGGAAATTCCGCCGGTGATCCCGATCGCTGGCATGCCAGAAGAGTAGCACAGACCGCTTGTCTGTGGGGCAAACGGGCATCTTGCCCGTTTTCTTTGCTGCAAAGACCACGCGCAAGGGCAGGTAAGTACTGAGCTCGAATATCGAAGCACGAAAGAAGCCCCTAATGCTTACGCTGCCGAGCGCAAGGCGGTCTTTTTCGAATGACGGTTTGGTGCAGATGCGGCCTTTCGCTCAGTCCGCCGGCGCATTGCTGCGCATCTGTTTTCCAGCTCGGCGATCTGAAGAGCGAGCAACGCAACGCCCATAGCGGAGATGGGAGTCGTACGACGCAACTCTGCCAGCCATGTTTCCAAAACGGCCTTACTCTTGGGAATAACGCAGTCTTTCGTTTTCACAGTCTTGAGTTGAGTTACTACCCGATCTTTAGCGTAAGACTTGCCACCCGTCGATTAGACGGTCATGGTTACTTCGTCTATTTATTGTTAATATAATGCGACATAAGTTCACAATGCACTCAACGAGTTCGGCACCCTAACGAGATCAAGACACGCCCGCTCTTAGCAGGCACCGGCGGCCATGCCCCGTTAGATCGGCGACTCGGAGCCCTCGGAATTCGCTTCCCTGTTTAACGTCGAGTCCCTCTGTCCTCCCTGCCGCGCCGTGGCCTTGCGCGCCTAGGCGGGTACCTGCGATCCACCGATCACCGTTCATGGATCACCAATTACAGCAGCGCACAGCGCCGCCCTATTCCACCTTCTCTCTCAGTAAGGTCGAGGGATTCGCGAACTCAGCGAACTGTTGACTGCCTTGATAAAGGCCCACCGCCAGGGCAACGAGCGTGTCCTGCGCATTCGGTTTCGCACCGGACTTGTAGCGCCAGTGACCGACCAGGTTGGATTTACTTAGCTCAACCGAATTAGTGCTAACGGACTTCTTCTCGTGCGGCTTAAGCGAATCAATGCTGAAACTACCGCTTTGCTGTCGTGGAGTCGCGGCAGCCTTTACGCCTAACTGTTCCTGCTATAAAGCCTGACATACTTGAGCTCGAGATTGGCCAGTTCCTTAAACGTCCTGTTCTCAATTGTCACGTCGTAGACCTAATGCTCCTTCGTCTCGTTAGCCCCATCATCCGAAGCCTTCTTTACGACCTGATCAACCGCCTCGGGACACAATGAATATCGAGATCGAAGTTACCGGCGATTGCAACGTTTGCTGCCCACGTTATCAACAAAAAGAGAAACCGATAAGCAGTCTTCATACACTTAACTTAAGAATCGTAGACGACTGCGAATTGCTACTTGCAAGGGATAGCGATGGTCGGCACGCCATCACCGCATCAAAATGAATGAAAGACGTCGACGAGCGCTATGCCGGTTTCTCCGTTTTTACCGGAAACGATTGCCGTGAAATTTCCAGTCGGCAGAGTCGCAAGAATCGCCGCCTCACGGTCATTCGGCGGAGCCAGACCAGTTGCCTGAATCTCGCTTTGTTGCAATGATTTCCAATCGTCGTTAGAGGCTACCACCGTCCCATTGCCGTCAACCAGCATCAGAGTCGGATCTGTCAGATTACCAGTAATATTGAATGGCGCTTGAGCGAGAGTAGGGCCAAGGGCTCGGATCAAAACCTGCCGTTCTGCGCTCCCTCCGCTAAGAATAAAGCCGCCAATCATGACGTTTTCCTCGGTTCCGACAAAACCGCGGGTCGAGACGTTGGTTAATTTGGACGGTACTCCAGTGCTAAGGTCGTCCATTTCAATCAACCCCACACCAGTGCCACCATTCTTTCCCCGCAAGACTGCGGTAAAGGTCCCGGGCTGCAGCGTGGCCAGGATCGCTGGTTCGCGCATATCGGCGGGTCGGAAGTCGACTGGAATTTGACCTGTATTTGTCGCGGTCTGCCAATCGTCGTTAGTCGCAATTACCTTGCCGGTAGAATCGTGCAGCTCAAGAGTGGGATCCTGCAAAGGATTCGAGATACCAAAATTACTCAAGCTCGCGCCAAGACCCTTGATCAGAACCTGCTTCGGACTCGAGCCACTAATAATAAACCCGGCAATGGCGACACCATCGCCAGCTTGGACGGACACGCGGGTAGAAAGATTAGTCGTACCTGGCGGTTCGATAGCGATAGCGATTCCTCCAGCTCCGCCGGGAACCGATGCTACCGTTATCGGCACAGATTCCAGTCCACCTACATCGCTCAAAAACTCCACTACGGAACTACCAAACGTTACAAATAAATTGCCGTTAGAATCGAAGGCCAAATCATTGACGTGCTCGGTTGTGCTGGTGTTCGTGGCTAGAGTACTAACAACGCCCGACGGGCTTATCTCAAAAATGGAGTTGGCAGTAGGGTCAGTGACAAAAAGATTTCCAGAAGCGTCGAATGCGAGCCTGTAAGGATGCCCAATGCCCGAAGCAAATGTTGTCCGGCTTCCATCAGGGGTGAATTTTAAGATTGAGTTGTGATCGGGATAGGCGAGATACAAGTTTCCCAACGAATCAAAGGCTAACCCTTTCGGGTGCGAAATGTTGGAGACAAAGACGCTACTCTTCCCGTCCGGTGTAAATTTAAGAATCACTCCATCACTCGCATTGCTACTCTCACTTTTGCGGGAGACAAAGAGATTCCCGAACGCATCGACGGCCATGCCGTCCACGTCTAAATCTGTGGCAAATGTTGTCTTAACACCCAAGGGTGCGATCTTCTTAATAGAGTTAGCCTTGCCGTTGCTTACGAAAAGATTCCCGCTCGAATCGAACACCATCGTTTCTGGGTTCGAGATTCCGGCGAACGTGTTTTCAGTGAAAATGATTTCGTCTGTAGAAAAGAATTCTAAGACGACATTTTGCCGAAGGGCACCGACGAACAAGTTGGTGGTCTGCGCGTATCCTATGCCTGAAAGGAATACCGTTGCTAAACAAGCTCCGGCGAATTTAAGAGATATACAGCCGTAGCTGCAATTTGCACCTTTGCTCAGATTCATTCGTGACACACTCTTTCGAAAGGTCACTTCTTGTACATCGGCACTTCGGGTAACTGCGGTGGCTGGACTAATTCTTCTTCTTCCTCGCTGGCGTTGAATGGCGTTCCGGCCGGTGTCACCAAATGCGCGGTCACAAAGATGACGAGATTACGCTTTAGGTGCTGGTCTACGTTTGTACGAAATAACCGCCCGACAATCGGGATATCTCCGATTATTGGTGTGCGGTCCTCAGTCTTCTGCACATCTTCGCGCATCAAGCCGCCCAGCACGACCGTCGAACCATCATAGACGCTGACGCTTGTAGTAACCTTGCGAGTACTGAAGATCGGCTGATTGATTACATTCTGAGTGAGGAGAACGCTAGGTGAAGTTAGTAGGCTTGTAACTCCCGTTATTGGGTTAAGACTAGTAGCAGGAGGCGATATTCCAAAGATGGGACTGCCGTAATTGATGAACCCCTCGAACTCTACAACCTGAGGAACCAAGTTAAGATCAATCGTAACGCCATCCGGCCCGACGACTGGTTCGACCTCCAGGGTGACACCGGTATTTCGGGTTTCGAACGCTGTTGGCGTGGTAGGAGTCACGACGCTAATTGAAACGGTTCCGGTACCGCCACCCCCACCAGTAATACTTGGAACCTGCGGAGGTGTATATTGCGTCGCATAGCGAAATTCGCGCACGATCTCGATGACGGCGCGTTGACCACTTTTTGTTGTCACCCGTGGCGCGGAAAGCAGGTCGATGCCTTTCTTTTGGTTGAGAGCGCGAATGACGACCTGAAACTGTGGGTTCGTCATAACGCCGGCAAGACCGAAAATCCCCGGCGCGACCGCGGCTCCCCCGGAGCCAAGAAGCAATGCATCGATCGCATTGGCACTAATAGCGAAGTCACCGCTGCGGTTGCCAGAGGTTACAGGAAACTGGTTCGTCGTCGGAAAGGGGAAGTTTGCTGGGTTGGCTGGAGGAGGGGCCCCGCCGGCGCCAACAATTTTCCCCGAGTTACCAGTAATGTTAAACGGTCCAAGCAGCCAGTCGAAGCCGAGTTCCTTCAGATTATTTTGCGTGATCTCGACGAATTTCGATTCGATCTCCACCTGTTTCGGCCCGGCGACGCTAGCTTGTTCAACGAGGGCATCGACTAATTCCAGATTATCGATCGTATTGCGCACAATCAGGCGACTGCTTTGGGGCAAGAAGTGCGCACTCGCTCCCGGAGGAAATGGGACGCCCTGGCTCTCCAAGAACTCGCGTGCGCCTTCGCGGTTCACCAGTAATTGGCCACCGGTGGTCTCTTGTGTATCCTTGCCCGTGCCGCCTGGCGCCGCGCCCCCACCGGCCTTTGTCGGCCCCCGGTTAAGCGCGCTTACCCCCACGTTCACCGTGCTGCTGATGAACCCCGGCGGAACCCGATATTCTTTTGTCGTTAGCTCGTTGCTCTGCTCGCTCAGGGGAAGAATCAGGACGGCGAAGGGCTCGACCTTGACTTTCAAGCCGGCCTGGCTGGCGATGTAACGCA
>Ga0209057_1002505_pt1 | contig 14087 bp, 10 predicted proteins | sample GraSoiAngelo_146_FD_185903 | JGI IMG/M metagenome (GOLD analysis project Ga0209057, IMG submission 185903) | Grasslands soil microbial communities from the Angelo Coastal Reserve, California, USA - 14_1009_05_30cm (SPAdes) (version 2) | ecosystem: Environmental > Terrestrial > Soil > Grasslands ... | reverse complement strand
CCAGGGCGCTCTCAACGCCGTGCAGTACTTCATCACGGAATCTGGCGACATCGGCAACTTCACCCAGGACTTCGCCGCCAATCGCTGGACACCCGCGAATCCGAATGCCACCGGACCGCGGGCCTTCAATCGGCAGGAGGAATACTGGGTGTCGAACTGGAACACCTATTTCCTGCGCGATGCGAGCTACATCCGGTTGAAATCGGTCGAGGCCGGATACCACTTGCCCGCTCGCGTGGCGGCCGACCTGGGCCTGCACGACGTCCGGCTGTACGCCAGTGGCTACAATCTCCTGCTGCTGGACCGGTTCCAGGTGGTTGATCCCGAGACGCGGGATTCGAACGGTCAATACTACCCGCAGCAGCGCGTGTTCAACCTCGGCGCGTCCGTCACGTTCTAGCGGAGATCACGAGACATGAGACCCGATATCCGCGTTACCACACTGGCGCTGGTGCTGTTGTTCGGGGCGAACAGCTGCACCGACGTCCTCGACGTGACTCCGAAGGACCAGTTCCCGGACCAGGCCGTGTTCACGGATCCGAACCTGGCACAAGCCTTCCTGAACGACATGTACCGGGGATTGGGGCACGGGCTGTACGAGATCATGCTGGCCTCGCTCGCCGACGAGACCCAATTCATCCACGTGTACGCCACCGACAAGATCGTCCAGGCGGTCATCACCTCCAGTGATCGGGGCGCGCTCGATGACGGACGGTTCGCTCACTTCAACTGGGGGCCCAACTACTCACGTATCCGGCAGACGAACATCTTCCTCAGCCACATCGACGCCACCCCGTTCGACTCGGCCCTGAAGCAGCGGATGAAGGGTGAAGCGTTCTTCCTGCGGGCCTACTTCTACCACAACCTGATGCGGATGTACGGCGGCGTGCCGCTCATCACCAAGGTGTACGGCCTCGACGAGAACTACGCCGTCGCGCGCAACAGCTTCAAGGAGACGGTCGACTTCATCGTCGCCAACGCCGACTCGGCGGCCGCGCTGCTGCCGCTGTCGTACAGCGGCGCCGACGTCGGCCGCGCGACCAAGGGGGCGGCGCTCGCGCTCAAGGCGCGCGTGCTGCTGTACGCCGCGAGCGACTTGTACAACGTGAACCCCTGCGCACAGCCCGAGAATTGCTACACCCCGCCGCAGGACCGCGTGGCGCTCTGGAGGGCGGCGAAAAACGCCGCGCAGGCCGTGATGGATCTCGGCGTCTATCATCTCTTCCGCCCGAGTCCGGCGAACGCGCAGGAGGCGGCCAAGAACTACGGCGACCTGTTCCTCCAGACGATGAGCGAGGAAGTGATCCTGAGCCGGTTTTTCCTGTCGACGCGGGACGACGGCTACAATCCCGGCCTGCACAACGGCCCCAACGGCTTTCACACCTGGGGCGGGAACACCCCGATCCAGAATCTAGTCGACGATTATCGCATGGCGGATGGCTCGAAGTTCGACTGGAGCAACCCGGCGCACGCCGCCGCGCCCTACGCGAACCGCGATCCCCGCTTTTATGCCACGATCGCCTACGACGGCGCGCCGTGGCGCACCCGTCCCGACGACGTGAAGGACCTCGACCCCTACGGCATGATCCAGACCTTCCGGGCGCTCAAGCTCCCCGACTCGAGCGTGGTGGCGGGCCTCGATACCCGGGACAGTCCGGTCGAGAACTGGAACGGCGGCTACTCCGGCTACTACATCCGGAAGTTCATCGATCCGTCCATCAACGCGCAGTTCATCAAGGAGCAAGTGCCGTGGATCTTCTTCCGCTACGCCGAGGTCCTCCTCAACTACGCGGAGGCGTCGATCGAGCTGAATGAGGTTGGGGATGCGCTCGCCGCCCTGAACCAGATCCGCCGTCGCGCCGGCATGCCGGACCTGGTCGCGGGTGCGAACCTGCGCGACGAGTACCGCAACGAGCGACGCATCGAGATGGCGTTCGAAGAGCAGCGCTTCTTCGACGTGCGCCGCTGGATGATCGCACCCCAGGCGTTGAGCCAGCCGGCACGCGGCATCAACATCTACCTCCGGGGCGCGAACCGACTCGACCGAAGCACTTGGACGAGCTACCGCTACCAGACTGACACGGTTCAGCAGCGGGCATGGAACAATACGGCCTGCGCGACGGGCCCGGGAAACGACTTGAGCGCCGTATGCATGTACTTCATGCCGATCCCACGTGACGAGCTCAATCGGAACCTGTCGCTCAAGCAGAATCCGGGATACTGACGTGACGCGAGGCTGCTGCGGGCTCCTCGTCGTTGTCGCGCTCGGCTGCGGGCGCGCCACGCCGCGGCCGGAACAGGCCGCCCCGGCCGCCACCGGCGCCGTGACGACCGTGGTGCCCAGCGAGACCGACGCCCGCGTGACGCAGGTGGAGGAGCTGCTGCGGGGCGTGCCGGGCCTGGACGTGACCCGGCTGCCCGACGGCGGTTATCAGCTCCGCATCCGCGGCCACCGCAGCATCCGGGGCGACCCCGGGGACGACGATCCGCTGCTCGTCGTCGACGGCATCCCGATCGCGGCCGGGGCGCTCAGCAGCACGCTCGCGAGTCTCGCGCCGGCGGACATCGCCCGCATCGAGGTCCTGAAAGACGCGGGAGCGGCCGGCATCTACGGCTCGCGGGCGGCCAATGGTGTGATCGTCATTACCACGAAGCGCGCACGCTAGGAGGATTCGCATGATGACTCGTGCCATTCGATTCGTCGCGGCGGCCTCGCTCGCCGCGGCGCCGCCGCTGGCCGCGCAAGGCGCCGGCACGGTGGAGATCGGGGCGTTCGCCCGTTACACCGATTTCGACAATAGTCTCGCCATGAACAACGCGGTCGGCATCGGCGGGCAGGTCACGGTCTACCTGGAGCATGTGGTCGCGGTCGAGCTCGACGTGTCGCGGACGTCGGCCGGCCGCCCGACGGGCGGCTCGGTCACCTACACTCCGATGCACATCCGGCTGGTGCGAGCGTTCGCCACCGGCAACCGGCTCGACGTCCTGCTGGGCGGCGGCGCCGTCCGCAACGCGTACGGCGGCCCGCTGGGCGCGAGCGACGGTGGCGTGTCGGCGCTGCTGGGGCTGCGCTACCGCTGGAGTGATCGCCTGTGGCTCCGCGGCGGGCTCGACGCCGACTTCATGGTGCACTCCGGGAGTCCGCAAGGGAATCCGTTTACCTTCTATAGCGGCAACTGGGGTCTCCAGCTCGGCGCCACGCTACGGCTCAAGGGCGGCGGGAGCGGCGCGCAACCGTAGAGAGCGACGCTCATGAGACCCCGCGGGTGCGCATCGCTGGTCTTGATCGGGGCGCTCGTCGCGGGCACAGCGACCGCGCAGGCGCCGACGGGCACGATCACCGGGCATGTCACCGATGCGCCGACCAGGCGCCCTGTGGTGGGTGTCCGGGTGACGGTGGTCGGCAGCGATCGAGGCGCTGTCACGCGCGAGGACGGTGGCTACACTCTGGCGGACGTCCCGGAAGGGGCGCACCGCGTGCGGGCCAGCAGAATCGGCTTTACCGCCCAGGAGCAGACGGTGGTCGTGGTCGCCGGGCAATCCGTCACGGCCGATTTCACGCTGTCCACCGTCGCCGTCTCGCTATCGGATGTCGTCGTGGTGGGCTACGGGACGCAGCGGCGGGCCGACCTGACGGGCGCGGTGGTGTCCGTGCCGCCCGACCAGATTCAGAAGGCGGCGGTCGTGAGCCTGCAACAGGCGCTCCAGGGGAGCGTGCCGGGCGCGACGGTCACGCAGGGCGACGCGGCCCCGGGCGGCGCCATCTCGGTGCTGATCCGCGGCGCCACGTCCACGAGCGGCGACAACCAGCCGCTCTACGTGATCGACGGCGTGCCCATCGGGACCGCCGGGGTGGACAAGTTCAGCCTCGGCCCGTCGGAGCCGAGCTTCACCACCATGACCACCACCAATCCGCTCTCCACGCTCGCTCCCTCCGACATCGAGTCGATCGACGTGTTGAAAGACGCCTCGGCCACCGCGATCTACGGCAGCCGCGGCGCGAACGGGGTGGTGATCATCACCACCAAGCGAGGTCAGCGCGACCAGCCGGGGCAGATCACGTTCAGCTCCTCGACCGGGATGGCGAGCGTCGTGCGCGAGATCCAGATGTTGAACGCCCACGACTACGCCACGTACGTGAACCAGGCCAACTGGCACGCCACGCCTGACTCGCTGCGCATCCGGGGCGACTCCTCCGCGCTGCCGTATGGTGGGCGGACCGGAAGCATCCGACCCGACAGCATCGCCCGGCTGTACGGTGCGGGCATCGATTGGCAGCGCGCCATCTTCCGCACGGCCGCCACGCGCGACCTGCAGCTCTCCTTCTCAGGCGGGGACGGGAACGGCAGCTATGCCGTGAGCGGCAACTATTTCGACCAGGATGGCGCGATCCGCGGCTCCGGGTTCGGGCGCGGTGGCGTGCGCGCCAACCTGGACCGCAGGCTCAACTCGATCGTGCGCATCTCGAGCAGCCTCGACGTGACCCGCTCCAACGCCAACCTGGTGCGCTCGTCCGGCACCGAGGGCACGAGCGCCGAGGGGATCGTACGGGGGGCGCTGCGCTACAGCCCGCTCCCGAGCGAGGCGTACGACACCGCTCGGCTCGCGCTCGACCCGCGGGCCGAGAATCCGGCGCTGTTCGGGATGTTGGGCGCGAACCCGCTGCGCTACACCGACGAGGTACACGAGAGCGAAACGGTGACACGCGGCCTCGGAGGTGTGCGGATGTTCGCGCAGCTCATGCCCTCCCTGTCGTTCGAGACGAGCATCGGGGGGAACTACGAGCGCAAGGGCGTGGACTCGTACTTCCCGCGGACCGTGTACGAGGGCAGGAACACCGACGGGCTCGCCATCGTGAGCGGCTCCGAGTTCGTGAACCTGGTCCACGAGGACCTGGTGAAATTCGACCGGGAGCTCGGCACCGACCATCACCTCGACGCGGTGGCCGGCTTCACCTACGAGTGGAACCGCAGCAACTGGAACAAGGATCAGGTGAGCAAATTCCCGGACGACCTACTCGGCTCGAGCGCGCTACAGCGCGGGCTCGCGTGGGCGGCGCCGCAGAGCGGCGTCGCCGTATGGAAGATGGCGTCGTACCTGGGGCGGGTGAACTACGGGTTCCGCGACCGCTACCTGATCACCGGGACGCTGCGCTCCGACGGCTCGTCCAAGTTTGCCGTCAACAACAAGTGGGCCACCTTCGCGTCGCTGGGGCTCGCCTGGCGCGCCAAGCAGGAGCCGTTCCTACGCGACGTCCAGTTCCTCACCGACTTGAAGCTGCGTGCCAGCTACGGGCAGTCGGGCAACCAGGCGATCGACGTCTACCAGTCGCTCGCGAGCATCGAGTGCGGCACCACGGTGCTGGACGCGCAGCTCGTGTCCGCCTGCTACGTCGCGCGACTCGCCAACCCAAACCTGAGCTGGGAAACCACCACCCAGTACGACGTGGGGCTCGACGTCTCGGCGTGGCAGAGTCGCGTGTCGCTCACCGCGGACCTGTACCACAAGCGTACCGACGGCCTGCTGCAGAACGTCACTCAGGCCCCCAACACGGGCTATTCGAGCGCTTGGGTCAATTCCGGGCGGGTGACGAACCTGGGGCTCGAGCTCCAGGCCGACGTGCGCGTCCTGACCGGCGCCGCGGGCGGTCCCTCCTGGACCATCGCGGCCAACATCGCCGGGAATCGCAACCGCATCGTGAGCCTCGGCGCCACCCAGCAACAGTTCTCCAATCGGCTGGGCGCGGGCGGCGGACTCGAAGTCGACCCCTTCATAGAGAAACCGGGCCTGCCGATCGGCACCGTCTGGGGCTACCAGACCGACGGGATCTTCAAGGACTCGGCCGCGGTCGCCGCCTACAAGAGCGTGCAGCCGGACGCCCAGGTGGGTGACTATCGCTACAAGGATCTGAACGGCGACGGCCACCTCACGGACGCCGACCGGACCATCATCGGCAACGTGAACCCCGACTACATCTTCGGGATCACCAACCGCGTCACGTTCGGCCGCTTCGACGTGAGCGCCGTGATTCAAGGCGTGCATGGGAACAACATCGTTAACGCCAACCGGCTTCAGTTCCTGCAGCTCAACGGCTTCGGCGGCAACATTCCGGTCGAGTACTACCAGCACGCCTACGATCCCGTGACGAACCCCGCCGGCACCTACCCCATGGTGAACGCGAACCGGGTGGGCGTGGGCCGTTTTTCCGACGCCTTCGTGGAAGACGGCAGCTACATCCGGCTCAAGAACGTGCAGCTCGGGCTTGAGCTGCCGCCCAGGCTCGTTCCGGGGACGCGCTCGGCCCGGGTGTTCGTCAGCGCGATCAATCTGTTCACCATCACCGACTACACGGGCTACGACCCCGAGGTCAGCGCGTTCAGCACGACCGCGCTGCGCGGCGTGGACCTGGGGAGCTACCCACAGTCGCGCCTCTTCACGGTCGGGGCGACCCTCACGTTCTGAAAGGAGGCGTGCCATGACACGAGCTCATCACGACTGGCTCCGACTGCTGGCGTCGGCGTGCCTCTGGGCGGGCGCCGCCGCGTGTCACGATCTGTTCAATCTCGACGAGCACCCGCAGACGTTCGTCGATCCCGCGAGCTACTTCAAAACCGGGGACCAGGCGATCGCGGCGGTGAACGGCATCTACCAGCCGCTGATGACCTGGGACGATTGGATCGATCCGGCCTGGCAGGAGGTGACGTGCGAGGGCCCGGACGTCTTCTGTCCCGACTGGTGGGCGTTCGGCCACTTGGGCGCAAAGACAGGCACGTGGTTCGCCGGCCGCACCTGGACCGCCAACTACCAGGTCATCCGCCGGGCGAACGACGTGTTGGGTCAGCTGGAGCACGTGACCCTCGATCCGGCGCTGACGACGCGCCTGCGGGGAGAGGCGCATTTCCTCCGTGGGTACGCCTACTTCGAGCTGGTGCGCCGCTACGGCGCCGTTCCCCTGCGACTCAGTCCGTACGTGCCCGACGGCACCTACGGCGACGCGCCGCGGGCTCCGATCGAGCAGGTGTACCCCGTGATCGTGAACGACCTGAAGGCCGCGACGCAGGAGCTGCCGCCCGATTTCGCGTCGCACACCTACTCGAGCGCGGACCGCGGTCGCCCCACCGCGTTCTCGGCCTGGGGCCTCTTGTCCAAGGTGTACCTCACGATGGCGGGCGCGGAGCTCACGGGAACGTCGCTGGCCGCCGCCAAGCAGCAGTACAACGATTCCGCGCGCCTGGCCGCGCAGCAGGTGATGCAGAGTGGCTGGATCACGCTCGAGCCGAGCTACATGCGGCTATTCGACGGGCAGCAGCAGATCAACAGCAACGAGATCCTGTTCCAGATCGGCGCTACGCACCAGGAGAACACGGGTCCCGAGATCGCCACGTTCTTCAACCCGCACGACTACTCCACGGCGGGCGGGGGCGGCGGCGGCTTCCTGAGCATGCGGCAGGTATTCTACTCGACCTTCGACACGCTGGACCGGCGCATCGCCCCGGGCTACGCGATCTTCCAGGGGTGGAAGGAGTCGTCTTCGTCCGTGGACCCCGGAACGCCCGCCTGGTACCAGGGCGCCGTGCCGGACAGCATCAAGACCCAGGTCGCGGCGGACAGCCAGGTCGGTTGGACCTGGACCGAGCTGTGTGAGACGATGGGCGCGAACACCTACCTGAACCGCACGACCCGCGCCCTCGTGCAGGTCTCACCCCGCATCTACACGATGAAATACATCGATCGCGCCGCTCTCACCAAGAGCCAGAACGAGACGAACCCGATCGTGCTGCGGTACGCGGACGTGCTGCTGGTGTTCGCGGAAGCCGAGAACGACGTGAGCGGGCCGACCGGGGCCGCGTACGCCGCGATCGACGAAGTCCGCAACCGGTCCAACGTGCCCAACCTGACGCCCGGCTTGTCCCAGGCGCAATTCCGCGACTCGGTGTGGCTCGAGCGCCGCCACGAGCTGTACGGGGAGTTCCAGGAGTGGTTCGACCTGAAGCGCCAGGGCCGCTGGCTCGATATCATGAACGACCGCATTCCCGCCTATCCCGGCGGCGCCACGCCCAACGCCTCGGTGTGCCGGCCGCGGCAGGCGTACCAGCTGCTGCTCCCGATCCCCGACGCGGAGATCGGCGCGAACCGGCTCATCACCCAGAACCCCGGCTACTGAGTCGGATTCCCCCGGGCGATGCGAACCGGCCGTCCCACGCTCCCGGCGCTCCTCGTGGTGGCCGCCTGTCACGCCAACTCGGCCGGCGTGCCGGTCCCGCCGGGCCCTACGCGAGCGCCCGCGGTGCACGTGCAGGGGAACGAGCTCGTCGACTCGGCCGGCCGACCGGTACGGCTGCGCGGCGTGAACCGCTCCGGCGCCGAATACGCCTGTGCGCAGGGGTGGGGCATCTTCGATGGCCCGTCCGATTCGCCCTCCGTGAGCGCGATCGTGTCCTGGCGCACCAACGTGGTGCGCCTGCCGCTCAACGAGACCTGCTGGCTCGGGATCAACGGCGTCACGCCCGCGTACGCGGGCGCGAATTACCAGCAGGCGATCGCGGACTATGTCGCGAGGCTCAACCGCGCCGGCCAGGTGGTCATCCTCGACCTGCATTGGACCGCCGCCGACACCGCCAAGGCGCTCGCCCAGGCCCCGATGCCGAATCGCGACCACACGCCGGAGTTCTGGCGGCAGGTGGCCACCGCTTACGGGCACAACAACGCGGTGATCTTCGATCTGTTCAACGAGCCCTTTCCCGACTCGAACGCCGACACGCCGGAGGCGTGGCGCTGCTGGCGCGACGGCGGCACCTGCCGCGGCATGAGCTTCCAGGCGGCGGGCATGCTAGAGCTCGTGGACGCGGTACGCGGGACCGGCGCCACCAACGTGATCATGCTGGGCGGCGTGCAGTACGCCGCCACACTGTCTCAGTGGCTCGCCAACCAGCCGGCCGATGCGCTCCACAACCTGGCTGCCTCCTGGCACGTCTACAACTTCAGCTGGTGCCATACCAGCAGCTGCTGGGACGGCCAGGCCGCGCCGGTCGCCCAACGCGTCCCGCTGGTGCTGGGCGAGCTGGGGCAGAACGACCGCGGCCGGATGTTCGTCGACTCGCTGATGGACTGGATGGACGCCCGCAGCGGCAGCTATCTCGCGTGGACCTGGGACGTGTGGAACTCGGTCTGGGACCTCATCACGAGCTACGACGGCACGCCCACGCCGTACGGAGCAACGTTCCAAGCCCGCTTTGCCTCGTAGCGCCGCCGCTCCGCTCGCCGCGCTGCTGCTCGCTTGCAATGCGGGTGGGCCGCCCGAGCCGCGTGGGCCGGCGCCGGTCGATCCCCGCGCCACCGCGGAGACGCGGGCGTTGTTCGCGAATTTGTGGCGCCTCGCGGGTAAGGCCGTGCTGTTCGGGCATCAAGACGATCTCGCGTACGGTGTGGAATGGTCCACCCAGCCGGGACGCTCCGATGTGAAGGAGACGGCGGGATCCTACCCGGCCGTGTACGGATGGGACGTGGGCGGCCTCGAGGTGGACGCGGGTGCGAACCTCGACGCCGTCGCGTTCGAGCGCCAGCGCGGCTGGATCGCCGAGGGGTTCCGACGCGGGGGCGTCGTGACCCTCAGCTGGCACATGCGGAATCCCGTGAGCGGCGGCAACGCGTGGGATACGATCCGGGCCGTGCCGGCGATCCTTCCGGGCGGGGCGCAGCACGAGCATTATCGACAGTGGCTCGACCGCTTTGCGGACTATGTCAACGGTCTGCGTGCGCCCGTCCTCGTGCCCGTGATCTTCCGGCCGTTCCACGAGACGAGCGGCGGCTGGTTCTGGTGGGGTGCCCGGCACGCGACACCCGACGAGTACCGGCAGCTGTGGCGCTTCACGGTCGAGTATTTGCGCGACCGCCGGAGCGTGCACAATCTGCTGTGGGCGTATTCGACCGACGTGTTCGACTCGAAGGAGGCGTACCTGGAGCGCTATCCGGGCGACGCGTACGTGGACGTGCTCGGCTTCGACGACTACCAGAGCGTGCGCTCGCCGGCGACGCGGGCTGTGTTCGCACGGCGTCTCAGAGACATCGTCGAGCTGGCGGAGGCCCGGGGGAAGATTGCGGCGCTCACCGAGACCGGCGTCGAGGGAGTCCCGGACTCGCTCTGGTGGACCGGGACACTGCTCGCCGGCATCAAGAGCGACTCCGTTGCGCGGCGTATCGCGTGGGTGCTGGTGTGGCGCAATGCGACCTTCGAACGGGAGCACCGCTACCATTTCTTCGCCCCGTATCCGGGGCAGGCCAGCGCTGCCGATTTCGTGCGCTTCACCGAAGACCCGCTGGTGCTGCTGGAGAACGAGCTGCCCGACATGTATCGTCCCGCGGGAGGTAGACATGACAGCGAATAGCGATGACCTGGACCGGCGCGACGCGCTGAAGCTGATCGCCGGCGGGCTCGGCCTCGCCGCGTTGGGCGGGACCGCGGCCTGCGCGCCGGCGACGAGCGCCGCCTCGTCCTCCGCCCTGGCCCAGCCACGGCCGAGCCCGGAACCCGCACCCGAGCGGTTCCTCGCCGCCCCGCCCATGGACACCGTTCGCATCGGGTTCGTCGGCGTCGGCGGGCAGGGGACCGCGCACGTGCACAACCTGCTGCGGGTCGAGGGGTGCGTGATCAAGGCCGTGGACGACATCGTGCCCGAGAAGGTCACCAAAATCCAGGACCTAGTCGAGCAGGCCGGGTTCCCGCGCCCGACGGGCTACTCCCGCGGTCCCACGGACTTCGTGCGCATGTGCGAGCAGGAGGAGCTGGACCTGGTGTTCAACGCCACGCCCTGGGAGTGGCACGTTCCGATCTGCCTCGCGGCGATGCGCAACGGCAAGCACACCGCCACCGAAGTGCCCGCGGCCTACACGGTGGACGATTGCTGGGCGCTGGTCGAGCACGCCGAGAAGTACGGCAAGCACTGCGTCATGATGGAGAACTGCAACTACGGCCGCATGGAGATGATGGTCTTCAACATGGTCCGCCAGGGCGTGTTCGGGGAGATCCTGCACGCCGAGGGCGGGTATCTGCACGACCTGCGATCCGTGAAATTCAGCCCCGAAGGCGAAGGGCTGTGGCGCCGCGCGCATGCGATGAAGCGCAATGGCAATCTCTACCCGACGCACGGGCTCGGTCCGGTCGCCAACTGCATGGACGTGAACCGGGGCGACCGGTTTGCAACCCTGGTCTCGATGAGCAGCCCATCCCGCGGGCTCCAGCTGTATGCCCGCGAGCACTTTGCCGATGGCGCGCCACAGCGGCAGGAGCGCTACGTTCTGGGCGACGTCAACTGGAGCCTGATCATGACGGCGAACGGGCGTACGATCTGCGTGGGCCACGATACCAACCTGCCGCGCCCGTACAGCAGAGTGCACGTGGTCCAGGGCACCCGCGGTCTGTTTCAGGGCTACCCGGACCGCGTCTACATCGAAGGGCGCAGCAAGTCGGACGACTGGGAGCCAGCGGAAGCATACCTCGCGGAGTTCGATCACCCGCTGTGGAAGCAAATGGAAGAGAAGAGCCGGGGCGCCGGGCATGGCGGCATGGACTATCTCGAGGACTACCGGCTCATCAAGTGCCTGCACGAAGGGCTGCCCACCGACATGAACGTGTACGACGCGGTGGCCATAAGCGCCGTCACGCCGCTGTCCGAATGGTCGGTGGCGAACGGCAGCCGGCCGGCCGAGTTCCCCGACTTCACGCGCGGCCGCTGGAAGACGTGGCCGCACCTGGGGATCGTCACGGCTTGACCGACCGGGAGGGGCCGCGCGCGCTGGTGACGGGTGGAGCGGGGTTCATCGGCTCCCATCTTGTCGACCGCCTGCTGTTAGACGGCTACGCCGTGTGCGTGGTGGACGATCTGTCCTCGGGATCGGCGAGCAACCTGCCGGCGGGGGCTCGGGGGACTCGGTTCGAGCGAGCCGATATCTGCGATGTGGATGCGTTGCGGCAGATCGTCGCCGGCTTCAGACCGGAGGTGGTGTTCCACGCGGCGGCGCAGACCGACGTGCGCCGCTCGATTCGGGAGCCGGACTTCGATGCGCGGGTGAACGTCGTCGGCGGGCTGAATGTGCTGCGTGCGGCGGTAGCCGCCGGCGCGCGACGCTTGGTGTACGCGTCGTCGGCCGCCGTGTACGGCGACCCGAAGCGTCTGCCCGTGTCCGAAGCCGACGCGACGCGCCCGATTTCCGAATATGGCGCGAGCAAGCTCGCGTTCGAGCATTATCTCGACGCCCACGGGGCGCGCGGGCTGATCGACTACGCGGTGCTGCGATACGCGAACGTGTACGGGCCGCGACAACGTGGCGATGGAGAGGCCGGTGTCGTGGCGATCTTCACGCAACGGATGATCGCGGGCCAACCCGTGACGATCTTCGGCGACGGCACGAAGACACGCGACTACGTCTACGTCGGTGACGTCGTGGAGGCGACGCTGCGGGCGGCGGGGGGACCGTCGGGGGTCGTCGCCAACGTCGCGTGGGGGCGGGAGGTCTCGGACCTCGAGCTGTTCCGCGAGGTGGCGGCCGCCACCGGATACACGAGCGGACCGACTCACGCCGGGGACCGGCGGGGTGACATCGCGCGGATCTGCCTCGACCCCGCGGTGGCGCGGCGAACCTGGGACTGGCGTGCGTCCATGCCACTCGCGGAGGGCGTGCGACGGGTGGTAGAGCACGCGCGGGCCAAGCTCGAGCCGGCGAGGTAGGGCCATCGGCGCGCCCGCGCTCGTGATCCTGGCGGCCGGCGTCGGCAGTCGCTACGGCGGGCCGAAGCAGATCGAGCCGGTCGGGCCAGCCGGCGCCACGCTGCTGGATTACAGCATGTTCGACGCGCGGCGCGCGGGCTTTGGGACGGTCGTCGTGGTCACCCGGCCGGAGCTCGCGACGGCGTTCGACCGGATCGACGCGACGGTCGCAATCCAGCGGCTCGACGACATCCCCGCCGGCCTGACCATGCCGCCGGCGCGCACCAAGCCGTGGGGCACGGGCCATGCGGTGCTGGCGGCGGCATCCTCGGTCAGCGGCCCGTTTGCCGTCGTAAACGCGGACGACTTCTATGGCCACGACGCCTTCACGCGGGCGGCGGAGTTTCTCAGCGCCGGGCAAGGGAGCGAAACCCCCGGGACGTTCGCCATCATCGCGTACGCGCTGCGCGACACGCTGAGCGCCGCCGGCGGCGTGAACCGCGCGGTGTGCCGTGCCGACGGCGACGGGTGGCTCGAAACGATGGAGGAGGTCGTGGACATCCGGCGCCTGGCGGACGGCGCGTACCAAGGAACCGATGCTCACGCCCAGCCTATACGACTGGCGGGGGACGCGCTCGTTTCGATGAACCTGTGGGCCTTCACCCCCGCGGTGTTCGCCCTGCTGCGGCGCGGCTTCGCGGAGTTTCTGCGCGGGGCCGGCGCGGGGCAGGGCGAGTTCCTGATCTCACACGCGATCCGGGACGCCGTGCGCCGGCGCGAGGCGCGGGTGCGGCTGCTGGGCACGCGCGCCCGCTGGCTGGGCGTGACGTACCCGGACGACCGGCCGCGCGTCGCGGCGGCATTGCAGCAGCTGGTGGCCGCGGGCGAGTACCCGGAGCGGCTCTGGACATGAGACTCGACACGCTCGACTGGATCGTGCTGGCGCTGTACGGCGTCGTGTGCGTGGCCATTGGCTTGGCCGTGGCGCGCCGCGCCGGTCAGGGCCGTCAGGAGTTCTTCCTCTCCGGGCGCCGGCTGTCGTGGTGGCTGCTGGGTGTGTCGCTCGTGGCCACGACGTTCTCGACGGACACGCCGAATCTCATCACCGACCTCGTGCGCACCGGTGGCGTGAGCCAGAACTGGGTGTGGTGGGCCTTTGCGGTCACGGGGATGTGCACCGTGTTCTTCTACGCCAAGCTGTGGCGACGCTCCGCGGCCCTCACCGACATCGCGTTCTACGAGGTGCGCTACTCGGGAAAGCCGGCGGCCTTCCTGCGCGGGTTCCGCGCGATCTACCTCGGCGTGTTCTTCAACGTGATGATCATGGCGTCGGTCAATCTCTCCGCCACCAAGATCGCCGGCGTGATGCTCGACTGGGACCGC
>Ga0209057_1002503_pt1 | contig 14096 bp, 11 predicted proteins | sample GraSoiAngelo_146_FD_185903 | JGI IMG/M metagenome (GOLD analysis project Ga0209057, IMG submission 185903) | Grasslands soil microbial communities from the Angelo Coastal Reserve, California, USA - 14_1009_05_30cm (SPAdes) (version 2) | ecosystem: Environmental > Terrestrial > Soil > Grasslands ... | reverse complement strand
CTGGGGAACGATCACCAGCGGGATGAACTGCACGGCCTGGAACTCGGAGCGCGCGAACATGCTGAGGAAGATGCCCAGATTGACCGCGGCGATGACCATCAACGCCTCCATGCCGAAGATCAGGAATACGTTGCCGTGGTTCTGGATCCGCAGTACCGCGAGGGCGAAGACCAGCACCTCGACCGCCTGGACGAGGGCGATGACCGTGAAGCCGAGCATGTAGCCGAGCACGATCTCGCCCCGCCGCAGCGGGCTGGCCATCAGCCGCTCGAGGGTGCCCTGCGAGCGCTCGTTGAGGAACGACACGATCGTGATCACGAAGACGAGGAAGAAGACGATCAGGCCGACGAACGCCGCGCCGAAATAGTCGAGAGTGTCGTACTCCGGCCCGCCGTAGAGGTAGTCGACTTTCGGGGCGAAGTGGATGTTTCCCCGCCCGGCGATCGAGATCATCGACTGCTGCAGGGCCTGCAGCACGGGCGCGTCCTCGCCCGGCTGCGAGCCTTCGAGGTGGACCTCCGGCGCGATGTTGCCCTGGCCCACCTGCTGCGTGAAGTCGGCGGGCAAGACGATGTAGGCGACGATGGAGCCGTCCTTCAGCTTCGCGTCGCCGTCGGCGGCGCTGATGTCGGTCGTCTTTATGTGGCTCGACTGGTGGAGGGAGTCGGCGACCAGCCCGCCGATCGGACCGGAGTCTTCGTTGGCTAGACCGACCTCCGGAGCGGTCGAGGACCCGCGGATGAGATAGCCCAGCAGCGAGAGGATGACGATCGGCGCGACGAACAGAAGGGCCAGGGTGCGGCGGTCGCGGCGGAACCCCTGGAGAAGGCGGCGGGTGATGGCGCGGACGCGATGGGCGCTCATGACTCCGTCCTTCCGGCCAGGGCGAGAAACGCCGCCTCGAGGTTCTGCGACCCTCCCTGGGCGCGGATCTCGGCCGGCGTGCCCTCGGCCAGCAGGCGGCCGTACTGGATGAGGCCTAGGCGCTGGCAGCGGTCCGCCTCGTCCATGACGTGGCTGGAGACGATCAGGGTCGTGCCGCCGGCGGCCAGCCGCCGGAAGTACTCCCAGAACTGGACCCGCAGCTGGGGATCGATGCCGACGGTAGGCTCGTCGAGCAGGAGCAGCTCGGGCCTGTGCACCAGCGCGCACGCGAGCGAGCAGCGCTGGCGCATGCCGCCGCTGAGAGTCGCGACCACCGAGCCGCGGCGCTCCCACAGCTGCACCAGCTCGAGCGCCTCTTTGACGCCCTCCTCGGCGCCGTTGATCGCGGCGAAGAAGCGCACGTTCTCCTCCACCGAGATGGCGGGGTAGAGCGCGGCCTGCTGCGTCATGTAGCCGATGTGGCGCAGGACGCCGACGTTGGGCATGCGCTGGCCGAGCACGGTGACCGCGCCGGCGTGGGCCTCGAGCAGGCCGCAGACCAGGCGGATGAGCGTGGTCTTGCCCGCGCCGTTGGGGCCGAGCAGGCCGTAGATCTCGCCCTGCCTCACACGCACGCTGACGCCGTTCAGCGCTTTGAAGGCGCCAAACGACTTGGACACGCCGTCGATCTCGACCGCGAACGATTCACTCATTGGCTCCCTCCTCTGTGGCCATGGCGCGGAGCCATGCCCCCGCGAGCTCCGTCACCGCCCTCTCGCCCTCGACGTCGAGGTGCAGCACACGCTCCGCGAGGGGGCGGGTGAGGATGTGAAACAGGACCGGTCCGATGAAGGACTGCAGAGCCAGCAGCGGATGCATGGAGCGGAGGCGACCGGCCGACATCTGGCCGCTGATGTACATCACCAACAAGCCCGCCACCCTGGCGATCGTCTGCCTGGCCACCTCTTCCGTCTCCGGGGCAAGGCCGCTCACCTCGAAGAAGAGGGCTCGCAACATGCCGGCGCGACCATGCGAGCTGCGGTAGGCCGCACGGGCGAGCTCCGGCATCAGCACCTCGGGAGGCTCGCCCTGGCGCTCCGCCAGCAGCCGGCTGAGGGGCTCGAGCGGGGAGTAGGCATCGATCAGGGCCGCGAGCAGGGCGCCCTTGCCGGGGAAGAGGCGGTACAGCGTGGCGCGGGAGACGCCGGACCTGTCGGCCAGCTCGTCCATGCTGAGCGTCCGCAGGCCCTGGGCGCCGACCATCTCGACCGCGGCGGCGAGGATGCGGTCACGGGCCCCCGGCTCGGGGGCCATGGCGAGCGCCGCGAGCAGGGCTTCGCGCGACTTGAAGTGCCGGTAGAAGCTCGCCCGCGAGATGCCGGCGGCGCGGGCGAGATCCTCCACGGTGGCCTTGCCGTCACGGGCCAGCACAGAGGACGCGCGATCGAGGATGCGCCGGCTGACGGCCACGAGCCGAGACTAGACAAGACGTCCCGTCTTGTCAAGTACCGCGTCAAGAGCGGACACTCCCGCATCTCCGGGCGCGGCGGCCCTTAACAGGCTGGGTTTTCAGCGGCGGCCCAGCCGGTCATCCTCAGGATCGTGATTTCGATGACCGGTCCTGGCGGCTTCGCGGTGCGGTATTGCCCGTATTTGCGGGCGAGCAGGTCGATGGCGCGCTGCGCCTCCGCGTCGTGAACGAGGACGTGCGCGACGCCGTCGACGCGGACCCACCACAGCCTCGTCCAGTCATCTTCGTAGTGGTCGACGAGGACACTTACACGCGGATTCCCCGCGATGTTGCGCAGGCGCTTGAGGTCGCGGCTTCGCTTGGGTTTGTCGTCGACGACGAAGTAGAGGTTTTCGTCATGGTGCGCAAAAGCGATGGGGACGACGTGCGGCCGGCCCTCCGCGTCGGCCGTGGCGAGATGCGCGACACGCGCTTCTTCGAGCCGCTTCCGCATCGCCGCCGCATCCATCCGAGGAAGTATCGTTGAGCCGTGCAGAGGCTCCGCACGTACACGGTGGAGGAGGCCAACCGCGAGCTGCCGCGGGTGCGGCCGATCGTGTCCCAGATCGCGGAGCTGTCCGCACTGCGTCCTGACCTGGAGGAGCAGCTGCGCATGGCCGAGTACGCGGCCCAGCGCCCGAGCGCCAACGGCGACGACCACGCCCGCGAGCAGCAGGCCCGCGACGCGGTGCAGGGCGCCGAAGAGGAGCTGCTGAAGGCCGTGCTGAACCTCAACACGATGGGCATCCAGCTGAAGGGCCCGCTCGAGGGCCTGATCGACTTTCCGTCCTACCGCGACGGCGAGCTCGTCGAGCTGTGCTGGAAGCTGGGCGAGGAGAGGGTCGAGCACTGGCACCGCGTCGGCGAAGGGTTCGCGGGGCGGAAAAAGCTCTAGGCCGTCCGGCTATCCCTCCGGGTCGTAGAAGAGGTCGTCCGGGTAGCAGTACAGCCAGCTCTCGCCGGGCTCGAGCGACCTGACCACAGGGTGTCCGCTCGCGCGCACGTGCTTGCTGGCGTGCTTGTTCTTGGAGTCGTCGCAGCAGCCGACGTGGCCGCACGCCATGCACAGGCGGAGGTGGACCCAGCCGTCGCCGGCCTTCAGGCACTCCTCGCAGCCTTCGGGGGTACGCGGCTCGACGTCGCCGCCCACGTCGCGCAGATGGGCGCAGAGCTCGTCCGCGATCACGCGCCGGCCTCGACCGCCTCGTCGGAGGCCAGGGCTTCGGCCACCGCCTGGTCGATGCTCAGCGCGCCACCTTCGGCCCACGCCTTGCGGCGCGTCTCGTCGGTCAGCGAATCCTGCCAGGTCCAGCCCTGCTCCAGGCCGATGATCATGCCGAGCCCGGCGCCGGTGGTAGCCCGGTGGGCGGCGGCTGCGCCCCCCAGCCTCAGAGCGCGGCGCATGTCGCCCCGCAGCTGGGCCAGGGCCGCGGTGTCGTCGAGGAGGACGACGATCCCGGACACGTCGCCGGCCTCGGAAAAGATCCGGAGCGATTCGTTCACCAACGGGGCCGCGACCGCGGCCTCGCGACGCTTGATGGCGACTGTCGCGGCCGTGTGCAGCGCCCACGCGAGGCCGAACCGGTTGTCGGTCGAGCGAAAGGCCGCGATCGCCTCCTCGAGGGCGGTGGCCGCCTCGTCGAGCCTGTCCTCGTAAGACAGCAGGTTGCCGAGGCCCCACAGCACCTGGCTGAGACCGCGCTGGTCGCCAAGCTCGCGGAAGAGGGGCACGGCCTCCTCCAGCAGCGCCCGGCCGCGCGTGACGTCGAGGCGGGAGACGAGCACCGGGAAGGACGCGTTGTACAGCGCGTTGGTGAGAGCGCGCTTGTCGCCAGAGGCGCGCGCCTCCGCCAGGCACTCGTCGTAGTAGACCTGCGCCCCAGGCATATCGCCCTGCCAGTAAGCGATCCCGCCCAGCGCCTCCAGCGCTTTCATCCGCCGCTGTCGATGGTCGCTCGCGCCGGGCATGGCGAGAATCCGCTCGAGAAGGGCGCGGCCCTCGTGGAGGTGGCCCCGCATCTGCCAGAAGCGCCACAGCGACCAACCGAGCCGCAGCGCGCTCTCGGCGTCGCCGCTGCCGATGACGTAGTCGAGCGCGGAGCGGAAGTTGTCGTGGTCGAGCTCAAGCCGGTCGAGCGTCTCCCTCTGGCGGGCGCCGAAGTAATTGGGTTCGGCGGCCTCGGCCAGGGCGACGTAGGCCGCCGCGTGGCGCCGGCAGACGGCGTCGTGCTCGCCGCTCTCGTCCAGGCGCTCGAGTGCATACTCCCGCACGACCTGGAGCATGAGCAGCCGCGGCTCCTCGAAGTCGGGCATGCGGCGAAGCAGGCTCTGGTCCGCCAGCTCGTCGAGGCCCTCGAGCACGTCCAGGCCGAGGTCCGCGGCTTCGCAGACCGTCTCGGCCTGCTCGAGGTTGGCGCCGCGCATGAACACCGAGAAGCGCTGGAACAGGCGCCGGTGCGGCTCGTCGAGCAGGTCGTAGCTCCAGGCGATCGCGCCCGCCAGCGTCTGCTGCCGGCCCGGCAGGTCGCGGGCGCCGGCGCCCAGCACCTTGAGGCTCGTCTCGAGCCGCCCGAGCAACGCCTGCGGGGTGAAGAGCTTGATCCTCGCGGCCGCGAGCTCGATGGCGAGCGGGAGGCCGTCGACCCGCTCGCACACTCCGGCGATCGCGGGGGCGTTCTCGTTGGTGGCGTGGAAGTCCGGCCTCACGGCCACGGCGCGCTCGATGAAGAGCTTCACCGCCTCGTACTGCGACAGCGCCGCGAGCGAGGGAAGCGCGCGCATGTCGGGGAGCCGCAGCGGCTGCACCGCGAGCTCCTGCTCGCCATAGACGTGCAGCACCGCGCGGCTGCTGACCACGGCCTTCAGGCCGGACGCTCCGTGGAGCAGATCTGACACCACCGTCGCTCCGTCGGGAAGCAGCTGCTCGAAGTTGTCGAGGACGAGGAGCACGGTCTTGTCACTCAGGTATTCGAGGGCCACCTCCTGCGGCGTCTTGGTGCCCGCGACCGGCACGCCGAGGGTGTGGGCGAGCACCGAGGGGATCAAGCCGGCGTCGGTCACGGCGGACAGAGGCACGAAGTAGACGCCTCCCGGAAACTCCTGCACCACGTCGGCCGCGAGCTGCAGGCTCAGACGCGTCTTGCCGATGCCGCCCGTGCCGGTCAGTGTGAGCAGGCGCGTGCCGCGCAGCAGCCGCTTCGCCTCGGCGACGTCCTGGTCGCGGCCGATGAAGCTGGTCAGCTGGGTCGGCAGGTTGTTGGGTGTGGAGTCGAGCGTCCGGAGCGCCGGGAACTGGTCTCGCGCGCCCGGGATCAGCAGCTGGTACAGGCGCTCGGGTCGCGCGAGGTCCTTCAGCCGGTGCGTGCCGAGGTCGCGCAGCGACAGACCGTCGGATAGGTGCTCGTCGACCAGCGCGCGCGTCGTCTCCGAGACGAGCACCTGCCCGCCGTGAGCGGCCGAGGCCACGCGCGCGGCGTGGTGGACGTCGAGGCCGATGTACTCGTTGCCGACCAGCGGCGCCTCGCCGGTGTGCATGCCCATGCGCACGCGCAGCTCGACGCCTTCCGGCCACTCGTGCTGCGCGAACGCCGTCTGCGCGGCTGCGGCCGCTCCACACGCATCGACTGCGCTCTCGAAAACGGCGAAGAACGAATCGCCTTCCGTGCGCAGCTCGCGACCGCGGCTGCCCGTGAAGGCGGCCCGGAGGATGTCGTGGTGTGCGGTCTGCGCCGCCACGTAGCGGTCGCCGACGTCTTGCATGAGCTTCGTCGAACCTTCGATGTCCGTGAACAGGAACGTGACGGTGCCGGTCGGAAGGGTCATGGAGTTACGCGCGTCAGCGCCTGGTCGAGGACCGGCTCGAGGGCCGCGGCCAGCTCACGCGCGTAGGCCGGGCCGTCGTATTCGAGAAGGATGTCGGCCGGCTGCAGCGAGCGCTCGTGCAGCGTCTGCCCGCGCCTGCGGATGTATGCCGTCGGGTAAGGGGGATCCTGGCCGTTGGACTCCAGCGTGATGGCGACGGCGTCCGGGCCGTCGGAGTCGTCGACGAAGTGGGCCAGCGGGAGGATGCCCTCGTCGAAGATCCCCTCCGCCCGATCGAGGCTCACGACGCGGGCCAGGTACGAGCGCTGATGCCACAGCTCCGGACCCCGACTGGCTTCGGCGAGCAGGAGCGGGATCACCTCGTCGGGCTTGATCGCGCGCCGTTGACGTGGCTTGCCGAACCTGGTCTCGGCGAGGTGCCGCGCGAGCACGCGTGCGTTGTAGCGATAGCCCTGGACGGCGCCGGAGTTGCTGGGGATGCCGTGCTTCCGCAGCCCCTGTGACCCTTGCATGATCGTGCCCGCGAAGTAGACGCCGTCGATGGACACGCTGCGCCAGAACGGGGTCTGCGCAGGGAGACGGCTCTGGCCAAAGGTCGCGACGCCGATCTCCGGGAGGTCCAGGAGCGGACAGGTGAAGCCTGTGGCCGCGATGACGTCGTCGGCGACGAAGTGGCGTGGGTGGTCCTCATGAGCGCTCTTGGTCGTGACGTGGAAGACATCCCGGTCGCGCTCGACCTTCTCGATCGAGGCGTCGAGGATGACGACGCCGCCGGCAAGCGCGTAGTCCTCGTAGGGCTGGACATAGCGCGCGCGGACGCCGACCAGGGAGTGCGTCAGCACGGAGAGCTGGGCCGGACTCGGCGACGCGAGGACGATCTGCCGCGCCCAGGGCAGCAGGCCGCTCGCGATCTCGAAGCCCGAGTTCTGCTTGCCGACGATGAACACGCGCCGGTCGCGGTAGGTCTCGGCCGGGCGCAGGTCGCCGTACTGCTCCACGCCCTCGAGGTCGAGCACCGGCGGACGCCAGGGCTGAGAGACCCCGACGGCGAACACGATCGTGGGCGCGCGGTACTCGCCGTCACTGGTCTCGAGCACGAGGTCGCCGCCCTCGAGGCGGCGCGTTGCCTCCCACCGGCATCCGTGGCGCACCTGCAGGCCCGTGCGCTGGGCGAAAGTGGCGAGGCCCTGCTCCATCTCCGGCCGGGACGGGAAGTACGACGTCCCGTCCATGACGGTGGGCATGATCGCGCGCGTGTCCTGCTCCTCGCCCAGCATGCTGTTCCAGTCGTACCGTTCGTACTCGCGTGAGCCGCGCTTCTGCTCGGCGAAGGGCTTGGTCCAGCTGAGCATGCGCTGGAAGATCGGCCACTTGCGGAACATGCCGCCTGGCGCGTCGTCCTGGGAGATGACGGCGTGATCGATGCCCATCCCGCGGAGCGTGTAGGTGAGCTGTAGCGCGCCTGGGCCGCTGCCGACCACCACGAGCGGGTAGGCTCCCGGCGGAAATGGCCGCTCGGTCAGCTCAGCCACTTCGTGGTCGTGCGCAGCTTTCGCGCCTCGCCCTGGAGGACGCGGTACATGACGTGAGGGTTGGCGACGAGGAACTCCTCCAGCGCGTGTGGGGCGAGCACGAGGCACCGCAGCGGTTTGGTGGCGACCACGTCCGCCGTCGGGGGCTCGCCGAGCAGGCAGGAGATCTCACCGAAGAAGTCGCCAGGCCGCAGGTTTCCCCGCTCCTTGCCGCCGACGACGATGTTCGCGCCGCCGTCCAGGACGACGTAAAAGCCGGTCGCGGTGAGACCCTGGCGTACGACCCGCTCGCCCTCGGCGAAGTAGACCTCGCCGAAGGTCTGCACGATGTTCTCCAGCTCGGGCGTGCTCATGTCCGCGAACAGCGCGAAACCCGAAAGGATGTCGACAACGTCCGGGCGTACTTCCACGTTCCCCTTCCGAAGGAAGCTTATCTGGACAGCTCTTACGGCTCCCGCGTTTCCTTCGTGACCGGCCCGCCGATGGCCTCGTACACCGCCCTCGCGATCCCGGCCGCGTCCAGGCCGTGCTCCTTCAGGATGTCGGACGCCTTGCCCTGGGCCAGGAACGCGTCGGGAAGGGCGAGGGTGCGCACGCGGCCGGCGAGTCCATGCGGGGCGAGGGCCTCCAGCACCGCGCCGCCGAAGCCGCCCGAGCCGACGTTGTCCTCGACCGTGAGCACGACCGGGTGGCTGCGCGCCCAGTCGGCGATCCGCGGGTCCACGGGCTTGACCCAGCGCGCGTTGACCACCCCGCAGGAGATCCCCTGCATCGCCAGCCGCTCAGCGGCCTCGCCCGCGACCTCGACCATCCGTCCGACCGCAAGGATCACGGCGTCGTCGCCCTTGCGGATCTCCTCCCAGCGGCCGACGGGCAGAGGCTCGACCGGCAGGTCGGGCGTCGCCGGCACCGGCCCCTTCGGGTAGCGGATCGCCACCGGTCCGTCGGTCGCGAGCGCCGTCTCGAGGAGGGCGCACAGCTCGGTCGCGTCCCTGGGCGCGGCGACCTTGAGGTTGGGGATGAGTCGCAGGTAGGAGAGGTCGAAGATGCCGTGGTGGGAGGCGCCGTCGGCCCCCGTGACGCCCGCCCGGTCGATGACGAAGACCACCGGCAGCTTGTGGAGCGCCACGTCCATGATCGTCTGGTCGAAGGCGCGGGCCAGGAACGTCGAGTAGATGCAGACGACAGGGTGCATGCCGGCCATGGCGAGGCCGGCGGCGAACGTGACCGCGTGCTGCTCGCAGATGCCAACGTCGAAGAAGCGGTCGGGGAACTCCTTGGCGAAGTTGAGGAGGCCGGTCGACGAGGCCATCGCGGCGGTGATCGCGCACACTTCAGGCCGGCGGGCGGCGGCGGTCATCAATGCCTCGCCGAAGACGTCGGTGTAGGTGACCTCCGTCGAGCGCGGGCGGCCCGTCAACGGGTCGAAAGCGCTCACGCCGTGCAGCTTGTCGATCTCGTCCTCGACCGCGGGCCCGTAGCCGTGGCCCTTCTCTGTCACAACGTGCACGACCACGGGCTCGCGCAGCTTCTTGGCCCGCTGCAGAACCTCCTCGAGGGCGGGCTCGTCGTGCCCGTCGACCAGGCCCGCGTACTTGATGCCCAGGCTCTCGAACATGGTCGAGGGCTGGAGCAGCTGCTTGAGTCCTTCCTTCACGCGGTATGCCGCCTGGTCCGCCGTCGAGCCCACGAGCGGAAGGTCACGCAGGAGGCGCGAGATCTCGTCCTTGATGCGCTCATACCGCGGGTCGACGCGCAGCTGGGAGAGATGCCGCGCGAGGCCGCCGACCGTGGGCGCGTACGAGCGGCCGTTGTCGTTGATGACGATGATCAGGTTCGGCGGCATGAGGTGCGCGACCTGGTTCAGCGCCTCGTACGCCATGCCGCCGGTGAGGGCGCCGTCGCCGATCACGGCCACGACGAACCCAGGCGCGCGCTTGCGGAGCCGAGCCTCGGCGATGCCGAGCGCGTAGCTGAGCGACGTCGAGGCGTGGCTGTTCTCCACGAGGTCGTGCTCGGACTCCTTGCGCGACGGGTAGCCCGACAGGCCGCCGGCCTGGCGCAGGCCGCCGAACTGGGCGGCGCGCCCGGTGACGAGCTTGTGCACGTACGCCTGGTGGCCGGTGTCCCAGACGATCGCGTCCTTCGGACTCTCGAACACGCGGTGCAGCGCGAAGGTGAGCTCGACCACGCCCAGGTTCGGGGAGAGGTGCCCACCGGTGCGAGAGGTCTGCTCGACGAGGAACGCGCGCACCTCGGCGGCAAGCCCGGTCAGCTGGGACTGGTTGAGCGCCTTCAGGTCGGCGGGCGAGTGGATCGTCTCGAGGAGGCCCACTTATCTCTTCAACGCCCGGCGACGGCCATCAGTTCCGCCAGCTCGATGCAGAGCCGTGTGCCGGCGCCGCTCGGGCCCCGCAGCACGGTGCTCAGGTCGTCGTTCGTGTTCCACGCCGAGGCGGCGATGTCGATGTGCGCCCAGGGCCTGGCTCCTGCGAACTCGGCGATGAACATGCCGCCCATGATGGTCCCTGCCTCCCCGTACTCGGCGTTGCGGAGGTCGGCGATCTTGCTGCTGAGCAGGACGCGGTAGTCGGCGTAGATCGGGAGCCGCCAGACGCGGTCGCCGGCCTCGCGGGCGGCCCGCTCGACGTGGGCCCAGAACCCGTCGTCGTTGCTGACGGCGGCGCTCGCGGCGTGGCCGATGGCGACCGTCGCGGCGCCGGTGAGCGTCGCCAGGTCGATCATGTGCGTGGCCCCATTGCGCAGCGCGTGCGTCAGCGCGTCCGCCAGGACGAGCCTCCCCTCGGCGTCGGTGTTCACGATCTCGACCGTCTTGCCGTCGGCGCTGACCACCACGTCGCCAGGACGCTGCGCGCTGGGGCCGGGCATGTTCTCCGCCGCGGCGATCACCGCCATCACGTCGAGGGGCAGCTTCCGCGCCGCGATGACGTCGATGGCCGAGAGTACGGCCGCCCCGCCCGACATGTCGTCCTTCATGCGGCTCATGTTCTCGGGCTGCTTCAGCGAGATGCCGCCGCTGTCGAAGGTGATGCCTTTGCCTATGAGCGCGAGCACCCTCCCGTCAGCCCTCTCGGTTTGATGATTCCCGTGGTAGCGGATGCGGATCAGGCGCGGCGGCCGCGCCGAGCCGGCGCCCACACCGAGCAGCAGGTTGTAGCCGCCGGCCTTCAGCTCCGAAGGTCCAAGGATCTCGACCTCCAGGTTGTGGCGTTTCGCGATGCGCGTCGCCTCCTGCGCCAGCGCGTCAGGGGTGAGCTCGTTGGCGGGCGCGTTCTGCCACTCGCGGGTGCGGTTGGTCGCCTCGGCGTTCTCCTGCGCGGCGATGACCTCGGCCTCGCGCCCGGTGCCGTAGCCGGCGAGGATCACCTCGTCGATCTCACGCCGCTCGGGCGCGGGGCCGGTCTGGCGCGAGCGCTGCTCGAAGGTGCCCATCACCGCGCCTTCGACCACGCCCTTGAGCGCGTCCATGCCGAGCGGCTCGACGCGCATGATGGCAAGCCGCTTGTAGCCCCAGGTGCGCGACGCGCGCACGAGCTCGTGGTGGGCGGACCGGAGCCGCTGGCCATCGAGGTCGTGCAGCGCGCCGAGCCCGTAGAGGATCACGCGCCGCGGCTTGATCTTGCCCTGGGCGGGGATCGGCAGCACCTCGTGGATGCGGCCGCGGAACTCGGCGTTGGCGACCATCTCGCCGAGGACGCCGCCCATCGCCTGATCGAGCGCCTGCGCCGCCTGGCCGAGCGCCTCAGCGGTCGCGACGGGGATCGCGAGCGCGTCGACGTCCAGCGCGGCCGGCGCCGCCGAGACGAGGCTGATCTTCACGGCGGTCTAAAGGTTAAGCAAGAGGCTCAGACTTATCTCGCGCGAAGTCGGATAGTCGCGACTATCCGATGTTCGGGGGGTGCCCCGAGTCATGCGAGCTGCTCTGCAACCAGCTCCAGGACGTGGGCGACGCGGAGCTCCTGGCCGCGCTTGCGCGCCGCCGCGGCGATGTGCATAAGGCACCCCGGGTTGTCGGACGCGACCACGGCGCACCCAGTCTTGGCGATTGCGTCCAGCTTCCATCGCGCGAGCCGGTCGGCGACACGCGGCCACTCCAGGCTGAAGCTGCCGCCGAAGCCGCAGCAGTTGGCGATGTCCGGCAGGTCGACGACCTCGTAGCCGGCGAGCTCGAGCACCTGGCGCGGCTCGGAGCGCAGGCCGAGCTGGCGCAGGGTCTGGCACGAGTCGTGGTAGGCGATCTTCAGGCTCATGTCCTCGCGGTCGACAAGCCTCGGGTTCGACCTCAGGAGCTGGAGGACGAAGCGCGTCGAGTCGCGCATACGCTCGCGGATCTCGGCGTCGGGTGGTTCGCCCCACTCCGGCGAGTCCATGGTGAAGGCCCCGAAGCACGAGGCGGAGGGGGTGACGATCAGACCCTCCGAGTTTCGAAGGCTTTCCGCGAGCGATGTCGTCAATTTGTGGGCGGTGGTGAAGTCACCGGCATTCGCGGCCATCAGGCCGCAGCACCACTGCTCCTTGGGAAATCCAACGTTGAAGCCGGCGGCCGTCGCGATCCGATCCAGCGCCACCGCCGCCTCGGGCCACACCCGGTCGGCCAGGCACGAGGCGAAGATGGTCAGCGGCTCGCCGTCCACGTCGTGGTCGTGGTACCGGTCGCGGTAAGGCGTCCGCGCGAGGCGCGGCGTGCCCGGCACCAGCCCGCTGAAGGGCGCCGCCGTGCGCATCAACGCGTCGGCGAGCCGAGGTCGCTGCCACATGCCGAGCACCGCGCGCTTGCGCAGGGACTTGCGGCCCTTGCGCCGGTGCTCGAGGATCTGGCGCGGCAGCGGGATGTCGACCGGGCAGATCTCCTGGCAGGCGTTGCACTGCACGCACAGCGTGTTCGCGAGGTCCGCGTCCTCCAGACCGTGATGGAACGGCGAGAGGACGAGGCCGATGGGGCCGTTGTAGCTGTGGCCGCCGAACTGGTGGCCGCTGACGGCCATGAACGGCGGGCACGCGTTGGAGCAGGCGCCGCAGCGGATGCAGGTCAGCGCGTCGCGGAAGATCGGGTCCTCGAGCATCTGCTCACGGCCGTTGTCAAGGATCACGCAGTGCATCTCGCGCGGCCCGTGCACGCCGATGGTGAGCGACTGCTCGATGTCCGCCGAGCGCGATGGGCCGGTGATCCAGTTGACGTAGCTCGTGATCAGCTGTCCGGTGCCGCTGCGCGGGAGCATGCGCAGCACCGCGACCGCGTCGTCCAGCGAGGCGACGAGCTTGTCGATGCCGAACAGCGCGATGTGGACGGGGGGCAGCGTCGTGGTCAGGTCGGCGTTGCCCTCGTTGGTGACCAGGACGATGGTCCCGGTCTCGGCGATGGCCATGTTCGCGCCCGAGATGCCGACCGTGGCCTCGATGAACTTCTGGCGCAGCGACTCGCGCGCGTGGAGCTGGATCGCCTCCACCGTCGGCTCGGTGCCGAAGACCTTTGCGGCGTCCTCCTTGGTGAGGTGGATGGCCGGTGCGATCAGGTGCGACGGATGCGTATGCGTGAGCTGGACCATCCGCTCGCCGAGGTCGGTCTCCACCACCTCCATGCCCAGGTTTTCGAGGTAGTCGTTGAGCCCGATCTCCTCGCTGGCCATCGACTTGCTCTTGGTCACGACCATTCGCCTCCCCGGGGGAAGCTCGCTACCCGCGTTCCAGCAGATCTGGCCGATGATGTCGCGCGCCTCGGCGGCGTCCTTGGCGATGTGGACGACGCCGCCGACCGCGGCCAGGCGCTGCGCGAACTGCTCGAGGAGCTCGGGCAGGCGGTCGAGGTTGGCCTGGCGCCGGCGCTTGAGGTCGGCGCGGCCCTTGGCGAAGTCGAATGACTCGAACGCGGTGTTGCGCCGGCCGCGGAGCCCGGTCATGGCGCCGATCAGCGCCTTCTGCAGCTTGGGGTCGTCCAGGGCGCGGTTCACGCGCCGCGCGAAGTGATTACGACTTTCTGTCAAGCAGGCGCCCTGCGCGCGCCTGGGGCACGCGCTTGTGAGGCTTCCTTGATCGCTTCCCTCACCGCGTCGGGTGTGGACACCGGCGCCAAGCATATTTGTCCCGAGCACACCACCGCGCGCTGGTCGCCGTCCGGGTCGATGACGGCGTATGGGTGGGCGGCGCGCGCGGCGCGCGCCAGCTCCGGGTTCTTGGTCGTCACCTTGACCGCGTGCGCCAGGCGGTCGAGTGCGCGGGCGAAGACTGCGGCCATGAGGCCGTAGGAGCGGGGAATGGCCGCGACCGACTCGAGCGCACGCCGTGCCCGCTCGCGGTAGGGCGCATCTGGGTCTCCCAGCAGCGTATCTAGCTCGATCAGCGCCATCGCC
>Ga0209057_1002501_pt1 | contig 14099 bp, 13 predicted proteins | sample GraSoiAngelo_146_FD_185903 | JGI IMG/M metagenome (GOLD analysis project Ga0209057, IMG submission 185903) | Grasslands soil microbial communities from the Angelo Coastal Reserve, California, USA - 14_1009_05_30cm (SPAdes) (version 2) | ecosystem: Environmental > Terrestrial > Soil > Grasslands ... | reverse complement strand
CGCGCTGTAATCCAAACCCAAACCCGCACGCTTCATAAATGGCGTAGATTTCTCCTCCCCGGCTCTGGAGCTTGGCCGCCCAATGCAGAAATGTCTCCTTTCTGAAACGCTGTGCCGGTTTGGGATTAGTCCCATCCTCTTGTTTGACCACCACGTAATAATCCTGGTGCACATCAATCCCGAGCTTGATGATGGCTCTGCTACCCTTAAACTGGCAGCGGGTTCCCTCAAGTGAGGACAACTCAGTGTTTAAATGACACTTATTCATAAGGTGCGGGTGAGCTTACCAACTTGCCCGCACTCTTTACATGTCATCTACGCGATGCAGCGAACCGCGAGCCGTACTGCGTTCCACTTCATGAGGGTTTGCCATCTACCCGTTGATTGCAAACGACGCGCTACGGCGCTCGCGGTCGCTGATCTTGTGTCTCGTTAGGCTGCCTATGATTATCAATACCCCTACGTAATGCGACCCCTCCGGTATTCCATCAACATCACCTTGGACGGGTGCTGCGATCATCGCGCAATCCCCGCGGATGAAGACCTGCATCGTCACGCGGTGGAGAACCTCGAGCAGGCCGACGCCCTCCTTTTTGGCCGGGTGATTTACGAAATGATGGAGGCTGCATGGCGGCAGCCAGCGCAGACGGGAGTGAGACCTGATTGGATGCAGCCTTGGATGCAACCCTTCGCCCGAACGATCGACGCGGCGAAGAAGTATGTTGTGTCGAGCACGCTGGACCGAGTGGATTGGAACGCAGAGCTCGTGCGCGGGGATCTGGGAGAAGCAGTTCAACGGCTCAAGCAGAAGCCGGGTAGAGGACTCTTCGTGGGAGGCGTGAAGCTTCCGCTCGCGTTGGCGGAGCTGGGATTGATCGATGAGTATGAGTTCGTGGTGCAGCCCAGGCTGGCGGGCCACGGGCCGACGTTGTTCGCCGGGCTATCGAAGCATCTCGACTTGAAGCTCGTGAGCCGGCTGGCGTTCAGCTCGGGGGCGGTGGCGATGCGGTATGAGCCGAGAAGGTAGCTATCCGTCGAAGCGCTGCCCCAGACAGTCTGGTGGGTCAAGGTCAGGAAACGACGCTGGATTCCTTGGCCGGACTCTTGTTGACGAGAGTTTCGACGGTGCGGATATGGACGCGTGCTCGTGACTGTCGGCAGGCGGCCTAACCAAACGCTGGAGCGACCCGCCACCCGGCGTATGTTCACATTTCAGATGATTAAGACAGTTTCCGCCGAAGCCAAGCTCGCCGACGGTGGGGTCGCTCATCTTTTTCTCGTTAGACCTAAGTCGGGCTTGAAACACTCCGCTCTATTCCGCTCGGTTTGTGGCTCGGGCTTGGTGGCGGACTGGCTTTCGCTCTCATTTACATCTCCGCCACGCGTAAACATGGGCCCCAGTTGATCGAGCACTAGGCGAAGCTCAACCGCTTTGAGATTGTCACTGCAAAGCGCCGGACTTTTGTTCCGCTCGGTGGACAATGGAAGGGCATTTCATTTTTTCGTGTTACGGTCCGCGATGCTGTCGAAGGTACCAAAGACTGCTGGCTCCGTTTTCGCGACTGGGCGCAAGATCCAAAAGACATCCAAGTGTTTTGGGACGCGAAGGTCTAACAAATCGCTACAGCCGACGCCTAGCCGGCTTGTTTCCTTCCTTTTTCATGATTAAAATACTTTCAGAGATTGCCAGCCCCGAATGCTTTCGGAGCTGAGTTTGAACTCGTTAGGTCTTTTCGATATCGATGCCTGCTCGACCACTCACGAAGAAGCAGAAGGCGGAGCTCCGCAGATTGGCAGGACTTGCACATGAGCGGGAATTGAGCGCGGCCCTTAGTAATCTAGAATCGGAGTTTGGACGTTGGCGAAGAGGCGAGATCAGCGTTTTCGAACTCAATGACCGCATTCATAGATTCCATCATGGCGTATCTCGCGATCTGTACAAGCTGTATGATCCGCGCGACGCCGAAATAGTCGTGCCTGGCGCAATCGCCCGCGGTACACTAAAAGAGCAAGAAGTTGATCCGGCCTTGTTAAGAAATGTGGCAGAGTTAATCGAATTCGCGAAAAGGCGCCAGCAGGAATGACGGTGAAACCTAACCAGGCGCTCCAGCCAACCTCTGGCCGGCGCGTAACTTCATTTTCACTTATGCAACACTTCTCGATCTTAGTTAAGCTCGCTCTCACCAGCGGTGGCTGAGCTCTTTCTCGTTAGGTCGAATGGTGCATTTTTGAATGACACAAGCCGAGTTCGAGTTCGCAACCACCCGTGCCACGATGAGGTGGCACGATCAGTTGCAGGAAGAGGATGAAGTTGTCGGAGCGATCAGGAAACGCGGATGATCCGTTCGGTGGTCGGCACCCAACCAGTCACGAACGGCTAACGGGACTGCCTTGGGAGCGTCGTACCTCGACGGCCCAGCGCCTTGGGATATTGGTCAGCCGCAGCCAGCAATAGTGCGTTTGGCATCCGAAGGCGGATTCGCCGGAGCGGTGCTCGACGCAGGCTGCGGGACTGGCGAGAACGCTCTGTATGTCGCCTCGCTGGGATTGTCGGTTCTGGGCGTTGACGCGGCTGAGACGGCACTGGCGATCGCCCGAAAGAAGGCTGACGACCGCGGCATCGAGGTTGAGTTTGCTGCGGCTGACGCGTTCCATCTAGAGCGTTTGGGGCGCAGGTTTGAGACAGTGCTGGATTGCGGACTGTTCCACACCTTCGACGGCGACGAGCGACCAAGTTACGTAGTGAGCCTAGCAACGGTGACCGAACGCGATGGAACCCTTTATGTGTTGTGCTTCAGTGACGATGGTCCCGATACTGGTCCCCACCCCATCAGGAAGAGCTGAGAGCGGCGTTCAACCCCAGCACTGGATGGAATGTCGTCGCCATCGGATCGGACCGGGTTCAGACGAGATTCCACGATGACAGCGCACCCGCCTGGTTAGCGACAATCAAACGGATCTAGACCGCGGAATCGTCAGCACGGTGAACGATCACTCTAAGAAACGTTCGGCCTAACTGAACGGTGAAGCTGACAATCGGCGCTCACGTTTTCGGTTCTCTCAGCACGCATTGTTCAAGCCAGTTTTCATGACGTTGATCCAAGTGCCGCTGCTTTTGCGCCGCTTGCAGCTTACCTTGGTTGCGTTAGGCGTCACTACACGCATCCTGTGAACGGAGCCATTAGGTCCGAAAATCTCGAACACAGGAAAACATGAGAGCACTTGTCTTCAAAGGTTATGGCGGACCGGATCAGGTCGCGTGCGCCGACGTTCCTCGACCAGTGCCCAAGCCGGACGAAATTCTCGTTCAGGTCCACGCCGCTGGTTTGAACCCGATAGACAACAAGATCCGGGATGGAAAGATGAAGGCCATCCTCCGGTTTCAGCTGCCGGCCACGCTGGGCAGCGATTTGGCGGGTGTTGTGATTGAGGTGGGTAGTCGTGTCACCCGCTTCAAGCCGGGCGAAGCCGTCTTCGCCAGCATCTTCGGGCTGCGCACGGGCGCTCTCGCTGAGCTTGCGGTCGTGCCCGAGAACGCCGCCGCGCTCAAACCGGCGCATCTGGACTTCGTGCAAGCGGCCTCGATCCCGATGGTCGGACTGACGGCGTGGCAAGCGCTCAAGGAGCGTGCAAACATCAAGCCCGGCCACAAGGTGTTCATCCCCGCGGGTGCTGGAGGCATTGGCACGTTCGCGATCCAGCTCGCGAAATACCTTGGAGCCAAGGTGGCGACAACGACCAGCACTGGCAACGTGGAGCTGGTGCGGAGCCTGGGAGCCGATGAGGTGATCGATTACCAGAAGCAGAAATTTGAGGATGTGCTGCGGGACTACGATGCCGTTCTGGGCACCGTCCCGGGCGAAACGCTAGAGAAATCCTTCCAGATTCTGAGGCCCAAGAGCATCGTCATCTCGCTCGTCGGGCCACCTGACGCCGCGTTCGGCCGCTCGAAAGGCATGAACTTTCTCATGGTGTTCGTGCTGGGGTTGCTGAGCCGTAAGATGAATCACCATGCCAAGAAACGAGGCGCCGAATATTCATTCCTGTTCGTGCATCCAGACGGTAGCCAACTCGCAGAGATCGGTGAGCTTCTCGAGGTGAGGAGCATCCGGCCGGTGATCGACAAGGTATTTCCGTTCGGTCAAGCGAAGGAAGCGCTTGCTTATCTCGAGAAAGGCCGGGCCAAGGGTAAGGTCGTTGTGCAAATGAGGTGAATCGCTCAGTCATACGCCGATGGTCAAACTCGCTGGGGTGAGATACGCTTTAAGCATTGACCGCAATGCCTAACCATGCGCTGCAGCCGACGGCGAGCCGTCGTACTATCCAATTTTCAGATGATTAGAACCCTTCACCGCGCAGCCACCCGCGCTCCCGCTCTCCGCGGCCGAGCTTCTTCTCGTTAGGCGCCTACACATGCAGCTCGTCCGTCCCGGTCCCGAACACCTTGCGAGCTACGTCGCCGCGCTCGAGCGTGGGTGGTCTACCGACAACGAGCGCGGGGTCGACGCTGCACGCGAAGAGCTCTCCCGCATTCATGCCGATGCAGCGGCGTTTCTCGCCAGCATGGAAGACCGCGAAGCTAAGGGTCCTCCCGTCACTCTCCCAGACGGTTCGACGGCCAAGCGCCTCCCGGGCTTCAGGCGCTGGCTCTGGGACGGCGAGTTCTGCGGAAGCATCGGGTTGAGGTGGCAGCCAGGTACTACGGCGCTCCCGCCCCATTGTCTGGGGCATATCGGCTATGCGGTCGTGCCGTGGAAGCAGCGCCTCGGGTATGCAAAGTCAGCGCTACGCCTCATACTTCCGGAAGCCAAGGCAGTCGGCCTTCCGTACGTGGAGATCACCACTGATCCGGACAACATCGCGTCACAGCGCGTCATCGAAGCGAATGGAGGCATCTTGGTCGAGCACTTCATCAAGCCGCAGCAGTTCGGCTGCAAGCCTGGCCTGCGCTTTCGCATCACGTTCACATGACGGCGTCTAACCCCTCCATTCAACGCTTGGGAGCACGGCACGCCCGACGCCTAACCAATCGCTGGAGCCAACTCCGAAAGGCTTCGCGAGCAGGCTTGCTGGCCGTTCCGATGTCTAGCTTTCACATGACTTCAACATTAAACTCCTCAGCAGAGCTCGCTCCCGCCAGCGGTGGCTGAGCTCCGTCTCGTTAGGTCTATGCGGCATCCTGCGCCAATCTCACGTCGTTCAGCGTCTCGTCTGCTCTTGCCGGCAATTTTCATATCGAAACCGCTGCATTAAGTCGAAATGAGAATATGAATCGGTTTCTTTCGTTAGCGCTGCCCAAGGCGCCCTTGTCGCTCGCAATTATGGTGTGTTATGCCGGGTCCGCATGGTCCGAGCCGGTGCCAGGATCGCTGCCCGCGCAGTGGAACGTCGGTGCTGAGAACCGCGCCGCGTCACCTCAACCTCCTCTGCAGGTACGCGCCTACGAGCCGCAAACTTTCATCCTAAGGCAAAGTCCTTGCGTCAACCCTGAAGCAAACTTTCTCTACCTGCTCATTGGATCTCAAAAGGCGCTTCTGATCGACACCGGCTCTGTCGCGGATCCAAAGAAAATGCCGCTTGCGCAAACGGTCCTTTCCCTTCTGCCGTCCAAGGATGGGGTACGTCTTCCCTTGCTTATCGTGCACACCCATAAACACCGCGATCATTACGCTGGCGACGGGCAATTCGCCTCGCTGCCAAATGTAAAGGTCGTCCCTCCAGATTTGGCGTCCGTGCGTGCTTTCTTTGGGTTCGATCATTGGCCGGAGGGCATTGCCCATTTGGACCTGGGCGATCGGATAGTTGACGTCGTACCAACGCCGGGACATGAATCCGCGCACATCGCTTTTTATGATGAAAGAACCGCGCTCCTCTTTTCAGGCGATTTTCTGATGCCAGGCCGACTGACCCTCGAGGATAAAGCAGTCGATCAGAAGAGCGCCGCTCGCGTAATTGATTTTCTGGCGAATCGTCCTGTCACCCATATCCTCGGTGGCCATATCGAACGCGACCTGGCCGGCCACACCTATGCCGAAGGCGCCACCTATCATCCTAACGAGCGCCCCCTTGAATTGTCGCGAGAAGACTTGATGAAACTGCCATCCGCCCTTGCCAGCTTTAATGGCTTTTACGCGTCGCATGAAAATTATTCAATTACCCAGCCAATGCACAATCTTCTGGCGGTGTTGTGCGCGGCGTTCGTACTGCTGAGCGTTCTTGCGTTTGCCTTGTACCGATTGTTGCTGGGGTGGCGCCGCCGCCGTTGCCGACTGGCCTCGTCATAAGACGCCCTAACTAATCGCTGGAGCCAACTCCGAACTCCGAAAGCGTTCGCGAGCAGGAGCGTTGGCGAGCAGGCTCGCTGGCCGCTGTGAAGTCCACGTTTGATTTCATGAAACAGTTCTGCCAGTTTGCCACACTCGCTTTAGTTTACCCGCCGCGGCGGGCCAGCGGTGGCTCAGCTCCGTCTCGTTAGATGCACTCATAGCAGCGACAACAAACTGATGACGACATGATTACCTCAATTCATACGTTGATTTACTCCGACGATGCTAACGCGACGCGGGCGTTTTTGCGTGACGTGCTCGGGTGGAAGTACGTCGCCGAGGATTTCGATAACGATTGGCTCATTTTCAAATCGGGTCCGAGCGAGATGGGCGTGCACCCGACGCACAGCGAATGGGAAGGCCAAACCTACGATTACCCGCGTCACCACTCCATCGCGTTGATGTGCGACGACATCGATACGACGGTCGGCGAATTGCGGGCGAAAGGAGCGCAGTTCCGAGGTCCTATCGAGCAACGCGAGTACGGCCGCATCATTATGATGATCGTGCCCGGCGCGGATGACATCCAGCTGTATCAGCCAACTCACAAGCTCGCGTACAACCTCTAGAGCTTCATCCTTAGCTGTCACATTTCTCTGTTCGCATGAGTCGATTCCTCATCTTCCCTTCGTGGCAAGCTGATCATCTAACTAATCGCTCGAGCCAACCGCTGACCGGCGAGAAAAGTTTAATCATGACGATTTCAACGCACACGGCGAGGCCGGCCGCGCCCGCGTTCGCCAGTCGGCGGCCAAACGTCCGCGCCTCCGCGGCTGAAGCGCTGATCGTTAGGCGCACTTACCGAATGAGCATCGAATCCGACATCGTTGAGCGAGTGAACCGCCCAGCGTCCAAAAAGCAAATTCCTATCAGTGATACCAAGCAAAAATGACCAAAACCGCTTCTAAGATCCGTTTCAGAGCGAAACTCTTCCGGCCGGCGGCGACCGCGAAGGTCGGCTCTTGGACCTTTCTTACCCTACCAAAGGACGCCAGTGCGAAGCTCCCCTCGCGGGGCATGACGACGGTCGAAGGCACCATCAATGGCTTCCCCTTTCGAGCCACGCTCGAGCCAGACGGCCAAAGAAGCCACTGGCTCAGAGTGAACCGGAAGATGCGCGAAGCTGCGGACGCAGACGCAGGCGACGTCGTCACGCTGGAAATCGCGCCGTCGGGAGAGGAACCGGAACCCAGGGTGCCGGCAGATCTGCGGAAGGCTCTCGCGGCCGCCTCGAAAGCGCGGGCGTTGTGGTCGGACATCACGCCCATCGCGCGCAGAGATTGGATCCACTGGATCGTATCCGCCAAGCGGCCAGAGACTCGCGCGCGTCGGGTCGACAATGCCTGCGCGATGCTCGCTGCCGGGAAGCGACGCGTTTGCTGCTTCGATCGGTCTGGGTTCTATAGTAAAAGCTTCAGCTCTCCCAAAGCGGCGATTTAGATGAATACAAGTTTGTCGTTCAGCCAATGGCAGCGAACGGCTAGCCGCTCTGCGATTACGTTTTCCAATGATTAAAACACTTCCACTTCGATCAACCCTCGCTCTCAGTAGCCGTCGCTGATCTTGTTCTCGTTATGGACCCGTTTGCGAGCATGTCGGTCAAACCGCGGAGATGCCGGTGGCAGCGACGTTACTGCAATCTTTGCAACGAAGAGATGCCGTAGTTTTCTTGAAGCGCCGGCGCTTCCGCGGCGACTTGTGCCGCATCGAGCTCGATCTGTTTTGGATCTTCTTCGGTCTCGATTTTGATGAAACCGTTGACGGGTTGTTTTGCCGCTTCGGCCAGATCGCCTAACGATTTGACTTCTCTGCCGTTCACCTTGGTCACCGTTAGATAGGCGAGGTCATCGTAGCCGATTGTGCTGTTGGCAGGGAGCACCTGGCTGAGAATCACTACGCGCCGATTCCGCTGTGGGAAAAGCTCGGATTGGAAATGGTCCATGTAAACCAAACGCTGCGGAGCTTCTCGTTGCCAGTTCGGTCCCCATTCCTTGAGATATTGGCGCGATAGCTCCTGAAAAATCAGGCCGCCGAGAACATAATATCGCGGCGGCTGATCCAGATAATACGGCGGACTCACATAATCCTTCGCATCGCGATGCTCGAGAGTCACATTTAGCTGCATCGGCTTTCCGTTGCGCTGAATGTGGAATGGGACGACATCGCCGGCGTAAGCGTGGGCCGTCAGCAAATTTGTGAATTCGATCTTGCCGTAAAGCGAATCCACATAGTTTCCATTCTGATCAATTTCGTTGTTGCCGATGCCAGTCACGATGTCGCCAACCTGGAGTCCGGCTTTCATTGCCGGCGTGCCCGGTTCCACATTGGTAACGTAAACGCCGCCGCCTTTGCCTTTTTCATCGGCGAACTCACGCAACTGCGGATCGCGCGTGGGGAAGAATGAGAACCCAGCAGAGGGGAAACCACGATAGTTCTGGCTTTCAGCCTCCTTCAAAAAATGCGTGATGACTGGCGCCGGGATGGCATCCATCAGTTGCGAGCGCGAATCGTAACGCAGTAGCAATCCAGCGAGCTTGTTGTTCTTGACCAGAGGAACCGTGTAACTGTTCTCCCGATACTGCATCGGGATGCTGATGCGGTAAGTGAGGAACTGCCCAACGTCGATCGGGTAAGGCATCGTTTGCACCGTTGTCACCAAGCCTTCTGTCGCGAGCAGGGCACCCGTTGGCTCCAACTGCCACGCGGCGAGGCGGTCGCCGACCACCGTGTTAGCCGCGATTTCGAGCGGCGTAATTCCGTCAAGGAATGTTTTCTCCGCTGGTTCAAGGAGCGCAAGGTTCGCTTCGTAATCAATGACTTGCACGTTGGCGGCCGTTTTTTCTCCGGACTCGGCGCGCTCGAGCTCGACGTAATTTTGATTTGTAACGAGATCGGCGGTGACAAGTACACGACCTTTGGACAGAACCGCTCCGAGCGCTCGCTTTGAAAACGGCGCTTTCTTTTGCCAGGGCCGAAAATAATCATACGCCTGCCCGGTCACATTAACGCGAACCAGCGCCAGCTGTTTTTGCTTACCTGCCGCGGACGGGATGGCAGGTTCCTTTTTCGCCAGCGTCACATTAGCTGCGATGAGAACGATGCTGAAAGCAATGAGAGAGTGTCTTAGCATTTCAAGTTTTGTTCGCCTGCTTCGCTGCGTCTGGTTCCGGTCGTTCCTGGAGGTTTTGCTCTTTCACTACATTGTAGCGCGCCTTAATTCGTTCGCGCGCAGCTTCCACCTTATTGCGATCAAGCACCAGCGGAGGGCCATCGCCTATCATCCGAATGACCAGCCGCTCCGGGGCTTGCGCAAAAGCATCCGCCAATTCGTCGAGCGTCCGAATTTTCTTGCCGTTTACCTCATCCACAATCCCGCCGCGGTAGGGGGCTAGATAGGTGTTGATCGGGTCCGGCAAAATGTTGCTCAGCACAATGACATCGGGATGCTGCAAATAAATTTGCTCCAGAATAAAATATTCGAAGAAATGCCGGAGGCGCAGATCCGTTGAGCGATACGCTTCCAGCATGTCCAGGCTTAAGGGTTGAAAAAGCAGACCGCCGTAAAGGAGGTAACGCGCTCGCACATCGTAGCTATGGCCTTGAACCGCGTATGGCCAGGGCTTGTATAGTTTAATTGTCACCGTCATCGGTTGTTTGTCGCGCAAAATATCGAACTTGACCGAATCACCCTTGAACTTGCGCTCGACGACCTCCTCGAACTGTGCGCGCTCGTCGTCCAGCTCCACATTCGCGTCGCTCGCGATTGGATGGCCGTCGATCGCAAGAAGAACGTCACCAGATTTCAGAATTCCGTCCGATGGCCCGGCCGCGACGACAGAGCTCACCAGCACGCCGCGATCGTCATCTTTTAACCCGAGAAACTTTCTTTGCGCGGGATTCTGCAATTTCGCATAGGTGATTGCCAGATCGGGATATTCGTCATAATGCCCATTGCTGATGTCCTTTAAAAACCGATTGATCACCGGTGTGGGAATCATGTAAGCCACGCCTTGGGCGACGTCGCCGCTGTAACCCTGAAATGCGACCCCAACCACTTTGCTGTCTTGCATCACGGGGCCGCCGCTGTTGCCCGGGTTGATCTGCGCGCTGATCTGGATCGTCAGATGCTGGTCAACTGACGAATGGGTGTAGAGCTGGAAATCAATTCGCGACACGATCCCGGTTGTAACCGACATCCGTTCGCCGCCAATTGGGTAACCATACGCCGAGACGGTGGATTCCAACGCCGGAATGCCGCCAAATTTTAGCGGCAACATGTTTTTGAAAAAATCTGGAGCCGGCACGGTGATGAGCGCCAGATCGCAATCATTCGCGATGAATTGCACGGTCGCCGGGTATTTGTTGGGATCGCCGTCGCGCTCCACGGTGATATACCGGCTGTTGGCGACCACATGCGCGTTGGTCATGATGCGATTGCCGCTAATGACAAACCCGGCGCCGACGCCGCGCTGAAGCCCGCCTGCGTTCCACGGCGCCCTGTAATCGGGCTCCACCGACGTGGCTGTGATTCGAACAAGACTTTTCTGCACCGGCCCGTTTGGTTTTGGCGGCGCAATCGGCACCGGCACCGGTACTACCTCTTGTGCAGGTGGACTCGATCTCCATGGGCCAGGCCGCTGTGGAGCTTGGGGTTCCAATGCGGGAGGTGCCGGTGTGCTTTCCTGCGTGTACGAAATCGACGCAAACAGCAAAGCAGCGTAACCGATGACAAAAATGCGCTTCATTTGGCAGAAAGACTCGAAACTTAAACAGCCTGATCGAAAATCAAGGTTCGGATTTCAATTTGCAAGTGGCCTTTCGCGACATACTGACATGCCACATGGTTCATGCGTTCAAATCTGGTGGCGTGCCGAAAATCATTTGCCCTTTGTCGACGGAGGAAGATCTGCTCAAATTCCAGCTCGATCGAGAATCGATTTAAGCACTTTTTCTGATTCGAAGAATTCGCGGGCAAGATCATAGGCAGCTCTGGAATGTTTCGGATAATCGCGATTAATTTGTTTCACGGCTTCAATGATTTCCCCGAGAGATCGAAAAGATAACACTCCTGCTTTTCCGCCGTAAATTTTGGTGAAGCCGGTTTCCTGAGTGATAACGGGGCGGCCTGCCGCCAGATAACATGCGCTCCGGTCGCTGAACCAGCCGGTGTTGAGCCGGACGTATTGGTCCTTCGCCACAGTGAACTCGGCTTTTGAGCGCCGGATGTAATTGCGGTACAGCCAATAATCGACGCTCATTTGCAGCGGGCAGCGCAGGCGCCAACCGTTTCGTTCAAATTTTTTACGCGCCGCGCCGCGTTCAATATTTGTCGCCATTTCAAATGTTTCACCGGCTTTTTTCGGTGCGGAAATGAAACGCAGAAATTCACGCGACTTGCTCCAAAGATATTTTCGTCCGCGCCACGAAATATCTTTCAAGCCGCTGGTGGACCAATTTGCTACTGACGTGAAAACTGCAGCACGCGCAGGAGCACGACTAGTTTTCCACAAATCGATCACCACCGGTTGCCGCGTTGGGAGCCATTTGAATCCATGCGTCGGAACCGGAAAACTTTTTGTCCCGACGTTTTCGCCAAATGTAAAAAGCGCGCGATGCCGCCGCAGATATTCGATCGTCGATTTCACTCCCTTGTCGATCTTGATTTGCTCAACGCCAGGGTCGCTCTCGACGTAGAGAATGCGATCGGAAACAAGTAAATCGTCATTGAATTCCTGTGTGCCGCAAACGTTCAGAATCGCATCAGCTTCCCGATAAAGTTGCCGTATCTTTTTTAGCGACAGGCCGGCGGTTGGATTGCCTGGCAAATACCGCGCGCAAAATGCCCAGCGATTTTTGAAATCAAACTCCCCCGCTAAACGGCTAAGAACTTTCGCCGCGTAATCGAACTCATCGGTTACTTCGAAAGTTTCCGGGTTGTAGGGAAGCCGCGCCGAATCTTCGATGTAATACACGTCGTGACGAAGGCGCTGCAGCCCCACGATGTAATGAATATGCTGCCAGATCACGCCAGCGATGGGCATTGAGCCCATGAAACCCATGACCACGACGCGCTTGCGTTTCATGATCTACCGCTGAGAGCGCACAGGACGCAGAAGGTTACACACAAAGAATTCATCTCTGCGAACTCAGCGACCTCTGCAGTTAAATTTTCTGACGACTGCGGCTGGATTGCCCGCCACCACGACATTTGGCTCGACCGATTTCGTAACGACGGCGCCGGCGGCCACAACTGAATTTTCGCCAATGGTGACGCCTTTCAAAATCACAGCGTTCATGCCGATCCAGACGTTGTCCGCAATTTTTACCGGAGCGGTTTTCAGTTTGGGGCGGGCCGGGCGGTCTTTGAAATAGGGCGCCAGAGCTTGCGCATCGATCAGGCGCTGGGCAGGCTCCAGCGGATGAAAATCCGAATCGGCGATACCGACGTTCCATGAAACGAGACAATGCGATCCGATCTCGATCTTTTCCTCCGCCATAATGAGCGCCCCGTTGAGCAGGGTGAAATCGCCGATCGTGCAATGCCCATTCTCGCCGATCGCAAATGAACAGCCCGCATAACATGAAACATGTTTGCCGATAATCACTGTGCGCAGCTTTTTGCTTCGCAGCTTTCGGAAGATTTGCGCGGTCTCGCAATAGAATCCCTCGCCAAATTCGATGTTTGACGGAATTGGCTCTGGCCACCAGTCGCCTTCGACGTGTCGATCTTTTCTAACGTTGCTCATGATTTCGGCGTTTCTGTCATTCTGAGCGAAAGTGAAGAATCTAAGGTTAGTTCTTTTCGCAAGCTACAGTGACAAATCAGAGATGTTTCGCTTCGCTCAACATGACAGGAAGAGGTGGTCAGGTCGGGAATTTTCCTGATCCATATAGCTTTGCGTAAACACCGGCGCGCGCGATCAGTTCCGGGCCTGGGCCTTGTTCAACGATGCGTCCGTGGTCGAGCACGATTATTTGATCCAGGTTATGAATTGTCCCCAGGCGATGCGTAGCGATCAAAGTTGTCCGGCCGCGCATTAATTCTTTGATCGTTTCCATGATCGCAGATTCGGTGGCGGGATCGAGCGCGGAAGTTGGTTCATCAAGCAACAGGATGGGCGCGTTTTTCAGAAATGCTCGCGCGATTCCAATGCGCTGCCGTTGACCAACGCTCAGATGTCCGCCTCTTTCACCCACAAGGCTGTCGTACCCCTGAGGCATCTCCCGGATAAACTCGTCGGCCTGTGCCCGACGCGCCGCTTCAATAATTTCTTCTTCGGTCGCATCGGGCCGGCCATAGGCGATATTTTCGCGAACCGTGGTTGAGAACAGCAACGTGTCCTGGAGCACAATAGCGATTTGTGCCCGCAAAGTTTTTTTTGTGATCTGGCGAATATTGCGGCCATCAAGTGTGATCGAACCTTTTGTAGGATCATAAAAACGCGGGACGAGACTCAGCAGTGTACTCTTTCCGGCTCCGGTGCCGCCCGCCAGTCCAACGATTTGATTCGGTTCGATGCGCAGATCGATTTCACGCAAAACATATCGATCTGCGGTATAGCCGAAGCTTACGGCTTGAAATCCGATCGCGCCATGAGCGGATGAAATGGCAATCGCCCCGGGAGAATCAACCACGTCGTCCTGCCGGTCCAAGACTTCGAAGCAGCGTTTCGCGCCCGCGGTGGCGCCTTCCATTGCCCAGGCGGTATAGGTGAGGGACTCGAGCGGCTGATAAAGCATTAACAAATAGGCGCTGAAAACGAGCAGCGATCC
>Ga0209057_1002498_pt1 | contig 14105 bp, 14 predicted proteins | sample GraSoiAngelo_146_FD_185903 | JGI IMG/M metagenome (GOLD analysis project Ga0209057, IMG submission 185903) | Grasslands soil microbial communities from the Angelo Coastal Reserve, California, USA - 14_1009_05_30cm (SPAdes) (version 2) | ecosystem: Environmental > Terrestrial > Soil > Grasslands ... | reverse complement strand
AGCAAGGCGACGAGCTTTACCATTATGCCTGCTGGTGGTGCTGGTGCCATTGTTTGCAGCTGGACTTTTGGTGATACCACTACTGGTTCTGGCTGCTTGACGACTCACACCTATGCTGCCACTGGTTCGTTCACTGCCAACGTTACAGCGATCGATGGTCTTGGTGTGACCGCGACCAGTAGTGTCTCACTGACCGTCAATGCGAAGTTGAGTGTTACTGTTGCAGCCAGTCCGAATCTCACAGAGGTTGGTGCTCTGGTCGACTTTACCGCTCCTACAATCGGTGGTGTTGGTGCGGCGACATGCAGCTGGGCCTTTGGTGATGGTGGCACCGCTAACATATGCTCTGCAAGTCACACTTACATCACTAGTGGGCCATTCAATCCCACTGTTACTGTCACTGATGCTCTCAGTATGACCGCTTCGAGTAGCGTGTCTGTAACTGTCAACGCTAGATTGACCCTTACTGCGACCGCTGGGCCAAACCCGACTGACGATGGTGTCCGAGTAGGCCTTGCTCCCGTAACGGCCGGTGGTGTCGGTGCCATCACCTGCAGTTGGGCCTTCGGTGACACGGCTGGCGCCACCGGATGTTCGACAACTCATACCTACACCGGTACCGGAACTTTCACAGCCACTGTCACTGCGACTGATGAGGTCGGTGTCACTAAGGTAGCCAGCGTTACGATAACTGTGAATTCTTTGCCTGGAGTTAACTTCAGCTTTGGGCCAGATAAGCCGATGGCTGGCGAGCCCGTGAATTTCACGACAACAACAACCGGCGGTTCGGGCCCGTACAGTTTCAACTGGAACTATGGCGACGGGGGCTCGGGGTCAGGCAATCCTGCCAATCACTCATTCGTTGCTGCTGGAACATTCAACGTGACCTTAACAGTCACGGATGCGGTGGGCGAGACCGCCACTGTGACCCACTCCGTGGCTGTGACTCAAAGCCTCGCCGTTAGTATAACATCTATCACCCCATCTCCCTCGGAGATCGGAGTATCCACCAGTTACTCTGCCAACGCGACAGGTGGCACGCCGACTTACATGTTCAGCTGGGACTTCGGAGATGGATTGCAAGCGATCGGAGGCAGCCAGGCGGCCCACACGTACACTGCTACTGGAACATTCTCTGTGACAATTAGCGCGGCTGATTCTGCAAATCACACGGCAACGGCCACCCAAACCCTAGTGGTCAATTCAAGACTCGCCGTCACGGCCGCGGCCAGTCCGAACCCGGCGGATGCAGGAGTCCCTGTAAGCTTCGCTCTCGTATCCACGGGTGGAGTTGGTAGTCTAGACTGCAACTGGAGTTTCGACGATGGCTGGTCAGCCAGCAAATGCAATACAATCCACACATACGCTACGACAGGTTCGTTTACTGCCAGTCTTACTGCAACCGATACCCTGGGTGTAGCAGCATCGATCTCTCTCCAGATCAGCGTCGCTGTTGCCCCTACTGTCAACTTCGCATCCAGCCCTGCTGCTCCAACGACTGGTCAGTCTGTGACCTTCACAGCCACAACCAACGGCGGTGGGAGTCCCTTCACGTTCAGCTGGAATTATGGGGATGGTTCTCCAGACGACAATGGTAGCCCAGCCACCCACACATATGCAGTCTCCGGAATCTTCATGGTCAACCTGACGATCAACGACGCCAACGGCGCCAACGCGGTTACGACGCTATTCGTAAGCGTGGTGGAGAATAGGCCCCCAGTCTTTTCCAGCCAATCAGGGTTCCTGCCAGTAAGTGTCGGCCAGTCTCTGACCTTCACTGTAGCAGCATCCGATCCCGAAGGGGGTCCTGTGTCCATTGCTGCACATAACCTTCCAACGGGAGCAAGCTTCGACTCAAGCACAGGAGAGTTCGCTTGGACGCCGTCATCAGACGAGACGGGAAACTACTCTATCACGTTCACTGCTTTAGACAGTGGTACTCTTCCAATGGAGGTTGCTCAGACGATAATCATACAAGTTAGAGCGGGTACCGGTCAGATTTGCCTGACCTGCTACCGGACCTTTGGTCTGCCCTTGGACGATGGGGCCATAGCGAGCCTGGGTTTCCTGGGCTTGATATCTGCCCTCGTGGCTGCAATCTATGTCGGGATGAGGGGCAGAGGCGAGCCCGATTCAGTCAGTCCCGCGACCAGCAACGTTTCTTGGGAAGGTGCTCGCGAGGACAGTCTTCCAGGCCAGAATCAATTCGTTGAATGGATGGAGGACGCATCCTCTTGAGACAGGACACAACGAAGCCAGAAAAGAAAACTGGAAGCCGAGGTGGTATACGAGAGGAAAGGCTCAGAGAACGTTTGATATTGCGTATCGCAAGGGCATTCACAATTCTGCAGTGGGTTGCAATCATCTCGCTGCTGAACTATGTCACATTCGTGAGCCAGGCGAATCCGGCTCTGAAGAACTCGCTCGTAGTCAGGTATGGGTTCCTCTCAATTCTGTTAGACCCACTGGTGGTTCTCAGCATCAGCGTTCTGGGAGTAGGCATCATCTCGTTGATGGTTCTATCAAAGCCGAAGGGTACACTGCGCAAGCTGTTTTCCTACCTCAAGCCACACTGGCCCTATGTTTTGGCGATTGGAATCGCCATGGCAGCTAGTGACGCTCTGAACTTGGCACAGCCCTGGATCATTGGCTTTCTCCTATTCGGGAATGTTATCGCGCTTCGCAACATAGCATTCTTACCCACCGTGATAACTATGCTAGGTGGGGCCTTCTTCGCAAAGCAGATACTCGATTTTGTCGACCAGTACCTTACGGAAATTCTCGCCTCAAAGACTGTTCACGGACTACGGACACAGGTCTACCAGCACATACAGCATCTTCCAGTACAATTCCTAGACCACAGCCGTTCTGGTGAACTCATCTCCAGAGTCATGAGCGATACAAATGAGATCGAGAGCGTTCTGACATCAGACCTCAGTGCCCTGGGCGCGAATTTCGGCATGGTGGCCGGAGCGTCCGTCCTTCTCTTCTACGCCAGCCCGAGGATTGCCCTCACGGTCGTTCCGTTCATAATTGGCATGGTCATTGTCGTGAACTTGTTCAAACGGAGGATCAAAAGAGCGTCGAGGAGAATCAGAGAGGCTGTAGGTGACCTTTCCGCGCGAGCTTACGAGGTGTTGAGCAACCTACGCATAGTAAAGAGCTTCACGATGGAAGAAGAAGAAACCAAAGATTTTCGCAACAAATCCCTGGCAATTGTAAAATCCAACATTGGCCTGGCCAAGCTAAGCTCGGTATACGGATCCGCCGTAGACGCAGTCACTACCTTAGCACTCCTGACCCTCATCGTCATCGCTGTTCCAGATGTGTTGAATGGAGCCTTGACACTGGGAGCACTCGTCGCCTTTCTCGGATTACTCGACAAGATGTTCTCACCTCTCATATCATTGAGCAAATCAAACTTCAAATTCCAAAAAGCCACCGCGGCAGGGGACAGAATCTTTGAAATTACAGAGACAAAGCCTGAAGTCCTCGATGTGCCGGGAGCGTTTGCCCCACCCGAGATACTAGGACGGATAGAATTCGACGGAGTCTCGTTCAAGTACGAGCGCAACCAGACCGTCCTTGACAACTTTAGCTTGACAATCAACCCCGGTGAGACGATAGCAATAGTCGGTCCCAGTGGTGCCGGAAAATCTACCATAGTCCACCTACTGTTGCGCTTCTACGAGCCGGATTCCGGAGCCATCCGAATTGACGGCTACCCCATCAACATGCTGAAACTGTCCTACTTGAGAAAGAACATTGGACTCGTTGTCCAAGATCCGATCCTGTTCTCCGGCAGCGTACGTGACAACATCGCCTATGGCAAGCCTAGGGCAAGCCAAGAAGAGATCATCCAGGCAGCAAAAGCGGCCAACGCTCACGAGTTCATACTTGCTCTCCCCGATGGGTATGCTACGGAGATCGGCGAACGAGGCGTAACTCTCTCAGTTGGCGAGAGACAGCGAGTCTCCATCGCCCGAGCACTCATCAAAGATCCCAAGATACTGATAATGGACGAGGCGACGTCGAACGTTGATTCAAAGTCTGAAGCGCTCATTCAAGAAGCCATAGGACGAATGACAGGAGAGCGGACCACGATCGTCATCGGTCACCGACTCTCGACAGTGATGGACGCCGACAGAATAGTCGTCCTCGAAGAGGGGGGAATCGCAGAGATCGGTACTCACCGCGGGCTGCTGCAGCGCCAGGGAGCCTACACGCAGCTCTACCAGAACCAGCTGCAAGCCCAGACACAGATCATCCCATCACAATTCCGCGGACACAAGTATCTGAAGAGTGAGGAGAAACCATGACAGCGGTTTACACATACGCGACAGAAAAAGGGATCTTCCCTCGAGACGGGAGCATATCATCCCGTCAAGTCTTCATGGGTATGTCAAAAATGAAACGAGAAAAGATGAGGTACAACCTTCCATGAAGCTGAGAAGCTTCAGGGTCCGAAACTACAGGTGCATAGACGACTCCGGCGAAGCACCTGTCGAACATATCAAAGCCCTAGTGGGAAAAAACGAGAGCGGAAAAACAAGCATCCTAAAGGCTCTGCACAAGTTCAACCCGGCCACTCCGGAGCCCTTCAATGGACTGAAGGAGTTTCCGCGCAGACGATTTCACGAGTACGAGGACAAGGCCACGGTAGTCGAGCTGAAAGTCTCGCTGGACCACGATGAGATGGATGAGCTCGCCCAGATCGACCCGCGCCTCGCGGAAGTATCCGGTGCATCGGTCACAAGAGACTACGCGGGACGATACGCTGTCGAGCTACTGCCCGATATACAAACTCCATCCCCAAACCTGAAAGGAGTCTTTCCCCTCCTCATCCAGCTCCGAGGCACAATAGACAGACTCGATGATACGACCCTAGGACGAGAGGGAGGCGTCCGCTGGAAGCTCCTCGACGCTCTAAGCAGAGTGGGAACAGGCATTGCAGAGGAGACAGACCTTTCCAATGCATCCTCCTCAAGAGAGGCCTTCATCAGACAGCTTCAAGAAATCCAGGTCCTTCTGGAGAAGAGCACGGATGAGGGATCGAAGAAGACCATCCGAGACATCGTACGGCTCATACTCAACACGATCGACTGGCCGAACATCGACACCCGAATCAACAAATACATAGTCGAAAAACTTCCGGTTTTCGTATACTTCGAAAACTATGCAATCCTCTCCGGCAGAATCCACCTTCCATCTTTCGTGGAACGGTTCATTGCCGGCGAGCTCAACCCGGAAGAGAACACTGCTAGAATGCTGCTATCATTCCTAAAACTAGACCCGGAGAAGCTGGTCAAGCTAGGAACACATGAAGGAAAGTCCTCACAGGAGGTGCAGGAAGCATTCGATACCAGAGCACTAATGGTTGACAGAGCAGCCTTGTCCGTCTCCGGTCTCCTAGCCGACATCTGGCAGCAAAGAAAGGCCCGGCTAGACCTTGCAATAGACGGCGAGTATCTAAGACTCTGGGTAGCCGACGCCGATGGTTCCAGAGTCGAGCTGGAACAGAGCAGTAAAGGATTCCAGTGGTTCCTCTCCTTCTACATCGTATTCATGATGGAATCCCTCCAAGGAAAGGACACGGTGCTTCTCTTGGACGAGCCCGGGCTCCACCTCCACCCTGCTGCACAAAAGGACCTTCTCCGAGTCCTCGGCAAGCTATCCGAAAAGAACCAGGTCATCTATTCGACCCACTCCCCCTTCATGATCGACCTGGACCACATCGATACTATCAGCGTTCTGGCCGAAACTCCGAAAGGCACGAAGATTTCCGAGCCTACAAAGACCACCGACAAGACAGCCCTATTCCCGCTCCAAGCCGCCTTGGGATATGCCCTGTCACGCGGCTTGTACACTGGACAGTACAGCCTTCTCGTGGAAAACATTACTGACCTATGGATACTCTCGACGATCTCGCAGCATTTCAGGGAATCAAGCCATGGCTCCATAGATGATGATATAGTAATCACGCCCTCCGGTGGCGGCCAGAAATCCGCTCTATTTGCCACAATGCTAAGCGGACAGAATATGGGCGTATCAGTGCTGCTGGACTCAGACGTCGAAGGAATCAGTGTCAAGAAGCAGCTAATTGAGAGCCCGATAGCGCGAGAAACAAACGTACTTTTCGTGAACGATGCCACCCAGGAATCTGGACGAGTGATGGAGCTGGAGGACCTCCTGCCCCCCAGCCTCTATCTCAAATTCGTAAACGATGCCTATTCTGGAGAACTGGGCAAGAATCGTTTGGGCAACGAGGCACTCGCAAAAGATGTGCAGATCCGGAGATACGTGGAGGCAGAGCTGGAGAAGAGAGGAGTTAGCTTCTCAAGATTCCGAGTTGCCAGGCAGATCATGAACGATTTGCCAAACATTCCGTTCAGCCAGTTTCCCCCGGAGTTTGTCCAGAACATGGAACGCTTGTTCTCATACATCAACAGAATCAAGCCAGAGCATACCGCCCAGCCAATCATAGCAAGATCTTCGCGTCACTCTTCCCTGAGAGCAATCTTCTCCAGAAGCCGATCATAACCCACACCTAGGAACGAAATAATGGGCTGGATAAAGCAGCGTCGCTGATCGACTGATCGCACCAGAACCTCGGACGCTAAGAATGGAAGAGGCGAACAAATTTGCTCGACGAAAACCAGGAGGCCAACGCCTGCCACATTTGAAACGGACTACTATTTTGGCGCCGGGAGTGGGATTTGAACCCACGCGGCCCGCAAGGACCACAGGCTGACAGGAGCCTATTCTTCCAGGCCTAGGCCCACGTTTCTAGTGGACTGCCCTGTACCAGGCTCAGGAATCCCGGCCCAATCTTGCCCTTCGACACTGGGACTATTTTCCCCTTTGGACAGATACAAAAAGCCCAGCGAGACAATAATCGTTCGAGAAGCAGGAACTAGAGTGGCGGTGGGTGCGGGCCAGCCGTCAACCCTTAACGGGCGAATGGCAGTGTCCGCGCCCGGGGGGACGCCACCCTTGAATCGGCCAAGTCGTGAGACACGATTCTAAGCCTCGCGTAACCGACCAACACACACGGTCGTTACTATGAAATAATCCCTCTCAGGCACGATTTTAAGTGGGCAAGCAGACAATCACTGGACAATCATGGAACGCTGCGCCGTCTGCGGGGCGGAAGAATTCATCCCCTACGTATGCAGATACTGCGACCGCGTCCACTGCGTTTACCACAGACTCCCAGAAAACCATGAGTGCCCCAACATCCAACAAGCACGAGCGCCGAAACCCATTATCCGGGTCGAAGGACGCCAGACTGGAGCGACCCTCAGAGTGATTCGCGCTCCAAAGTTGTCAACGATCTCCAATCGTGAGTTAACAGCTCTTCTTACGGCGTTGATAGTTCTTGGAATTAGCTTCTCAACGAGATACATGTTCTCCGGTTTGGCCGCTGCAAGGCCCACAGCGTTTCTCGAGGTATTTCTTCTAACACTCATAGTGATAGGAACAGGATTCATAGGACATGAATTGGCCCACAAATTCGTGGCTCAGAGATTCGGATGTTGGGCTGAGTTCAGACTATGGACGGTTGGGGCTGTTATGGCTGTTCTTTTCGCGTTTGTCCCACCCGGAAACCTTGTCTTTGCTGCTCCAGGCGCTGTTTACATCGCATCAAGATCCAGCTATTTCGGTGAAGGAGTAGATAGGAAGGCGAACGGTGTAATTTCCCTCGTAGGTCCACTGGTTAACGTTGGCGCAGCGGGACTCTTTGGGCTGGCATTTCTGATCAGTTCACTCGCCGGCTTTGGCGACATCGTCATTAGCTCAGGCTCCGGGCTGGCTTTCAAGTTCCTGCAGGAGGGTGTGGCCATCAATCTTTGGCTAGGGGCATTCAACATGATACCGTTTTTCATACTCGACGGGCAGAAAGTTTTCACATGGGATCGTAGGGTTTGGGCCGCAGTCGCGATTCCGCTTTGGGCGGCTACCATAGCAATCTGGGTGCTACTTTTCGTCTGAATTGCCTCTGAACCTCAAGACACTCTGTCCAAAAAACCGATATTGTTGGCCGCACTTTGGGCATACAACCTCATTTTCCTGGTTTGGATCGACTTCGACAGTGATCTCGCCTCCGCAGTTGCAGACGAAAGTAACCTTGTTCGTGCTCAAGCTTGTCAATTGAACTGGCTTACCGCGGGACGACTATGCTTCGGTTTCCATAGCTTGGGATATGTGTCGGTGGGCATGATCACCCTAACTGTCTTCGCGGCGAGCCCGCGTTCATCCTTCATCATCTGTTCGGTTGCCATGAGCGCTCTCGATAGCGCAACGAGTTCTCCTTTGAGTGTGAAAAGTGCGATCGCCGTTTTGGGGCGTATTCCCTCGGTTAACTTGACGATCCCTGGGACAGCAAGGTCAGCGCCGTGACATATTGAACTGACCGCGGAGTCGCGAATGTAGATTCGCGGAACATAGTCAAAAGCGGCCTCCATAGGCCTAACGATTTGCCGGAGCATTTCTTCCCTCTCGTTGGGGGAAGCTTGAGAGAGTTTGAGGACATCGTAGAGAGAGTGGATGCCCTTTTCAGTAAAGGATCCGGATCTTGTTCTTCGGAGCTCTCGCATGTGGGCGCCTACTTCGAGAACTTCCCCGACATCGTAGACAAGTTTCCGGATGTAAGTTCCCGCTTGACAAGCGACACGGAAGAGAACTTGTCGTCCATCAATTTCCACATCATCTATCGAGTAGATTGTTCTTTTCCGCACTTCCCTCTTGACCGCAGCCCTCACAGGAGGCTTCTGAAATATGTCACCGACAAAATCCTCCAGTACACCGCGGAGTCTGGTCTCATCGACTTCGCCGTGCATCGTCATTAGGCAGACGTACTCCTTCCCGGTGAGGAGGAATACTTGGATCGTTTTCGTAGCGTCTTCGAGAGCTAGCGGAAGAACACCGGTGACCATTGGATTACTCCGGCCCCGAACCGGACCTCTAGAGTTCCACCGTGGCCAGCGTGGTGCAACCGCAGGAGACGTTTGACCCATGCAACGACTTCGTGGCTTGACGGACCTGAGGGCTTGTCTAGGTTGATCAAGCCGAATCTGATGTGCTGATCAATCGTCCTTTTCTCTGGCGGACACCCTAAAGCCGGGTCTGTCTCATCGTCGAGTTTGATGAGCAGTTTCTGTGACTTATTCCAGGGAGCCTGTTGTGACAACCGATTTTTTCTCCACCAGAGATGGAGCGGGTTTCTGGTTCTTAAACTGTCACAGCCGAAGAACTCTTCAGTCCGTACCAGTAAGGCTGGGATCGGCTGATCTTTGACGGGTTCGCTCTACGCTGCTACGCTTATCTCTTTGATTGTGACGATCTCTTTCAGGTAGTTTGTCTTCTTCGCCTTTTCAGCTACCTTGGCGACATCCTCGTCAGCTGCACCCTTCTTGATCTCGATTGTCTCGGCGGTTGGCTCCACGTGTTTGACATTGGTTCGGCGGCGCCGGACTCCGTTCACTTTCTTCGGTCCAGTGATTAGAATAAAGTTCTTGTCGATAACGTCGACTATGACGCATTTGCGGCCGGCTTCCCGTCCGTTGAGTTTGACGCAGACGCGTCCGACTTCTATGGTTGGCACAGTCTCACTTCTGGAGTTTGGTCATCGGCCGATGGAATATGTCATTTAAGGTTTCGTCGTTCCATGTACCTGGCGACCGGAGCCAATCGTAGCCCAGTGAGAAAATGTTCTCGAAAGCTGTCTAGTGCTTGAGAGCGGGACGCGATCTCGCGACTATCTCTCTTGCGGCCATAACTTGGCGCGGGTACTCTTTTCCTCTTCCCGAGAGTCTCTTGTCCGCCTTTTGCGCCTCAAGCTTCGATGTGATGTAGTTGACGGCCTTGTGAATGTCGAATTGCTTGCAACTGAAAATGTCCATGAACGCATGCCCATTGTCAGGGAACGTGTGAATACTGATGTGGCTCTCGGCAATGATCACGAAGCCACTGATCCCCCACTCTGTCGGATTTCCTTTCGGTTTGTATACGAACACGTACGGCGCTGTGATCTTGTGCATGTCGATAACATCCGGAAGGTCATCTAGGAGATTGTAGATGTAAGAAAGGTCAGAGAGCTTTTCAGGATTACACTCCGACAAATCCAGTGTAAGATGAGGTCCGAACATTTCTGGAGTTGATTTCTCTTTCTCGCGAATTTTTTTCGGATGTATGGCCAACAACGCGCGTGACGTATTTAAGAATTGTTTACACAACAGTCGATCTCGTTGGTAAATTTTTCCGGTGAGAAAAAAATCCGCTGTCGTAGAAAAATTTCGTTGCACGAACTTTTTCACCGGAGAAAAAAGTTTGCAACCGAAACAGAAAACTAGAATTGAGGAAAGAGAAGAGTCGACGAGACCAAAAACGGATCAGGCACGAACCTGCTAAGTGCTTGTAGCGTGAGGCACAAAGCTGTCGCAAAGTCGAAACGTTAAATTAAGCGATGAGGTAGGCTCCTTCTTCCTCGCGTGAGCGCAATGTCGAGAGAGTTTCGGCTCATCCTCCGCGTACTTGGAGCGGATGTCGATGGGACCAAGAAGGTGCCGTTCGGGCTAAGCAGAATACGAGGAGTTGGGCCAAATTTCGCCCAAGCTGTAGTCAAAGTCGCCCGGATCAGTCCCGAAGCGAGAATAGGCAGCTTATCGGAGACAGAGATCGCAAGGTTAGAGGATATCATCAAGGATCCTGCCAAGCATGGAATACCCTCACGATTATTCAACCGCCGAAAGGATATCGAGAGTGGACGAGACATGCACCTTGTCGGGCCGGACCTCGCGCTCAGAAACAAGGCCGATATCGATCTCATGAAGGATATCAAGAGCTGGAAAGGGATCCGACACTCCCTTGGATTGAAAGTGAGAGGCCAGAGAACAAGAACCACTGGTCGCTCAGGAAAAGCTGTCGGGGTCAAGAAGAAGGTTCTCATGGAAGCAGCACGCGCCGCGGCATCAGGGAAGAAGGAAGAGAAGAAGGAGTAGTATTTGGGAGACCCTAAGAAGCCTAGGAAGACGTACCAGACTCCTCGTCATCCCTGGCGCAAGGAACAGCTCGAAGCGGAACTCCACCTCCTTGGTGAGTACGGTCTCAGAAACAAGCGGGAGCTTAGACGTCATGAGACGATGCTCTCGAAAATACGAGGGATAGCAAGATCCCTCCTCGGCGCGACAGAAGAACAAACATCCCAGGTCGAAAGCCAATACCTTAAGCGTCTTTTCCGACTCGGAATCCTACCGGAATCTGCCGGCGTTGACAACATCCTCGATCTCAACGTCAAGGACCTGATGGAGAGACGATTGCAGACGATCGTCTACCGGTCAGGACTGGCAAAGAGTATCCACCAGGCACGCCAGTTCGTAAGCCACGGACACATTAGCGTCGCAAACGAGATCGTATCAGTCCCAAGCTATATTGTCAAACGTGATGAAGAGTCGAGAATCGCCTTTGACCAGAGAAGCCCGCTAACGAATGCCCAGCACCCGGCTCGTGTTGCGCCAGGAGGCAAGAGACTTGCCAGAGTCATTGAAGAGGCGCCTGCAGCGGTACCGACGATGCCGGTTCTCCCGGTTGTTTCTCCGGAGATCAAGGAAGAAGTTCAGGCGGAACAGCCCCTCGAACTCGTCGAGCCAGAAGAAGAACTTGCAGCTGAGCCCGAACCAGAGAAAAAGTAGCAACCCACTTAAACCCAACACGTGCCAGTCCGACACCAAGACAGCGCATGCTCGTTTCAGCTGGCATAATTCTAGTTGTAGGAGGTTTGTGCGCCTGCGCGCCCCTCTTCAAGCGTGTCTCACAATCCCTTGGACGTGCGCTGTCGGTACTGGGGTTCATTGTCGGCATGGTGGTGCTGATAGTCGCAGTTGATTACGCCCTCGGCTTCAACTTTCTCTCCGGCGCGATTTCGGATGCACTAGCCGCGACGAGTTCGCCCTACCTGAAGTACTTCTTGCCTGCCATGATCGTACTCGGAATCCTACTCATATCGCGCCCCATTCGAAACGTTCGCTGGGCCTCCATCATCTCCCTAGCTCTGGGGTTGCTCGTATCATACTTTCTCAGAACGCTTCTCCCATCTCTCTTTACAAGCTCCACTGTTCTTGTAATCGTTTTCCTTATCGCAACTCTCGCAATCTACACCTTGCTGAGGTTCGTTGAAGACCTCTTTGACTTCATAGGCTCAGTACTGGCCTTCCCGCCGATCGCTATCGCTGTCGGGCTGGTCAACATCTACTTCGGAATCCTCTTCTTCTCCGTCTAACAAGTAACGACGACCCAGCTTATCGGAGTCAGCTGCCAAGAGCTGTTTCCGGTGCCGTTGCTGTTTTTCGGGGCTCATTTTCTCGTCAGCTTTAAATAAAGTCCGGACCGCTTGCCCGGGGCACCTTCACCCTGGAAGCATGATAATTAGATGGACATTAAACTTCTGAGCAGAGAACAAGAGACTCTCCGCTTCGTGCTTTCAGACGTATCGCCCGCCTTCGCCAACGCACTACGCCGGATAATGATCTCGGAGATTCCGGTGATGGCGATCGACGATGTCATGATCCTTGAAAACAACTCCGTCATGTACGATGAGATTCTCGCGCACCGACTCGGACTCGTCCCAGTCACAACCGATGGCTCTTACAACCTGCCAGAAGAATGCACGTGCAAGAGCGAGTTGGGCTGCGAGAAATGCCGAGCATCATTCTCTCTAGAGATAGAAGCCTCTGAACCAATCGAGGTCGTATACTCCTCCCAGCTCAAGCCTGAGAACCCGGAAGTCAAACCTGTCTCCGACAAGATCTCCATCGTCAAACTCACTGCGGGCCAAAGAATCAAACTCGAAGCATACGCCAGGCTCGGAAGAGGAAACGTCCATGCGAAATGGCAATCGGTCTCGGCCGCCACCTACAGTTATGACGAGAAAGCTCGAACATTCACATTCCTTGTCGAGTCGACCGGAACAATGCCTCCCGAAAAGATCGTCCTCGAGGCCGCCCGGATCATCAATACAAAATCCGTCGGCTTCGGAGAAGGACTTGGAGGAATGACCGAAAGTTGAAAAAACTGGTTGCAAGTCTCTCACCAGAAGAAGAAGTTGTTGACGCATCAAACCTGATCCTGGGAAGAATGGCAAGCTACGTCGCAAAACAAGCCCTCGAAGGAAAGAAGATGGTCGTGCTGAATGCCGAACGTGCTATTATCTCTGGGACAAAGGCCAGAGTCGTCGCCCGGGCGAAGACGAAATTGAAAACACGAACTCTAGGCAACCAGGAGAAAGCCCCAACTCATCCTAGAAGGCCTGACAACTACGTCCGGAGAGTTATCAGGGGAATGCTGCCCTGGAAGAAGACTCATGGAAAACAAGCATTCCACCGAGTGATAGTATACATCGGGATTCCAAAGGAGTATGAAGGAAAAACCTTCAACACTGTGTCTCACGCGAACGCGTCCAAGCTGAGAGTTCCCTTCATCACCGTTGCCCAGCTAGCTGAAGAGATTGGGGGCATTCCCGCCTGAGCGAAAAGAGGAAGACTGTACTAGAAACGGGTAAGCGAAAAACCGCGATAGCCCGCGCCGTCGTGAAACCTGGAAAGGGTCGAATCTACTTTAACGATCATTCTCTCGACTATGTAAGTCCCGAGGTCGTCCGGATGAAGATCCAAGAACCACTGATGATAGCTGGTGAACGAGCCAAGGGAGTGGATATTCGTGTATCCGTCAATGGCGGAGGTTTCATGGGCCAAGCCGAAGCCGCCAGAATCGCGATCGCGCGATCACTTGCCTCGTGGACAAAGAGCAGCGAGCTAAGAAAGAATTTCATCGCCTTCGATAGAGTAATGCTAGCTGGGGATCAACGAGTAACCGAACCCAAGAAGTTCGGCGGACCAAGCGCACGACGAAGAAAACAGAAATCGTACAGGTAAGAGAAAGAAAAATGATCATCCCTGTAAGATGCTTCACTTGCGGCAAACTAATAGCCGACAAGTGGGAAACGTTCAACCTCCGGGTCAGGGCTGGCGACAGACCCATCAAAGTACTAGACGAGCTAGGAATCCGACGATACTGCTGCCGAAGAATGCTCATAACTCACGTCGAAATAA
>Ga0209057_1002490_pt1 | contig 14125 bp, 11 predicted proteins | sample GraSoiAngelo_146_FD_185903 | JGI IMG/M metagenome (GOLD analysis project Ga0209057, IMG submission 185903) | Grasslands soil microbial communities from the Angelo Coastal Reserve, California, USA - 14_1009_05_30cm (SPAdes) (version 2) | ecosystem: Environmental > Terrestrial > Soil > Grasslands ... | reverse complement strand
CCCGCGCGCCACCGCCTCCTCCACGACGGGCGCGCGCGACCGCGCCGGCTCCGTCGCCCCCACGATTTCGCGCCGCCGGAACAGCTCGTCCCGCGGTCCGAGCAGCGGGTGGTCGAGACACCCCTCGCACGGCAGGATGTCCACGAAGCCCAGGTCCAGGCGATCGACCGCCACCGCGCGCGCGATCGCCCCGAGGCCGCCGAGCCCGCGGACCTTCCGGAACCGGCGGCTCGCCTGCGTCTCCTCGAGCAACACCTCGAGCGGCAACCCGCCCGCCATGCTCAGGTGCCGTCGCCGCTCCTCCGGCACGCGGGTGAAGTACTCGTCCTGCTTGGCGACCACGACCCCGCGCCGCCGGAACACGTCCTCCAGGTCCTCGAACGTGATGGCCGCGTCCACGTCCGGCCCGCCCTCCGTGAGGCACACGCCGGCGTACACGATCGGCGTGCCCGCTCCGTACAACCGCTTCAGGTAGCGCGCCTCGGCGGCGATCGGCGTCGCCACCGGCGCCAGGTAGGGGATCAGCTCGGGGTATTGCGTCCGCACCGTCTCCACGATGACGGGGCAGGTGCTGCGGATCATCGTGCCCCAGTCGCCATCGGCCCAGAGCGCCAGGTATTCGTGCGCCACCAGCTCGTCGCCCAGCACGCCGCGATGCACCGAGCGGAATCCCGCCGCGTAGCAGGCGTTCACCACCTGATTGGGAGTCGCGGGATAGAAGTGGACGGCGCACTCGACCGAGAGGATCAGCGCCGCCCGGCCCGCCTGCGCCAGCTCGAGCGCGCGCGACACGTCGCCCAGCGCCTCGATCGCGTCGTGCGGGCACGCCGGCAGGCACAGCCCGCAGCGCGTGCACGCCTCGTCCACGATCCGCACGATCGCGCCTTCGACCGCCACGGCATCGGCGGGACACACTCGTACGCAGGCCATGCAGGCGACGCACGAGTCGGGTTTGATCTTAAAGTCCACGGGACAGCCGGCCGGGGCGTTGCGGCTCTCCGAACGAGTGGCAAGGGCGCCGTAACATGGACGCCGCGGCACTGCCTGTCAATAGCGGCACGGACGACAACCCTTTGGTGGAGCGTGATTTAGGCGAGCGCGTACGCCTTGAGCTTACGGTACAGAGTGCGCTCGCCGATCCCCAGGATCTCGGCCGCCTTGCGCCGATTGCCCTGCGTGTCGCGCAACGCCGCTTCGATCGCTGCCCGCTCCACGTCCGCCATTGTCATGCCGGGGCGGTACACCACGTCGGCCTCCGGCGCGGGCTCCACTTGGCCCGGCGTGACGGCGCTAACTCCAGTCCCGGGGCCCACCTCGATGACCTCGACGCGCCCAGGCCGCTCCTCCAGGCGTCGCCTCAGCTCCTCGACCTGTAACTTAAGCTCCACAAGACTGCGGAAGATGAACTCCAACTCCCGAGCGCCCGCCCCCGCCCCCGCCCCACCCACGTCGCGGTCGGGACCGAGGAGCCGCATCGGCAGTATGCTCCCGTGCTCCCGGATGTCCTTCGGGATGTCGCTGGCGCGAATCTCCCCCTCGGGCGCGAGCACCACCATCGACTCGATGAGGTTGCGCAGCTGGCGGATGTTCCCGGGCCATTCGGCGTCCACCAGGATCTGCAGCGCCTCCGGCGTGATGCCCCGGAAGGTGCGGTCGTGCTGCTTCGCGAACTCCGCGATGAAGCGCCGCACCAGCAGCGGGATGTCGGTCTTGCGCTCGCGCAGCGGCGGCAGATAGATGTGGAGGACGTTCAACCGGTAGAACAAGTCGTCGCGGAACCGCGCCAGGGCGACTTCTTCCTTGAGCGACTTGTTCGTCGCCGCGATGACCCGCACGTCCACCTTGATCGCCTGCGTGCCGCCCACCCGGAAGAAGGTCCGGTCCTCGAGCACCCGCAGGGTCTTAACCTGCGTCGCGGCCGCCATCTCCCCGACCTCGTCGAGGAAGATGGTGCCGCCGTCGGCCAGCTCGAAGCGACCCAGCCGCCGCTCGGCGGCGCCGGTGAACGCTCCCTTCTCGTGACCGAACAGCTCGCTCTCGAGCAGGGTGTCCGGGATGGCGGCGCAGTTCACCGCGATGAACGGCTTGGCGCGCCGCGGCGAGAGGTCGTGGATCGCCCGCGCCACGAGCTCCTTCCCCGTTCCGGACTCCCCCTCGATCAGCACGGTGGCGCTCACGGGCGCCATCTGCTCGATCTTGACGAGCACTTCCTGGATGGCGGGGGATTCGCCGATGATCCCGGTGCGCTGCTGCAGCTTGCGGCGCTCGATCAGGCGGCGCACCGTCGCCGCCACCTCGGCCGGGTCGGCCGGCTTTTCGAGGTAGCCGGTGAGGCCGAGCCGGCGGGCCAGTCCCTGGGCGTCGGGCTCGGTCTCTTCCACGAGGCCGAGCGTCGAGACCGAGCGGTCGCGCGCCAGGGTGAGGAGCTGCGCCGCGCTGGACTCGTGCAGGCCGCCCGTCACGACCACGCAGTCGGGGGGCGGATCGCGGCGGAGGGCCTGGCGCGCTTCGTCGAGCGTGGACGCCATCGTGGTGTGAAAGCCGGCCGCCTCGAGCGCCGCGTTCGAGCGGACCGCGTGCTCGAGATCGTCGGTGGTGATGAGGATGCGGTCAGGCATGAGCCCGTTGCACGTTGCACGTTACACGTTGCATGGGGTTACTCATGCGACGTCCGTTCCCCTGTCACCAGCTCCACCGCGTGGTCGAGCAGGTCCTCCAGCACGGCGAGCCCGTCGGTCACGCCACCGGGGGAGCCGGGGAGATTCACGATCAGCGTTTTCCCTCGAGTGCCCGCCACGCCCCGCGAGAGCCAGGCGCGCGGGAACTTGGGCGCGGCGGCGCCACGCAGCGCCTCGGCGATCCCGGGCGCGAGCCGGTCCACCACCGCCTCCGTCGCCTCCGGCGTCACGTCGCGCTCGGTGAGCCCGGTGCCCCCCGTCGTGAGGATCACGTCCACCTCACCGGAGTCCGCCCAGCGCGCGAGCTTCCCCGCGATCCGGTCGGTCTCGTCGGGCACCACGCTCCGCACCACCACTTCGTAGCCGTGGCTTCCCGCCCACTCGACGATCGCGTCGCCGGACGTGTCGGCCCGCTGCCCCAAGGCACCAAGGTCACTGACTGTCAGAATCCCGATCCGCATCAACCTCCTCCAACCTCCTCCAACCTCCCTCAACTATTTCTTGGTTCTCCTGCGCACGAAGGGGAGCGCCACGACCTCCGCCCCCGCCCGCTTGCCGCGCACGTCGATCGTGAACCCCGTGCCCGGCTTGGCCTCGGCGGCGGGGAGATAGGTCATCCCGATCGCGCAGTTCACCGTCGGCGTCACGGTGCCGCTGCGCACGACGTCCACTTGGGGGCCGTCCAGGTACACGCCGTAGCCGTGCCGGGCGACGACTTTCGGCTCGGTCACCTTGAAGCCCACGAGCCGGCGCTTCAGGCCCGCGAGCTTCTGCTGTTTCAGCGCCGCGAGCCCGGTGAAATTGGCTCCCTTCTCGAGCTTCACGATCCATCCCAGTCCCGCCTCGTACGGCGTCACTCCGGCGTCGATGTCGCTGCCGTAGAGGGGGTAGCCCGCCTCGAGCCGCAGCGTGTCGCGTGCCCCGAGCCCGCATGGCTCCGCGCGCCCAGGCCCCACCAGCGCGTGCCACAGCGTCTCCGCGTCCGCCGCGCGGCAGTACAGCTCGAACCCATCCTCCCCCGTGTACCCGGTCCGCGAGATGAAGCACTGCGCGCCCGCCACCTTCCCCTCGGCGAAGTGATAGTAGGGGATCATCGCCACACCGACGGGCGTGAGCGGCGCGACCAGCGTCTCGGCCTCCGGGCCCTGCACGGCGAGCAAGGCGGTGGCGTCCGAGATGTCGCGCAGCCGCACGTTCGCGCCCCGCTTCTGCGCCACGATGTGCGCCCAGTCGGCCGCGATGTTGGCCGCGTTCACGACGAGCATCAGCCGGTCCTCGAAGCGGTACACCAGACAATCGTCCACGAAGGTGCCCTGGTCGGTGAGAATAGCGGAGTATTGCGCCTGGCCGGGCTTCAGGGCGCCGACATCGTTACACGTTACACGTTGCACGAACGCGTTCCGGTCCGGGCCGCTGACCTCGAACTCGCCCATGTGCGAGACGTCGAACACCCCCACGTGCTCGCGCACGGCGCGGTGCTCGGCCGCGATCCCCGCCGGATAGCTGACCGGCATCTCGTAGCCGCCGAACGGCACCAGCTTGGCGCCGAGCGCGAGGTGGATCTGGTGCAGCGGGGTGTGCTTCATTCAGCCCATCAGCGTCGCCAACAGCGCCTTTTGCACGTGCAGCCGGTTCTCGGCCTCGTCCCACACGCGCGACTGCGGGCCCTCGATCACGTCGGCCGTGACCTCCTCGCCACGGTGGGCGGGGAGGCAGTGCAGGAAAATGGCCTTCGGGTCGGCGAGCTTCATCAAGTCCGGGTCGACCGTATAGCCTCGAAACGCGTTGCGCCGCGCCTCGGCCTCCTCCTCCTGACCCATCGACGCCCACACGTCCGTGCTCACGACGTGTGCGCCCTCCACCGCTTCTTCGGGGGCCTCCGTGATGGACAGGCAGGCGCCGGCCGCCAGCGCCCGCTCGAAAATCGCGCGGCTCGGCTCATAGCCCTCCGGGCAAGCGAGCCGCAGCTCGAACCCCAGCACCTGCGCCGCTTCGATCCAGCTGTTGGCCATGTTGTTGCCGTCGCCCACCCAGGCGATCCGCTTCCCCTCCCACGTACCCAGCGCCTCCCGCACGGTGAACAGGTCGGCGAGCACCTGGCAGGGATGCGACAGATCGGTGAGGCCGTTGATCACCGGGATCGTGGCGTGCCGCGCCAGCTCTTCCACCTCCCCGTGGTCGAAAGTGCGGATCATGATTCCGTCGACGTAGCGTGACAGCACGCGCGCCGTGTCGGGGATCGGCTCTCCCCGGCCGAGCTGGATGTCGCGGGACGAGAGGAACAGCGCCTGGCCGCCGAGCTGGTAGGCGCCCACTTCGAACGACACGCGTGTCCGGGTGCTCGACTTGGCGAAGATCATCGCCAGCGTCTTGCCGGCGAGAGGCGCCTCCCGGTACGCCCCCGACTTGATCCGCCCGGCGAGGTCGAACAGGCGCAGGATCTCGTCCCGGGTGAGGTCGGAGACGGCGAGAAAGTCGCGTTTAGCCATCGAAACCCTGAGGGGGCGAGTCAAAATGACAGTATCGGGCTGCTAATTGTAGCTGTCCGGGAGGGGCGCGACAAGCGGCGGGTCAGGGAAACTCTAAAGGTCTTTTAATTCTGTCGCTCGAAGAGTCGCGGCTGAGAGCCGCGGCTCGGCCCTGCCGCTGAGAGCGGCCAGTAGGCCCGTTTACGGGCAGGCGCCGAGCCGCGAGTTCACTCGCGACTCATCGCGCGGCGGCGTCCTCCATCACCGGACCACCACGTGACGCTCGACTACCACCCACTGAGGTTTCGTGTCGCCGAAGTCGAGCCCGTTGCTCACGCCGCGCACCGCGATCGTCGCCACTCCCGACTCGTCGAAGCGCAGCGGCACGGTCTGGCGGAACTCGATGAGGTCTCCAAGACAGATGGCACCCTGTCGTCGCACGTGATACAGGGTGACGCGGGCGTACAAGCCGTGCACGGAGACGGCGCTCGGGGCCAGCTCGCGAATGCAACCGCCGCCGAAGGTCCACACGGTCATGGTAAATTCACTGCCGCGGCGCACTGTGTCGGGCAGGATGATGCGGGTCGTGTCGCTGCCGAGCCGCGCGGGCACACGCGCGACGGCCTTCTCCGGAGGCGGTCCCACGACTTCCACGGCGACGAGGAAGCAGGGGAGCCGAGGCCGCAGCGCGGCCAGGCGGCGCTCCAGCCGCCGGCGGCCGGACTCGCCCATCACCCCGTACGTGATCCGGTTCTCGGCCTCGTCGATGTCGCTCGTGACCACCCCGGAATCGCTCCAGACGTGGAGGTTCAGGTAGCGGTACCAGTCGTACAGCTGGGCGAAGTTCCAGCGGACTTTCCGCACGCGCACGCGCTTCGGGTCCCTGCCCTCCAGCCCTCCGCGTGCCGCGAGCGCAGCGAGCGCGGCGTCGCGCTGGGTCGTGTCCACCAGGAACACGACGAGGCCGCCCTCGAGCATCATGCCCGCGAAGCCACCGGGGACTTCACGGGCGAGGTCGGCCCAGCGGTCGTCGTCGTCACGGAAGCTGGCCCCGAGCCCGCGCACGGAGTCGCGCAGCGTGACCGGGACTTCGACCGCCGGCGCGTCGGCGGGACAGGACTGCCCCAGTCGCGCCCACCGAGGCGCCTCAGAAGGGTGAGCGCAAGCCACCCCCAAGAGGGCAACGGCAACTACGGGATTCCTACAGGATGTAGCGGCGGAGGTCCTCGTCATCCACGATCTTGCCGAGCCGCGCGCGCACCTTGTCGGCGTCGAAGTTGATGCGCTTCTCCGCCAGCTCGGGGAGGTCGAACAAGACGTCTTCGAGCAGCGTGGTCATGACGGTGTGGAGCCGCCGGGCGCCGATGTTCTCCATGCGCTCGTTGGCCTTAGCGGCGATACGGGCGATCTCCTTGATGCCGTCGTGCGTGAACTCAAGAGTCGCCCCTTCGGCCGCGCACAGCGCGGCGTACTGCTTGGTGAGGGCGTTCTCGGGCTCGGTCATGATGCGGACGAAGTCCGCTTCGGTGAGCGGCTGCAGCTCGACGCGGATCGGGAAGCGTCCCTGGAGCTCGGGGATCAGGTCCGAGGGTTTGGAGACGTGGAACGCGCCGGCCGCGATGAACAGGATGTGGTCGGTGCGCACGTACCCGTAGCGCGTCTGCACGGTCGAGCCTTCGACGATCGGCAGCAGGTCGCGCTGCACGCCCTCGCGCGAGACGTCAGGCCCGACGGTGCCCCGCTCCCCCGCGATCTTGTCGATCTCATCGATGAAGATCACGCCGTGGTTCTCGACGCGGTCGAGCGACTCGTTCACCACGTCGTCCATGTCGACGAGCTTCTTCAGCTCCTCGTCGATCAGGATGCGCCGGGCCTCGTGCAGGTGCACGGTGCGGCGCTTCTTTTTCTTCGGCAGCATTTCCTGCAGCAGCTCGGTGAAGTTGACGTCCGTGCCCTCCATGCCCTGCGGGGGCTGCATCATCTCGAGCCCGGGGAAGCCCTGCTGCTGCACCTCGATTTCGACCTCGCGCTCCTCGAGCTTCCCTTCCTTGAGCTGCTGGCGCAGCTTTTCGCGGGTGCGGCGGCGGCGCTCCTGGGCCTCGACGTCCCCCTCCGCCGCCTTGGGCGTCACATCGCCCTTGGACGAGACGACGAACAAGGGCGGATTCTCTCCCGCCTCCCGACTCCCGGCTCCCGGCCGGGAGGCGGGAGACGGGAGGGGCGGTGTCGGCGTGGGGGGAAGCAGCAGATCCAGCAGGCGCTCTTCCGCGCGCGCTTCGGCCTGGGGATAGACGTCGTCCTCGCGCTCGGTGCGCACCATGTTGATCGCCACGTCCACGAGCTCGCGCACCATGGACTCGACGTCGCGGCCCACGTAGCCGACCTCGGTGAACTTGGACGCCTCGACCTTCAGGAACGGCGCGCCCGCGAGGCGCGCCAGCCGGCGCGCGATCTCGGTCTTCCCCACCCCGGTGGGGCCGATCATGATGATGTTGTTCGGGAGGATCTCGTCGCGGATGTCCTCCGGCGCCTGCGAGCGACGCCAGCGGTTGCGCACCGCGATCGCGACGGCCTTCTTCGCCACCTCCTGGCCCACGATGTAGCGGTCCAGCTCCGCCACGATCTTCCGGGGCGGCAGCTCCTCGAGCCACGGCAGCGTTTCCTCCGGAGCCGCGGGAGCGGGCAGCTTGTCTTCGGGTGTGCGGGTCGGCTCGGCCATCAGAGCTCCAGAATCGTGATGTGCGTGTTGGTGTACACGCAGATCTCGGCGGCGATCTCGAGCGAGCGCTGCACGATATCGCGAGCGGGGAGCTTCGACGACGTGAGCAGGGCGCGCGCGGACGCCAGCGCGTAGCTCCCCCCCGACCCGATGGCGAGCACCCCGTCGTCCGGCTCGATCAGCTCGCCCGAGCCCGAAATGATGTAGCCGTGCTCCCGGTCCGACACCACGAGCAGCGCCTCCAGCCGCCGGAGCACCCGGTCCGACCGCCAGTCCTTCGCGAGCTCGACTGCCGCCCGCGGCAGGTTGCCGGGGTAGCGCTCGAGCTTCTCCTCGAACTTCTCGAACAGCGTGAACGCGTCCGCGGCGGCGCCGGCGAACCCCGCGAGGATCTTGCCGCCCTTGAGCGCCCGTACCTTGTTGGCGTTGGCCTTCATCACGGTGTCGCCGATCGTGACCTGGCCGTCGCCGCCCAGGGCCACGTGGCTGTCACGCCGCACGCAGAGAATTGTCGTCGAATGGATTTGCTTCATGTCCCTCACGCGCGGGGATGCGCCTGGTGATACACCTTCTTCAGTCGCTCCACGGATGTATGAGTATACACCTGCGTCGTGGACAGCGAGGCGTGACCCAGCAGCTCCTGCACGGCCCGCAAGTCGGCGCCGGCGTCGAGCAGGTGCGTGGCGAACGAGTGGCGCAGCGAGTGGACGTGCAGGTCGCGGCCCCGCGCCAGCGTGCCCAGCAGCCGCTTGATGGCGAGCTGCACGCCCCGCGGCGAAAGCCTGCGCCCGCGCCGCCCCAGGAACACGGCCCGGCCGTCGCGCGCCCCCATGCGTCCCACCGCGTCGCGCTGGCGGTAGTAGCGGCGCAGCGCGCGTCCCGCATGGCTCCCGACCGGCACGAGCCGCTCCTTTTTCCCTTTGCCGCGCACCTTCACCTGGTCGGACACCAGGTCCACGTCCTGCTCGTTCAGCCCCGCCAGCTCGGCCAGCCGGATTCCCGTGGAGTAGAACAGCTCGAGCATGGCGAGGTCCCGCGCCTCCGTGAACCCGCCGGCCTTCGCCCGGCGCTCCGCCTCGGCGAACAGCCGCTCCACCTCGGCGCGGTCCAGGTGCCCGGGAAGCGTACGCTCCAGCCTGGGCGTGCGCGCCGCCTTCGCGGGGTTCACCTCCAGCCCCCGCGTGGCGTTCAGGAACCGGTAGAACGTCCGGAGCGCCGAGAGAGCGCGCGCGGCCGACCGCTTGGCGAGGCCGCGCTGCTGCATCGCCGCGAGCCAGCCGCGGATCGCCAGACGGTCCACGCCCGCAAAGCTCCAGCCGCCCCCGCCCCCGTAGTAGCGGGTGCAGAACGCGGCGAAGTCGGCCACGTCGCGGGCATAGGCCTTCACCGTGTGCGGCGAGTCGTTGCGCTCCTTGGCGAGGAAGGCGGTGAACTCGGCGATTTCGGGGGCTGGTGTGCTCACGGCGCGGATCAATGCGGAACGCGGAAGTCGGAACGCGGAGCAGAAGTCTCACCAGTCGGTTCCGCGTTCCGCGTTCCGCGTTCCGCGCTCACCCGAGTGGCGAAGGTATCCATGTCCCGTAATGCTCGCTCCACGAGGAGTTCCTTCTTACGCTGCTTGTCCTTCACCGGCCGCTCGAGCGGCTCGAGCAGGCCGAAGTTTGCGTTCATCGGCTGGAAGTGCTCGGCGTCCGCGGTGTGCACGTACCGGTACAGCGCGCCGAGCATCGTGGTGGGCGGCGGCACGACGGGAGCGTCGCCGCGGAGGAGGCGCGCCAGGTTGATCCCGGCCAGGATCCCCGTGGCGGCGGACTCGGTGTAGCCCTCGACGCCCGTGAGTTGCCCGGCGAAGAGCAGCGTGGGATCGTCCTTGGCCGACAGGTGCGCCGTGAGCGCGCGCGGCGAGTTGATGTAGGCGTTCCGGTGGATGCTGCCGAACCGCAGGAATTCCGCGCGCTCGAGGCCCGGGATCATGCGGAATACCCGCTGTTGCTCCGGCACTTTGAGCCGGGTCTGGAAGCCCACCAGGTTCCACATCTGCCCCGCGCGGTCTTCCTGACGGAGCTGGACGACCGCGAACGCCTCGGTAGGGAGCCCCACCGGCTTCATCGGCCCGAAGCGCAGCACGTCGCGCCCGCGCGCGGCCATTTCCTCCACGGGCAGGCAGCCCTCGAAATACGGCGTCCGGTCGAACTCGTGGTGCGGCTGGTACTGCTCGCCGGTGCGGAGCGCGGTGACGAACTCGTCATACTGGGCTTCGGTGAGCGGCGCGTTCCAGTAGTCGTCGCCCGAGCCCTTGCCGTAGCGCGACGCGCGAAACAGGCACGCGGTGTCGAGCGAATCGGCCGAGACGATGGGGGCGATCGCGTCGAAGAAGGCAAGCGCGCTGGCATCCAGCCGCCGCGCGATCGCGCCCGCGAGCGCCTCGGAGGTGAGCGGGCCCGTCGCAACGATGCCGGGGGACTCGAGCCCGGTGACCTCGCCCCGCACCACGGCGATCGCCGGATGGCTGGTGACCCGATCGTGCACAGCTTGGGAGAATGCGACGCGGTCTACGGCGAGCGCCGCACCACCGGGCACGCGGGCCTGGTCGGCGGCGTCGAGCACCACGCTCCCGAGGCGCCGCATCTCGGCCTTGAGCAGCCCGTGGGCGTTGGTGAGCTCCACCGATTTGAAGGAGTTGGAGCAGACGAGCTCGGCGAGCCGGTCGGTCTGGTGTGCCGCGGTCATGTTCACCGGGCGCATCTCGTGCAGCGTGACCGCGATTCCCCGCTCGGCGAGCGCCCACGCGGCCTCGCTGCCCGCGAGCCCGCCTCCCACGACCACAGCCCTCAGCTCGCCACCGACTCCGCCGGCGCCGCCTCCTCGACCGTGATTTCGTGTCCGCACTTGAGGCACTTGCGAGAGATCCCCTTGGTCTTGGTCTGCTTCTCCTCCATCCCGACGAACCCGCAGCTCGGGCAGGGGACCGCGACCGGGCGGTTCCAGGTCGAGTAGTCGCACTCCGGGTAGCGCAGGCACCCGAAGAAGTTTCGTCCCTTCCGGGTGCGGCGCTCCGCGAGGTCGCCCACTCCGCACTTCGGGCATTTCACGCCCAGCGGCACGGGCCGCGTGTGCTTGCACGCGGGGAACTTGGTGCAGGCGAGGAACTCGCCGTAGCGCCCCGTCTTGATCACCATCGGCGCGCCGCACTCCTGGCAGATCTCGTCGGTGGGCCGGTCGGGCACCTTGTCGCGCCGCAGCGGCCGCGTGAAGCGGCACTCGTCGGGGTAGCGGGCGCACGCGATGAACGGGCCGAACCGCCCGCTCCGCACCACCAGGCCGCTGCCGCACGTCGGGCATTTCTCCTTGGGCAGGCCCGAGAGGTCGTGCACGTCGTGGATCAGCTTCTGCACGTCCACGGCATCGAGCGCCTTCGCAAACGGGCCCCAGAAGTCGCCCAGCACCTGCTGCCACGCGAGATCGCCTTCTTCCACCTTGTCGAGCTCGTCCTCCATCTGCGCCGTGAACCCCACCTCGAACACGTCGGGGAAGGAGCGCTTCATCACCTGCCACACCGTCTCCCCCAGCGGCGTCGGCGCGAAGCGGCGGTCTTTCGCCGTGGCGTACCACCGCATCTTGAGCGTGGAGATGATGCTCGCGTACGTCGACGGGCGGCCGATCCCCAGCCGCTCGAGCTCCTTCACCAGGCTGGCCTCGCTGAAGCGCGGCGGCGGCTCGGTGAAATGCTGATTCGGCGTGATCTGCTTCACCGTCACCACGTCGCCCTGCGCGAGCGGCGGGATCGGGGGCAGGTCCTCGAGCGTCTTCCCTTCCTCCGGCTCGTGCGCCTCGTGATACAGCTTGTGGTAGCCGTCGAACAGCACCCGCGACCCCGTGGCCCGGAACACGAAGCGGCCCAGATCGAAGTCCACCTTGGTGGTCTCGAACACCGCGGGGGTCATCTGGGACGCGACGAACCGCCGCCAGATCAGCTGGTACAGCTTGAACTGCTTCGCGTCGAGGTGCTGCTTCAGGTCGTCGGGACGCCGCAGCACGTCGGTGGGCCGGATGGCCTCGTGGGCGTCCTGGACGCGGCTGTTGCTCTTGCCGCCCTTGTGCATCACGGGCTCGGCCGGCAGGTAACGCTTCCCGAATTCCTTGGCGATGTAGTCACGCGCCTGGGCGATGGCCGAATCCGCTACCCGCACCGAGTCGGTGCGCATGTACGTGATCAGCCCGACCGGGCCCTCGGCCCCGACCTCGATGCCTTCGTACAGCTGCTGCGCGATCCGCATCGTGACCGCCGCCGAGAAACCCAGCTGCTTCGCCGCTTCCTGTTGCAGCGTGCTGGTGCGGAAGGGCGGAGGCGCGGCGCGCCGCCGCTCGCCTTTCTCGACCGACGTGACCTTGAAGGGCAGCTTCAGCGCGTCCGCGACGATTCCCCGCGCGGTCGCCTCGTCCTTGATCTCCGGCTTTTTCCCGTCGAGCTTGTGCAGCCGCGCCTGGAACGCCTGGCCGTCTTTCTCGAGATCGGCCTCGATGGTCCAGTATTCCTGGGGCACGAACTTGCGGATCTCGTCCTCGCGCTCGCAGATCAGCCGCAGGGCGACCGTCTGCACCCGCCCGGCCGACAGGCCCGTCTTGATGCTCTTCCAGAGGAGCGGGGACGTCTTGTAGCCCACCAGCCGGTCGAGCACCCGGCGCGCCTGCTGGGCGTCGACTTTCCGCTGGTCGATGTCGAGGGGATGCGCCAGCGCGTGGGCCACGGCGTCCTTGGTGATCTCGTGGAACAGGACGCGCCGCACCTTGCCCCCGTTCGAGAGCTGGCTTGCCACGTGCCAGGCGATGGCCTCGCCCTCGCGGTCGGGGTCGGTGGCGAGGAGCACGCGCTCCGAGGCCTTCGCGGCGCGCTTGATCTCGGCGAGCGTTTTCGCCTTTTCCTTGATCGTCACGTACTCGGGCGTGAAGCCGTTCTCCACGTCCACGCCGAGCTTGCGCTGCGGCAGATCGCGCAGGTGCCCCACGGTCGCCTTGACCGTGTAGCCTGCGCCCAGGTACTTACCGATCGTCTTGGCCTTGGTGGGGGACTCGACGATGACGAGCGCGCCCTTCCCGCCCCCGGTAGTGGAGGCCTTGGGCTTCCGCGCCCGCCGCTTGGGAGCATCGGCCACGGCCACCGCGGCCTCCGCCTCAGCCGCGACCAGCGCGCCTTCGCTCTCCCCGGGCTTGCCCCCGGGGTCAGCCTTCTTCCGTTTCACTCCTGCGTTCTTACCAGCCACGTATCAATCCTTCGTCAAACGACACGAGAGCGCATCTTTACCATCCGGCACTCGATTGCGCAAGCCTGACGACCTCGTTCACCACCTGCTCCGCCGATTTGCGGTCGGTGTCAACCTCCGCGTGCGCACCGCGATAGAACGGCTCACGCTCTTTTTGCAGCAGCCGCATCCGCTCCACCGGATCCTCTCCCATTAACGTCGGGCGGGTTCCCGCGGGCGCCGCCCGCTGCGCCGCGGTCTCGGGCCGCGTGTGCAGATAGATCACGAGCGCGTGCGGCTTCGCGGTGTCGATCGCGCCGGGCTGCGCCGCCCAGCCGCCGCCGGGAGCGATCACGGCGGGCTCGCCGGCGAGCGCCGTCTCCATCTCCTTGCGCTCCATGTCACGGAACGCCGCTTCGCCCTTCTCCGCGAAGATCAGCGTGATCGGCCTTCCCTCACGCCGCTCGACGATCGCGTCGATGTCCACGAATCCGGCGCGCAGCTGCTCCGCCACGAGCCGGCCCACGGCGCTCTTGCCCGACCCCGGCAGCCCGATCAGCACGATGTGCCGTTTCACGAGGCCGCGCCTTTCGGCGTGCGCGCGCGCACCTGCGCGAGATACCCCGCGAAGTTCCGCTTGGTCTCGCTCAGCGCGTCGCCGCCGAACTTTTCGAGCAGCGCCTGCGCCAGCACCAGCGCCATCATCGCTTCGGCGATGACCCCCATGGCGGGCACCGCCGTCACGTCGGACCGCTCCGACTGCGCCTGCGCGGGGCCGCCGGTCTTCAGGTCCACCGTGCGGAGCGGCGCCATCAGCGTGGAGATCGGCTTCATCGCGACCCGCGCGACGAGGGGCTCTCCCGTGGTCATGCCGCCTTCGGTGCCGCCCGCGCGGTTGGTGGCGCGGGCCAGGCCGGGGAGGATCTCGTCGTGCACTTCGGAACCCTTGCGGCGCGCCGCTTCGAAGCCGAGCCCCAGCTCCACCCCCTTCACGGCCGGGATGGACATGAGCGCCTGCGC
>Ga0209057_1002484_pt1 | contig 14143 bp, 9 predicted proteins | sample GraSoiAngelo_146_FD_185903 | JGI IMG/M metagenome (GOLD analysis project Ga0209057, IMG submission 185903) | Grasslands soil microbial communities from the Angelo Coastal Reserve, California, USA - 14_1009_05_30cm (SPAdes) (version 2) | ecosystem: Environmental > Terrestrial > Soil > Grasslands ... | reverse complement strand
TGGCGCGCAAGGATTGCCTTGGCACTGCTCGGAACACGACGTCAAAGGTCTGGTTCACGGTCGCGAATGGGGTGCTGAGCGACGTCTATTACCCGACCGTGGATAACACCAATGTCGAAACCCTGCAGCTCGTCGTGACGGACGGGCACAACTTCACCGACCTCCAGGCGCGCGACATGACCTACACGGTCGAGGCACCCGATTCGCGGTCGCTCGACTGCCGGGTCGTCAGCACGGCAAAGAGCGGTCGCTATCGGATCACGACCGATTACCTCACCGATCCCGCACGAAACACCGTGCTCATGCGTATCAAGTTCCATCCACAGCAGGACGACAACGTCGACTACCACCTGTACCTACGCTATGACCCGAGCATCAACGGCAATGGCGGGGGTGGATCCGGTAATGGCGGCGGTGACTCGGGCCTCATCGACACTTCGACCGGCCACGCCATACCGGTGGCCTACGACACGCGGACCGCCAGTCAGGCCGTCAACCGCACGTATGCGGTCCCCGCCTTCTCAGCGCTCGACGCCTCGCGCCCATTCCGTCAGATAAGCAACGGCTTCGCAGGCGCCGCGAGCGACGGGCTGTCGCAGCTCGACGCGACGCACGCGCTCGGCGCGCCCAACGACACCGCCAGCAACGGCAACCTGGTTCAAACGGCGCAGCTCGACCTTGGGGAGGAAGCCGGCATTACGGTCGCGCTCGGCTTCGGCACGACCCAAACGGAGGCCGTCTCCGCGGCCGCCGGCTCGCTGCACGCTGACTTCGACGGCGTGCGGGAATCCTTCGACGCCGGCTGGCACGGCTACGATGCCTCGTTGTTCAGGCCACCCTCGCAGACGTCGGGCACGACCAGTTCTCAGTGGCGACAGCTCGTGAACGAGTACTACATGAGCGCCAACGTCGTGAAAGCCAGCGAGGACAAGACCTTCCCAGGTGCGATCGTGGCCAGCCTTGCCTCACCCTGGGGCCAGGCGGTGTCCGCCGGCGACCCGAACAATCTCTTCTTCGGCTCGTACCGCGAGGTCTTCGCGCGCGACCTCTACGAGGCGTGGACCGGCTTGATGTCGGATGGCGACCTGCAGACCGCGCGGGATGCGGTCACCTTCCTTCTCGACCGGCAGCAGCAGGCCGACGGGTCGATGCCACGTAACAGCCTCCTCAATGGGCGGGTCGCCCCCGACTCGTTCGGGAGTCAGCTCGACGAGGCGGCCTACCCGCTCATCATGGCCGAGCAACTCGGCATGGCCGACTCTGCCCTCTACCAGAACCACGTGCGGCCGGCGATCGACTTCGTGATCGCGCACGGCCCAGCGTTTGGCGTGGAGCGGTGGGAGGAACAGAGCGGCTTTTCGCCCTCGACCATCGCCGCCGAGGTGGCGGGCCTGATCGCGGGCGCGAGACTCGCGGATGCCAATGGGGACTCGCGGACGGCGGCGATCGCGCGCGGTGTCGCCGACGACTGGCAGCGGAGCCTGCCAGGCTGGTCGGTCACGAGCAACGGGCCGCTCGCGACCCATCCGTACTACATCCGTCTTTCCAAAACCGGCGATCCCAACGCGGCGATCTCGTACAACGTGGGCAATGGTGGTCCGACGCTGGACCAGCGCGCGATCATCGACCAAGGGTTTCTTGAGATGGTGCGCCTGGGCCTGATGCCAGCGTCTGATCCGATCATCAATCAGTCGGTGACGGTCGTGGACGCCACCATCAGGAGCGACACCTCGACCGGTGCCGGGTTCCACCGGTACAACGGGGACGGCTATGGCGATCGCACGAGCGACGGACGGCCGTGGGCGCCGACCGGGCAGGGGACCGGACATCTCTGGCCGGTTCTCGCGGGTGAGCGCGCCGAGTTCGAGATCGCGAGTGGGTCGGCAGGCTCAGCACTGGCGCGGCTCGATGCGATGCGTGCCGGTGCATCGGGGGTCGGTCTCATCCCCGAACAGGACTGGGAGGGTACGGTCCTCGGCGCCTCGCCCTTCGGCACCGACCCCACGACCGCGTCGATCGGGTTCCGCAACGGCGCCGCAGCGGGAAGCGCGTCCCCGCTGACCTGGTCGGCGGCGCAGTACGTGCGACTGATGCGCGACATGCTGGCGGGAACGATTCTCGAGCGGCCGGCGCAGGTGTTCGCGCGCTATGTGACCAGTCCTCTCGGAACCTCGAGCCTGACCGTCACCGCGCCCGCCAACAACTCGGCGGTGTCGGGTTCTCCCGTGACGGTAACGGGAACATCCGCGCCGGGAAACACCATCAACATCGCCGCCACGAACACCGACAACAACAGCCAGACGAGCACCGTCAGCGGATCGGTGGAGGCGGACGGCAGTTTCAGCCTGAACGTTCCGATCACCGGCGGGACGACCGTACTCAACGTCGTCGCCATCAGTCCCTCCGGTGCGACCGCGCACGTGCAGCGCACCATCATCTTCGACTTCACGCCGGGGACGGTGCTAATGGACGTCAGCGACCCCAACGGCGATGACAACGGGCCCGGGAACTACGCCTATCCGACGTCCGACAACTTCCACGCCGGGGCCTTCGACATCGAGGCGTTCCGTGTCATCGAGAGTCCGGACGGCGCGACAACCACCTTCAAGTTGAAGGTGCGCGATCTGTCCCCCACGTTCGGCAGTCCGCTCGGAGCGCAGCTGGTCGACGTCTACGTGCACGATCCGGCCGCCGCCGCGGCCAACACCTCAACCGCCGCGTCGTTCACGCAACGAAACTATGTGATCGATCCGGCGTCGGCGTGGAGCCGCCTGGTCGAGGTGCAGGGCTTCGGCCAGCGCTACATCGATGCGCACGGCACCACCCTGGGGACCGTGAATATCAGCGCCAATGCCATCTCGCGATTCATCACGTTCAGCGTCCCAACCGCCAGCCTTGGCGGAACGCCGGCATCGGGTTGGGGCTTCACCGTGGTCCTCACCGGTCAAGATGGCTTCAGTCCGGATCAGGCGCGGAGCTTCGCGCCCACGCCGCAGCCATACCAGTTCGGCGTCTGCGCGACCGCGAGCCCAGACGCCCACTGCACCTTCGATCCCAACCGCGTTCCGAAAGCAATGGATGTGCTGACACCGGCATTGGTCGCGCAGTCAGACGAGCTCGACTACACGGTCCATAATCCGGTCACGCTTCAGGACATCACGATTCCGTAGCGATCTATTCTGACGGCGGCGGCCACTTCGCCGGATCCCCGAGCGCGGTCTCGGCTGCCACGGATTGGATCATGGCGGCTGCCTCCGCCGAGAGGCTCGAGTGATACCCGAGCCCCTTTGGGCTCTCCTGGAAGATGGTCGCGTAGAAGACACAGGCGGCGAGATAGGTTCCGGCTTCGGTCGGATGGCTGCCGTCTTGTTGCCAGAGCGGCGCCCCCGCTCCGCGGGTGACGAGGCTAGCCCAGGCGACGCCGACGGGCGCGACCGCCACCCGCTGATCGGCGGCGATCGCCAGGTATCCATCGTCGATCGCGGATTGCATGCTCGCGTAGGTGGGCATTCCGGTCTCCGGCCAGCCGTCGCGCCGTCCCCAGGTGAGGTAAAGGAGCGGTCGGGCGCCCCGGTTGCGGATCGAGCTGATGAGCCGACGGGCGGCCGGGTACATCTGCGCCTGGCGGAACTCCTCGACCGCTGGAATCTGACTCTGTTCCTGGAGCACGACGATGTCCCAGGGGCTGGCGGTGAGCGCGGTCGCTGTGGCCGGTGAGTCCGCATGGTTGACGAGCGTCCAGCCGTCCACGGCAGCGCTTTTTGTCTCGACGCGATGTCCGCCGGATCGGGCGAGGCTGGCGAAGACGCCTGGTAGGTCGTTGACCGTGGTGTAGCTGTTGCCGATGAAGAGAACGCGGGTGCATGCCGGGTCGCGTTCCTGACTCGGGCAAGCGGCGTTCACCGTGAGCAGCAGGAGGCCAAGCGTAACGATGGCGCCCACGCCGGCCACGATCAATATCGACCGGGTTCGCAGCGAGGCCACGCGGCCATCATGCGCTGACAAGTTGTCGAGCCTGTAGTCTTAACCGCCTTGTCATGAGTCACGAACAACGATTCGTCGAGCGGCTGCATGCGGGCGAGATCCTGGTCGCGGATGGCGCTACCGCCACCAACTATCAGCAGATGGGGATGGCGATGGGAGTCGCTCCCGAAGAGTGGGTGTTCGACGAGCCCGACAAGGTCCGCGGTCTCCACGCCGCCTTCATCGACGCCGGTGCCGACATCATCCTCACCGATACCTTCGGGGGGAGCTCGCTGCGACTCCGCGAATCGCGCTATGCCGGGCGCGCGACCGAGTTGAATCGTCGAGCCGCGGAGCTGGCGCGCGAGGCGTCGGCGGCGCGCGACGGCGTCCTCGTCGCCGGCTCGATGGGCCCCACCGGGATGCTGATGGAACCGCTCGGTGAGCTGACGGCCACCGCCGCTGCCGATGCCTACCGCGAGCAGGCCGCCGCGCTCGAGGAGGGTGGCGTCGATCTGCTCTTACTGGAAACCTTCTTCGCGCTCGACGAGGCGCTGGCGGCCATCGAAGGGATTCGACGGGTCAGCGCGCTGCCGCTCGCCGTTACCTTCAGTTTCGACCGGGGCACTCGCACCATGATGGGATTGAGCCCGACCAGGATGGTCGAGGCGATCGCGCCGCTCGGTCTGGCCGCCGTCGGCGCCAACTGTGGCCGGTCGCTCGCCGACATGGAACGGGTCGTCGATGAACTGGGGGCTGTCAAGGCCGGCATCCCTTTGTGGATCAAGCCGAACGCCGGTCTGCCGCGCATGGTTGGTGACGTGGCGCACTACGAGACGGGACCGGCTGAGATGGCCGATTACGCGATGCGCTTCGTCCAGGCCGGCGCCCGCATCATCGGCGGCTGCTGCGGTACTTCACCGGAGCACATGCGGTGTATGACCGCCGCGCTGTCTGGAGGACGCGTGCGTTTCCGCGGGCAGGACTGACGCGAGGAGCCAGTTGACGCTAAAGAACGGGCAAACTGCAGTTGCCGGGATTCGGTTCGCAGCCGACCTGCCTCTTGCTGGCCTGGACGGCCAGGTCAGCGGCTGGCTAGCTCGGGCTCGACTGCCTCCATCAGCAGGATCACGCTCCGCGCTCCGTCGAGGCCGCCCATGGCCGAGCATTGAACGCGGCACGTGAATCGCTTCCCGCGGCGATCGGTCGCTTGCACGGTCATTTCCTCGAAGCCGTCGCTGCCGTTGAGACATTTCTTGATCGGGCTCGCCAGGTCCGCCAGCGGCAGCCCGATGTCGAGTCCGAGCAGGGGCTGGCCCAGGGTCTCCTCGGCCCGGAGGCCCCACAAGTCGGCGGCGCGCCGGTTCCATAGCTGGACCCGCAGGTCTTTGTCCAGCACGGTCACCCCGAGCTGGAGGTTGGCCATGATCAGCTCCATGAAAGTGTTGACGCGGTCGAGCTGGATGCTGCGGTCCTGCAACTCGGTGTTGATCGTCTGCAACTCCGTGTTCGTCGACTCCAGCTCCTCGTTCATCGTCTCGAGCTCCTCGTTGCTCGACTGGAGCTCCTCGTTGGTGGTTTCCAACTCTTCAACGGTCGACTGCAGCTCTTCGTTGGTGGTCTCGAGCTCTTCGTTCGTCGACTGCAATTCCTCGGATGCGGTCTCCAGGTCGTGCTTGGACCGCTCGAGATCTCGATAGACGCGGTTGTATCCGCTGACGTCGGTATACGAGATGCTGGCGCCCAATGGGGTCCCCTTGTCGAGCAGCGGGACGACCTCCACGTCAAAAAACTGGGTCTCGCCATTCGAACCCCGCCGCTCCACGTCGCGGACGCTCGCCGGGCGGCGCTGTTGGTATGCCTCGTCGATCATCGAACGCAGATCGACCGGTCGATAGGAAATCTCGAGGTCCTGGAGCGGCCGGCCGATGTCAGCGGCGACCAGGCCAAACGCATTGCGCGCGCGTTCGTTGACCGACGTGACAGACCCGGCGGTATCGACGACGATGTGGGCGACCGGCAGCGCGTCGGCGACCAGCTCGCGAACGCGACCCTGGCGTGAGTGATGGTTGGGGGGATCCAGGTTGCCGCCCTGGGCGAGGACGACGAGTCGATCCCGAATCGTATCCTTCGGTACTTTGGTGAAGACCCGATGCTTCAGCTCGACCGGGGCGAAGAGCTCGCCTCGCCGCAAGAGCATTTCGGCCTTGCCCAGGAAGAGGTAGCCCTTCTCGGTCATGGCGTAATGGAAGCGGGCCAGGATCTTGGCCTGTGCCTCCGATTCGAAGTACATGAGGGTGTTGCGCGAGATCAGCAGATCGATCCGTGAGATCGGCGCATCCTGCAACAGGTCGTGGCGCCCAAAGATGATCGACCGGCGTAGGTCGCTACGCAGCAGGTAATGATCGCCCTCGGGCTCGAAGTATTTCTCTCGGAGGGAGGCCGGGACTTCCTCCAGGTCCTTGGCGGCGGCTCGGCCCTGGCGCGCCCGGGTCAGTGCGTCGTCGTCGACATCGGTGGCATAGATCTTCGTTCGCTGCCGGTAGGCCGCGACGCCGAGCGTTTCGCAGAGCAGCATGGCGACGCTGTAGGCCTCTTCGCCGGAGGCGACGCCGGCGCACCAGACGCGGATCGGCTCGAATTGTGCCTTGCTCGAAATGATCCTGGGCAGGATTTCCTGTTGCAGGAATTCCCATGCCTGGGCATCTCGAAAGTAACTGGTCACGTTGATGAGGATGGTGTTGAAGAGGGCGGCGAATTCGTCGGGGTTCGCTTCCAGGTATTCGAGATAATCGGCGTAATCCTTGACGCCGACTTGCGTCATCCGCTTGGTGACCCGGCGTACCAGGGTCGTCCGTTTGTAGCCGCTGAAGTCGAAGCCACGGGTATCCCGAATGTGCTCCAGAAGACGCGCAAAGTCGGGACCCATCGGCTCCTCGCTCACCGAACCACCCCCTCCGTCACCAGGGTCGTGAGCGCCGTGGGGATCTCGTCGAGCCTCAGGATGAAATCGGCATGGCCCGACTTGATCGCCGCCGCCGGCATTCCGAAAAACTCCGCGGACTCCTGGTCCTGGGCGATCACGGTGCCCCCCATCTTCTTGATGGCCCCGACGCCGAGCGATCCGTCGCTCCCGGTTCCGGTCAGGACCACGGCGATCGCCCGCTCTTCGTAGCTGGCCGCCACCGACTCGAAGAGCAGGTCAGCGCTGGGTCGGACGAAATGCACCAGTTCCGAGTGCGAAAGCGAGAGGCTTCCATCGCGATTCACCAGAAGGTGGCGATCGGGCGGCGCGATGTGCACCGTGCCCGGCCGGATCCGGTCGCCTTCGGCGGCCTGCACCACCTCGAGCGGCGTGCGCCGGCGGAGAATCTCGGCCATCAGGCTGCGATGGCGCGGATCGAGATGCTGGACGACGACGATCGCCGCCGGAAAGCCGGCGGGCAGGCTCTCCAGGATGTGGCTGATGGCGGCGATGCCACCGGCGGACGAGGCGAGGGCGACCACGTCGAACTGGGCGCCTGGGAAGTGCCGGGACCTGTGCGGCGCGTCGACATCCTCCGGCTCCTGCGACCGTGACAACTGTTGGACCAACTCCTCCCGCTCCCTCGGACCATGCTACCCCTCCATTCTTGTTAGTGCGCTTCGGTCGGGGAAGCGTAGTATCGACCTGATGGCCCGCGTGAATACGCCCAGCCAGCCGATGACCGAGCTCTACCTGATCCAGGGCGAGATGCCGGATACCAGAGACCTCGATGATGCCCGGCAGTGGGTCACGATCTACCGCGAGTTGGTCACGTTCGCCGACCGAACTTTGAGCCGCCTGCGCCGCGAGAAGGGCGGCAACATGGAGGCCGACGGGTCGAACGCCAGCGACGCGGATGAGCGCGGGATGGAGGGCCACCTGCGGCGCTTGCAGTCGCGGCTCGATTTCTGGGAGCGGCGCCTCTGGGAGCTGGCTGGCCTCGATCTCGATGTGCGGCGGCGCGTCCTCAACTATGCCGGCCGGCGGTTGACCCTGACGCGTCGGGAGGCCGAATTGCTGGCGTTCCTCGCCCGGCGACCCGGCCAGTTCTTTCCGGCGGCGCAGCTTGTCAGCCTCGCCTGGGCGGCTCCCGAGCTCTCGGCGGAGCAGCTTCGGACCTACGTTGTCCGCCTGCGGCGGCACCTGGCAACCACCGGGGTCCCCGCTCGGCTTGTCAGCGAACCGCGCCGCGGCTATGGGCTGGTCTTCACCGCATGAGCCGGGCGCAGCCGACAGCGAAGAAGGTGCTCCAACTTCGACCCCGGCGTCCCACCGCTGCCGAGCCGGCCTCCAGGGTAGCCATCACCGTCCGCACCCACCTGTCGCTGCTGCAGGGATACGCCGAGATCATGGAGGGCCTGTCTCCGGAGCTGACGCGGGAGATCCTCTGCGTGATGGCGGAAAAAGCCCGTGAGCTTGGTTCCGCCCTTCAGCCGTTCGTGGACCAAACACCGGCGGCCCGTCCGGCGATCGACGACTACCGTCGTGTCCGGGAGCGCACCCGTCAGCTGATGACGGAGTATCGCCACCTGCTGGGGCGGCTTCACGACACCGTGTCGGAAGCGCACGGTCACGTCGGCGGCGCGGGAGGAACCCTCAGCTAGCTGCGCAATCCGTGACGGTCGTCGAGTTGCGCGTGCTCGACGGTCCCAACCTCTATTTCACCAAGCCCGCCATCAAGCTGACGCTCGGCGTCGTCCCCTGGCTTGCCCTTGCGGAGGAGCGGGCGCAGCGACTGACGAGGCGGACGGGCTTTAGACCGGTGGCCGCTCCGGGCGCGCCGAACAGCGACCAGCGGCGCCGCTACGCCGCCCGCTTCGCGGTGCACGTCGCCCGCCTCCTGGCTGACGCCACGGCGACGCATCTCGCGATCCGCGGCCGACCCGGGCCGGGAGCCGAGGAGGTCGTGATCGCCTTCGTGTGGCGACGGCAGCGAGCCGCGGAAGCCTTTGCGCGCGAGCTCGCCCCCCTGCTCGAGCTGTGCCTCGACGGTCGACGATCGCTGGATGGCGCCATCGCGGCAGCGGCGGATCGCCTCGACAAAACGGAGCCCGGCCCGGCGCCGACCGTGCTGCGCCCCACCATTCCCATCATCGCGGTGACGGGAACCAACGGCAAGACCACGACGGTGCGGTTGATCGCGGCACTGGCCCGAACGGCCGGGCAGCGCGTTGCCTACACAACGACCGACGGCGTCTATCGCGACGACGAGCTGATTGAGGCGGGCGATTACTCCGGCTTCAGCGGGGCGTCGCGGGCGCTGGCCCAGCCGGGCATCGACCTCGCCGTGCTGGAAACCGCGCGCGGCGGGATCCTGCTCCGAGGGATGGGCACCGACCACAACGACGTCGCGGTCGTGACCAATGTCAGCGAGGACCACCTCGACCAGTATGGGATCCGCACGCTCGACCAGCTGGCGGAGGTCAAAGCCACGATCACCCGGATCACCCAGCCGGAGGGCTGGGACGTGCTCAACGCCGACGACCCGCGGGTGCTGGCGATGCGGCGACTGGCCGCCGGCCGGCCCTGGCTCTTCTCACTCGATGCCGACCACCCCGCGATCCGCACGACCCTCGCCGAGGGCGGGCGCGCGATCTCGGTCCTCGACGGCGCCCTGGTGGTGATGACGTCCCGCCGCCACGCGCACCGGCTGTTGCCGGTCGAGGAGGTGCCGGTCACCCTGGCCGGGATCTCCAGCCATAACCTGCGCAATGCGATGGCCGCGGCGGCCGCCGCGCTCGCGGCCGGCCTTCCCGAGGAGGCGGTCGTCGAGGGGCTGCGCACGTTCGTGCTGGACCCCGAACGCAATCCCGGACGGGCGAACGTCTTCGAGGTCGACGGTCGCCTGGTCGTCATCGATTACGCCCACAACGAAGACGGCATGCGAGGCCTGATCGAGATCTGCCAGGGGTTGCGAGCGCCGGGCGGTCGGATCGTCCTGGCGTTTGGCTCGGCCGGCGACCGGACCAACGCCATCCTCCACCGGCTCGCCTACACGGCCGCGCGCGGTCCTGACCAGGTTGCCATCGCCGAGCTGCACCGATACCTGCGTGGACGCGATCCGCAGGACCTGGTCCGCCGTCTGCAGGCGGGACTCGAGGACGGCGGCAAGCCGCTGGCACCGGTGTTCGCAACCGAACTCGAGGCGCTGGAGTGGATGTTGACGGCGTCGAAGCCGAATGATGTGCTCGCGATCACCGCTCTGGCGCAGCGACCCGAAGTCTTCCAGTATCTGCGCGACCGGGGCGGGACGTCCGTGGGGCCATCCCGCATCCGGGAATTGGCCCGGCGCGGGCGGGGCTAAGTCCCGGGCGAGACGGGAAGCGCCCGACGGGCCTCGAGGTTGCGCCAGGTGTCGGCGGGCTTGTCGACGCAGAGCAGGACGACATCGCCCGCTGTCGCGCGGCCGAGCGCGGCATCGATCGCCGGCGCCTCGTCGATGATGATCTCGGCGCTCTGCACGCGGCTCCCGCCCGCGGCTTTGATGCCTTCCATCACGTGCTGGGCGATCTCGCCCCGCTGGCGGCCACGCGGGTTCGCGTCCTCGCGCACGATCAGGATGTCGAAGACGCGTGCCGCCACCCGCCCGAGCTCGCGCATGTCCTCGTCGCGACGATCGCCCGGCGTGGCGATCACGGCGATGCGCCGACCCGGCTGCGGCCCGTTGACGCCAGGCGCGGTCAGCCGTTCGACGAAATCGCCGGCGAGCTCGAGGCCGTGCGGGTTGTGAGCGTAGTCGACGATCACCTTCACGCCATGCAGCTCGAACATGTTGAGGCGTCCGGGCGCTTCGTGGAACGATGGATGGAAGCTGCGAAGCCCCTGCCGGATGTCATGGAGGTGCGCCCCGGCGGCGTGCGCCGCCGCGGCCGCCGCCAGCGCGTTCTGGACATTGGCCCGGGCCCGCCCCTCGAAGGTGGCCGGAATCAGGTGAACCCAGGCGATCTGAGTGGTCCGCCGGCCCTCGCGTAACACCATCATCTCGCCCCCACCCGGCTGCTTTGCGATGACAAACGCCTTGCGACCGCGACGCACCCAGCGTTCCACCAGCTCGTTGTCGTCGCGCATCGAGAAGAGGATCACCGCGCCGCTGCAGTGGGTCCGCATCTCGGCGACCAGCTCATCGTCGGCGTTGAGCACGGCGGTGCCACTGCGTGGGACGGCCTCGACGATCACCCGCTTGATAGCGGCCAGCTGCCGCAATGAGTTGATCTCCTTGAGGCCGATGTGGTCGCCGGTGACATTGAGTACGACCGCGACGTCGTTCGCGCTGTAGCCAAGGCCCTCGCGCAGGATGCCGCCGCGGGCGACCTCGAAGACGGCGAAGTCGACGCGGGGATTCTGCAGCACCATGCGCGCGGAACGCGGGCCGCTGGCGTCGGCTTGCTTGACCAGCCGGCCGTCGATGTAGATCCCATCGGTGGTCGTCATCCCGACCTTATGGCCCAGGCCTCTGACAATGTGGGCGATCATCCTGGCCGTCGTCGTCTTGCCGTTCGAGCCGGTGACGGCGACGATCGGGATCCGTGCCGGCGTCCCCTGGGGAAAGAGCAGGTCGATGACGGCCTTGGCAACGTACTGCGGCTCGCCTACCGTGGGGTGGGTATGCATGCGAAAGCCCGGGGCGGCGTTCACCTCGACGATGGCCCCACCGGTCTCGCGCACCGGCTGGCAGATATCGGGCGTGAGGAAGTCGATGCCCGCGACATCGAGGCCGACCACGCGCGCCGCCTCTTCCGCGATCTCGACGTTGTCGTGGTCCGCCTCCATGGTGCGGTCGATCGAGATGCCGCCGGTGGACATATTGGCGGTGGCCGCCAGCTTGACGACCGCGTCCCTGGGTGGAATCTGTTCAAGGCCGAACCCCTGCCGCTTCAGGAGCTCCTCGGCGTCGGCATCGATCTTGATGCGAGTCAGGACCTTTTCGTGGCCGATGCCGCGACGGGGGTCGCGGTTGGTGAGATCCACCAGCTCACGCACGGTGTGCTCGCCGTCGCCGATGACGTGCGCCGGGACCCGCTCTGCGACCGCAACCATGTGACCACCGATCACGAGCACGCGATAGTCATTGCCCTTGATGAAGCTCTCCACCACGACAACGCCGCTGCGCGTCTGGCGGATGGCCCGCTCGTAGCCGCGGCGGACTTCTTCCTCGGTCCGCACGTCGAGGCTGACGCCACGCCCATGGTTGCCGTCAAGCGGCTTGAGGACGACCGGGTAGCCGATGCGGGCGGCGACCGCCGCGGCCTCATCGGCCGACCGGACGGTTTCGCTTTTCGGCACCGGTAGCCCGGCGGAGGCGAGCAGCGACGTGGTCAGCTTCTTGTCCCCCGCGATGTCGACGCCCAATGCCGAGGTGCGGGAGGTCATGGTGGCGCGGATCCGCTGCTGGTACTTGCCCTGGCCGAGCTGGACAAAGGACTGATCGTTGAGCCGGATGTAGGGGATGTCCCGTCGGGCCGCCTCGTCGAGAATCGCCTGGGTCGAGGGGCCGAAAGCCGCCTGGTCAGCCAGCAGCACCAGGCTTTCGAGCTCGGCGACGAAGTCGAAGGTCGGATTCGCCTGTACCAGGTGATTGAGGAGCCGAACAGCGAGCTTGCCGGCCGCCAGCCCGACTTGCTCCTCGTTGTAGCCGTAGACCACGTGGTAATAGCCGGGCGTGCCTGCGCGGCGGGTCTTGCCCCGGGTCGTGGTGGCACCGGTCTCGCGCTGGAGCTCGAGCGCGACATGCTCGGCGACGTGCCCCATCCAGGTTCCGTCGCGGAGGCGCTCGATGAAGCCGCCGGGGCGGTGGAGCGAGCACCCGTGGTCGTGAAGACCCGGCAGGAGATCGATCAGTGCGTCATTGAAGGCCGGTATGGTGTTCGAGGGCCAGTGCTCGAGGGAACCGAGGTCGACGAGCAGTCGGATCGCCGGGTCGTACGACCAGTAGTTGGGGCCGCGCAACACCTGGCTCTCGAGGATCTTGAGATCGGGCTTTAGCGGCGGTTTGTTCTCGACAGGCTCGTGCTTGGCGTCCTCGTCGCGCTCGACTCGCGTCTCGATGCGCGAACGGCTCACTCCGACGCCTTTCGATCCTCGAGACGGCGCACCATCTTCTTCACGCGGCCCTGCGCCAGCCGTGCGATGTGCTCGTTCTTGGCGACGAGCAAAGGCAGGACGCGTCGTGCGCGCAGGTCGAATCGATAACCCGCGGGGAGTGAATGGAGGCGGGCGTTCGAGACCATCATCGGCTTGTGTCCCGTCGTCTGGAATGCGTCGGTGATCACATCCGTCCCGTCGACGATCGTCACCGAGCCGCGCCCGATGACTTCGAGGACGTCGTTGGCGTCGATGATGGCCGCGGTGTCCTCGTCGAGTCCGAGGCCGATCAGTGAGGGGGATTGCGCCACAACGGCGAGAAGCCGCCCGAGGCGCGTGCGCTGCTCGAAATGTTGGTCGACGACGACGTTGACCAGAAGCCCGAGGCCGACGGAGACGTTGGCCATTCGGTATTTCGGAGTGGCGCCCGAGCTACCGAACGCCATCATGTGCGTGGCCACCGCGCTCGCGCCGGCGGATGTGCCGGCGACCACAACGCCGCGGCCGTGGGCGTCGAGAATGGCGGCGCCGAGCCTGGTTCCCCCGATCACCGACGAGAGCCGGAGTTGGTTTCCGCCGGTCATGAAGATGCCGGTGACGTCTTTCAGTGGCTCGATCGTCTTAGGGTCGTTCGCCTCTTCCCGGGTTTCGGGGCGGAGCCCGATGACCTTCGCGGCGCCGGCGCGCGTAAAGACATGCCGATAGAGGTCCGTCGCCGCGTCGCCGAGGGAGGAGGCGGTGCTGATGACCGCGATCCGTGCCTGGTCGCCGCCGGCAAGCTCGACGAAGCGCGCGAGGATGACCCGTTCGCCCAGCTTGTCCTCGGCGCCGCCGATGACCATGACCGGCCCGACCGGGCCTCCGTCAGTGGTGGGCGCGAGCCGCTGCGGGGCCGAGGCGTCGGTCATTCACGACAGTGTACCGGCGGCCGTATTGCGGCGCTTCGAATTCTTTTGCGAATTCTTATATGCTGGGTGTCACATCGTCCGAAGGCGGTATTCGCGGTCGGCGCACACGAGATCGGCGTAGACGTGCCGACTATACAAGAATCGTAGAATAGCGATATCAGGTCGT
>Ga0209057_1002481_pt1 | contig 14156 bp, 14 predicted proteins | sample GraSoiAngelo_146_FD_185903 | JGI IMG/M metagenome (GOLD analysis project Ga0209057, IMG submission 185903) | Grasslands soil microbial communities from the Angelo Coastal Reserve, California, USA - 14_1009_05_30cm (SPAdes) (version 2) | ecosystem: Environmental > Terrestrial > Soil > Grasslands ... | reverse complement strand
GCTACACCCGCACCGACGACTTCGCCGACGTTCGCACGGGACGCCCGATGCACGTCTCGGTGCGGCTCACGAAGGTGCTCCGGCGACAGGATGGGAGCTGGAAGATCACGGGGGGGAAATGAGCGGGATGCGGCCCTCCGGCATGCCGACGAGCCGTGTTCCGAGAGCTGACGGCGGCGCGCTCCTTCCGCTGACACACTCCAAAGGACGCGTGAGCCCCCGATGGCAGCGTCACGACGGAGCTAAGCGGGCCCTGGGATTACAGGTTTCCCAAGGGCAATGCGCACCATCATGTCCGAGATGGGCATGGCGATGATGCGTGCGCCCATCTCGAGCCCGGGTTCCAACCTCGGTCGCCAGCTGGTCGCGCGGCGCACAACGCGCCTTCTCGGGCACGAGGGGCCCAGAGGCTCCCGAACGACACGGCTCCGCGGCGTTGAGCGCGCGGAACCACCGCGGCTCGGCCGCCGTCAGGTCTCGGAACACAGCTGGTCGCCATGCCGGAGGGCCGCATGCCGCTCATTTCCCCCCGTGATCTTCCAGCTCCCGTCCTGTCGGCGGAGCACCTTCGTGAACCGCACCGAGACGTGCATCGGGCGTCCCGTGCGAACGTCGGCGAAGTCGTCGGTGCGGGTATAGCTCACGACCGCCTCCTCCCCCACGACCGCGATGTCGACGTTCTCGATGGCGACCTTCAGATCGCGCACGTTCTCGAAGTACCGCCGCTGCGCCGCCTGCCGCTCGGGCGGGAAGTCGACGTACACGGCCGCCAGCGCCGGGAGCTCGCGTGCCTCGGTGGCGCGGCGGTACCGCTCGAGCACGGCCAGTATCTCCTGCCGCGCCGCGGGCGGCGCATCGGCCCGGGCCGGTGCCGGGCCAAGAGGCTTCCGACGCTGCTGCGCGACGGACGCTGCGTCCGCGGAGCTCGGAACGTGCAATGTAGCGAGCAGCGCCAGCACCAGCGTGGACGGAGCCTTCGGCCGTCGCCGCATCTTCAACCTCCTCGAGTCTCCCCCAACCGTGCTCTGGGCACGTCGGCTGCGGCCGACCACGATGCAACCGTAAAGTCGGCGCCCGCCTGCAAGCACCAGCATGGCCGTGGCTCGGCGATGCCGGTACCTGCGAATACCTCGGAACTGCGCCTGGATGCTGGTCGCCTCGATGCTTCGGTGCGAAGGGAAGTTCACGACCTATGCCGAACGGAGGATGACAGGTCAAGATGTTTGTCCGAAAAAAAAGCTCCTCTCCCGAAAGCGTTCACCGTAGCGGTAGGTCCGCGCTGCGATGGTAGGACGGAGCCGCGAACGGTCGCGGCGGCCACCTACTACGTGACCTGCGGCAAGGACAGACTGCCCTCACTCAGACCTGTATTCCCAGGGCCCGCTTAGCTCCGTCGTGACGCTGCCATCGGGGTGGTTCACGCGTCCTTTGGATTGTGTCAACTGGCGGAGCCCCGAGCCGTCCGTGCGGATGATGAAAACCTGGTCCTGGTCAGGGTTGGGGTTCGTGCCGGACAGATTGCAGCTCGAGTCGAAGAGGATGGCCCTTCTCTTCCCGTCCTGGGTGACGGAGTTTATGACGCAGCCCGGCGCTGGCCCCGCATGCCCGGGCTGCAGTTGATTAATGCATCCGTTCACCGACGGGTCTTCCCCCTCGCTGAAGTGCGTCAGCTGGCGCAGATGCGCGCCGAGCGTGTCGATCGAAAACAGCTGACAGTTGTTCGTGCGATTGGTCCTCAAGGGGTCCGCGGAGGCGATGAAGAACGCCCTTTGGCCACTGGGGCTCAGACCTTGGTCAATCGTGTCGACGCGGTGAAAGTTCGTGAGCTGAAGAACGTCTTCCCCGTTCACGAAGAAGACCTCGCTGATCAGGGATCCAAGGCTCGAGGCGGGGACTCCACCGACGGGGTTCCAGGGCCTACCCTGCAGATTCAGCATCGCGGTAGCCGTGCCACCACCCGAGATTTTGAGACCGAAACCCCGAAGGTCGCGCGGCAGCTCACTCGGCGGGACCGGGATCGCTTGGAGGTCTGCGCCGTCGGTCTTGACAGTGAAGAACGCCAGCTGGTTGTTCGGGTTCAGGCCGTCCGGATTGGCGCAGCTCATGAACCTGACCGTGTCGTCACTGACGTGCGGCGAAAAGACGGAGGGCAAACCCGGGGGGCACATGGCGGAAGGGAGTGCGCTCTTCCCCTGGGTCACCGGCGTACGAACACCGGTGTCCAGATCGAGCATCCAGACTTGGGTTGCAGTTTCGCCCGCAGGGCCGGTTCCGAGATCGGTGAAAACGGCAAAGTTGGCGATGTGGCTGAAGTTGAGGGATGGAAACGTAATGACGAAACAGCGCTCGGGCGCGTTAGGAAAGAGTTGATCGCACCAGGGCAAGTCGTGACAACCGGACCGACACTCGGTGCCGAATGGGGAGTCAACCGGTTCGAGTACGAAAAGAGGCTCGCGGCTCGGGGGACCGAGGTAGCGCAGGTCGCTCCCGTCCGCGTTTACGAAGAAGAAGCCCTCCTGCGGAAGCGGGACCAGAGGGAATGAGCGAGTGGCGTTGCTCACCTCGAGAGCCACGGCCATCCCGTCCGGGCGCAGGCCGAACCGCTGCACACCGCCGACGGCGGCGGATTGCGGGGCAATGCGGAATTCCGCGAACCCGAGCGGGTCCGGTACCGGCTGAGGGACTGTCAGCTCCATGAGCTTCACCGGGTCACAGTTTCCGCGGCGGATCATTACCCTCTGGTGGGCTTCACCGCGGCCATCCGGGGGGAACACCGTGTAGAACTCGTTGTCCACCCAGGCGAACGTCCCGATGGGCGCGCACCAGGTCCGCTTGCAGGTCCGGACACAGGTCCGCCGCGCCCGCTCACCCAGGCCGGTGCACCGAGCCTGCTCGCACTCCTGCCTACAGCTCCTGGTGCATTGCTGCTTGGCGGTCGCCGCAGAGGCTAGGGGCACCACCAACGCGGCGAGCAGAAGAGAGACCCGAGTCCTGCTCATGAAAGACCGTCGGTGGGCGCCGAAATATCGCGCCAGCGCGTCCCGCGTGTCAAGGGCGGCGGCCGTGGCCGAACCGCCCGCCCTCCGAGGGGGAATCCTGGTCCGCGAATCTCAGCGTGTTGAGTTGTTGAGTCGCGAGACCATATGGCCGGCGCTCAGTAGACGACGTCCGCGCCCATGAGGGCCACTGGCTCGCCTCGGCGACTGGTACGGCGCACACGCGCCGGGTGAAGCGCTCTTCAGACTCCACGCGTTTCGATCCCGGGCGCACGGCCGGCTTGTACCCAAACTGGCTTCCGTAGTAAGGCGCTGGTCGGTTCGTGGCCCGACACTGACTCGGAGGGGTTGTGACTCGACTGCGCACGCTCCGGGCATGCGGCTTCACGGCGCTGCTGCTCGCTTCGCCGAGCGCCTTCGCGGGCAGCCTCGTCGACCTCTTCCGCGAAAAGTCCCTGGTCACACTCAACCTCGCGCCCATCGGCCCGGCGCTGGCGAGTACGGTGGCCTCTACCTATCCGGTGGTGTCCGCCAGCTCGAGCGTCACCTACGTCTACAACCCCGAGTTCGAGACCTTCGAGCGGCGCACGGGCGTGCTCAGGCCGGCGATCGGGGGCGAGCGCGCGGAAACCATCGGCGCGGGACAGTTCGACGTCGCGCTCAGCTACTTCTACGTGCGCCTGACGACCATCAATGGTGACGATCTGAGCGAGCTCGTGAACCGGCCCCTCGTCGGTGGCCGCTTCATCGAAGTCCGCGTGCCCAGCGGTGTCCGTCTCAAGGACGGACGTGTGGCGACCTTCGTGCCCGTGCGGGTGACGGCTGATCTGGACGTGGTGGCGCACATCGTGACGCCGGAGATCACCTACGGCATCACGCCCGACCTCGACGTCAACCTGACCCTTCCCGTCATCCGCACCTCGCTGGACGTGGCGGCCGCCGCGGTGCCTGATCCGCGCTTCCCCAAGTTCGCCCTCGCGCCGGGCCAACGCAATGTCGGACTCCGGACGAGCGCCTCGGACGCGGCGGAAGGGGTGGGCGACCTGCTGCTGCGGGCCAAGTACGTGCTCGCGCGCGGACGCCCCTTCGACGTTGCGGCCGGGCTCGGCCTCGCCTTCCCCACCGGCGAGGTAGACGACCTGCAGGGCGCGGGCACCTATCGCGTGCAGCCCCTCCTCATCGTCTCGCGGGTCTTCGCCGACCGCTTCCAGCCCCTCCTGAACGTCGGCATCGATCTCAACGCCGACCGGGTGGGGCGCAGTGTCTTGCGCTGGGCGCTCGGCGCGACGGCACAGGTGGCGGGCCAGCTCAGCGCTGGCGTAGTCTTCCTCGGCCGCCACGAGCTGGGACGCCAGACGGAGCCCATTGCGCGCCCCTTCTTCTTCCAGATCGAGCGCAACAACATCTACGACGCCTCGATCGGGTTGCGCTACCGCTTCGCGGAGAGCTGGGTGCTCTCCACCAACGCCTTGGTCCCGCTCAACCGCGACGGCCTGCGGGCCGACGTCATCCCTGCGGTCGGGATCGAGTACGCCTTCTCGGCACCGTGGGTCGCCAGCGCTGGCGAGACTCTATCCGCAGCCCGGCTCGGAGCCCATCCCTGACCCGTCTCGCGCCAAATGGCCCAAGCCCGCGCGAGCATTCTCAGGCCGCCGCCTGGTCGTCCCGCGCGCCGAGCGCGCGGCCGTCCACTCGAGGCTCGTCCGCCCGTGCGTCACGTCCGAGCGCCGCCGAGACCCCCGCTAGCACGCCCACCACCACGACCCCCCAGACGGCGAACAGCGCTGCCGGCTCGAGCACGGAGCCCAGCAGTCCGGTCGGGATCACGATTGCGCTCGGCGGCATGGTCATTACCTCCTGCGGGCGTGGGATTGCAGGCGACGTGCCACCCTGGAGGCGGCGAAAGCGCTCCGCTCGACGGGGCTGGTGCATCCCCGGGCGTGCGACGGGCGCATGCCGGGCCGTGCGGCCCGGCCGCATTCGATGCCTCAGCGCAACGCCGCCGCCATCGCCGCCTGGTACACGATCTTGAGCGCAACCCCGCGCTCGGTCGCCAGGCGCCGGCAGTCCTCGAACTCGGGCGCCACGTTGACCGTGCCGTCCGGCGCACGCGCGATCTTGACGCGCACCGTCCCGTAGGGCGTCTCCACCGTCCGCTCCTCGCGCGGCAGGACGAGACGCCCCCAGGTGGTGTAGCGGAGCCCGATGGTCGAGGTCTCGGCGAACACGATGCCCGCCAGCCGGTCGCGGTCCGCGGGCGCGGCCAGCACGCGCAGCATGGTCGCCGGGCGGCTCTTCTTCATCACCACCGGGACCAGGAAGGCGTCGCGCGCGCCGGCGGCGAGAAGCCGATCGAGGACGTGCTCGTAGAGCTGCGGGCTCATGTCGTCGATGGTCGCCTCGAGGACGACGACCTCGTCCGCGCCCGCGGCCACTACCGGCTCGCCGAGGAGGATGCGGAGCAGGTTCGGACGGTCGGCCAGCTCGCGGTCGCCCGCGCCGTAGCCGACGGCCTCGATGCGCATCTCGGGGACGGCCTCGCGCTGCGCCAGCGCCGCGACGATGGCGGCGCCGGTCGGCGTGACCAGCTCGGCCGCGCCGTCCTCGAGTCGGACCGGGCGGCCGGCGACCAGCAGGACCACGGCCGGGGCCGGTACCGGCAGCGGGCCGTGCGCCGAGCGCAGGCGCCCCTGCCCCATGGGCAGCGGCCCGGCGTAGACGGCCTCGACGCCCAGGTGCACGAAGCCGAGCGCCGCCCCCACCACGTCCACGATCGCGTCGAGCGCTCCCACCTCGTGGAACTCGACCGCGTCGGCGGGGACGCCATGCACGCGCCCCTCGGCCTCGGCCAGGCGTGCGAAGACGGCGAGCGCGCGCTCCTTCACCGGCGCGGCCAGGCGGCTCCCGGCGAGCAGGTCGCGGATCTCCGCCCAGGCGCGGTGCCCGTGGTGGTGCGCGGGCGGCCCCTGGTCCGGGCGCTCGCCGTGCACGCGCGCGTGGAACTTGGTCGCCGCGATGCCCGAGCGCGCCACGCGCTCGACCGCGACCTCGACACCGGGGAGCGCGAGCGCCGCGATCGCCTCGCGCAACGCCGCGAGCGGCAGGCCGAGGTCGAGCAGCGCGCCCACCGTCATGTCGCCGCTGACGCCCGAGAACGCGTCCAGGTAGGCGATCCTCACCACGGCCCCCCGCGCTGATTGCGTGCGCCCCGCCCCGGTGCTACAGCGGTTCCCGCGGAGCTCGCCATGAGAAAGCGCGAACTCGATGTGTTTCGCATGCTCCTCGAGGAGCGGCGCCACGAGCTGATCAACGAAGCCTCTCGCACCGTCGACGGCATGGGGGAGAACCGCGAGCAGTTCCCCGACCCGACCGATCGCGCCTCGCTGGAAGGCAACCGCAACCTCCTCCTCCGCATCCGCGACCGCGAGCGCAAGCTCATCTCGAAGATCGACGAGGCGCTCGGGCGCATCGAGGACGGCTCGTACGGCAAGTGCGAGGACTGCGGGGCGGACATCGGCCTCGAGCGGCTGAAGGCGCGCCCGGTGACCACGCTCTGCATCGACTGCAAGTCGCTCCAGGAAGCGCAGGAGCGGAAGCTCCGCACCACGTGAGCGCACCGCGGAAGGCGGTGATTCCGGCGGCAGGGTTGGGGACGCGCTTCCTGCCCGCGACCAAGGCGGTCCCCAAGGAGATGCTGCCCATCGTCGACGTCCCGACCATCCAGTACATCGTCGAGGAGGTGGTGCAGTCCGGGCTGACCGACGTCGTGCTCGTCACCGGCCGGGGCAAGAGCGTGATCGAGGACCACTTCGACGTCTCGCCCGAGCTCGAGCGCTTCCTCGAAGAGAAGGGGAAGCCGGACCTCCTGAAGATGGTGCGCGAGGTCGCGAAGATGGCGCACGTCGTCTCGGTGCGCCAGAAGCAGCCGCTCGGCCTCGGGCATGCGGTGCTGGTCGCGCGCCGCTACGTCGGCAACGAGCCCTTCGCGGTGCTGCTCGGCGACGTCATCATCGACGCGCCGGTCCCGTGCACCCGCCAGCTCCTCCAGGTCTACGCGACGCATGGCCCGGTGATCGCGCTCCTCGCCGTGCCGCCCGAGAAGACGCACCTCTACGGCGTCATCGCGGGGAGGCAGATCGCGACGGGCTTGTACCACGTCGACACGCTGGTCGAGAAACCCGCGCCGGGCACCGCCCCGACCAACCTCTCGGTCCTCGGCCGCTACGTGCTGCCGCCCGAGATCTTCGACATCCTCGAGCACACGCCGCCCGGCCGGGGCGGTGAGATCCAGTTGACCGACGGCCTCCAGACGCTCGCCAAGCGCACGGCGCTCTACGGCCTCGAGACCGAGGGCAGGCTCTACGACGCGGGCGACCGCGTCGGCTTCATCGAGGCGACGGTCGCCTTCGCGCTGAAGCGCCCGGAGCTGGCCGCGGAGCTGAAACCCGTGCTGCGCCGCCTGCTCGACGGCTAACGCGGAACCTGGCAGGCGGTGGTCGCTGAGACGGCATGACCGCGGTCTGCCAGCGCAGGGCCGAAGCGCCACCGGCGCCGGCGGGCGCCGCCCGCGGCTGCGTGCGGCTACGACGCCTTCCGCCACTTGATCGAGCAGCCGATCGAGTGGACCTGCTCGCGCGGCGGCGCCTTCCCGGCGAGCAGCGCGTCGAGCGCCGCGGCGAGCTCGCGGCGCGTGACCTTCGCCGGCTCCCGCCAGTTGTCGTCGATGCGGCCGTGATAGGCGAGCCTGCGCGCCCGGTCGAAGACGTAGATGTCCGGCGTGCACACCGCGCCGAAGGCGCGCGCCACCTCCTGCGTCTCGTCGAGCAGGTAGGGGAAGCCGTAGCCCTTCTCGCGCCAGCGGCGGAGCAGGTTCTCGGGCCGATCCTCGGGGTAGTCGGTCGGATCGTTCGAGCAGATGCCGACCAGCTGCGCGCCGCGTGGCGCGTACTCGCGCTGGAGCGCGAGGATGCGGTCCTCGACCGCCTGCACGTAGGGGCAGTGGTTGCAGATGAACATCACGACCAGCACCGGCTTCTCCTTGAAGTCGTCGCGCGCGAAGGTCTTGCCGTCAACGGACCGCAAGCGGAAGTCCGGGCACGGGGTGCCGAGCGTGAGGTCGCGACTCTCGGTGGCCATGCCCCCCGAGGTAGCGCCATGCGGCGCGCGAGGCAAGGTGGTAGGAGAGACGGGTGAACGTGATCGTCGACCTGCCGCCGGTGCGCCCCGGCCGGCTCGCGGAGGGCGTCGCCGCCGCGGACCTCGCCGAGCACGTGCGCGAGTTCCGCGCCGTCCTCGGCGGCGCGCGCGCCGAGCCGCTGCCCGAGGGCGTGCGGCTCGTGCTGCACATGGACGTGCGGGGGATCGCGCGCCTGGCCGACCTGGTGCGCGGCGAGGCCGACGCGCTCCCGTTCTTCGGCTTTCGCCTGCTCGCCGAGCCGCCCGCCTGCTGGCTCGAGGTCACCGGCACCGGGCGTGCGGCCGAGATCGCGCGTACGGTGTTCGGCGAGCTCGGGGCGTAGGGGTCAGGCGGCCGAGGGCACCACGATCACGAAGCGGTCCTGCTTGCCGAAGGCCATCGCGTCCCGCTGGGTGGCGGTGAGCAGATCGAGACGGAAGCCCTTGATGGCCGCGCCGCAGTCCTGGGCCCGGTACCAGCCGAGGCCCTCGACCCACACCCACGAGCCGTAGGGGATGAGCTTGGGGTCGACGGCGACGATGCGCGACTTCGGGTCCGCCTTCCAGAGCGTCGAGGTGAAGCCGGTGTTGAACCTCCCGTACGCCGGGTCCCGCGGCAGGTACATGGTCACCGTGAATCGCCGGCCCCACGATTTCGTGCCGACCGAGGGCGCTTTCTCGGTCGCGGCGAGGATGTTCTCGTGGCTGCGCGCCAGCGCAGCGAGCGCCACGTTGGAGCGCATCGCCGTCTTCCGGCACTCCTTCGCGTCGCGCTCGGTCGCGGTCAAGCGGAGCGCGCCCATGTAGAGCCCGAGGCCGGTCACCGCACAGCCGCCGGCGAGGACGAGGAGCAGGAGCCGCTGCTTGCGGCTGGCCTTCTGGAGCTTCGCGTGCTCGTCCCGCAGGCGCTGGAGCTCGCGGGAATCGACGACGACTGCATTGTCCCAGTTTTCCATGGGTATCCTCCTGACGAAGATTTGACGCCTGGCTAACTTCAAGAGCCGTGCCGCGGCCGCCGGCCCCGCAACCACGGGCCGGAGCAGCGTTCGCTCAAGCGCCCGTCACGGTCGAGGGCGAGGAGCCGCGCAAGACCTTCCTGGCATCCCGGTCAGGACAGGCACAGCTGCGAGGCTCCGGCCCTCGCAGGTGCCGGCTCAGGCGCCGTCCGCTTCGCGCAGCACGCGGAGGAAGGCGTGCCCGTAGCGCGCGAGCTTCGCAGGCCCCACCCCAGCCACGGCGAGCAGCCCCGCCTCGTCGGTCGGGCGCTCGGCCGCCATGCGGGCCAGCACCGCATCGCTGAAGACGATGTAGGCGGGCACACCCTCGGCGTCGGCCAGCGCGCGGCGGAGCGCACGCAGGCGCTGGAAGAGCGCGCCGTCGGCGGCGGGTTCAACCGCACCGGCGGGCGCCGGCGCGGCCGGGGCCTTCGCGGCCTTCGCGGGCTTCACCAGGTCCGTGAAGGGCACGCCGCGGCACTCGTCACACGATGCGCCACAGGCCGCGATCGTCTCGTCGAAGTACGAAACCAGGTTCCGCCAGCGGCAGCCGGGCGCGTCGGCCAGCTCGTACATGGCGCGCGTCTTCCGCCGCGCCTCGCGCTGCACCTCGTCGTCCTCGATGCCGTCCTGGAAGCGCTCGTGCGAGACGACGTCGGCCCACGAGTAGAGGAGGAGGCAGTCGGCGGCGAGCCCGTCGCGCCCCGCGCGCCCGATCTCCTGGTAGTAGGACTCGATCGAGCGCGGCATCTCGCGGTGGATCACGTAGCGCACGTTCGACTTGTCGATCCCCATGCCGAAGGCGATGGTGGCGACCACGACGTCGGCCTCGTCGCGCGCGAAGGCGTTCTGGTTGCGCTCGCGGACGGCGTCCTCGAGGCCGGCGTGGTAGGCGACGGCGCGCACGCCCGCCGCGCGGAGGAAGTCGGTGAGCGACTCGACGTTCCGGCGGCTGAGTGTGTAGATGATGCCGCTCTCGCCCGCGCGGCGGCGGACCCAGGTGAGGAGGTCCTTCCGCGAGCCGCGCCCGTCGCCCTTCTTGTGCGCCGTGAGCACGAGGTTCGGGCGGCAGAAGGAGCCCTTGAAGCCGTCGGGCTTCACCATGCCGAGCTGGCGGATGATGTCGCCGACCACGCGGCGAGTGGCGGTGGCGGTGAGGGCGAGGATGGGGATGCCGCCGAGCTCCTGCTTGAGTCCCTTGAGCTTCCGGTAGGCGGGCCGGAAGTCGTGGCCCCACTCCGAGATGCAGTGCGCCTCGTCGACGACGACGAGCGACACGTTCACGCCGCCGAGGAAGCCGCGCAGGTTGCCCTCGAGGCCCTCGGGCGCGACGTAGGCGAGCTCGTACTCGCCGGCCTGGAGCCGACGCAGGCGATCGCGCTTGGTCTCCCAGTCGAGCGTGGAGTTGATGACCGTCGCCCGGAAGGCGTTCCGCGTGAGCGCGTCCACCTGGTCCTTCATGAGGGAGATGAGCGGGCTCACGACGAGCACGGTGCCGGGGAGGAGGCGCGCGGGGATCTGGAAGGTGAGCGACTTCCCCGCGCCCGTCGGCATGACGCCGATGCAGTCGCGCCCCCCCAGCACGGTCGCGATGATCTTCTCCTGCCCCGGACGGAAGTCCTGGTAGCCGAAGACGCCGGTCAGGACGTCGCGGGGAGTCGGGCGGGGCGTGAGCGGGAGCTGATCGATGCGGGCCGTATAGCGGAGAAGTCGCGCTGATCCAACTCGCGTGGCACGCCGCGTGCTCTTTTCGCATGAAGAGAACTCTCGTTGCGATGGTCCTGGTGAGTGTCGTCGCGGGCCCGGCGAGCGCCGGGCGCCCGCGGCTGCCCGGCCCCGCAGCACCGCGTGCAACGGATCTGTTGCGCGCCGAAACGCTGGCCGAGCAGGCGGAGCGGCGCCTCAAGGCGCGGGCGCCGCGAGGCCCGGCCTGGCGGCACGGCGGGTCGGGGTGGGACGACGACAGTGGCGCCGCTCCGGCGCCGCACGAGTCCGTCATCATCCACCTGCACCCGTCGCGGCGGCGCGCGCCACGGCCGTGACCGCCGTCGGGGCTCCCCACCCCGGCTTGCAGAGGATGGGCTCGAGGTGCTTCTGGAAACCGCATGATCACCGACCTTCGCGTGGTGGCCGACGGCTTCCACTTCCTCGAGGGGCCGCGCTGGCGCGACGGCCGCCTCTGGGTCTCCGACATGCACGGCGAGCGCGTCGTCACCGTGACGCCCGACGGCGTCGTCGAGCCGATCGTCGAGGTGCCGACACAGCCCTCGGGTCTCGGCTGGCTCCCTGACGGCCGCTTGCTGGTCGTCTCGATGACGGACCGGCGCCTCCTCCGTCTCGAGGCCGGCCGTCTCGTCGTGCACGCCGAGCTCTCCGGCCTCGCCACCTTCCACTGCAACGACATGGTCGTCGACCCCGCCGGCCGGGCCTACGTCGGGAACTTCGGCTACGACTACGAGGCCGGCCAGGCGTTCACGTCCGCCGTGCTCGCGCTCGTGCATCCCGACGGCCGCGTCGAGCCCGCGGCCGACGACCTCGCCTTCCCGAACGGCACGGTCATCACCCCGGACGGCGGCACGCTCATCGTCGCTGAGACGTTCGCGCACCGGCTGACGGCCTTCACCATCGCGCCCGGCGGTCGGCTCGCGGGGCGGCGCACCTGGGCGTCGCTCGACGAGCAGGTGTATCCCGACGGCATCTGCCTCGACGCGGAGGGCGCCATCTGGGTCGCCTCCCCCCTCACCAACGAGGCGATCCGGGTGCGCGAGGGCGGCGCCGTCACGGATCGCGTGGCCGCAGACCGTCACGTCATCGCGTGCATGCTGGGTGGCGTCGACCGGCGGACGCTCTTCGTCCTCGCGGCGACGGCGATCCCGCGCGCCGAGGCGCGAGCCCAGCGCGGCGCCCGAATTCTCGCGACGACGGTCGACGTGCCCGGGGCGGGCTCACCTTGAGCGCGGCCGCGAGAATCTGGTTGACCTGCTGGCGCCGTCGGGCTATACGCGCGACTCCGCTCGGATTCCCGCCTGTGGGGCCGTAGCTCAGTTGGGAGAGCGCTACACTCGCACTGTAGAGGTCGGGGGTTCGACTCCCCTCGGCTCCACTGAATTTCGTTGCGGTTTTGAGTCGGGAGTCACGGACTGTGGTACTATCTGTGGCTCTATCGTGATCCGACGACGGGGGCGACCACGGCGTCGTCTCCTTCGGGAGAGCCCCATCGGCTCAGGCTACGTGCTCATCGAGCGGGGACCACCGGACCCAGTCCGCGATCTCTTTCTCCCCGAGCAGATCGTGGTCCGCCATCCTGATCGGCCTGGGGCCGGTGGGAGCGACCGGAACGCCTCGGGTCGCGAAGCAACTGCCGGCGCGCCTCGGTGTTGGACGCAAGACGATGAAGACCCTCATGATCGGCCTCGGGACGCTCCTACTCCTCGCGCTCACCCGCCCCGCCCTTGCCCAGCGATGCCTTTCTTTCCGGCCGCCCGCCTTCTTCGCCGGGACGGGTGTGGCTCCAGGCTATCCGTACCCGGCCTACGGCTACCCCGTGTACCCGTACTACCCGTACCCGCTTCCCCCGGCACCGAGCCTCGGCTTCGGCCGGGGCGGCATCTACGGGCATGTGTTCGTCGGGCGAGACGAGGGCCTCACCAGCTACACGTTCCCCGGCCGCGATAGCTGGCAGTAGTAAGGCACCCGCGCCGCCAACCCCGCCCGCCGCCGAGGTCCATCTCGATCACATCCCCGAAGTCCTCGGGGAGATTGAGCGCTTCGCTGCCCCGCTGACGACCTACCCTGCCGGCGGCGGTTCGGTGATGATGAAGTGCCTGAGGATCGCCGGCGGAATCTCCTCGCCGGCAAGTCGAGCAAGGAGTCCAATCTCGTCCGTGCCCTCCGCATCCGCGACTTCTTGGTTGAGGGAGGGGATGGGCCACGCCAGCGCAGTCGTGGCAGCGGATGAAGCGTCGGGGATGAGCTTCCGCATGAAGTCGCGAATCGTGACGGCGCGCTCTTGCGCCGCGCCATCTCCAGCACGGCCCGCCCCCCACTCGAACGGCACGGCCTGCAACCAGCTTAGCGCTCGCCGGTCTCTCAGCAGGGAGTGCGCCAACTGCTCTGACAACGCGGCGGCGCGGATGCTCGTATCGGGATCGCCGGCCCGCATCGTGCGAACGAGTGGGTGTCGCAACAGAGCGACACTGAAGTCGAAATCCGCGAAATCCACGGCGAACAGTGCCCGGACCTCGGGCTGAGGCAGACCTGCGGCTTGAAGGCGCTCCCGGTAGGACTCGTAGAGACGCCCACGGGGCAGCGAGAAGACCGGCCGGGAGAGGAGGCGTTGGAGCCGGTCCAGCGCTCTCGGCGGGAGCGGACCGTCCCCATCGAGATCGTCCGCGAGCGCCGGGAGACCCACCTCTACCGACTCGGGAAAATCAAGGGCGACCTGGTCCTCTAGTTTCTTGCAAAGCGCGTCCATCCCCTTTTCGGGGTGATGGTACTGCACGCAGCGTAGAGCGAGGACACGGAGATCGGGCGGCAACGGCTCACGCACCATGGCACCCACGCGATCCGAGCGCTTCTCCCGAATGCAGGGACCCCAGTCCACGAGTAGCTGAAGCGGCGTGCCCTTGACGGCCCGCCGTGTGGCCTCGGGCACAGGGGGCTCGCGGAAAGTGACCCAGCCGCTGGCAGCCCAAACGCTGGGGAGGGCTGGCCGGCTCAGTGCCCTCCACGCTTCGCCGTACGAGTCGAGCCAGGACTCGGCTGGGTGCTCCTCGCGCCGCCGCACGAGATGTTCGAGAAGCTGCAACTCCACGTCCTCGGGGTGCCGCCCGCGAAGCTCCGCTGTGAGCGACGCTGCGCGGTCGCGTGCCCCGTGGGCGAGCGCGATGTTAGCGAGGAGGAACTTGGCCTCCTCATCGTCTCTCATCGCGACGAGGCTGGCTTCAGCTTCCGATGTCTTGCCGACTAGGTATCGCGACCACTCGTGGGC